>ERZ772971.51-NODE-51-length-69978-cov-4.610286_pt1 | contig 69978 bp, 59 predicted proteins | sample MGYA00511943_ERZ772971 | MGnify/ENA primary metagenome ERZ772971 (study PRJEB29015, sample SAMEA2737929) | human oral metagenome | biome: human oral; feature: human-associated habitat; material: dental | place: China | collected 2144 ... | reverse complement strand
CCCCCGACCTCTTCCATGCCATGGAAGCGCGCTACCAACTGCGCCATAGCCCCGTTATTTAGTTCGTCGCCCTGGCGACCTGATAAATAATAGCGGACGGCCGAAGGCTGACGCAAATCCAATTCAGTGCCCCTCGTCACAGCTGAGAAAAACCTTGGAATCCTGCGGCAACGAGGGGCCAATGGGAGGTTATGCCCCCAGAATGTCCTCGCGTGAGCCGATGTTATGGGAGGCGAGCCGCCACCCGCTGACCGCTGCGCTCTTGGACGTCGACATTCCTACGGGCACGAGCTCCGACCAGTGGCAGTTATCCACACCGCGCAGCCCGTTGAAGACAGCTGGATCCAACCCCAGGAGGGAGACAATGCCACGCGCAATAGCAGAACCGTGCGAGACCACGATCAACGATCGGTCGTCGCGGCAGGCCCGAGCAGCCTCCAGAACAGCATCACGCACACGTTCACCCACGACCTCAGAGCGTTCAATCTCCGCGAGCTCACATTCCCCGTCTGCCCGATACTGCGCAAAGGCCTCGGGCTGCTCTCGGGCAATCTCCTCGTAGGTCTTTCCCTCGAAACTCCCATAGGAGCGTTCCGTGAGTCGTTCGTCGAGCTCCGGGCCCTCGCACGGGTACCCAGCGATATCAAAGACGCGCGCAACGATCCGCGCAGTATCGACCGCGCGACCCAGGGGTGAGCTCACAATGCGCACTCCCCCATCGTCGTAGCTGCGCCCGTCCTCGGCGGCAAACATGCCCACCTCGGCACTCGGTTCGCACAGGCGACTCACGAGCACGCCGGCAGCACCCGCCGCTTGGGATCGCCCAGCCTCGTTCAGCGGCTTATCGATGCGTCCCTGGAATCGCCGCGCCAGGTTGAAGTCCGTCTGCCCGTGACGCAGTAGGACGATCCTCGAGGCGCTCACTGCGCAGCCCCCGCTCCGTGTGTTGCCGCACGCTGCGCAGCTGCCGTACGAGCCTCATCGGTATCAACATCGATGGGTACGGCCGGGCAGTCGCCCCACAGACGCTCAAGCGCATAGTATTCGCGTTCGTCCTCGGACAGCACGTGTACGAGCAGCTCCGAATAGTCCAGGAGCACCCAGGTGCCCTCCGCGCGCCCCTCGATGTGGGCGGGACGGCGGTGATGCTCGGCCCAGATGCGGTCCATGATGTCCTCGGCGATGGCACGCACCTGACGGTCCGTCGGGGCCGAGACGACCACGAAGGCATCCGCCAGGGCGAGCTTGCTGGTCACGTCAACGAGGACCGGGTTGATACCGCCACGGTCGTGCGCGGCGCGAGCAACAAGGCTCGCCAGTTCTGCGGTAGCGTCGGGAAGGCTCACGTTTCTCCTTTGGGTCAGGACCGGTACAGGCCGTACTTGTTGATGTATTGGACGACGCCGTCGGGCACGAGGTACCACACCGGCTTGCCCTCTTCGACGCGCGTGCGGCAATCGGTCGATGAGATTGCCATGGCGGGAACCTCAAGCAACGACACAGACTCGTGCGGCAGGCCGGGGTCAGACAGGTTGTGCCCGGGACGAGTCACACCGATAAAGTGCGCCTGCTCAAAAAGCCTATCGGCGTCCTTCCACTGCGCAATCTGCGCCAGGGCATCGGCACCCGTAATGAAGTAAAAATCAGAGTCGGGGTACTCGCGAGACAGGTCCGCCAGGGTATCAATCGTGTAGGTCGTACCCCCACGGTCAATGTCAACACGAGACACGGCGAAACGCGGATTCGACGCAGTGGCAATCACCGTCATCAGATAACGGTGCTCGGCCGGGGTCACCCGACGCCCCGCTTTGAAGGGCTGCATCGCGGCCGGGACAAACACGACCTGGTCGAGGCCGTAGACGTCCATAACCTCAGACGCGGCTACGAGGTGACCGTGGTGGATCGGATCGAAGGTACCGCCCATGATGCCAATCGCCCGGCGCCTGCGAAGCGCGCGGGGCGGGTGAGGAGGCAAGGCCGGTGCAGCGGTCGCCCCTGCCGTGGCCTCGGTGGTCTTTTCGATCGCAGCCTCCCCCGAGGCCGCGGCAGTCTGCTTGTCGTGCTCACTCACGGGCGGATCGTTCCCTCTCCCTCATAAATCCATGTGGTGGTCGTCAGCTCGGTGAGCCCCATCGGGCCGCGCGCGTGCAGCTTCTGCGTTGAAATACCGACCTCGGCGCCCAGGCCCAGCTGCCCGCCATCCGTAAAACGCGTCGAGGCGTTCACAGCAATAGCGGCGGCGTCAACACCCGAACGGAATGCCCGTACGGCAGCAACGTCCGAGGCGACAATACCCTCCGTATGACCGGTGGAGTATCGACGAATATGCTCGATCGCCTCATCGATATCAGCAACGACCCGCACTGCCAGATCCATCGAGAGGTATTCCGTCCCCCAGTCGGCCTGCGTCGCATCGACGATCATGTCCGCGTCGATGGAAGGCTGGCCGTCAACGATGGCGCGGGTGGCCTCGTCGGCGTGGATCGTGACACCCGCCGTCGTCAGGCGCGTGATCGCAGCAACCAGGAAGCGCTGGGCGACATCGGCATGCACCAGGAGTGTTTCCGCCGCGTTGCATACACCCACGCGCTGCGTCTTCGCATTCATGATGATGGCTTCGGCGGCCTCCAGGTCGGCAGAGGCATCGACGTAGACATGGCAGTTGCCGGTACCGGTCTCGATAACCGGGACGCGCGACTCCTCCACGACGGCGTTGATGAGCCCTGCCCCACCGCGCGGAATCAACGCATCAATCGCGCCGCGAGCACGCATCATCGCACGAGCCCCCGCACGTCCCCACGGATCGACGGTCGTAATCGCATCGGCAGGAAGCCCAACGGAAGCCAACGCATCGCGGCACACCTCGATGAGGACACGATTGGAGGACTGGGCGGCACTACCACCGCGGAGGATTACCGCGTTACCGGCCTTGAGTGCCAGGGTTGCAGCGTCAATCGTGACATTGGGACGTGCCTCGTAGATGATGCCAACGACGCCCAGAGGCACGCGTTCCTGCGTGACACGCAGACCGATATCCGTGCGCATACCGCGAACGACTTGACCGACAGGGTCAGGAAGACCCGCAATCTCCCGGACGGCGTCAGCGATACCCCGGATACGCTCGGGTGTCAGCGCGAGGCGGTCCAGCAGCCCCTCACTCATCTGCTCAGCGCGACCGCGCGCCACGTCCTCGGCGTTGGCAGCTAGGATCTGCTCACTGCGCTCAATAAGCGCGGCAGCAATCGCCTCGAGACCGTGATTCTTCGCCTGAGTGGTCACATTCGCGAGAACGCGAGCAGCCGCGCGGGCGGCATCGGTCACCTGGGAAATATCTGCAGCAGTATTCACTCGGCCATGATGACACACGTCAGCCCGTGGGGCCGCGTCAGTCAGCGCTCAGCGCAGAAAATGCGTCACCCAACACCGCCAGATCATCGCGGTGAATCGCAGGTCTCGGATGCTCGTGCCCCGCAGCCTCCAGCTCTGCCGTCCCCGAGCCGGCAATCTGCGCCAAGGTATCGGAGTCGTATCCAGACACGCCACGAGCAACAAGCCCCGTCGGAGATGCCACGTCCACGACGTCGCCGGCATCAAAGTGGCCGAGCACGGAACGCACACCCGCAACCAACAGAGACTTCTTGCCGACCGTAATCGCCTGCGCGGCACCCTCATCAACGATGATTTCGCCGCGCGACGGTGCCACGTGTGCGATCCAGAGGCGGCGCGAGGCCGGACGCTCCTGGGAGGGCTCGAACCACGTTCCCACGCGCTGGCCTGCCAGCACTGCCTCGAGGGCATCAGCGCTGGCAAGCTGGACGCCGATGCCACTCGTCGTTGCGAGCATCGCAGCCTGCACCTTTGTTGCCATGCCGCCCGTACCCACGCGCGATCCCGCGCCGGTCACGAGCACGCTCATGAGATCGTCCGCACTAGCCACACGCGTGATCAGCTCCGACCCCGGGTGCTCAGGCGGAGCCGTATAAAGACCGTCGACATCAGTGAGCAGAACGAGAGCATCAGCCTTAATCATCTGCGCAATGAGGGCAGCGAGGCGATCATTGTCGCCGAAGCGCAGCTCTCGGGTGGTCACCGCATCATTCTCGTTGAGAATCGGAACGACGCCGAGGCCGAGGAGGCGCGTCAGCGAGGCTCGCACGTTCGTGTAGTGGTCACGGCGCATGACGTCGTCCGTGGTCAGCAGCACCTGGGCGGCATCGAGGTGATGCGCCTGGAAAGCAGCGGTCCACCGCGCCATCAGGAGCCCCTGCCCCATCGCCGCCGCGGCCTGCACGCTCGGCAGGTCCTTCGGTTTCGACGTGAAGCCGAGCGGATCAAGCCCGGCAGCGACCGCGCCCGACGACACGATGACGACCTCGCGGTCTGCCCCGCGCCAGCGCGCAACAAGGCGCGCGACAGAGTCGATCCGGTTGAGATCCAGACCGCCATCTTCTCGCGTCAGTGACGACGAGCCGATCTTCACGACGATGCGCGAGGCCGACGACACTCCACTCATGACTGATCCGAGGCGTCGGTCCAGTGGCCGGCCTGACGCTCGGTCCACAGCTCGTCACGAGCAGCGGTCTTGGCGTCCATGACCTGGTGGTACACCTCGCGACGTTCCTTGCGGCTCGGACGCGCGTTCTGGTCGAGACGCAGGTCCGTGCCACGCGAGCCCAGCAGCTCGGGACCGGTCGTCAGAGTCGGCTCCCAGTCGAAGACGACGCCCCCATCGAGGTCGCCGATCACAACGGTATCGCCGGCAACCGCACCGGCCTTCATCAGCTCATCCTCGACGCCCGCCGCGTTCAGACGATCCGCGAGGTAACCCACGGCCTCGTCGTTGGCGAAGTCGGTCTGGCGCACCCAGCGCTCCGGCTTATCGCCACGCACCTGGAACACGTCCTCCCCATCCTTGCGGGTCTTACGCACCGTAATCTCCACGCTGCGCCCGACAGCCTTGGGACGGATGACGGGACGGGCAGCCTCGAGGGCGGGACGCTTCGCGCGCTCCTCCTCAACGATGCCGGCCAGAGCAAAAGACAGCGCCTTGAGTCCCTCGTGGGACACGGCGGACACCTCGAAGACGGGCCAGCCAAAAGACTCCAGATCCGGACGCGTAATCTCAGCGAGATCACGACCATCCGGAATATCGATCTTGTTGAGAACGATGACGCGCGGACGCTGCATGATCGGCACGTAGCCCTCCACCTGCGTCAGGTCTCCCTGGTACGCTTCCAGCTCGGCCTCGATAATGCGCAGATCCTCGACGGGCTCGCGATCAGTCTCGAAAGCAGCGGTGTCCAGGACATGCACGATGACCGCACAGCGCTCAATGTGGCGCAGGAAGTCCAGGCCAAGGCCTCGTCCCTGCGATGCACCGGGAATCAGGCCGGGAACGTCTGCGACCGTGTAACGCGTGTCACCAGCCGACACGACGCCCAGGTTCGGGACCAGCGTCGTGAACGGATAATCCGCGATCTTCGGACGTGCCGAACTCATCGCGGCGATCAGTGAGGACTTACCCGCCGACGGAAAGCCCACGAGAGCCACGTCCGCGACGGACTTCAGCTCAAGGATCACGTCCCGTTCCTCGCCGGGCTCACCGAGCAGTGCGAAGCCGGGGGCCTTACGAGCCTTCGACGCCAGGGCGGCGTTCCCCAGACCACCGCGGCCGCCTTCAGCGACCACGTAGCGCGCTCCCGCACCCGTCAGGTCGGCGAGCAGCTCACCCGACATCGACTTGACGACCGTGCCCTCGGGGACCGGAAGGATAATGTCCGCTCCGGTCTTGCCCTGACGGAAGTCACCCATTCCGGGCGTGCCGTTATCCGCGCGACGATGCGGGCTTCGGTGGTAGTTCAGGAGCGTGGTCTCCTGCTCGCTCACCTCCAAGATGACCGAGCCACCATTGCCGCCGTCACCGCCGTCGGGGCCAGCCAGCGGCTTGAACTTTTCACGCTTAATCGAGGCAACGCCGTTACCACCGTTACCACCGATCGCGTGCAGAGTCACGCGATCCACGAAGTCTGCCACTGTTGCTCCTGACGACTGAAATGAATGTTGAAAAGGGCGCCCGGCAACGCCGGACGCCCTTTATGCGCGCGGTCTCAGGCAGAGACCGGCGAAACGCTGACGACCTTGCGATCGCGCTTGCGGCCGAACTCGACCGCGCCGGCGCGCAGGGCGAACAGGGTGTCATCCTTGCCACGGCCAACGCCGTCACCAGGGTGGAAGTGGGTGCCGCGCTGACGGACGATGATATCACCAGCGTTGACCAGCTGGCCGCCGTAGCGCTTCACGCCGAGGCGCTGCGCGTTCGAATCGCGACCGTTACGGGAGGAACCAAGGCCCTTCTTATGTGCCATCAGTTGCTACTTTCTGCTCGTGGGAACGTCGGGTTCAGGCGATCTCGGTGATCTTGACGACCGACATCTTCTGACGGTGTCCCTGGCGCTTGCGGTAGCCCGACTTGTTCTTGTACTTAATGATGGAAATCTTGGGGCCCTTGGCCGAGTCAACAACCTCAGCCTTGACGGAAACCTTGCCCAGCTTGGCTGCGTCAACGGTGATGGCGTCGCCATCCACCAGCATCAGCGGCTGGAGCTCAATGCTCGAACCGATTTCTTCTGCCAGCTTGTCGACGACGACGACGTCACCGACGGACACCTTTTCCTGCCGGCCGCCAGCCTTGACGATCGCGTAGACCACGTTGGAGCTCATCTCTTCTCGTATTCGTAACCGGAATCGCGCCTCGAAACTGCCGAGGACTTGTCTCATTGTCATGATTCCGTTGGCACTTGTTGCGCCGACGATCAAATTTAGCCGATTCGCACGCCGGAATGCAAGCCGGCACGGTCACGGGCGGGCGTGAAGTGCTGTGCGATTCCACACCCTGCGCTCGGGGAAGGGCGATCAGCCCCTCCCCCGGCGCATCAGCGCTATCCGGCGTCGACGATACCGGTCGAGGCGGCGCGACGACGACGCTTGACGCGGGGCTGATCGCTCGCCTCCGGAAGCGTAATGTCCTCAGTCGAACGAACCGGTGCCGCCGGGGCACTGGTCTCGGCACGCGTGGGCAGGTCGACGACGATGGATGCCGGGGCCGCATCGGGCTCGACGACACCGGTCGAGACAGCAGCGCGACGCCTGCGAGTCTTACGCGGTGCGGCGGGTGCCTGCTCGTAAGCCTGCTCAACCACCGACACGCCAAGCGACGCGGCGGCCTGTGTCTTGTCCGCCTGCGCTTCGGAAGCCGCCGCCGGTTCTTCGGGAACGGCCGTTTGCGCTGTGGCGCGGCGACGAGTCTTCGTCGCTGCTGGGGCCTCGGCAGGTTCGCTCGACGTGGCCGTCACCGCCTTGCGGGACGCACGGCGTCGGGTCGCCGGAGCCTTCTCTCGATGCTCAGGCATCTGGATCTCCGACGCGTCCTTCACGGGCACTGCCGGTTCGCTGGAACGCTCGACCGGCTCAGGCAGCTCGATGTGCACAGGAAGCTCGGGCAGCGGAGCAGATTCGGCGACGCGGCGGCGACGACGAGGACGCTTGGTGGCAGCCTCCTCAGCCTGCTCAACGAGCGGCTTGGGCACGATGGACTCAGCAGAGGCCTCGGCACTGTCGCCCGTCGACGCTGCCTGCTCGTCGACCGCCGACTCAGGCTCTTGAGCCTCGGCGGTAGCGGTACGCGAACGACGCTTCTTCGCAGGAGCGCTATCCTCGGCCGCGCTCTCCTCTTCTTCCTTGCGCGTGGACGCAGCGGCGATTGCGCTCAGCGCTTCCTTGGCGCGCTCATGATCGGCGTTATCCTCGATGCGACGAGGCTCAGCCTTCTTCTGCTGCTTCTTCGACCCCTTCGAACCCTTCGAGGACTGCTCAGCGCCGGAGGTCTCCACCGGGTGATGATGAACGATGAAGCCGCGGCCTTCGCAGGCCTCACACGGGGAGGAGAAGGCCTCGACAAGGCCCTCACCCACACGCTTGCGGGTCATCTGCACGAGACCCAGCGACGTAATCTCAGTGACCTGGTGACGCGTACGGTCGCGTCCCAGGCACTCGACAAGGCGGCGCAGCACGAGGTCGCGGTTGGATTCGAGGACCATGTCAACGAAGTCGATGATGACGATGCCACCAATGTCGCGCAGACGCAGCTGGCGCACGATCTCTTCGGCAGCCTCGAGGTTGTTACGGGTCACCGTTTCCTCAAGCGTGCCGCCGGCGCCGATGAACTTGCCAGTGTTGACGTCGATGACGGTCATGGCCTCGGTGCGGTCGATGATCAGGGTGCCACCCGAGGGCAGCCACACCTTGCGATCCATGCCCTTGGCGAGCTGCTCGTCGATGCGGTGCGCATGGAAGACATCCTCCGTACCCACCCACTGCTCGACGCGGTCGGACAGCTCAGGGCTAAGCTCGTCGACGTATTCCTTGACGGTCGCGTAGGTGTCGCGGCCCTCAATGACGAGCTTGGAGAAGTCCTCATTGAAGATGTCGCGCACGACGCGCACGGCTAGCTCGGGCTCGCCGCGCAGTAGCGTCGGGGCACTCTTCGTGTTGGTGCGCTTCTTCTCAATGTCCTCCCACTGACGGGTCAGGCGCGCAACATCGTCGCGAATCTGCTCCTCCGTCGCACCTTCTGCCGCGGTGCGCACGATGACTCCCGATCCCGAGGGAACGACAGACTTGAGGATCTTCTTCAGGCGAGCACGCTCCTTGTCCGGGAGCTTGCGGGAGATGCCCATCATGGAGCCACCGGGGATAAGCACCAGGTAGCGGCCAGCGAGCGTGATCTGGGAGGTCAGACGCGCACCCTTGTGCCCGATCGGATCCTTCGTCACCTGAACGAGGACCGGATCGCCCGACTTCAGAGCGGCCTCGATACGACGAGGCTTGCCTTCCATGCCGACGGCATCCCAGTTCACCTCGCCCGCGTAGAGCACTGCGTTGCGCCCGCGGCCGACGTCCACGAATGCGGCCTCCATCGAGGGAAGGACATTCTGCACGCGGCCCAGGTAGATGTTGCCGACCATCGAAGACTGCGTACGACGCGCGACGTAGTGCTCGACGAGCAGGCCATCTTCAAGGATCGCGATCTGGTCGAGGCCGTCCTGGTCACGGATCACCATCGTGCGTTCGACAGATTCACGGCGCGCCAGAAACTCGGACTCAGAGATCGAGTGGCGACGGCGTCCCTCACGGCGCCCCTCACGGCGACGCATCTTCTTCGCCTCCAGGCGAGTGGATCCCTTCAGGGCCTGGACCTGGTCCGCGGGATCGCCGCCTTCATCGGATGCCGAAGAGGACGAACGGGCGCGACGACGACGGCGACGGCGGGTAGAGGAATCTTCCTCATCAGTCGACTCTGCTTCCTGAGCGGGCGCGCTGGCCCCCTCAGTATCTTCTGGCGCAGGGGCCGACGCCTCGTCCGCCTTCTTCGAACGACGGCGGCGACGGGTCTTGGGCTCAGCCTGCGTATCGTCAGGCTGCGTCTCAGCGGCAGGAGCCTCAGACGCGTCGGCCTCAACATCTTCCGCGGCCTTCTTGGAACGACGACGACGCTTGGGGGTTGCCTCTTCGCGAGGAGCCGACTCTTCGTCTGATGCGGCGGACTTGCGGCGACGCTTGGGTTCAGGCTCGTCAACAATTGTGGGAGGGGCAACCTCGGGGGCTGCCTGGAAAACGGGGGCTTGGAACAGCAGCGAGGCGGCGGGCGCCACGGGGGTCGATTCGGTTGTCACGATTCTCCAATGGTGGGCGCGCGCCCCGTGCCTGGACGCACCCTTTTTCATCGCCCTCAAGGGGCGGAAACCTAGTGGAGCGCAGTTGCGCAGCGGCCGGCGGCAATAAATACGTCATCGCTCGGCTCTCGTCGCGAGGGCACTCCCGCGACATCCATTCACCTCTATTGTCGCACAATACGACGCCCCATTAATGGCAGGGTGACCAGAACAACGCGAGCATCCTGACAATCTCACGGATAAACCCGTAAAAAATAATCGGACACATATGTCACAAAACCGCCTCGGAACCAGCATTTCACCCGAGCTTCGAGACACTTTTAGACTACATTGACATTAGCCCGTGACGTAGGTCCTAGGATCCACCGCCACGGGACATTCGACCCTGATCCCAACACGAGAAGGTCCCATCATGACCCTCGCGCAAACAGCGCTCGACGCGGTCACCGTCGGACGATGGCAGTTCGGTATTACGACCGTCTACCACTTTGTCCTCGTGCCGCTGACGATCGGCCTGTCCCTGCTGGTTGCCATCATGCAGACCGCGTGGCACCGCACCGGCAAGGAATACTGGCTGCAAGCAACCCGCTTCTTTGGCAAGCTCCTCCTCATCAACTTCGCCCTCGGCGTCGCCACCGGCATCGTCCAGGAGTTCCAGTTCGGTATGAACTGGTCCGAATACTCCCGCTTCGTTGGCGACATCTTCGGCGCTCCCCTGGCCGTTGAGGCGCTCCTCGCTTTCTTCCTCGAGTCCACCTTCCTGGGCCTGTGGATCTTCGGCTGGGGCAGACTCTCCAAGCGCATGCACCTGCTGACAATCTGGTGCGTCGCCCTGGGCACCATGTTCTCCGCGGCCTGGATCCTTGCGGCCAACGCCTGGATGCAGCACCCCGTCGGCGCCCGCTTCAACCCCGAGACCGGCCGCGCTGAACTCGATGGTGTGAGCGGCTTCCTGGAGCTGATCACCTCGGGTGTGTACCTGAGCGAGTACGCCCACGTCATCACCTCCGCATGGCTGGTCGCCGGCTCCTTCGTCGCCGGCATCTCCATCTGGTGGATGGTGCGCACCGCGCGCGAAGGTTCCGACGAGGCCATGGCTCAGTCGCGCAACATCTGGCGTCCGATCGCCCGCTTCGGCCTGACCGCCGTTCTCATCGGCGGCCTGGGCACCGCTGCCTCCGGCCACATCCAGGGCCAGGAGATGGTGGAGGTCCAGCCGATGAAGATGGCAGCTGCCGAGGGCATCTGCGTCGACACCGAGGGCGCGGCATTCACCGTCGCCCAGTTCGGCTCCTGCCCCCTCGGGGAGGATGGCACGCAGCCGACCCAGTTCATCAAGGTTCCTGGCGTCGCCTCCTTCATGTCGCACAACTCCTTCACCGCCACCTCTGAGGGCGTCGCAGACGTCCAGGCTCGCATGGTGGAGCTGCTCAACTCCGACCCGAACTTCACCGCCAAGTACGGCGACGCCTCGCAGTACGACTTCCGTCCTCCGCAGATGGTCGCCTTCTGGTCCTTCCGCTTCATGATCGGCCTGGGCATGCTGGCCTTCCTGCTGGCAGCGTGGGGCCTGTGGGCTACCCGCGGCGGCCGCACCTCGTCGAACAAGTGGCTGAGCGTCATGGGCCTCGTGAACCTGCCCCTGCCGTTCGCTGCCGCTTCCTTCGGCTGGATCTTCACCGAGATGGGCCGTCAGCCGTGGGTTGTCGTTCCGAACCTGCAGGCCCTGTCCATGGGCTCTGACCTCGGCTCCGTCAACATGATGACCGAGATGGGCATCTCGCCCAACGTCCCGGCTGGCCAGGTGCTCGCCTCGCTCATCCTGTTCACCCTCCTGTACGGCGTTCTCGGCGTCATGTGGTACATCCTCATGAAGCGCTACGCCGTTGAGGGCATCCACTCGCCCAAGGCCCAGGCGGCTGAGGACGAAACTCCGACCGACCTGTCCTTCGGCTACTGAGAGGAACACCGATCATGACTCTGTCTCTCCTGTGGTTCGTTCTCATCGCCGTTCTGTGGACGGTCTATCTGATTCTCGAGGGCTTCGACTTCGGTGTCGGCATGCTCCTCCCCTTCGTCGCCAAGGGCGACCGTGAGCGCACCCAGACCGTGCGCACGATCGGCCCTCACTGGGACGGTAACGAGGTCTGGCTGCTCACCGCCGGTGGCGCTACCTTCGCTGCGTTCCCCGAGTGGTACGCGACCATGTTCTCGGGCATGTACCTCGCTCTGTTCCTGATTCTCGTCTGCCTGATCATCCGCGTCATGGCCCTCGAGTGGCGTTCGAAGGTCGCCACCGAGAAGTGGCGTCACGCGTGGGACTGGACGCACACGATCAGCGCGTGGCTCGTTCCGATCCTGCTGGGCGTTGCCTTCGCTAACTTCGTGCAGGGCATGAAGATCGAGGTCGTCGACGTTGCTACCGGCACCGTCATCGACCCAACTCTGGTGGATCAGTCCCTCGCGGGCGCGACCCACCAGCTCACCGGTGGCTTCTTCTCGCTGCTGACCCCCTACACGATCCTGGGCGGCCTGGCTGTCATGGCCGTGTGCCTGGCTCACGGCGCTCAGTTCCTGGCCCTGAAGACGACGGGCGAGGTGCGCGACCGCGCCAACGCGATCGCCGCTCCTGCGACGATTGCCGCGACCGTCCTGGCCGCCGCCTGGCTGGTCTGGGGTCAGTTCGCCTACACGACGAACGTCCTCGCGTGGATCCCGCTCGTGGTCGCCGCGCTCGCGATCATCGCCTCGACCGCTCTGTCTCAGGCGTCGCTGCGTCGTGAAGGCTGGTCCTTCGTGGCCTCCTCCGTCGCAATCGCCGGCGCTGTCGCGTGGGTCTTCTCCTCGATGGCCCCCGCGGTTCAGAAGTCGTCGATCAACCCGGCGTACTCGCTGACGATCGATCAGGCCTCGTCGACGACCGCAACGCTGACCGTGATGACGATCGTCACGGTTTGCCTGCTGCCGATCGTCCTGGTCTACGTCTTCTGGTCCTACTGGATGTTCCGCGCTCGCGTGGGCGCCGAGGACGTCGAGACGCAGACGGGTCTGCTCCTCAAGAAGGTTCGCGTCGGCGAGAACTTCCTCGCTGGCTGACCTCCTCGCCGATAGATGCGCCCGGTCCTTCACGCAGGGGCCGGGCGCATTCGTCTACGCCGTGCAGTCAGGGCCGGGGACCTTTGGCCCATGACGAGGCTTTTTCAGGCACAATAGATACGTGCGTCCCTTTGATCCTCGTTTGTTGCGTCATGCCCGCTCAGCCCGTGGGCCCATCGCATTGACAGCCCTTCTGGGAACGATCACGGCATTGCTCGTGCTCGCCCAAGCGTTGCTCATTTCCGCAGCCCTCTCCCCCGTCGTCTCGGGCAGCGCAACCCTGCGCGACGTCCTCCCTATCATCGGTGGCATCGCAGCTGTCTTTGTATGCCGAGCACTTGTCGTCGCAGCTCGCGAGGCCGTCAGTACGCGCGCGGCGGCAGCAGCAGTGTCCGAGCTGCGCGGACGCGTCGTCGACGCAAGCATTGCTCTCGGCCCGCGTTGGCGGGCGACAAACGGCGCCGAAACAACGACGCTACTGTCGACCGGCCTGGAGGATCTGCGCCCCTACTTTGTCTCTTTCCTGCCTCAGCTGGTTCTCGTCTGCACCGTGACTCCGGCAGCCCTTGGCGTCATTCTTCTCCTCGACTTCTGGTCGGCCCTTATCGCGCTCCTCGTTATCCCGCTCATCCCGATTTTCATGATCCTCATTGGGCGCTTCACGCAGGCAGCCTCGGAGGACAAGCTCGCGTCGATGAAGCGCCTAACAGCCCAGCTCCTCGACCTCATGTCCGGACTGCCGACGCTGCGGGCCCTCGGACGGGAAAAGGCCCCGCGCACCCATCTGAGGGCTCTTGGAGCCGCAAACACGAAGGCCACGATGGCCACCCTGCGCGTTGCTTTCCTCTCGGGCGGCGTCCTGGAATTCCTCACGACCCTGTCGGTGGCTCTTGTCGCCGTCGAGATCGGCATGCGCCTCGTGTTCGGTCACATCTCTCTGTTCCACGGCCTCGCCGTCATCATGCTGGCACCCGAAGTCTTCGAGCCTCTGCGTCAGGTCGGCGCCCAGTTCCACGCCTCCGCAAACGGCGTCACGGCCTCGCGCGCAGCCTTCGACATCATCGAAGAGGCTGAGTCGATCGACTCCCCAGGTGCCGCGACCTGCCCCGACCTCTCTTCCACGCAGATCGTGCTGGACGGTGTCGGCGTGCGTGCACGCGGCGCCTGGGCCCCAGCCCCGACCTCGGGCATCATCGCTCCCGGTATCGTGACCGCGTTGTCCGGCCCCTCGGGTGCCGGAAAGTCGACAATCGTCGCCTGCCTGCTGGCCGATATGACCCCGGATGCGGGTCGCATCATCCTGCGCCAGACTGCCCCGGCCTCCAACGACGAGGGTGTTGCACTGTCAGACATCGATCCCGCCTCCTGGCGCGATCAGATCTCCTGGGTTCCCCAGTCCCCCACCCTCGTGCCGGGGACAATCCTGGACAACATGGGCGACCTACCCCTTGAGGACCTGGAGACTGCAGCAGCGGATACCGGCTTTGACAGCGTCCTGGCCACTACTCCCGACGGGTGGAAGACCATGATCGGCACGGGCGGTGTTGGCCTGTCCGTTGGCCAGCGCCAGCGCCTGGCCCTGACGCGTGCCCTCGCAGCGCACTCCCAGCTCGTCATCCTGGATGAACCGACAGCCCACCTCGATGCTCTCAGCGAGGAGACCGTCGTGCGCGCTATCGACGACATGCGCCGCGAGGGACGCACCGTCATCGTCATCGCCCACCGCGCGGCCATGATGGAAGCCGCCGACGCCGTCATCGACGTGCTCTCCACCGCCGACGAGGAGGCACACGCATGAGTCTCTTCCTGACCCGCTCTGAGTCGGCCGCGCTGCGCCGCTGCATCTCCATGCTGCAGGTGTCGCGCTCCGGGTTTGCTCTCTCGCTGCTCCTCGGTGTCACGGCCCTCGGATCGGCCATCGCGCTCGGCGGCACCGCCGCATGGCTGATTGCTCGCGCATCCCAGCAGCCACCCGTCCTGTATCTGACCGTCGCCGCCACCGCGGTGCGACTGTTTGGCGTCTCGCGCGCCCTTGCACGCTACCTCTCCCGTCTCGCCTCGCACAAGGTCGCATTGGCGGGCATGGACGCGCTGCGCGGTAACCTCTACGATCGACTGTCCGAGGCCCCGACGGCAACGCTGACGACGCTGCGACGCGGCGACCTCATGACACGCGCCGGCTCAGACGTCGACGAGGTGGGAAACGTCGTCGTCAAGACGCTGCTCCCCTCCCTTGTTGCTGCCATCGTGGGCGTAGGAACGGTTGGCGTCGTCACTATCATTTCTCCGGCCGCGGGAGCGATCCTCGCCTGCGCGCTCATCGTCTCCGGCATCGTGGCGCCCGCGCTGATCGCGCGATCGGTTCGACTCGCCGAATCGCAGGGGGCACAGGCCCGCACCGACATTGCCGCCACCACACTCGCGGTGCTGGAGGGCGCCACCGAGCTGTCACTGGCGGGTACTCTCGACCACGCGAAGCACTCTCTCGCTAGCTCCGAGAGCCACCTGTCCGCCGCTCTGGCCCGCTCGGCGCGCCTGTCTGCGCTGGCTCGAGGCCTCGACGTGTGCGCGATGGGCGCAGCCGTCATCGGCGCCCTGCTGATCGGCATTCCCCAGACCACGTCGGGTGCCCTCGCTCAGGTGCTCCTCGCCGTCATCGTCCTTGTCCCGCTGTCGTCCTTCGAGGGAGTCGCTGAGTTAGCCCCCGCCGCTGCGCAGTTGGTGCGAAGCGCCCAGGCTGCGACCCGCATCTGCGCCCTCCTGGACGACGAGGTACCCACCAAACCCCGCGACATCCCGGAGGGTCCAACCGTTATCGAGGCACGCGACCTGTCCATCGGCTGGCCGGGTGGTCCGACGCTGGCCACCGGCATCTCGCTCACGCTGCGTCCTGGTTCTTCCCTGGCCATCGTGGGAGCCTCCGGCATCGGGAAGACCACGCTGCTGGCGACGCTCACGGGCGTGATCCCGCCCAAGTCTGGATCCGCTCTCATTAACGGTGTCCCCGCGTGGGGAGCGAACCGCGATCAGCTCACCGACCACATCACGATGACGGCCGAGGACGCCCACGTCTTCGCGACCACCATCTACGAGAACCTGCGCGTCGCCCGCGCATCGCTCACCCGCGACGAGGCCTCGGAGCTGCTCTCGCGGGCAGGCCTCGATGAATGGGTCGAGTCTCTGCCTGACGGGATCGACACGGTCATCGGCTCCGGTGGAACGACGGTGTCGGGAGGCGAGCGTCGCCGCCTGCTCATGGCTCGCGCCCTTGCGGCTCCCGCTCCTATCCTGGCGATCGATGAGGCATCCGAACACCTCGACGCCGCCACCGCGGACCGCCTCATGGAAACGCTCCTCACACCGTCTGCCGACCGCGCTACCCTGGTCGTCACGCACCGACTGAGCGCACTCGACCAGGCCGACCATGTCCTCGTCCTGGCTGCCCCCGAGTCCGGCGGCTGTGCACGCGTCGCCGCGCAGGGCACGCACGAGGACGTGACACGTACTCTGCCCGCCTACCAGTGGGCCCTTGAGCAGGAGGAACAATGAGCCACGAACGCACGGATTTCACGCTTCTCCGAGCGGCTCTCGACCTGACGAGTTCGCTCGACCTGCGGGCGGGCCTGCAGACTTTCGTCGATCAGGCATGCGCCCTCACCGGCTCGCCGCACGCCACGATGTGCGTGCTCGACACGTGGGGTGCCACCACCCTGCGTCTGGAGCACCACGACTCCTACCCTGCCCCGCCCGTACCCGAGTCACTGCCGGCGGTCATCCCCGTCAACACGCCACTCCTCGTCAACTCCCCGCAGGACGCGCCCGATATCGATCTGCCCGCATCCACCCCGCCCTTCCTCGGGGTCTCCGTCCTCGTGCACGAGCAGGTCTACGGGCGCCTCTACCTGATGGGAAAGCCCGGCGGCTATACGGACGAGGATGCGGCCGTGGTCGCGGCCCTGGCCCCCGCGGCCGGCATCGCCGTCGAAAACGCGAACCTTTATGCGGATTCCAAGCGCACCGCCCGATGGATTAGTGTCTCTCAGTCATTAACCACGACGATGTTGGAGGGCGCCGATGAGGAGGAGGCTCTCGAGCTCATCGCCAAGACCGTGCGCGAGGTGTCCCACGCTGATACGGCGATCATCGTCCTGCAGTCCGTCGGTGACACGTGGGCTGCCGAAATCGTTGACGGAAAGAATGCCTCCAACCTGCTTGGCCTCGTTTTCCCGCCCGAGGGACGCGCCATGAGCGTGTTGCACGAGGGGACCGGCATGATCGTCGATTCGATGTCACGGGCGCAAACGATGCGCGTCCCCGAACTGGCCGCCTTTGGGTCCGCGCTCTACGCTCCCCTGCGCTCCCGCGGTGTTTCCTCGGGCGTTCTCATTCTCCTGCGACAAATTGGAGCCCCCGAGTTCGATGCTTCGGAACTATCCCTCGCGGAATCCTTGGCGTCTCAGGCCACCCTTGCGCTCGAACTAGCCTCCGCTCGTCACGCGCAGGACGTGGCTGCGCTGCTCGACGAGCGTGACCGCATTGGACGTGACCTGCACGATTTCGCGATCCAGCAGCTCTTCGCGACCGGTATGGCCCTGGACGCCGCGAAGCAGAAAGTTGCAGCGGGCCAGGCCGATCCTTCCTCCGTCGAGGCGCTCATCGATTCGTCGCTCGCATCCATTGACGAGGCGGTCCGCCAGATCCGCACAATCGTGCACAACTTGCGCGAGCGCGACAAGGCGGTCGGCCTCGTTGAGCGTATTCGCCGCGAGTCCTCACTGACCCGTTCCGCGCTGGGTTTTGCCCCTTCGCTCGTGATCACGCTCGACGGGCGCGCCATCAACTCAGACTTGGATAACGAGCTCGTTGTCATTGATGAGTTCGATGGGCGCGTCGATCCCGACCTCTCCGACGACGTCGTGGCGATCGTACGCGAAGGCCTATCCAATATCGCCCGTCATGCACACGCGACCGCGGCGACCGTGTGCGTCGATGTCTCGGGACAAGGAAAGACCGGACGCGTGCGAATCACGATCAACGACGACGGTCGTGGCATCGACCCATCGCGTACCCGAAACTCCGGCTTGGCGAACATGGCGGAACGTGCACGACGCCACCACGGCAGCTTCGACACGGACACGGGCGACGGGGGTGTCGGCACGCAGATCCGCTGGATCGCACCGCTCGAGGGGTGAGCTGTCGCGACCGCGAAGATGACGGTGGGGGTGGATGTTCCAATTGGAACTCCACCCCCACCGCGTTGTGACGAGAGCTATCTATCTCCCGGTTCTCAGCTGAGTATCACCCCAGCCACCGGCCGTCGCTCCCGAAGGTGTACCAGCGCCAGCCAATCCAGTGGCCACCCGTGTACATGTCGCCTCCGGTCCCGAAGTAGTACCAGGTGCCGCCGATCTGCTGCCAGCCGGTGGCCATCTGGCCCGAGGCATCGAAGTAGTACCAGGTGCTTCCCATCGGCTTCCATCCGATGGTCATGGCGCCACTGTCGCTCATCAGGTACCAGTACGAGCCCATCTGGAGCCATCCCGTGTGCATCGAACCGGAGGGATCCAGGTAGTACCACGCGCCGTTCGTGTAGAGCCAGCCGGTCTTCATGACGCCGTTGGAGGCGAAGAAGAACCACTTGTCTGCCACCATCTGCCAGCCCGTGGCCATCGCACCGGTCTCGGGGGTCAGGTAGAACCAGGATCCTCCGAGGTTGACCCAACCGGTCACCTGAGCGCCAGCACCGTTGTGGTAGCGCCACGCACCATCCCAGTACACCCAACCCGTCAGCATGTAGCCGTTCTGATCGAAGCGGTACACGCGGCCATCAAGGGTGAGGGTCTCGTTCTTGGCGTAGCCGCCCGAGGTGATCTTCCACCACCAGCCGGCGCCGTCGTTCATCCAGGTGCCCACCGTGTGATCAGGCGCGGGTGCGGGGTCCGGAGTCGGATCCGGGGTGGGTGCCGGGTCCGGGGTCGGGTCCGGGGTCGGGTCCGGGGTGGGAGCCGGTTCCTCGGCCAGGGCGAGGGTCACGAGACCCGATTCGGCGAACCCGGCCTCGTTCATGGCCATGACGCGGATGACCGAGCCGTTGTTCTCACCGTCGATGGTGAGGGTCAGCTCGGGGCCGTTCTCATCTTCGACGATGGCCCACGAGTCGGAGCCCTCGCGCTTGATCTGCCAGAAAAGGGTCGGGGCGGGCTTGCCGCTGGCCTCAGCCTTGATCGTGACCTGTGTGCCTTCCTTTGCAGTCACGGTGCGGAAGGCACCATCGCCGGAGATCTGCGCGTCTTCGGCGGGATTGGCGGTCACGGTGAGGGGCTTGATGACCGGGGGCTCCTGATCATCGGGGTCCGGGGTCGGCGCAGCAGCCGCGAAGGCCTCGACTTCCGCGAGCGCGAACTCGCCGAACTCGGTGGGCTGGATGACGCGGATGAAGCGCGCGTCGAAGCCCTCGAAGTCGACTGCGCTCGGGCGGCCACCGACTCCATCGACCTTGATCGCGTGGACGCCGTCAACCGCACCAGCCGTGGCCGGGTTGAAGGAGGCATCGAGGCGCGTCGTGGAGGCGACCACCCAGAAGTCGTGCAGACGCTGGTCGCAGGAGATTCCCTGGCAGTTGTCGGACGACGAGCGGTTCCAGACATTCACGACGCCGAGGGGGTGGTTCTCGCCGAGGTCAACCTCCCACCAGGGGTTGGCCTGCTTGCCCGTGTGAGCAACGGAGCCGTTGTCCCACACACCGTCCGTGTTGCCGTCAACGGCGCGCGAAGCGGTACCTCCCCACCCAGTCGAGGACATGGCGGCCGTCTTGTTGAGGGCGAGGTTGTCACTGCCCTTGGTGACGGTGAGGGTCGCACGCGCCGAGGTCGTGGAGCCGTTCGCGTTTGTGGCGACCGCGTAGAACTGTGCGCCGTCATCCTCAAGTGTCGTCGTCAGGGTGAACATGGAACTCGTGGCGTCCGGGATTGCCGTTCCCTCGGTCGCACCCTTGGGGACGCGGTACCACTGGATGGTGGCGGCCGGGCGGCCCGAAGCGACGACCGTGAAGGTAGCGCTCTCCCCCGCCTTCACAGACACCGAGGAGGGATCCGTGGCGATGACCGGCGGCTGGGTGGCCGCGTTCTCTCCGTAGACGTGCACGGTCGCACTCACGGAGCCCAGGCGAATCGGATCGGCGTAGTAGGCGGGGTGCGCCAGCTCGAGGCGCAGCGGCGTGACCTGCCCGGGCTCAAGGGTGAGCCCCTCGCCGACTTCTCCGGCCTCGATCTGTGCGCCGGTCACCTCGATCGATGTGGTCCCGAGGGTGATCTTGTAGGTCGTGGAGGCGTCGAAGTTGCCCGTAAACTTCAGGGTCAGGTCGGTGATGGCCTGATCCCCCTTGTTCACGAGGTAGGCGTCGTAGGCCTGCGCGCCAGAGTAGCGCATCGCGGAGGCCCGTCCGAAGAACTGCTCCGAGGAGATGGTCGCTCCGTCGACGGCGGTCACCGTCTGCGTAGGAACGTACGTGGGGGCGCCGTCGAAGGTTACCTTGATGACGGGACGCAGGTTAGGCTCCGGATTATCGCCCGACATGGTCACCATGAGGGTGGTGCCGTCCTGGTTGAAATCGAGGGCACGGTCGGTACCGTCCACGGTCACGGCGCTCACGTGGCCACCAACGCTGGGAAGCGTCAGTGTCTTGCCGGGGCTCCACAGCTCGGGGAAGAAGTAGAGGTCGTTGCCCTTGGTCATCACCTTGCCCCAGTTGGGGGCGGGGAACCACGTCGGGCGCGCTCCGGTGATGGCGTCGGGATGACGCGCCATCCACTGGCCGACCTCGGTGACGACTCCGGAATCGAAGGCGTCGATCGTGCCGTCACCCTTCGGGCCGACGTTGTAGGCAAACTGGCCGCCCGATGCGACCGTACCGATGAGGTTGTTGACCAGCTCGCGTTCCTTGTAGCTCTTCGCGCTATCGTCGCGGTTCGCCCACGAGCAGTAGCCCCAGCAGGCCGGGTAGATCGAGCGAATCGACTCCCACGGACCCATGTGGAAGTCCGTGGTCACCGAGTTGTCGCCGCCGACCTCGAAGTCACCGGCCTTGTTCCACACACGCGAGTTGACCATCGTGTCAGGCTGGAGCTCGTGGACCCACTGGGCCATGCGCTGAGACTGCTCCGCGGTGGGGCCGCCCATGTCGAACCACAGTTCGGCGATCGGGCCGTAGTTGGTGAGGAGCTCGGTGAGCTGTGGCTTGATGACGGTCGTCATCAGTTCCTCATCGATGGGGTTGACGTTGCCGTAGGGCTCCGGGGTCTGCTTCGTCCAATCGATGATCGAGAAGTAGAAGGCGAGCTTCACGTCGCGCTTGTTGCACTCGGTGGACAGCTCCTTCATCGGGTCCTTGCCGTAGTTGGACTGCTTGACGATGTTATAGTCGGTCGTCTTCGTGTCCCACATGGCGAAGCCGTCGTGGTGTTTCGACGTGATCATCAGGTACTTCATGCCGGAATCGTGGACCGTCTGGCAGATGGACGCGGCATCGAAGTTGGCGGCCAGGTCCTTGGCCTTGAGCAGGTAGTCCTCGGTGGGGATGTTCTCCCAGGCCTTGATCTGCTCGGGGTAGCCCATTGCCTGCCGGTGGCCGTTGTAGTAGCCGCCGTAGACGGAGTAGACGCCGAAGTGCATGAACATGCCGTACTGGAGTTCTTGCCACTTGGCGATCTTGGGGGTGGAGCTCAGTGGTACAGCTGCGGGGACGCCGGTAGGCGCTGGTGCTGCGTCGGCAAAACTCGGGGCGCTCATGGGTGTGAGCACCAGTGCCGTAGCGACCGCACAACCGGCAAGCATTCGCTTGAGGTTCACGGGGTGTCCTTTCAAGGGGTAATGGTGGACAACGGTGTCCGTCCTCAACGGTGAGGATGAGGCGAACGTTACCCCACAGGGCTTTCTCGTGAATCAGTTTGATAGTAGCTTTCTCGAAAATCAGGGGGTTCCCCGTTTAGGTGGAAATTAAAACGGTCGTACTATTCAATCTCTTGCGCTCGCACATACGACAAGCGGGCCGGTTACCCCGACCCGCTTGTTAACCCTCCTCCCCTCAGGGACGAGGCTGTCTGTCCACTCGCCCGGATCGTCGGACGTGATAACCCTCCTCCCCTCAGGGACGAGGCAGTGGCTCAGTTACGCCACGCGGCAGCCCTCTGCCCGGCGACCCAGGCGGCGACCTGCGTACGGCGCTGCAGCCCCATCTTGGATAGCAACGACGTGATGTGGTTCTTCACGGTCTTCTCGGCAACACCGAGCTTTTCACCGATCTCACGGTTCGACAGACCATCTCCGATCAGGTCAAGAACCTTACGCTCCGACGGCGTCAGGTCAGCGGTCGGATCCTCATGGTCGACGCGCCGACGCGTGAGCGTACGCTCATCCAGCAGGACGCGGCCATCCGCGACAGCCTTGATAACATCCGTGATCTCAGCTCCGCGCACGGTCTTAAGAATGTACGCGCGCGCTCCGGCCTCCAGGGACTCAGCCAGGGCCTCGTCGTCGTCGAAGGACGTCAGGACCACCGGGAGGATCTGCGGATGAGAGGCGCGCAGGCGATTCATGATGTCGATACCCGTCCCGTCGGGCAGCTGCAGATCAACGAGGATGACGTCGGGGCGCACCAGATCGGCGCGACGCACGGCGTCAGCGACCGACCCGGCTTCAGCAACGACCTCCAGGGCCTCGTCTCGGTCAACGATCTCAGCAATGCCACGTCGAACGATCTCGTGATCGTCGACGATCATGACGCGCGTGCGCGCAACGGTATTTTCACTCACGTGTCTGATTCTAACGGTCAGGAGGGCACGCGCCCTCGATTACTATTACTTACTGCTCCGGAGATAGGCGGCTCATCGCATCCTGCGCGGCCGCGTTCTCCGCGTGCTTCTTCGACGAGGCCTGCCCCGTCCCGAGTGCATCCGAACGCCCAGTGACGAAGGCCTGTGCCGTAAACACGCGCTGGTGATCCGGCCCCTCGCCCTCCACCTCGTAGGAGACCTCGCCCAGGCCCTGTGCCTGGGCGTACTCGATGAGGATCGTCTTCCAGTCCTGATGCTGACCACGCGAGGGGGCATCCACCAGCAGGAAGCTGAGACGCTCCAGGATCACGCGACGAGCTTCCTCAAGCCCGCTCGTCAGGTAGGTCGCGCCGATCAGCGCCTCGAACGTGTCGGAGAGGATGGAATCCTTATCCCGCCCTCCGTGCGTTGACTCTCCTTTGCCGAGGAACACGAAGTCACCCAGGTTAATGCGCCGAGCCGCTGCGGCCAGAGGCTGCTGCGAGACTGTGGCCGCGCGCATGCGCGACAGATCAGACTCTGCGACGTCGGGGTACTGCTCGTAAAGCTTCTCCGCAATCACGATGGAGAGCACCGAATCGCCGAGAAACTCGAGGCGCTCGTTATTTGCAATTCCTCCAGCCTCGTTCGCGTAGGAACGATGCACCAGAGCGAGCTGCAACAGCGGAGCGTCGATGTATGTCCCCCAGGCATCGACGAGAGCGTCTGTGTCCGTGCGCGGGGGTACCGGTAGGTGCTTCGAACGGGCCATCACGAACGCTCCGACTCGCCGTCCTCCCCCAGCAGGGACGCCAGGGAAGCCAAGCGGGGATCGACGACGAAGTGCTCGTGATCCTCGGGCAGGTCCGCCCATTTCTCACCGCATACATCGCACAGGCCCGCGCAGTCGTCGCTGCACAGCGGGCGCGGATCGACGAGGGGGACGATCGCGTCGCGCAGCTGGGTCTCGATATCGATGGTGTCACGCTCGCCGATGACGAACAGGTCATCTGCTTCTTCACCCTCGTCGTCCGTGGACGTCAGGGCCGGGGCACCGGGCTCGAAGTAGACCTCTTGGCTGACGACGTCGTGGTGCTCGCGCACTTCGTCGAGGCAGCGCACGCACTCACCGACGAGGTCCACCGATGTTGCTAGCGAGACGAGAACACCGTCCTCGACGCTGGTCATGTCCACAGAAACATCCAGAGGCACGCCGGGCACGGCCGACATCGAGGGGGTCCCAAGGTCATCAGGGGTCACCCACACGAGGTCCTCATGCAACGTGGATCCGAGGGCGCGAGGCAGACGCGCCAGGGAGAGCACCAGGGTCTTGTCACTCATTGGCCAGGTCCACATCTGTCACGCCAACGCCGCGGCGCTCGGCGATCGTTCGACGGCCCGCATCCGTGCGGCGCGAAAGGTCGGAAATGAGCTGCGCGAGCTCATCGAGGGAGTTCGCCACGTAGTCGTCGGCTCCCTCGCGTAGCGATGCCGCTGAGCGCTTCGCCTCGGACACGATTTCGCGCGCACGGTCCTCGGCCATGCGCACGATGTTCTCAGTGGAGACGATGCGTGCCGCCTGTGCGTTCGCGTCGGCGATCGTCGCCTCGGCGTCCGAACGCGCCTGTGAGACGAGAGCGGTCGCCTCGTCGTCCGCTCGCGAGCGTGTCCGTTCAGCTTCCTCCTCGGCATCGGAGATGATCTGTGCGGCGCGCTCGTTGGCCTGGTCGAGGGTGGAGGAGGCGCGCGAGTTCGCCTCGGCGATACGGGTTTCTGCCGCGGAGTCCGCGCGTCCCAGGACCGCGTCGGCATCGGCGACGACGGCGTCGGCAGCAACGAGATCCTCCGGCAGAGCCTCGCGTGCCTGATCCAGGAGGTCAAGAAGCTCGGCCTTGTTAATCATGATGGATGCGGACAGGGGAACGGTGCGCGAGGACTCGACGAGATCCTCGATCTGATCGAGGGCGGCGATCACGGTGGAGGGACCGTAGACGGTTTCCTCGTTCCACTCGTCCTGCGTCTTGTTGTCGGGCGTATCAGCCATGGCTGCCTCCTGCGTTCCACCGAGCATGATTCAGCTTCTATTGTCGGTCAGAAATCGCTCAACCGCTGGCGGGACATACCGAGAAATATCCTTTTTGAGTCCGAATAGCTCGCGGATGGCGCTCGACGAGACATGCGCGAGCGCGGGGCGGGTCGGGATCCACCACGTGTCGATGCCACCGACCTCGTCGTTAAAGGCGGCCTGAGGGGCCTCGTGATCGAGATCTATTGCCGAGCGCACGCCCTTGACGATGAGTGTGGCACCCAAGCGCGAGGCCTCGTCCATCGTCGACCCTTCCAAGGCCACGACGTCGACGTTGCTCAGGTGGGCGGTGGCTTCCTCGATGAGAGCGACCCTGCGGTCGGTCGGAATGAGCCCGCGTTTGGCGGGGTTGATGCCGACGCCAATGACGAGCCGATCGGCGATGGCGCAGGCGCGCTCAGCGACGTCAAGGTGTCCGTTGGTGAAGGGGTCGAAAGAGCCGGGAAACAGTGCGATCATCGGGGGTCCTCCTCACTCATCGACGAGGCCTCGGCCTCCTCGGGAGCGTTCGCGCCGTCCTCTGATTCTTCCGTGGGTAGTGGCGGGCCCGCGAAATAGGCGACGGTCTCGCCCCACGTGCGCTGGTCTTCTAGGACGAGGAAGGGCGGCCACGTGGGCGCGGGTGCGCAGGTCGAGCGCTCAACGACGACGAGTGCATCGGGGCCGATCCAGGGGCCGAGCAGTGACAGGATGGCGGTCATATCCGCTTCGGCAATGTCGTAGGGAGGATCGATGAAGACGAGGTCGACGTCTCCGCGCAGATCTTCACCGGTGCGCGCTGCAAGATACGAACGCGTGTCAGCTGTGACGACGCGTGCGGGCAGACCGGTCGAGCGGACGTTGGCGGAGGCGACGCGCGCCGCTGCAGACGATTTTTCGACGAGCGTTGCGCGTGTGCTACCGCGCGAGAGCGCCTCCAGGCCGAGCGCGCCCGTCCCGGCGTACAGGTCCAAAACGGTTGTCCCGTTCAGGACGTTCATGTGGTCGAGACGGGAGAAAAGCGCCTCGCGCACGCGCTCCGATGTGGGGCGCGTCCCGGACTTAGGCACGGCGAGGGTTCGCCCTTTGGCACTACCTGCGACGATTCTGGTCATGCCTCTACCCTACCGGGCACGCCTCAGGAGCGTTGCATCCACTCGACTTGCCCCTCGGAGGCGCCACGCAGGGCGCGCGCGAGGTCCGGATGGCCCTCCAGCGTCGCGTCGCTATCGAGGAGCACGTCGGCTGCCTCTTTGGCCGAACGGATCAGTGATTCGTCGCGGCGGACGGAGAGGAACCGCAGGTGCGTAGCCTTGCCCGACTGACCGGCGCCCAGGACGTCACCCTCCTTGCGCAAGCGCAGATCGGCCTCGGCGAGCTCGAAACCGTCGGTCGTCTCTGCAAATGCCTGCAGCCTCGCGCGCCCCGCATCGGTGAGCTCATGCCGATGCATCGCGATACATAGGGAAGGCAGGGAGGAACGCCCCACACGCCCACGCAGCTGATGGAGCTGAGCGAGCCCACATTGCTGGGAGTCGAGGATCACCATGAGAGTGGCCTCCGAGACGTCGACGCCGACCTCGATGACGGTCGTCGCCACGAGGAGCGGAGCGCGTCCGGCGGTAAAATCCTCCATGATCTGGGCTTTCACGGGCGCGGGCGTGCGCCCCGTGAGCTCGTGGATAGCCACGCCCGCGAGCGCGGGATGGGAACGGAGGTAGGCGGCAACCTCACTGACGGATGCGAGTGGGCGCGCGTGTTCCTCGTCGGCATCATTCACCTCGTCGGTTGCGTCGATACGCGGGCAGACGACGTAGACGCGCCGCCCCTGCGCGATCTCCTCGGCGGCTCTCGCCCATGTGCGCTCCACCCACGCGGCGTTTGCTGCGTCCGCAAGGTAGGTGGCCACGGGCGTACGGCCGCGGGGCATGCCGCTCATGCGTGTCTCGTCCAAGTCCCCGAACACGGTCATCGCGATTGTGCGCGGGATTGGCGTCGCGCTCATCACTAGTTCGTGGACACCGCGACCATCTTCCCGGGCTCGACGGAGCGCGGCACGCTGCTCGACGCCGAAGCGGTGCTGCTCGTCGACGACGACGAGGGCGAGGTCGGAAAAACGCACAGCTTCCTGGAAGAGTGCGTGCGTTCCCACGACGATGAGCGGTTGCGCGGAGTTCATCGCCGCTTGAATCTCACGGCGGGCAGCCGGCGTCGTCGAACCGGTCAGGAGACGAACGTCGGGGGCTTCTTCTCCGAGGGGCGCGAGGAGGGCGCGCAGGGATGCTGTGTGCTGCTCAGCCAGGACCTCCGTCGGGGCGACAAGGGCGCCCTGGTGGCCGGCAGCGACAACCTGGAGGAAGGACATGAGTGCAACGACCGTCTTACCCGAACCGACGTCCCCCTGGAGGAGGCGCTGCATCGGAATCTCACGGCCGAGGTCAGCGCCGATCTGCGCGATGGCATGCGCCTGAGAGTCGGTGAGCTGGAAGGGCAGACAGGCGCGGAACCGATCCACGAGTGCGGTGCTCCGGGGGGAGGCAACCGCCGGGGTCGCGCGCGCTCCGCGTCGACGCATCGCGAGCCCCACCTGCAGGACAAACGCCTCCGTGAAGGCCAGTGCGCGGCGGGCCTGTTGGTAGTCCTCGTCCGCGTACGGCTGATGCAGGCGACGAAGGCTGAGCGCATAGGGCGAAATGTGGACGCGATCGCGCACCACGGCGGGAACCACGTCGGGTACGTCCTCATCGTCGAGGTGATCCAGGACCATGCCGACGGCGCGGGCGATCGCCCATGAGGCCAGGGACCCTGTCGTCGGATAGATCGGGATGGGCCGGGAGGCGATTCGCTCGATATCCTCCCCATCGACGCCTTCGAAGGACGGGTGGGTCAATTGAGGTTTGCCGCGATAGGCGCCCACTTTCCCGGCAAACAGGAAAGATTGCCCGGGGGTCAGGATCCTCTCAATCGGCACAAGCTTGTACTGATTTTTCGCGAAAAACGTGGCGGAGAGGAACTGAACGCCATCCGTGAGAGTGACCTCTAGGCGGACGCCCGATCCGGAGCGGTTAGCGATCAGGTGCGCGGACGCAACCTCGGCGAGGATCGTGACGTCCTCCCCCTCTCGCAGGGAGGACAGGGGCGTGAGGCGGCCCCAGTGGTAGTACCGGCGAGGCGCCACCATGAGCAGGTCGCCCACCGTCGCAACCCCGCCGCTCCCGAGCGCCTTCGCGGTCTTCTTGGGCAGGCGCAGGGACAGTGGGATGTCGAGTGCGCTCACGAGGCGCACCCCGCGACCAGGCTCGGCCCGCTCTGCCCACCATCCCAGGTCTCCAGGTCGATCGTCGAGGACGCATCACGCGTGGAGAGCAGCTGACGCACCGTCGCCACCGTGTAGGGACCATCATCATCGCGAGAGACAAGCAGCCGCCACGACTGCGCTCCCCCGCGCGCAGCCTCGGCCAATGCCTCGGCGATCCCTTCGGGATCCCCGTCGAGCGGTAGCGGGGCGGTCGTCCACGTCGACAGCGCGTCGTGGGCGCCGTCGCGCAGCATCCGCGCGAGCGTCGGAGCCGCTGCGAGGCCACCTGGCTGCGGGACGAAGAGAGGGGCGCACGCGCGGGCGACCGCGAGGACGCCGAGATCATCGCTGCTGGTTGCACGCAGGATCGCAGGCACGCCGGGAGCTGGAGCGGGAAGAACAGAGGCAACGGTACCGACCAGGGCGGCACTGGCCTCGTCGCAGGGGGCAACGAGCGTCACGCCCGTGCGCGAACTGGCTGCAGAGACGACACCGGCCGCGTCGCTCGGGTTCAGGTCCAGGAAAACGACAGCTCCGGCACGCGCGATCTCTTCGACGAGGCCGGGGGCGCGGGTGCACGCGATAACTCGGGCACGCTCGACTCGGCGCATCGGGCGACGCTGCAGGAGACGCACGCCGCGGTGGCTGAGCCCCTCGTCCGCCAGCTCATCGATGCCGATCTGGGCATCGGGACGCGCGTCGCACACCTGGAAGCGCACAACCTGCCCCGACGTGGGGTGCGCAGCCAGCGGCGCGGACGTATCCACGTGGAGACGCCACTCCCCCATTCCAAACAGGTCGACGCGACCCACGTAGGACAGGCGCGCACCGAGTCCACCCAGGCGCATCAGCAGAGCACGCAGGTCGTCTTCGGTACCCTCCAGGATGATGTCGACCGTGAAGTCACGGCCCGGCGGGGGTGAGGCAGCCTCCGGCGCGCGCGAGTGACGTTCCGCCAGGTCAGCGAGCATCGCGGTGAAAGACTGCAAGATACCGGAGTCATCGCGCATGGCAGCATCGATGCACGCGAGCACCAGAGCGATGAACGCGCCGCCGGGATCGATGCGCCCCGTCGATTCATTCGTCGCCTCCACCAGGCCGATCTGCGCCTGTGTCGAAAAGCGGGAGAAGACGTCTTCAACCTCGGGGAGCGTATCGCCCATATCCACAAGCTCGCGAACCGCACCGCTGAGCATCTCAACGAGCGCATCGGACCATTCGATAGACGAGGCCACAGGCGTCAGGGAGGCTGCCAGCATGCGGCGGGCCGCGAGCGGCGTGACGTGGTGCTCATCCGTTAGGGCGCCAGCCCAGGCCTCGAACAGCGCACCGAGTGCGAGACCGCTATGCCCGAGGCCCCGGCGGATAATCGTCTCCACACCCGCCTCGAGTGCTACGCGCAGGTGGGCGCGAGGCTCCAGGGACTCCATCGCAGCGGCGAGGGCAGCCATCGTGGCCGCCGCATTTGTGCCCGTGTCACAATCCGCGCCGTCCCATCCATCCAGGTCATCAAGAAAGGGCGCGAGCCTGGCCGCCTCCTCGGCACCGGCACGGCACGCCTCGATGATGACCGCTGCGTTGAGCTCCATGACTCCCCTTTCCTCCCCGTCCTATTCTCCCCGCGAGGGTTGCTGTGTGCGACCTGACACGACCGATCACGCGTGCGACTTGTTGAAAGTGCGCATCATCCGCTATTCTGTCATGGTTGCCTTCGGTTCAAGCACCGGAGGATGCGCTCCCCGCGACCGTGGGGAGTCAAAGACTGAACTGGAAGATATACCGAGGAGAACATCGTGGCTGCCGTTTGTGACGTGTGCGGTAAGGGACCCGGCTTCGGCAAGAGCGTGTCGCACTCGCACGTTCGCACCAACCGCCGGTGGAATCCGAACATTCAGCGCGTTCGCGCCCTGGTCAATGGGACGCCCAAGCGCCTGAACGTGTGCACCAAGTGCCTGAAGTCCGACAAGGTCGCCCGCGCGATCTGAGTCGACGACGCTGACGTAACGCTGGAGGGGCGAGCCGACAGGCTGGCCCCTCCAGCGTTTATCCACTCCTCGCCTCCGCTGCGTACATTCCCTGAATCAACATGTGTGAACGCCCGCGACTCATCGTCGCGGGCGTTCACTGTCCTCCGCCGAGCTCAGAGGCTCAACCGGTTACCGGGCGCGAGCGCTACAGGAGCCCCGCAGCCAAATCCAGCGGCGTTCCGAAACGATGGTTCGTGATCGCCACCGCCTGTTCACGCAGGAAGGGCAGCAGTTCCGTATGGGGGCACGGCGTCACCGCTCCCGTGTACAGCGCGAGATCAGGGCTACCCATACTCGCGCGACTTGCGCGCTCCCAACGATCCTCCGAGGACTCCTCGCGCGGGCCAAGGACGCGCACGCGCATTCCCAGGCCGCCCGAGTTCGCCACCATCGACAAACGAGAATCCCACGAGGCCTCATCCTCGACTGTCACCTCAATATCCAAAGACTCGAGAAGGTCCGCCACGGAGGCAGGAAGTGCGTCAGCAAGGGACAGGCCGATCGGCCCGCCCGCCAGAACACCCGCCGCCAACACACGGACCGTGTCTACGAGGGTGGTTCCGCTGGTGGCTCGCACGAGGACCGGAGTGGGGCGGTAGCGCAGGATATTGCGCTCGCACGCCACGGCGGTGACGTCACGGCCAACTCCGTAAGCGCGGGCCCAAGCAGCTGCGTCGTTTGCGACGGCGCCCCCGAGCTCTACCACCTCATCGGAGCTGAGGTGCGCACTCGCCGCATGGCACAGCGCATGAACGCTCGGGGCAAGCGTTGCAGTGTCCATGGCGCTCTCCCCCACGGCCGCCTCGCGGGCAGCTTCAACTTCCCCGAGGCCCAGCAGGTACGAGGGGCCGCCGGCTTTCGTGGTCGATCCGATGGCCGAACGCTTCCACCCGCCAAAAGGCTGACGGCGAACGATCGCGCCGGTGATGCCACGGTTGACGTAGAGGTTTCCGGCCTCAATACCATCCAGCCACATCGCTAGTTCTTCGGTGTCGAGGGTGTGCAGGCCTGAGGTCAGGCCGTAGTCGACCTCGTTGACGGCCTCGATGGCTTCCTCGAGTGTATTGACACGCATGACGCCGAGGACGGGCGCGAAGTATTCCGTCAGATGGAATTCGCTACCGGGTACCACGCCCGCACGGATACCCGGGGTCCATAGCCCATCACCTAGGTAACGAGGCTTGAGAACCCAGTGCTCACCTTCACCCAGGGTCGTCAGGCCACGCACGGCCTTCTCGTCGTCGGGCACGACAACGGGGCCGACCTGAGAGTCCAGTGACGCCGGCAATCCCACCCGCAGCGACGCGGTCGCGTCAACGAGCTGACGCGCAATACGCGTGGAGCGTCCCGCGGAGCCGACGAGGATCAGCAGAGAGGAAGCCGAGCATTTCTGCCCCGCGTGCGCGAAGGCGGAATGCACGATGTCGCGCACCGCCAAATCGGGATCCGCTGAGGGGGTGACGATGATGGCGTTCTTGCCGCTCGTCTCGCCCAGCAGGTGCATGTCCGGCTTCCAGGAGCGGAAGAGACGAGCCGTGTCGTACGAACCGGTCAGCACGACACGGTCGACGTCCTCATGTGTCACGAGATAGCGTGACACGTCCCCGTCGTCGAGCGGGGCGAGTGCCACTAGCTCTCGAGGGATCCCCGCTTCGTGGAAGGCCGCGACGAGTTCAGCTGCACAGCGTTTGGCCGGCGGGGCTGGCTTGAGGATCACCGCGCTACCAGCCGCGAGCGCCGCGGCGACGCCACCGACAGGAATGGCGATGGGGAAGTTCCACGGGGAGGCAACGACGGTGACATCCACAGGTACGAATCGTGCCCCCGCCATGTACGCCTCATCGGTGAGCTGCAAAGAGGCCTGCGCATAGTGGTGGCAGAAGTCGACGGCCTCGCTCACCTCGGGGTCAGCCTGATCGATGGTCTTTCCGGCCTCAGATCCGGCGACCTCGATGAGTTCACCTCGATGCGCGGCCAGCACATCGCCAACGCGATGGAGCGTGGCAGCCCGTTCCTCGGGGGTCAGGCATTGCCAGGAGCTAGCGGCGCGTGCAGCGGCCTCGACGAGGCCGTCCACTGCCTTGTTCGTCGCCAGCGCTTCCGCTCCGTCATGCACGGCCTTCACGCCACGGGTTGAGCCAGGGATCGCCGCAGCGATGTCACGTGCCCACTGGCGGTTGGCTGCCAGGGCGGGATCTGAATCCGGCTCGGAAACGAAAGCACGACGCGCGCGCTCAGCGAGGCTCCCCCGCTCAGCGGGCACCCCTGCCTCGCGCTCAGCCAGACGGTTCTGGCTGCGGTTCGGAACGGGAACGGGAGCGTCCGGATCAACGTCGGACAGCGCTGCCAGGAAACGGTCGCGTTCGCGGGCGAAGACGTCCTCGTTTTCGGCGATATCGAAGACACCGGACATAAAGTTCTCTGGCGCCGCGTTTTCCTCCAGGCGGCGCACCAGGTAAGAAATGGCAACGTCGAACTCACGGGGGTTGACGACCGGGACGTACAGGAGGAGAGAACCGACGTCGCGGCGCACGACCTCCTGGATGCCTGTGGCCATGCCGGAGAGCATCTCGAACTCGACGCTGTCCTCGACACCGCGCGCGGCGCGCAGCTCGTAGGCGAAAGCAATGTCGAAGATGTTTTGTCCAGCCACGCCCAGGCGGATCGCACGCGTCCGTTCCGGAGTCATCGCCCAGGACAGCATGCGCTTGTAATTGGTATCCGTCGCCTGCTTGGAAGGCCAGGTCGTCAGCTCCCAGCCGTGGATCTCCGCATCCACCCGCTCCATAGACAGGTTCGCACCCTTGACGATGCGCACCTTAATGCGCGAACCCCCCGCGTCCACGCGCGTGCGCGCCCACTCCTGGAGGCGCTGGAGGGCACCGAGCGAATCGGGCAGGTAGGCCTGAAGGACGATACCGGCCTCGTAGCCGCGCATGTCCGGCTGGTCGAGGATGGCGGTGAACACCGCGATCGTCAGATCGAGGTCCTTGTAGTCCTCCATGTCGAGGTTGAGGAAGGTCCTACTGTCGCGGGCAAGGCGGTAGAGGGGCAGGAGGGCGCTCACGCCATGCTCAACAACTTCCTCGAAACCCCAGGGATTGTGCGGTCCCGTCACGGCAGAGACCTTGATGGAGACGTAATCGACGTCCTCGCGAGTCACGAGGCGCGAGACCTCGGACAGGCGATGGGCCGCTTCCTTCTCACCAAGAACCGCCTCGCCGAGGAGGTTCACGTTCAGGCGGTGGCCGCCTGTGCGCAGGCGCGCGAGCGCAGGGCCGAGACTCCTGTCGGTTGCGTCGACGACCAGGTCGCCGACGATCTCGCGGAACACGCGTCGCGCCACCGTCGTCACAGTGCGGGGTGCGAGGCGCGATGCGGTCGATCCGAGCCCCATCGCCGCGGCCAGGGCCGGGGGCAGGAAGTTTTTACGGCCGGCCGACAGGCGCTTCAACGCCTCACTGGCCACGTCCAGATCCACGGGACGCACGACGTCGTCAACGAATCGAGTGGTGAACGTCAGACCGTCCGGGTCGGACAGGATCCGGGAGAGAATCTTGGCCGATTGCGGAGTCGGCTCATGGGCCGATTCATCGGCCCAGCGGCGGGCTCGAATGATCGCTCTCTCCCCCAGCGCCCACAGATCATCGGAGCAGCGTCGAGCGTTGGAATCGGGGTGGGGCGGGGTAGGAACGGCGACGTTCGTCATGCGTAGACCTCCAGGCGTGGATGAGCGACGGATTCTCCGCGTCACGTGCAGCGGCTTCGCTGGACACGTTCGGCAAAACTCCCGACATCGTGAAGTATGCTGGTTTGTCCATGCTAACCCTTCTCAGGGTTCTCCGTGGCACCAGCGCATGACCATAATACAAGCAACAAGGGACCTAAGCCCCGACTCGCGAAAAACAGCCGCAAACCCTCATCATCTGTGTCACTTTTCACAACACGGCGCCTCCTATGCGGAGGCACCCCCGGCCTCGTTCACGAACGAATGAGCCAGCGCACCTTCACGTCGTCAACCACACCGGCCATCACCTCGCGCATATTGAATTCGCGCCCACCATCCGCGCGCGAGCACAACCACTGCACCTGAAGACCATCGGAGAGCGCCACGAGCTTACGTGCGATCTGCTCACTGGGCGCATCGGCGCGAACCTCGCCACGCTCCTTGCCATGCTCGATCGCATTCACCAGGTACTCAATCGCACCGAGCAGATGCTGACGGAACCACGGATGAGCCTGGTGTCCGGCATCGATCACGGCAGCCGACATCGCCGTGTAGAGGGCAACTCCATCGGGATGACGTTGGTTGTGCGCAACCATGTCCACCCACGCGTCCAGTGCAGCCTCCGCGCCCTCCTCAGCGCGCGGAAGACGACTGACAACCCGACGATCACGCTCATCGAGGACAGCCGCGAGGAGCTGATCCTTCGACGCGTAGTGGTGCAACAGGCCAGCCTTGGAAATATCGGCTGCGCGCGCAATATCCGCCAGCGATGTCGCAACAAAACCACGCGTCGAAAAAAGGATCAACGCCTCCGCGAGGATACGCGCCTTTTTATCCTCACTGCCGGCCTTCGGTCGACCGGGCTTGCGCGTCTTCATTGCCTGGGCCTCATTGCTCATGCGGCTGCTCCAGATTCGGTGTGACAGGGTTACCAAAAACCCATCATAGCGCGCAACCGCCGCTACGACACCGGGTATGCGAACTTCTTTCGCCGAGTCCGCATACCCGGTGCACTCGTTGCGTGAATACGGGCCTCAGTAACCGAATCGCACCTCGAACTGGGGCTTACCCGACGCATCCAATTCAAGCTTGCCATTCTTGTCGGTCTTCACCGTGGCCGTCACCCGGGACGTGACATCACGCTGCTTGTCCCCGCTTTCTATGCCCTGGATCGTAAACGTTGCCTCGCCGGTGTACTCGCCGCCCTCATCCGTCGTCGCTTTCATTACTGTGGGCATCGTCTTGACCTGCAAGAGAGCGAGGGTCCGAGACTGAACAGGCATCGGGCATGCTGTATCGATATTGCCCGGGACGGTCGCACACGAGTTCGTCAGAGCAGCCGCAGCCTCGAGCGCGGCAGCGGCCATCTTGTCGTTATACGTGCCCGTCAGCTCAACCGTGCCACCGTATGTCGAGCTGTCGTACCCGGTCGCAGCCTTGACGGACAGAGTCTTGGGTGCCGCATCAATGTAGTCCCCCGTCTCCTCCGGGGTGAAGGTGTAGACGCCGGGGTAGAGAACGAGAGAGCTGCTGGATCCCTCCGTGAGCGTCACAATCGAGAGCTTTTCTCCGCCGATCGAGAAGGCCGTGACATTGTCCGCCTCCACATCGACGCGGGCAACCATCGCATCCTGGATCTTCCAGTTCTTCAGCAAGCCAAACGTCTTCTTCGCCTGGCTCACACGGAAGGAACGGGTGAAACGCTCGCCGTCGAGGCGCATCGTCGCCGTCACGACGCGCTCCTTCGCATACTCCGCGTCATCGGCAGTCACGTCCTCGACCTCGATGCGGGCGCTCGCGGAGGCCATGACCTGGTCAGAGAGGAAACCACGCTGATCATTGGGCAGACCGGGATCAACCATGGCAGTTGCTGCGCTCGCCTTACCCTCGGCGAGCAGCTCGAGATACTGGCGAACCTTCGCCTCGGGCGTGCGCGTCCAGTTCGCGATCGTCAGGGCGACGGTTCCGACGACCACGAGGACGACGAGGGCCACAACGCCGATCACGATGCCCTTCATGCGGCGGCGGCTCCTGGTGGACATCGGGGTGAAGGTCACGCCCGTCTGGGGCACGACGGGTGCCTGAACGGCCATGTACTGAGGGTTGGCGGGGGCAGGGGGAGGAGTCAGGTTGGACGAGGGGCCCGGGGGTGGGGGCACCTGCGGATTAGGTTCAGGAGCGGCAGGTGGGACGCTCATCCCCTGCCTCACATCGTTAGCATGCGGTTCCATCGCTTCTCCTCACTGTGCTGGCGTCGCTGATCTGCGCGTCTGGGATATAACGCAGGGATCAACGGATACAAACTCGACAATATCCCATAGCGTGATGGCACCTCAAGGACACGCGCTCATCGCACCGGACACCGAGACCCAGTCGGCATCGGATAACAGACGCGTGGTGCCCGTTCACACGAGATGGACGAACACCACACGGGAGGCCTGCGAAGGACTCCGATTAGCGGGCGAAAGACACCCTAAAGTCAGGCTTGCCATCCTGATCGAGCTTCAGGAGCCCGCCACTATCGAACTGCACATCGAGAACCAGCACGGTATCCACGTCGCGAGTACCCTCCATGTAGTACTTGTTCGAATACGTTGCCGTGAAGGTGACAGCAGCCCGGAAGAATGTCGGCTGATCCGGAGATACCGGCCCGAGGGCCTTCGGCATGGCACCGGAGACCGCAGTGACCGCATCGCTCTGAATTGCGAAGGGACACACGGAGTTCTGGTTGCCCGGGATGGACGCGCACGAGTCGACGACCTCCTTGCCAGCATCGAGCGCTGCCGCCGTGAGCTTAGTGTTGTAGGTGGCTGTCATCGAGACAGAGGTACCGTCTCCGCTCCACGTATCACCGAGGATCGACACGGTTTCCGGGTTGGATTCGGCATATTCGCTCGGTGCGACCGGTGTGAACGTGTAGACGCCCGGGTAGAAGAGGAAGGTCGCATCGTCGCCGTCCTGTCCCTGTTGGTGGGCGTCGGCGCTCACGTCGCCGACGGTGAATTGGTTGTACCCTCGGGCGTCGACGCTCACCTTGGATACCAGAGCATCCTTGACCTGCCAGTTGTCCAGAACACCCATCGTGGGCTTCGTCTTCGTCACCGTGAACTCGTGAAAGAAACGCTCGCCGTTGACCTGCATGGTCGCGGTCACTGTGCGTGTATCAGACTCGCTTTTCTTACCGTCGTTATCTCCCTCACCAGCGCTGATGTCTTCAATAACCAGCAGCGACTGAGCCGACGACATCACCGAGTCCGTCAAAACACTCGCTTATCATTGGCCACGCCCGGGTCGACCATCGCAGTTGCGGCGCTGGCATTACCTGCCGCCAGCAGATCCAGATACTTCCGTACTTGCGCCTGAGGCGTCCGCGAACTATTGGCGACCTTGATCGCGACCACGCCAGCGATCACCAGCACGAGGAGGACACCGACGATGATCCCGATCATTCTGATGCGTTTCTTACTCGCTGCGGACATCGGCGTGAAAGTCACCCCTCCATCGCCACCAGCCGCCGGGTTCGCCCCCGCGGGACCCGCCTGCGGAACCGGAATCGGCGCGTCCATCGGTTCGTTCTTCTCAGTGCCCATCATGTGCGCCTCACACCCATTGACAATCCATGACCGAGCCAGCAGCACACCTTGTATGCCCGGACAATCGGCCACTCAGGCGTGCTCAGTATCACGCCACAGATGCCTACAGTCAAAGAGCGATCACACTACGGATAGAGAGTGCCCGTGGGCAGACACGGACGGGCACCGGGTGTATAGGACCCTGTGTCAGTCGTCGCTATCAGTTTCCGTCTCAACGACGGGCAGCGCCTTCGTCGGCGGCACGCAAGCATCACCGCGCAGCGCGGGCAGGGACAATCCGGCGGTCGCCGGAATCTCCTCCGACGACTCGGCGAGTTTACGCGCCACGCGCGACATCGGTTGAGACGAGGCCTCGTGGCCTTCGGTCGTTCGTTTCATCCTCACGCTCTTCCTCTTGCTTTCCTGCGCTGAGCATGCAAGCATTCGACGCCCCAGTTACTCAGCGGTCCACATCACACTAGTCTACGGAATCAGCCTGGAAATGGTCCCACGCCCCGCGCAGAACCTCGCCATCGAACATCGCGCAGGGATCCTCGCCCGACTCGCATGAGCGGGCTCGGCCGAGCACTCGGAATCCCTCCGGTAGCCGCGCGTCCTGCGGGAATACCGCAAGCATGCCGTGTTCCTCTCCTCCTTGGAGCACCCACCTCACCGGATCTGCGCGGCAGATCAGAGCCGGCACCTGCAAGCGCCAGGCCTCCTCCTCGATCGCGGGCCGATCAAACTCAATGACGACTCCCGAGGCCTTGGCGATGCGCGCGGCGTCCGTGGCGGGCCCATCCGACAGATCCATCATGGCCCGCGCACCCGCAGCCGCGGCCGCGACGCCCGACCCGAGAGGGGGTGACGGTGCGCGGTAGGTCTCAACAAAGGGAGCCAGGTCACCGAGCTGTTCAACGCCTCGGGCCGATGGATCAACGTGCCCCCCTTCGAGCAGATCGAGGCCGGCGTAGGAATAGCCGAGAGTACCGCTAACCGCCACGACGTCTCCGGGGCGCGCGCCATCGCGTCGTACCACCGGCCCCGGGCAATAGCCAAACGCGGTAATGGAGATGACGAGCTTCTCCCCCGCGCTCAGATCGCCACCGACGACGCCCGCGTCGGCCTGACGCGCGCGGTCCCCCAGGCCTCGGACAACATCCAGGAATACGTCAGCGTCCATGTTCCGGGGAGCCACCACCGATGCGACAAGTGCCGAGGGCCGTCCGCCCATCGCATCAATATCCGCGAGATTCTGGGCGGCAACGCGGGCGCCGACCTCGTAGCCGGTTGACCACGAGAGGTGAAAATGCTGGTCCTCCACCATGACATCCGTCGTCACAATAAACGAGCCTTCGGGAGCTGCGACCTCGGCGCAATCGTCGCCGATGCCGATGATCGTGCGCTCGCCACGCGGGAAAGACTCGCGGAAATGGGACACCAACTGGGCCTCGGACAGGTCACCTAACTTCATGAAAGACAGCCTAGTCGCGTGCGCCTCGCTGCGCCGCGAGGGCAACTTACCTTTCCAGGCCTCGCACGGTCTGAGAGGCGAAGAGGCACGTCGCTGCCGCGCTGGCCACGTTCAGTGACTCAGCGTCACCCGTCATCGGAATCGACACGAGCGCGTCGCACAGGCGCATCTCGTCACCCGACAGGCCGCGTGCCTCGTTGCCGAACACCCACGCGTGCGACTGGGACAGACGCGAGCGCGCCGACACTCCCTGCACGAGGAGGTCAGACAAGCTCAGCGAACCCGCACCGCCGCTGGTGCCAAGGAGAGCAGCGCTACGGCCGTGAATGAGGGCGCGTGCGTGTGCAAAGGACGGGACAACGCACACGGGAATATGGAAAACAGAACCGGCACTCGAGCGCACGACCTTCGGACTCGCGGTATCCACCGTTCCCGCGACGGCCACGACACCAACCGCGCCGAACGCGTCCGCCGTGCGAATGATCGTACCGACGTTACCGGGATCGCGTCCCTGGGCAAGCACGACGATCGTCTCGCCCACACGCGGTTCAGGCAGCTCTCGCGAGAGGGCATCCAACGAAGCAACCGCACAGATTCCCTGGGAATCCCCCGAGAGCGCAGCCGATACCTCAGGAGTGACCGGGTGAACCCAGCGCGTGACGCGCCGGGCGGCTTCCACGACGTCCGCGTGGGCATCCCAAGCATCCTGCCGCACATACACGTCACGCACGCACTCGCCGCGGTGCGTCACGAGTTCGCGCACGGCCTGAGGCCCCTCGATGAGCATCAAGCCCGAGCGCGAACGCGCCGAGCGCCCGACCAGACCCGATACCCTGCGCACGCGATCGGCGCGGGGATTATCGAGAACGGTCAGGCGCTCGGGATGAGAGCTCACCTATCAGGCCTTGGGGGCGTTGATGTCGGCGGGCAGCGCGTCCTTGGCGACCTTCACCAGGGCGTTGAACGCGTTGATGTCGTTCACGGCCAGCTCGGCCAGCATGCGACGGTCGACCTCCACGCCGGCCAGGTTCAGGCCCTGGATGAGGCGGTTGTAGGTCAGGCCCTGGGCGCGGGACGCAGCGTTGATGCGCTGGATCCACAGACGACGGAAGTCGCCCTTCTTGGCCTTGCGGTCGCGGTAGGAGTAGACGAAGGAGTGAGTGACCTGCTCCTTGGCCTTGCGGTACATGCGCGAGCGCTGGCCGCGGTAACCGGAGGCCTGCTCGAGTACGGTACGACGCTTCTTCTTGGCGTTGACAGAACGCTTAACACGTGCCATTTTCTACTGTTCTCCTCTAACTCGAGCTCACTTGCCCAGCAGACGCTTGACGCGCTTGACGTCAGCGGTCTCCAGGACCTGGTCGGTCGCCAGACGACGGGTCTTGCGGCTGGACTTGTGCTCCAGCAGGTGGCGGGCACCGGCCTGCTCGCGCATGATCTTGCCCGAGCCGGTCGTGCGGAAGCGCTTCTTAGCACCGGAATGAGTCTTGTTCTTCGGCATTTCTATTCCTTCGTTGTGAGGCGATGGGTATCGCCGTCAGTCCTGTTCGTCAGCCTTGTCGGCTGCCACTCGGGCCTGGTCCTTGCTGGCGCGCTCGGCGCGCTTGCCCCGACGCTCAGCGCGCTCGGCCTCGCGGCGCTTGCGCTGCTCGTTCAGGGCATCAGCCTTGCGCTTGGTGGGTGCCAGCACCATCGTCATGTTGCGCCCGTCCTGACGGGGCATCGACTCGACGGTGGCAAGCTCACCGATTTCCTCGGCGAGGCGCTGCAGGAGGCGAACGCCAGCCTCGGGGCGAGACTGCTCTCGACCGCGGAACATGATCATGACCTTGACCTTGTCGCCGGCGGACAGGAAGCGCTCCACGTGGCCCTTCTTGACACCGAAGTCATGATCGTCGATCTTCAGTCGGAAGCGGATTTCCTTCAGCTGCGTGTTCGCCTGGTTACGGCGAGCATCGCGGGCCTTCTGGGCGGCTTCGTACTTGTACTTGCCGTAATCCATGAGCTTTGCGACGGGCGGCTTGGCGTTCGGCGCAACCTCAACCAGGTCAAGTCCGGCCTCTTCGGCCAGACGCAGCGCGTCCTCAACTCGAACGACGCCGACCTGTTCACCTCCGGGTCCCACGAGGCGAACCTCGGGGACTCGAATACGCTCATTGATGCGAGTCTCGCTGATGAGCGGCTCCTTCCACAGAATCCTTATGCGCGAAACGAAAAGCCTCCGTTACGCGACGCGCACGGAGGCTTCCATAGGGTCAACACGCACGGGTGCTGACCGCCGAACCCGATCCCCTGCGCGGCGCCCTGATGGGCGGCATCCTCTCGGATGAGAGGCGGGTATCCAGGTGGGATTTCTCCGCTTGCGTTCCGAGCTTTCGCCCAGACGGTCGTAGCTACTGTACCAGAAATGGCGGGAGAGTGCCAGATCAGCGATCATTGCGCGCCTCACGCATCGGTGGGCACTCGCCGAGCATACTCAGCGCAGGACGGGCGCGATCTCCACTCGGTCCGCCGATGCGATGAGGCGCGGGTTCGTCCCCACAGCATTCAGGGCCGCCGACAGCTCAGCTTTCATCGACGAGGCCTCCTCCCCCTGCGCGAATTGCGCGCGGTCGACGGACACGACGACCCGCGTCAGTCCATCACCCGCGTAGACGATGCCCAGGTCGACGATGGCGGAGCACGCGGCGCTGGCCTCGGCGAGCAGAAGCTCACGCAGGGCCTCATCACGCCAGGCCGGTAGCCACTCGTCCCCCTGCGCGAGGGCAGCGACGGCGGGGCGGGGCAGCAGCACGGCGTCAGTGCCCGGGTTGACGACGATGCGTCCACCCGTCTCGACGAGGGCGGTCAGCCCAATCGTGCGGAAGTCCAGGGCCATCGGACGGTCCCCCGGTCGGTGGGCAGACAGGGCCTCGGCCGACGAATAGATGGCGAGCGCCTCCCCCGCGGGGGTTTGCGCGCGCACGAAGTCGATCGGGTTGTGCCCGTTTTCTCCGGCGTGAACACCCGTCACGCGCGGGTCGGGTTCGACGTCGATAGGAACGATGACGCGTTCAAAAACGAGCGCGTCAACGAGCGCCTCAAGTCGGGCCGCCCCCGCGTCGCTCCCCTGCCCCAGCGCGAGCGCACGGGTGGTACGGGCAAGCCCCTGACCGACGTCCGCACGGTCGTGGCTCATCATCGACAGGCGCTGCGCCAGTCGATTCTTCTGCTCCTCCGTGAGGGAAGGCGGCGTGGGGGTCATGACTGCTCCTCGTATCCGGCGACATCCAACGCGTCGGCCAGAGTAAATGCGCCCTGGTACAGGGCCTTTCCGACAATCGCACCCTCAATGCCGAGAACGCGCAGCGCCTCGATGTCGGCCAAGGAGTTCACCCCACCGGAGGCGATGATGCGGGCGGGAGTGCGGTCCGCAACCCGGGCCAACAGGTCCCTGTTCGAGCCGTTCATCTGGCCATCTCGCGTCACGTCGGTGACGACCAGGCGAGCCACCCCCGCCTCGTTCAAGGCGTGCAGCGCCTCCCAGACGTTCCCGCCCTCGCCGCTGCCTCCGCGCGCGGCCAGGCGATCGCCGCGCACGTCCAGGCAGACGGCGACGCGCTCGCCGTAGGTATCAATCGCTTCACACACGGTATCGATGTCGCCGAGCGCCTGCGTCGCAATATTGACTCGCTCGGGTCCCATCGCCAGCCCGGCATCGATGGCACCGCGGCTCGTGATGCCTCCCGACAGTTCGACACGCACAGGAACCTCATGGATGACACGCGTGAGCAGCTCAGAGTTCTCACCGCGACCAAACGCCAGATCGAGGTCCACGAGATGCACCCAACGGGCCCCGGCCTCGTGAAACGAGCGGGCAACATCGAGCGGACTCCCCCAGGACCCTGCATCGACTGACCCCGAGGACAGACGCACGGCCTGCCCGCCCGTCACGTCGATCGCGGGCAGCAGCTGAAGAACCGTCATGATTGCTTGCGTCGCAGCCAGCCGAAGGGGCCGCCACCCTGACAGCTGCCGTCGGCGGCCACGGAATCCTTGTAGTCAGCCGGCGTCGTACGACCCAGCAGCAGGTCCTCCGTCGCCGCGGGCATCGCACCGAGCAGAAGACCTGCGGGAATCGTTTCCTCGGGCTCGCCACTGACGTAACGCTGAGCGGAAATACGACCCGAGACGCCCGGCTCCACGCCGTCACCTTCCACGAGCCAACTCATGAGGGCCACGGCCCCGTACTTCGACAGGTTCGACACCGCGCGGGCGACTCGGTCCACGGCGTCGGGCATCGGGCGCTGGCCGGTGAGCAAGGCATCGAGCTCTTCCTCGTCGGTCGGTGTCGTCTCAACACGCAGCCAGACAGCAGTCCAGGGCTTGAGACGGACGATCGACTCGCGCACGCCCGACAGTGCGAGCAGCGAATGCAGCGCCTCCGGATAGGAAATCGGGGCGAGCACGAGGGCAACCGATAGACGGCCGCCATCCAGGTGCAAAGACTCGTCGACGGGCGTATCGTCCGGATCGAGAGGCGGCAAGGAATCGCCCGCATCGGGCGATGCACCCAGCGATGCAACCAGCGACTGGAACTCAGCATCGATATCGTCGTTGTGAGCGCTCACCGCTCCTCCTAACACTGTGTATCTCTCTCCAAGGATACTGTTGATCCACGAGCGCGCGCGTGATGCGCTCTCCCCTCAGCGAAAGGACCTCACAATGACCACCCCGACGATCCCCGTGCGCGGGGAGATCAAGCTCGGCCAATTCGTCAAGCTCGCCTCCCTCGCCGAGGACGGCGCCCAAGCCCGCGAACTCATCCAGGCCGGCGACGTGACCGTCAACGGCGAGGTAGAGACGCGCCGCGGCCACCACCTGAGCGTCGGTGATCTCGTCGAGGTCGACGCCCCCTGGGGCCGGGCCGCCGCGGTCGTCGGGTCTGCTTCCTAACCGCCGCAGCAAGCGGCGCGAGCCGAGTCCCATCGGGGCCCGGCTCGCATCGTTTCAGGACGAGGTCACGACCCCGCCCGCGCCGACGACGGCCTTGATGTGGCTGAAGAAGGCACTCGTTTGTTCGACGCGCAGCTTCGGATCCAGCTCGACGATTGTCGTGCGCCCCGGTTCCGTCAGGTGCAGGCGCACCGGGGAACCGCCCGGGTAGGACTCGAGGACGCCACGCAGGTCGGTGAGGAGCTCGGGCGTGCACCGTGCGGCGGGCAGGCGCAGGTCGAGCGGCAGGTCCGCCCCACCCGACAGATCCAGGAGGGTCATCGACTGGCCATAGATGGTCATACCCTCCTCACGCACGTTCACCTTGCCCTCGATCTGGACGATGATGTCCTGGGCGAGGTAGGTCTGGATCGACTCGTAGGAACGCGGGAAGAAGAGCACGTCCACCGAACCCGACAGATCCTCGATCGTCGCAATCGCCCACGCGTTACCCTGCTTCGTCACCTTCGTCGTCACACCGGACACGAGGCCCGCGATCTTCACGATGCGATCCGCCATCGCCCCATCGGAGCCGACGACCTGAGCAATCTCGTAATCCTGGTGGCGAGCCAGCGCCGCCTCCACGCCGCGCAGTGGGTGGTCCGAGACGTACAGGCCCAGCATCTCGCGCTCGGCCGCCAGCTTCGTCTTGCGGTCGAACTCGGGCAAGTCCGGGATGTCGATCGTCAGGCCCGAGCCGGTGTCCTCGTCCTCACCGAGCGCACCGAACAGGTCGAACTGCCCAATCGCCTCGTTGCGCTTGACGTCGATGACCGCGTCCACGGCCTCGTCGCAGCGCGCGAGGAGAGCCCGACGCGTGTGACCCATCGAGTCGAACGCGCCGGCGCGGATGAGGGACTGGATCGTACGCTTGTTGCACACCACCTGGGGCACCTTGTCCAGGAAATCCTGGAACGAGGAGAAACGCCCCTTCTCCGCACGAGTCTCCACGATCGCATCGACGACCGGGCCACCCACGTTCTGGATGGCATTCAGGCCGAAGCGGATCGCCTCACCGTCAGGCGCGAAGTTACCCATCGACGCATTCACATCCGGAGGCAGCACCGTGATGTCCATGTGGCGGCACTCCGCCAGATAGAGCGCACGACGATCCTTGTTGTCCTTCGTCGAGGTCAACAGAGCCGCCATGTACTCCGTCGGATAGTTCGCCTTCAGGAACGCCGTCCAGTAGGAGACGAGGCCATAGGCCGCCGAGTGCGCCTTGTTGAAGGCGTACGCGGAGAAGGGAACGACGACGTCCCACAGGGCCTTAATCGACTCCTCGGAGTAGCCGTTATCGATCATGCCCTTGCGGAAGCCCTTGAACTGCTGGTCCAGGACCTCCTTCTTCTTCTTACCCATGGCCTTACGCAGAATGTCTGCCTGACCCAGCGAGTATCCCGCCAGCTTCTGCGCAATCTGCATGACCTGCTCCTGATACACGATCAGACCGAAGGTCGTACCCAGGATGTCCTTGAGCGGTTCTTTCAGCTCCGGGTGGATAGGAGTAATCTCCTGACGCCCGTTCTTACGCAGCGCGTAGTTCGTGTGCGAATTCGCGCCCATCGGGCCCGGGCGATACAGGGCGCCGACGGCGGAGATGTCTTCGAAGTTGTCAGGCTTCATGAGCTTGAGGAGGTCGCGCATGCCACCACCATCAAGCTGGAAGACGCCGAGAGTCTCGCCTCGTCCCAGCAGCTCATACGTCTTCTTATCATCGAAGGCCAGGTGATCGAGGTCCGGGTCCGGCTTGCCGTTCAGCGCAATGTTCTCCAGCGCATCCGACACAACCGTGAGGTTACGCAGGCCCAGGAAGTCCATCTTGAGCAAGCCCAGCGTCTCGCACGTCGGGTAGTCGAACTGCGTGATGATCGCGCCGTCCTGCGGGCGCTTCATGATCGGGATGATGTCGGTGAGCGTGTGGGAGCTCATGATGACCGCACACGCGTGCACGCCCCACTGTCGCGTCAGCCCCTCCAGGCCGAGCGCATACTGGACGACCTCGTGCGTGTCGGGATTCTCCTCGTAGAACTTACGGAACTCCGAGGCCTCGGCGTAGCGCTTGTCTTTCTCGTCGAAGATGCCGTGGACCGTGATGTCCTTGCCCATAATCGCCGGGGGCAGAGCCTTGGTGAGCTGCTCGCCGACCTTGAAGTCCTTGCCCAGAATGCGCGCGGAGTCCTTCAGGGCCTGCTTGGTCTTAATCGTGCCGTAGGTGACGACCTGGCTGATACGATCCTCGCCGTACTTGCGCTTGACGTAGGCGATGACCTCGTCGCGCCTACGTTCGTCGAAGTCGACGTCGAAGTCAGGCATGGAGATTCGCTCGGGGTTGAGGAATCGCTCGAAAATCAGGCCGTGATCGAGGGGGTTCAGCTCGGTGATCTTCATGGCGTAGGCGACCATCGATCCGGCACCCGAGCCTCGACCGGGGCCCACGCGGATGCCCTGTGACTTCGCCCAGTTGATGTAGTCGGCGACGGTCAGGAAGTAGCCCGGGAAGCCCATCGAAATAATGACGTCTTCCTCGTATTGGGCCTGCTTGCGCACGGCGTCAGGAATGCCGTTCGGGAAACGGTCACGCAGGCCTCGTTCGACCTCCTTGATGAACCACGAGGTCTTATCCTCCCCCTCGGGGACCGGGAAGTCGGGCATGTAGTTCGCGCCCTCCTTCGTGGTCGTGAAATGCACGTCGCAGCGCTCGGCGATCTCGAGGGTCGAGTCGCAGGCACCGGGCAGCTCGCTCCACAGGGAACGCATCTCGTCCGAGGGACGGATGTAGTAGCCGTCGCCGTCGAACTTGAAGCGATCGGGATCGTTGATGCGCGAACCGGAGTTGATGCACAGGAGCGCGTCCTGGATCTTGCGGTCGTCGCGCTTGACGTAGTGCGCGTCGTTCGTGGCCACCAGGGGCGCGTTCATGAGCTTGGCGATCTCGAGGACCTGCTGGTGAGTGCGTCGTTCGATGTCGATGCCATGGTCCATGACCTCGACGTAGAAGTTCTCCGCCCCGAAAATATCGCGCAGCTCCGCCGCCTCAGCCACGGCCTCGTCCCACTGCCCCAGGCGCAGGCGCGTCTGCACGGCACCCGACGGGCAGCCCGTGAACACGATGAGGCCCTCGTGGAACTGGTTGAGCAGCTCCTTATCCGCGCGCGGCCACTTGCCGAACTGGCCGTCCGTCGAGGCGTAGGACCCCAGACGGAACAGGTTATGCATGCCCGTCGTGTTGTAGGCAACGAGCGTCAGGTGGTTGTAAGAGCCGCCCGCGCTCACGTCGTCGGCGCGCTGCCACGGCTCTCCCCACAGGACCTTCTGGCGATCAAAACGCGAGGTTCCCGGCGTCACGTACGCCTCTAGGCCGATGATCGGCTTCACGCCGGCGTTCTTGCAGTTCGTGTAGAAATCGAAGGCGCCGAACAGGTAACCGTGATCCGTCAGGCCGATCGCAGGCTGTCCGAGGCGCGCGGCCTCCTCCGCCATCGCTTTCGTCTTCGCCGCTCCGTCGAGCATCGAGTACTCGGAGTGATTGTGAAGGTGCACGAAGGAATCAGCCATGCGTCGATTCTACTGTCCGAGGCGCGCGCGAGGCCGACGGACGCCCCGCGTCACGCGGTCGTTCATCTCACGGCGTGACGCCGCTTCGACGAGGCCGGGGCGCCCGGGCACTCACCCAGCCCTGTCGGGTCAGTTGCGGGGGTGTCGCAGCTCCTCGAGCGCGGCCTCGAGATCGGCCGGGTACGGGCTGGACACGCTCATCGGCATCCCCGTGCGCGGGTGAGTGAAGCCGAGACGCACCGCGTGCAGCCACTGACGGGTCAGCCCCAGGCGCTCCGCCTGCGTGGGATCGGCGCCGTAGAACGTGTCACCCACGCACGGATGTCCGACCGCCGCCATGTGCACGCGGATCTGGTGGGTGCGCCCCGTCTCAAGGTGTACCTCGGTGAGCTGAGCGCCCGCCATGAGCTCCAGCGTGTCGTAGTGAGTGACCGCGCGCTTACCGCCGTCGATCACAGCCATGCGCCATTCGCGCGACGGGTGACGCCCGATCGGGGCATCAATCGTGCCCGAGGCCGGGTCAAGATGACCAGCCACAACCGCGTGGTACACCTTCTCGATCGTGCGTTCCTTGAAGGCCCGCTTCATCACCGTGTAGGCGAGCTCGGACTTGGCAACCATCATCGCGCCCGACGTCCCCACGTCGAGTCGGTGAACGATGCCCTGACGCTCGGGAGGGCCGTAGCTGGTGATGCGGTACCCCGCGGCCTCCAAGTTACCCAGGACCGTGGGGCCTTCCCATCCTGGGCCGGTGTGGGCAGCGACGCCCACAGGCTTATCAACGACGACGATGTCCTCGTCGTCGTACAGGATCGTCATATCGGTGACCGGGGTCGGCTTATTCTCAGGCTCCGGGATCGTCACCTCGATAATGTCGAGGGCCCCGAGACGATCCGACTTCCCTGCGGCAACGCCGTTAATGAGGACGTGCCCCTCCCCCGCCAGCTCCGCGCAGCGCGAACGCGACAGCCCAAGCATGCGGGCCAGCGCGGCGTCAACCCTCTCGCCCACCAGGGCATCGGGAACGGGAAGCATACGCGAACTCACTGCGCCTCCTCCTTCGAAGGCTCCCGGGAGAGCGCGAGCGCGAGCAGCGGCGCCCCAAGGACAATCCAGATATCAGCGACGTTGCCGACGAACCAGGTGCCGTATGCGATGAAATCGGTGACGTGGCCGACGCCGAAGCCGGGTTCGGCCGTCAGCCGGTCGATGAGGTTACCGACCGCCCCACCCGCCAGCAGCGCGATCGCCAGCAGCGTCGAAGCGCGATGCACGCGACGGGCGAGAACCGCGAGCACGCCGATGATCACCACGGTGAAAATCGTCAGAATCCAGGTATTCCCAGCCGCAAAAGAGAACGCGGCACCCGAGTTGTGGACGAGCCTGAGCGACAGCCACTGCCCGATCAGGGGGATCGGCTCCGAAGCATCGAGAGCAGCGTGCGCCCACATCTTCGACGCCTGATCGGTGATAATCGCGACCGCGAACACGAGGCCCGCGTAGATCCACGTCGAACGAGTGCGGATCGGGTGGGAGGAGTCAGCCATGGTTCCCTATCTTAAACGAGCGGCGGCGGCGCACCACGAAGTGCACCGCCGCCGGTCGACGATTGCGATCAGTTCTCGCCGTTGCCAACCTCGTTGAGCAGGGTCGCGAGGTGGCTGCGCAGGTTCGTGCGGTACTCGGCCTCGAAGGTACGCAGACCGTTGATCTTGTTCTCGAGCAGCTCGCGCTCCTGGTCGAGCTGGGAGAGCAGCGAATCCTTCTGCGCCTGAGCGTCGGCGATGATCTTCTCGCGCTCGGCGTTGGCCTCGGCGATGATCTTTGCGCTCTGCTCTTCGCCGTCGCGCACGTATTCGTCGTGGACGCGCTGAGCGAGGGCCAGCATCGAGGTGGCGGACTCCGCATCCTGCGGGCCGTTGAGGGCAGCGGCAGGAGCCGGGGTCTCGACGGCCGGGGCCGCAACGGGGGCGGGGGTCTCGGCGGGGGTGTAGTCGGAGTTGGACAGCTCGGCAACGCGGCGCTCCGCAGCCTCGAGCTTTTCCTTCAGATCCTGGTTCTCCATCTGCAGGGAGTAGATGGTGGAGACAACCTCATCGAGGAACTCATCAACCTCGTCCTGGTCGTATCCCTCACGGAACTTGACGTACTGGAACTTCTTGTTGAGGACATCCTCGGTAGTGAGCAGGGCCATTTCTTCGCCTCTCGGTCGTTTCGAATGGACGCGCGGAACCCGCACGCCTGGACGACCGGGAAGGCCGCCCGCTGTCACGTCACGAAAATAATAACTGAAATTGTCACACTAGCAACATCCATCACGAGAAGAGGTCCATTTTTGTGGGGCCTCTCATCTCGAGATTTGATGGCTACAGACTCATGAAGTAGAGAACATTCGCCAAGCGCTGCGCAACGATAAGGAACAGGAACAACACCATGAAACCAACATCGATTGCCATGCCGCCGCCGACGCGCAGGGGTGGAATAAAGCGCCCAATCCAACGGATCGGAGGGTCGGTGAGCGCGTACAGCGCATTCGCGACAACAAGCAGGATTCCACTGGGACGCCATCCGCGCGCGAAAAACTGAATCCAGTCCAGAATGACGCGCGCGAACAACACCATCATGTACAGGTTGATGAGGACACCCAGCCCCCACCCGAACCAGCCGAGAACGACCACGAAGCCTCTCAGCCCTGGTTGTAGAGGGAACCGCGACGTCCCGACCTGTTATCACCCTGAACCTCCACCGAGGCCGGGGACAGGAGGAAGACGCGGTTCGTCACGCGCTCAATCACGCCGTGCAGGCCGAAGGTCAGACCGGCTGCAAAGTCCACGAGACGACGGGCCTCCTCCTCACCCATGTCGGTGAGGTTGATAATGACGGGCGTGCCATCGCGGAACGCCTCGCCGATCGTGACGGCATCAGAGTATGCCGTCGGGTGGATCGTCACGATGCGCGTGAGATCCTCGACGGGCTCCTCGCGACGAATGCTCGTCAGGGTCGGACGGGACACAGGAGTAATGTCGGCCACGGGTGCCACCTCTTCAACCTCATCGAATTCTTCGAATTCGTCGATGGGCTCCTCAGGTGAGTACCAGCCCATGAACTTACGTGCGCGTGCACCGAACGACTCGCTCATTGTTCCTCCTTCAGCCGATGCATAGCCACAAGCTACAGTTACCCAGGGGAATCGACCCGTAGCACGCTCGGCGCGTCGCAAGGAGACCGTCGGCGAGACTCATCACGGGGCAATTTGCCGCGGGCGCGAGACCCAGACACGGCGCATCACCTGCCCGCCGGAGCGGGAGACATCGAGGTCAGGCGGGGACGATGATGAGCGCCTGACGACCGCACGAGGAGTCGGCACGGTAGGAGAACAAGCCAGAGTCTTCGAGCGTGCACCGGTCATCGACATCGACCCGAACACCCAGCTCGGTCAGAGATACGGCGGCGGCGTGAGGAAGATCGAGAGCCGGTGTTCCCCACGACGTCAGGGCGCGGATCCCCGGCATCGAGCGCTCACTCGCCGCGGCCATGTCCGCGGGTACCTCGTAGCATCGTCCGCAGATAGCCGGACCGATGAGGGCATCCACAGGACCGTCAACGACAGCACGTATGCGCTGCGCGGCACGAGTGAATATCCCTCCAAGGAGCCCACGCCTGCCCGCGTGGACAGCAGCGACAATCCGCCCCGATGCGGCAGAGAAAACGACCGGCAGACAGTCCGCGGTCTGCACGGCGAGACCAGGAGCATCCGCCCGCCCGCGGGCATCAATGATGACCCCGTCAGCATCGACGGGTCCCCACTCCCCCGCTGCTGGCTGCTCAAGCGCATGGCCGCGCTCCGCGCTCCAGGGAACGCCACCGCACATCCGCAGGAACTCGACCCGAGTCGAGTGTGTTTGGTCCATCCAAACGACATTGCGTCCCAGTGCATCCGCAAGAGCGCGCCGACGCTCGCGTACGAGAGACGGATCATCCCCCACATGCAATCCGACATTGCCACATAGCGCACCGGTGCCCGGGTCCACCTCGGTGAGGTGGCCCCGGGCACCGGCCCAAGCAATGTCAGTCATCAGCGCAGGAAGGGCGGAATATCCAGCTCTTCCTTCTCGGGGGCCTCGGGGTAGATGCGAGGCACCTCGAAGGAGTGCTCAGACTCAGACTCCTCGTACTCCACCGCGCCGGGCGCCTCAACAGGAGCCGGGGCGGCCTCGCGCACAGGAGCGGCGACGTCCGCGCGATGCTGGGGACGGCGCGTCGACACTTGGCTAATGCGTGTCGTCTCAGCGGCGGGCGCCTTTGCCTCGGGGGCGGCGGGACGCTGCTGAGCAACGGGGGCTGCAACGCGGGCGGCGGAAGGACGCGACATCTGAGCATCGGCCACGTCGTCGAAGCCAGCGGCGATAACGGTGACACGAATCTCATCGCCGAGAGCATCGTCGATGACATTACCAAAGATGATGTTCGCCTCGGGGTGCGCGGCCTCACGCACAAGCTGCGAGGACGCGAAGACTTCCTGGAGGCTGAGGTCCGAACCACCCTGGAAGAACATGAGGACGCCATGCGCACCATCGATCGAAGCTTCGAGCAGCGGCGAGGAGATCGCACTTTCGACGGCGCGCAGAGCACGATCTTCACCGGTCGCGGCGCCAATACCCATGAGAGCCGAACCCGCATCCTTCATGACGGACTTGACATCGTTGAAGTCCACGTTAATGAGACCCGGAGTCGTAATCAGCTCAGTGATGCCCTGAACGCCCGACAGGAGAACCTGGTCGGCAGCACGGAAGGCATCGAGAACGGAGATGTTCGCGTCGGAGATTTCCAGAAGACGGTCGTTCGGGATGACGATCAGGGTGTCGACCTCTTCGCGCAGGGTCGTGACACCACCCTCGGCCTGAGCCGCACGACGGTTACCCTCGAAGGAGAAGGGGCGGGTCACGACACCGACGGTCAGGGCACCCGCGTCGCGAGCAATCTTGGCAACAACAGGGGCCGCACCCGTACCCGTGCCACCGCCCTCACCGGCGGTCACGAAAACCATGTCCGCGCCCTCAAGCGCAGCAGTGATTTCCTCAATGTGGTCCTCGGCAGCCTTACGGCCGACTGCGGGGTCCGCGCCGGCTCCGAGCCCGTGCGTGAGTTCGCGGCCGATGTCGAGCTTCGTCTCTGCGTCAGACATGAGCAGAGCCTGCGCGTCAGTGTTGACCGCGATGAACTCAACGCCCTTGAGGCCGACCTCGATCATTCGGTTCACGGCGTTCACTCCGCCGCCGCCGACGCCGACGACCTTGATCACTGCCAGGTGGTTTTGCGGTGTCGCCATGGATGTCTCCCTTGCATCAGACCCTCAACCTTTAGTTGAAGGTTGATGTTTAACGTGCTTCGTGTTGGAAAGAAATTAGGGGTCCGCGCGCGATCCTTCAAGCCAACACGCGGACAATAATGAAGGCTTAACTGGTCACAGGGTGATTCGGCGATGACACGTCGTAGGTCGTCGCCTTCATATTCGCCAGCAAAGTAGCGAGCACACGCGCCTTCTGAGGGGCATCCGCGTTCGTTCCCCACTTGACACTCTGCCCACCCTTCAGCGTGAAACTCACCTGCGCGCCCGTCGACGTGGCAGTCGCTACCTGCGAGCGTGTTTCGTCGTCCAGAGCGCCGAGCGCCGACGCGATATCGGCGGCACCGACGCTGCGATCTTCGGGCAGGGTCACCAACGGATAGGATCCCGCATCGGCGACCTGTTGGAACGCCACGCCCTGATCGTCCACCAACTGGTAGCCGCCGGAAACAGCCTCCACGGCCAGCGGGGTGCGCATAGTCACCGAGATGCGCAGGCTTGTCGGCCAGCGCCTCGTCACGGTCGCCGAGCGCACTGCGACGTTCGATTCGACGGCGCGAGCGACTGCAGACGTGTTCAGTCGCGTCAGCGGCACTCCCTCGAATGACGCAATCGATGAGCGCACAGAGTCAGCTGTTACGAGTGTCCCGTCTTCGCCCGAAACCACGACCGCGGAAGAAGAGAAGGCGAAGACCGGTGAGAAGAACGCGACCCACACGGCACCGCCAGCGACGGCAAGCGTCACGACTGTGAGCGCGATACGACGCATGAGGAGCATGCGACGCGCACGGTGACGCTCACGGAGCCTGTCCCCCAGGTCCGTTGCCTCCTCACCTCCGAGCAATGACGCGGCATCAGCGACGGGCATGGACCGATCAACCGCCGAGCGAGCGCGACGGCGCTCCACGAGCGACGCGGGACGTCGCTTCGCTGCCTCGGCCTCGCTCGTGCCCTCATCCTCGGGCGTCGGAGCGATGATCTCGTCGAAAGACGAGGCGGGCGAGGAGTCCGCCCTCCCCGCGCGCGGCGAGCGCTCTTCACGAGATCGAGCACCCCCCGGACGCCTCGGCGAAGGCGGCCTCATGCCTCCATTCGCTTCCACTCATCCAGCACGTCGGACGCGCAGCGAGTGATCGAACCGGCGCCCATCGTGACGCACACACCGCCCTGAGGGGTCAGTGACGCAGCCAGGCGGGCAGCCTCGTGCATGTCCTCGACGTAGGACGCGCCCTCAATGCGCGACGAAATCAACGAGGAGTCAACACCGGGCTGCGGGTCCTCGCGAGCACCGTAGATACCCGCCAGGACGACATGATCCGCGCCCGACAGTGCCTGCGCGAAGCGCTCAGCGAAAATGCGCGTGCGCGAGTACAGATGCGGCTGGAAGACCACACTCACCTCGCCATCGCCGGCAACGACGTGCGCCTCGCGAATCGCTGCCTCCACCTCGGTCGGGTGATGCGCGTAGTCATCGAAGAGACGGCGCGTACCAAACTGGCCGCGGGCCTCGAAACGACGGGCCGCACCCGTGAACTCGCCCAGGCCGTCGGCAGTGGCCTGGGGCTCCAACCCACACTCGATGCCTGCCACCCACGCGGCCGTCGCATTGAGCACATTATGTTCGCCGGGGACGCACAGCGCCAGTGACGCACTGCGCGGCCCCCACGTCACGGACGCGCCGGCCCCTTGAGCCTCAACGCGCACGTCAGAAATCACGACATCGGGATCTCGCAGCGAGCGATCCGCACGCCCGTAGGTCACGACGCGCAGCCCCTCGGCGAGGGCCGTATCCGCGAGGCGACACGCACCCTCGTCCTCGGCGCACGTTACCAGCAGGCCCCCGGGAACCATCCGGCGTGCGAACTCAATGAAAATCTGCTCGAACTCCTCGCGCGAATGGTAGCGATCCAGGTGATCGGGTTCAACGTTCGTCACGATCTCGATCGCCGGAGAATAGTTCAGGAACGAGCCATCCGACTCATCGGCCTCGGCGACGAAAACATCGCCACCGCCCAGGTGCGCGCCGGTACCCAGCTGCGGCAAAACACCCCCCACAGCCACGGACGGATCCAGCCCGCACGCTGACAGCCCGATCGCCAGCATGCCGGACGTCGTCGTCTTCCCGTGCGCTCCGGCGACGCCGATGAAACGCATACCCGAAGCCGCCAGCGCGAGAGCCTGCGACCGGTGAATCACCAGCTGACCGCGCTCGCGAGCAATCGCCAGCTCGGGGTTGTCCTCGCGGATAGCAGTCGACACGACGACCACCGAGGTCGGATCCACATGCGAGGCATCATGCCCGACGAAGACACGCACACCCACCGAGCGCAGGTGGTCAAGAACCGCCGAATCCTCGCGGTCCGAGCCCGCCACGGTCGCACCACGCGACGCGAGCAGCTCGGCGACGACGCTCATGCCGGCGCCTCCGATGCCAATCAGATGGAAACGATCCTGCAGCGTCGGCTCACTCACGGCCGCTCTCCTTCACCTGTTCCAGGGCCAGATCGGCCAGTGCACGAGCAGCACCCGCACGCCCCAGAGACTGCGAAGCAGCCGCCATGTCCGCCAAGCGGGCCGAGCCCAGCAGGGGGAACACGTTGGAACGCACGAAGTCCGCCGTGAAGTCCTTATCGTCGATCAGCTGCGCGCCACCCGCAGCGACGTGGTCTGCGGCGTTGAGGCGCTGCTCGCCATTTCCGATCGGCAGCGGCACGTAGATGCAGGGAAGGCCCAGGGCCTCCATCTCAGCCACGGTTCCCGCACCCGACCTACACACGACGAGGTCCGCGACAGCCAGCGCGTCCTGCATCGTCGTCAGGTAATCGATCACGTGCCAGCGATCGGAGCACCCGGCAGCCTCAACAGCGGCGCGTACAGGCTCATCCTTCCCGCGGCCCGTCAGGTGCACGACCTGCGCCCCCTCGGGCAAAGCATCCGCGGCACCGGTCATCGACTCATTCACGTGCAGCGCACCCAGCGAGCCACCCGTGACGAGGAGCGTCGGAGCATCGGGGTTCACCCCTAGGCGCTCAGCGGCCTCACGGCGTGTCTGCGCGGCACCAGGCGCATCCCCGCGACGGCTCGCCAAGTCAGCAATCGCCGCACGCAGCGGGAGCCCAGTCACAACCGTCTCACCGCGGCGAGCCTGAAGCGGCGTCGACGGGAACGTCAAGGCCACAACTGCAGCATTGCGAGCACCCACCTTATTCGCGAGGCCGGGGCGAGCATTCTGCTCGTGAATGACGATCGGAACACCCGCGCGCTTGGCCGCAATGTACGCGGGCGTCGACACGTAGCCACCAAAGCCTACGAGGACGTCAGCGCCCTCCAAGGCCTGCGCACACCGCTTCACCGCATCAGAGAACCGCGACGGCAGCGTGAAGAACGCGAGGGAAGGGCGACGCGGCAACGGCACGCGAGGAATCTCCACCAACGGGAAACCGGCAGCCGGAACCAAATCCGATTCCAAACCAGTCGCTGTCCCCAGAACCACGACCTCCGCACCGCTCTCACGCAGCTGTGCCGCCGTCGCCAGCAGAGGATTCACGTGACCGGCGGTCCCGCCGCCAGCCATCACAACCTTGACCATAAGCGTCTCCTTTACGCGTGCCTAGCCCCAGTTTAGCGAGCCGCGCGCCTGCGGGGCGCCACGCGGGGGTCACGCCCCGCCGATGCCTCGTCCGGCCGACCGATCATCCGCATGCCAGCACGGGCGCGCGCGAACGACGCCACAACCGCAACCGCGGTGATAGTAAATAGGAAGGACGATCCGCCGTAGGACACGAGCGGCAGTGGAACACCAATGACCGGGCCAAGGCCCGTCACCGATAGAACATTAATGATCGTCTGCACCCCAATCCAGGAGGCGACGCCCGAGGACACGGCGACGACGAACAGGTCCGAGGTCCCCCGTGCCACTCGGATCATGCCCCACACCAGTAGACCCAGGCACACGAGGACGGCGAGCGTACCGAACAGGCCGAATTCCTCACCAACGATCGCGAAAATAAAGTCCGTGTGCGCCGCCTGCAGGTAATTCCACTTCTCACGCGACGCCCCGGGGCCGAGGCCGGTCAGACCTCCCGACCCCAGCGCCCACAGCGAATGGTCAATCTGTTCGGGGGCGGACTCGTCCGGGCCCTTCGATGTGCCCGGCAGGATCGCGAGAATACGACGAATACGGGTCGGGTTCGACAGAACCAAGAGCACCAACGTGGGGACCGCGACCATGACGAGACCACCGAACCAGCGCTTGGGCAAGCCCGCGACCCACATAGCCCCCATAGCGCCCACCGCGACGACCATCGCGGTCCCCATGTCTCGACCGAGCATGACCGCACCCAGCGCAATGAGAATCGGCAGGCCAACGGCAACCGCCATCGTGCGCAGGTCAGAACGCTTCGACGCTGACTTCGAGACCATCAGCGCCAAGAAGACAATAAGCGCAAGCTTCAGGAATTCCGACGGCTGGGCCATGATCGGCCCGAGCTTCACCCAGTTCGCGTTGCCGCCCTCGGACCGGCCGAGCGGGGTGAGCACCAGCGTCTGGAAGCCAAGCGCACCCACGAACATCACCGGTGCGATGAAGACGAACCAGCGCTGCGGCACCAGCTGAACGACCATCGCGATCAGCAGCGAGACAACGATGATCAGAAGTGGACGGGCATACGCCGTGTAGGGGTTCTCCCCCTGCGCGATCGACGTGACCGTCTGCGCGGAAAAGCCCATAACGAGGCCGAAAACCGACAGGACGACAGCCGGCAGGACGACCAGATAGTACGTCATCACCGGGCTGTCTTCCCGCTCCTGACCGGAGCCGAAGCGGATCCGAGGCAGCGTGACGGTAGGAATGTGCCATCCGCGCTTATTCGTCGGCACCGGTGCTCCCCCACTGGGCGGCCAGGCGCGAGACCGCATCCGCGAACGCGTCGCCGCGCTGGCCGTAGTTATCGAACTGATCCCAGGACGCGCACGCAGGGGCAAGCACAACAGTGTCACCCGGCATGGACAGCGCCACGGCCTCATTCACGACCGAGAACATCCAATCCTCGTGTCCATCGACCTCCACGAACGGGACCTGCGGCGCCTCGACGGACAGCGCGGCGACCAGGGCACGGCGATCCTCGCCGATGACGACGACACCGCGCAGGGTCGGCTCAACCTGCTTGATAAGCTCCGTGAAATCCTGCCCCTTTGCGTCTCCGCCAACAATCCAGATCGCGCTGCGCGGAGGCAAGCCCGCGAGCGAGGCCCGCGCAGCATGCGCGTTCGTCGCCTTCGAGTCGTCCACCCACGTCAGATCCGCTGCATGGGCGATGACCGCGCGGCGGTGCCCAGCAGGGTGGAAGGAGCGGAGCCCCGCCTCCACGGCCTCGGGCTCAACGCCGTACGCTCGCGCGAGAGCGGCAGCGGCCAGCGCATCACTCAACGCAGCAGCCGACGGGTGGGGCCCGTAAGCGCCCGACAGGTCAGAGACGTGTGCGAGGGCAACCGCCTGACGAGCGCGATTCTCCACAAACGCGCGGTCGACGAGAAGTCCCTCAACAACGCCAAACTGCGACACCGACGGGGCACCGAGCGTCACACCGATGGCGCGCGCACCCTCAACGACGTCGGCGTTCTCCACCATGGCCTCGACGGTGCGATCGGATGCCGGATAGACGCAGGCCTTCACTGTGTTCTCGTACACGCGAGCCTTATCCGCCGCGTAGGCCTCGACGCTACCGTGCCAGTCCAGGTGGTCCGTATCCACGTTGAGACACACCGATGCCAGGGGTGAGACCGTATAGGCCGTGTGTAGCTGGAAGCTGGACAGCTCGACAGCAAATACCTCGGCATCACAGTCGATCGCGCGCGTAATCGGAGTGCCGATGTTACCGACCTCTTCGACCTTCACACCCGCGCTGCGCAGAATCTCACCGAGCATACCCACGGTGGTGGTCTTGCCGTTCGTGCCGGTGACCGTCAACCACGGGCGACCCGCGTGCGGGCCCTCCTCCTGCAGACGCCAGGCGAGTTCCACCTCTCCCCACAGGTCGATACCCGCATCCCCACAGGCGCGGAACACCGGGTGGTGCGCGGGCACGCCCGGAGACACAACGACGAGGTCGGGGCCAGCCTCGACGATCGCACTGGCCAGGGCGTTCGGATCCTCCTGAACACAGACCTCAACATCAGCGACATCATCGAAGAACAGCGACTGTCCGCCGCGCGCATCAAACGCGCGCACCTGCCAGTCGCGGGCGAGCAGCGCGCCCGCCGCACCCTGACCGGACTTCCCCCAACCGACAACAGCAGCGAGACGACTCATCGACGCGACACCCACTCCGCGTAGAAGATACCCGCACCGGCAACCGCAACAATCGCGGCAATCAGCCAGAAACGGATCACGATCGTGACTTCCTTCCAACCAAGCAGCTCAAAGTGATGGTGAAGGGGCGCCATCCGGAAGACACGTTTACCGGTGGCTTTGAAGACGCCGATCTGGATGACATCCGAGAGAACAACCGCGACGAACAGGCCTCCCACGATGACGGCGAGCAGCTCCGTCTGGGTCAACATCGACAGGCCGGCGACAGCGCCACCAAGCGCGAGAGCGCCCGTGTCGCCCATGAAGATCTGAGCAGGCGACGCGTTCCACCACAGGAAGCCCGCCAGAGCGCCAATCAGAGCGGCACAGAAAATCGCAAGGTCAAGGGGGTCACGCGTCGAGTAGCAAGTCGATTGATTCGCCCCCAGCTGCGTGCACGCCTGAATGCGCTGGAAGTACGTGATGAATGTGTAGGCACCGAACACGAAGATGGACACACCCGCAGCCAGACCGTCCAGGCCATCCGTCAGGTTTGTCGCATTCGACCATGCCGTCACGATGAGGTTCGTCCAGATCAGATACAGGACGACACCCACGCCGAGCCCCGCAAAGCCCAACGTCAGAGCCGTGGGGCGTGCAAAGGAAATCTCGAGTGTTGCGGCGTATTCGCCGAACTCGTTCGGCATGATGAGGGTGCCCAGCGCGAAGAGCGATGCAACGGCAACCTGACCGATGATCTTGCCCGACGGATGCAGACCGAGAGAACGCTGGCGCATAATCTTGATGCCGTCATCGAGCAGGCCAATAACGCCGAGTCCCACGAAGAGAAACACGAGGAGCAAGCCCGACCAGGACGGTCCCGCACCGGCAACCAGCGAACCAATCAGCCAGGCGATGATGGTCGCCAGGATGATGACGACACCCCCCATGGTGGGCGTGCCGCGCTTGGTCAGGTGCTGGGTCGGCCCGTCCTGGCGGATGAACTGGCCGTATTGGTGCAACACCAGGAAGCGGATGAGCAGCGGCGTGCAGATCACCGATAGCGCCATGGCGATGATGAACGCCGAGATAAGTCCAATCACCGGTTCGTTCCCTTCTCTCGCAGGATGTCTGCGACCTGCCACGAATGTGACCCGTAGGAGCCTTTGACCAGGATGACGGCGCCATCCTCAGCATGTTCGATCGCCAGGCGCGCAGCCTGCTCAGGATCCGACGCGACCTCACGGTGGGCCACACCCGGGGCACCCTCTAAATAGTAGTGGGCGTCCGCCCCCAGGCCAATGAGTGTGTCCACGCCCGCGTCCTCGATCATGGTTCCCACCTGCTCGTGCAGTGACTGCGTGTCATCGCCCAGCTCCAGCATTTCACCGAGAACGGCAATGGTTTGCGCGTCCGAGCCGATCGAGGCCAGCGCGGTGATCCCGGCACGCATCGAGTCCAGGTTCGCGTTGTAGGAATCGTCGATGAGGGTGATTGCCGTGCTCTCAACCGTGAGCTCATGAACGTCCATGCGGTGGGGACTCAGCGCACGCGCATTCGACAGAACGCTAGCTACCTTCTCCAAGCTGACGCCGAGCGTCAGGGCACCGGCGGCAGCCGCCAAAGCGTTGGCCACATGGTGGCGACCCACGATCTTCAGGTCAACGTGCGCCTCGCCCTGCGGTGTCACGAGCGTGAAGGAAGCGCGGTCAGCACGGTCAAGGCGCACGTCGATCGCCCGCACATCGGCGCGGGGATCACCCGAGGCGGAGAAGCGGATGACCTCACCCGTCGCCAGCGGTGCCATGGCCTCGACGTTCGGATCGTCAGCGTTGAGGATGACGGGGCCTCCCGGACGCATCCCCTTGATGAGTTCCGCCTTCGCGGCGGCAACACCTTCAAAACCACCGAAGCCGCCCACGTGCGCGTGTCCCACGCACAGCTCGATGGCAACGTCCGGGGAGACGATATTGGTCAGATAGGTGATGTGACCGGGACCAGATGCGCCCATCTCGAGGACGAGGTGGCGCGTCGATTCATCGGCCAGAAGCACCGTCAGCGGCAGGCCAACCTCGTTGTTGAATGAGAGCTTGGGAGCCACCGTCGGCCCGTCCTCGCTCATGATCTGCGCCAGCAGGTCCTTCGTCGTCGTCTTACCCACGGAGCCCGTCATCGCGATGACGTCGAGGTCTCCCCCGCTGCGCAGCTTCTCGACGTGCGCGCGCGCCAGAGCACCGAGCGCCACGGTCGAATCATCCACGACGATCTGGGCCACTGCCTCGTCGATCTTGTGTTCAACGATAACGGCAACAGCACCGCGCGCCACCGCCCCTGCAACGAACGTGTGCCCGTCGGCGGCCTCGCCGCAGCGCGCAATGTAGAGCGATCCCTCAGCTGCTTCGCGCGAGTCGGTGACCACCGGGCCTGTCACGAGTACATCGGGGCCAACCAGGCGACCCGACACTGCCTCAGCAATCCATTGTGCTGACGTCTGCATGTTCTACTCCTTCAGACTCACGGCGTCGTCGGATACAGGTTAGCGGACGACGTGGAGGCGGGGATACCCAGGTTGCCGACAGCGGTGCGCGCAATGTCGCCAAACAGCGGCGCCGAGGAATCAGATGAGACCGACGCCACCCTCGGGTTGTACAGGACGACCGCGATCGCGAGCCGCGGCGCATCCGCGGGAATAATGCCGGCAGTCGTGGAGACGAGGCCGGACGCACCATCGATGATCGTCTCAGCGGTACCGGTCTTCACACCCACGCGGTAGCCCGGCACCTTGGCTGCGCCAGCGGTACCCAGATCGTCCTCGACGACGGACTCCATCATCGTGACCAGCTGCGAGGCCGTCGTCGCATCCATGGCCTGGACGGGCTGACTAGCCTGTGGCACCTCAACTGTCCCATCCGCGTTCGTCCACGACTTCACAATGTGAGGCGCGATGCGCACTCCCCCGTTCGCGATCGTGGCGAGCGCCGAGGCCTCCTGCATCGCGGTAATCGCGTACGCCTGACCGAACATCGTCACGTAGCGGTCACGGCCCTGCCACTGATCCGCACTGCGCAGCAGACCGGCGGACTCGCCGGGCAGCTCGACGCCCGTCTCCTCGCCAAACCCGAGAGCGCGCATCATCGCGTAACGCTGGTCGTCGCTCATCGTCTGGCCAATCAGGACAGTACCCGTGTTCGACGACTCCGCCAGAACACCCGTGGCCGTCAGGGTCTCCCCGCCATGCTCATGGAAGTCGGTGATAGGACCACCCGCGTCGGGAAGATCCAGCGAGTAGGGCACCTGGAAGACACTCGTCGGCGTGATCGTCCCCTGATTCAGCGCCGCCCCCACGGTCACGAGCTTGCCCACCGAGCCGGGCTCGAATGCGTCCTGAACCGCGTGTACCTTCTGAGGGTTCGCGTTGTCAGGTTCCTTCGAATTCGAATCCGCCATCACCAGCACATGACCTGTTGCCACGTCCTCGATGACGACGGCACCCCAGTCGGCCTGGTGCTTCGCAACTCGCGCATCGAGCAGTTCCTGAACCTGGTGTTGTAGGTCGGCATGCAGCGTAAGCTCCACATTGCCGCCGTTCTTCGGCTCAACAGTGGTCTTCTTACCACCCGGCATCACGGCACCGTTGGGCGCGATCTCGAAGGCCTGTGCGCCGGGCGTACCCGTCAGCAGCGTGTCGAACTGCGCCTCCATGCCCGAAGCCCCCTGCCCTTCGGCGTTGACCGTCCCGATAACGGGCGCAGCAACATTGCCATTGGGGTACTCACGCTCGAAGACGGACTCCCACTCGATCCCGTAAATATCGAACTTGCGAATCTCACGGTAGGACACGGCATCCACGTTGCGCTTGATGTACACGTAGGTGGAGTCGCCCAGCATCATGCCGCCGAGCTCCGCCTCATTCATGCCGAGGATGGGGGCCAGAAGGCGCGCGGCCTCCGCGGGCCCACGGCCGACCTCGTTACCATCATCATCGCGGTGGACGAAAGAACGGATATTCACCTGGTTCACCGCGATGTCGTACGTCTGGATGGAGTTCGCCAGGACGACGCCTGTGGCATCGGTAATCGTGCCACGCGCAGCGGCAACCTCCGTCGAGGAGGTGCGCACGCGCTGCCCCTGGGCCGCCAATGATGGTCCCTCGATAATCTGCAGCTGAACCAGACGCACGCCACAGATACACAGGGCACCAACGAGGATGCCCACGATCCATCGCGAACGCGTGATGACGGTATCCATAGGTACTCGCCTTCCGAGTTACTTCGCGGGAGTCCCAGCCTCGACGCTGCCGGTTTCGAGAGTGATGAAACCCGACTTGCCCGCGGGCACCATGCCGTTCGCCTTCGCGGCCTTCTCGAGCTCCGTCGGCGAGGCCTTACGATCCAGTTCCGCTCGCATCGTCCACGACTGCGCCTCCAGCTCATTGAGAACCAGCTGCTGCTCACGGATCTCGAACGACGTCTGGGCCATGCGCGTGTTGAGGACCATCGATGTGACGACGGAGGCCAGCGCGACGGCGACGAAGAGCATGAGGATCGCTGCAACCGAGCGACGAGGACGGGTGCCCTCGACGATGCGCAGCTCGTGGGCCTCCTCGCGGCGCAGTTCGGGGCGCGCTGCGGGACGTGCCTTCGCGGTTGCTGCACTCATGAGAGGTCCTTCCATTCGCGGATGAGCTCCGCGCCGCGCAGTCGCACGGAAGCGGATCGGGGGTTGTGGTCTTGTTCGGCCTGGTCGGCCCTGTTCGCGCCCTTTGTCAGCAGGCGCAGGCTGGGAGCCATCTCCTCGGGGATGATCGGCAGACCGGGTGGAGCACTGCTGGTCGACCCGCGACGCAGCACGTCCTTGACTATCCGGTCCTCGAGACTCTGGTAGGACTCCACGACCAGGCGCCCGCCCACCCTCAAGCTGGCGAGGGCCCTCGGCAGAGCGCGTTCCAAGATTGTCAGCTCGTCATTGACAGCCACGCGCAGCGCCTGGAACGTACGCTTCGCCGGGTTGCCGCCGGTACGCCGCGCGGGGGCCGGGATGGCCTCGCGGATGATGTCCACGAGTTCACCGGTGCGGGTGATGGGCGCGGTGTCACGGCGTCGGATGATGAGCCGGGCAATACGCGGTGCGAATTTCTCTTCGCCGTACGTGCGCAGGATCCGGATGAGTTCACCTTCCGAGGCTGTGGCGAGCAGGTCAGCGGCGCTCGGTCCGGTGGTCGAATCCATTCGCATGTCGAGCGGCGCATCTTTGGAGTAGGCGAACCCGCGCTCAGCCTCGTCCAGCTGCAGGGAGGACACTCCCAGGTCCATGAGGACGCCGTCGACGCGCGCACCCTGCCCCAGCTGGTCTGTCACTGCCTCATCGATGTTGTCGTAGGTGGTGTGGACCGCTCGGAAGCGTCTCCCGAAATGCTCAAGGCGCTCGGACGCGAGGTCGATGGCCTGAGGGTCTCGATCAATACCAATAACCGTCAGGTCCTCGAAGCGCTCAAGCGCCCCTTCCGTGTGACCGCCCATGCCCAGCGTGCCATCCACGAGGACCGCGCCGGGGTGTTGGATCGCGGGAGCCAGCATGTCGAGGCACTCGGCGAGGAGCACAGGTACGTGCCGCTCGCTTGCGGGGCGCGACGAATCGTGCACCGCCTGCGATGCTTCCACCATGTCGCGCCTCCTTTCGTGTGCCGACTGTCGTGTGCTGGGTGTTCAATCCGTGCTTCCAGGTCCCCCACCGTGCTCCGCCACCGGGGAAGTGATGTCGGAACAGCGGGCGGAGACCTGAGAGCACGGGTTAGAACATCCCGGGGATGATCTCTTCTGCTGTATTGGAGAAGACCTCTTCCTGGACGGCGAGGTACTCGCGCCAGGCCGAGGCATCCCAGATTTCAGCTCGCGACCCCGCACCGATGACGGCGAGTTCGCGACCCAGACCGGCGTATGCACGCAAGTCCGCGGGAACACTGATGCGCCCCTGCTTGTCCGGGATCTCCTTGTAGGCTCCCGAGAGCATCACGCGGATCCAGTCACGCGCCTGCTTGGACGACAGGGGTGCGCGACGCAGTTCCGCGGTCATGTTCTCGAATTCCGCGGCAGGGAACGCATAGATGCAGTGCTCTTGGCCGCGAGTGAGGACGATGCCGCCCTCCATATCCTCACGAAAGCGCGCGGGCAGAAACATGCGACCCTTGTCGTCGAGCTTGGGCTCGTACGTACCGAGGAACATGTCACCGCCCTCCCCCGTTCGGAACTTTCCCCCACTTTAACCCACCACACCCCATGTTTACACAGGAACTTCCGGCGTGGCGTAAAAAACAGAGGCACCAAACGGCTTCTTTTCAATGAAAATATCGAGTGGAGAAAAGTGGGGGAAATCTTGCATACATCCAAGGAAACACGCCTCCCACTCACCGTCCACGCCGCGCGCTCATCCCCTTCCTTCTCGTCAACAATCATTGAAATACCAACGCTAACCGAGCACCGAAGACCAGGAAACAGTCAGCAATCCGAGCCCGGTGGAGCAGCGTGGGGAGGACAGTGGGGAATGCCGGGGAGGACAGTGGGGATCACACCGCAACACTCCCCTCACACAGATCACCCGCACGCAGGAACACGCACACCCAACATCGCACGAACATTTGTGCGACTGACGAGGTGCGGGTGGGAGGATGTGCGTGATGGTTGCGCAGCATTCTGAGTGTTTCGTGCTGGTTCTGCGCGTACCCTGAAACAGTAGGGCGCGCCTCCAAGGACGGGGGTACGCCGCAGGGCACCTCACCGTGGAGGAGTACAACGCCATGACGGTTCCACCATTGTTCGATCACCTCGATAGCGAGGATGAGGATCAGCTGCGGCGCGACGCCGCGCCGCGGGACGCGGTCTTTGCGGCCGGTAGCGGGCCGGGGGTTGATGACGACGCCCGCCCCGCGGGGGCCCATCCCCGACTTTGGGCGTGGCTGCACGTCGAGCCGTTCTATTGGGTGATGCGCGTGGTCTACGTGTGCCTCGCCGCCGGAGCCGTCTTCGCCGTCTACATCAACGGGGTCGCCGAAGGCTGGTGGCACGCCTGGGGCGACAAACCCAGCGTCGGGGCCACGACCCCCGCCACCCAGCCCACGCCCGCACCATCAGTGTCGAGCGAGGCCGCGATGTCGGGCGGCTACCAGATCGGCCCCGACGGCGTCCTCGTACGCCCCGCCCAATACGCCGCAGACACCTACACCAAACCCGAACTCCCTGAAGAAGCCAAGGAAAACACCAAACGAGGCGCAGAAGCAGCCGCAGAACACTTCCACGCGCTCATGGGGTACACCTGGAATACAGGTGACGTACAGCCAATCCAAGATTTTTCCGATCCGTCCTCGCAGTTCGTTTCTTCATACGTGCAGGACGTCTCTGATTTATACGCGAGTGGCTGGGCATATGGGAGCGAATCCCAAATAATGCACGTGCTCAAGGTTGAACCCATTGCTGCTAACGGCGCTGATATCCCACCTAACACGGTAACCGTTGCTTTCCGCTTGAAATCCACAGACGGGACGACGTGCCGTGGCCAAAAAATTCGTGTCAAAGATGAGGAGTACGAGTCAACACTCATCCTACTAATGACATGGAAGGGTGATCGATGGATCGAAACACAGGCAACGATAAGGACTGGCAATGAACAATAGGTTGCAGAACTGCGTTGGTGTAATTGTTGCAGTGCTTGGTGCACTTCTTCTGTGTGCCGTACCATCTGCGGCATATGCCGATAGTGATGATGAAGGGCCGTACAGGCAGCGGTCAGAGGCGCACGACAGCTCGGTAGAGACTATCGCGCAGCTACTCGCTATCGTCCAAGACCCAGTTCTGAATGGGCCGAATAATATCAACGCAACTGACGATAAAAACCGTCTCACTGCTGATGTAGAGGCCAATCCGGAGTCGGCAAATCTCGCTACGTGGGCTAGGTGCGCATCCGTCGCGATTGGAAAAGTCGCCAATAGTCCCACTATTTCTGATGAGATCTCTACGGATAACTGCCCGCTTCCCGAAGACAGCGATACGGGGACCGTTGATCCTGGCCGTCTCCCAACGACTCGTGAAATTCTTCTTGCGGCAGCGAATCTTATCCACGCTGATGGTGCTGGGTTGCATAAGCGCCCCTCGAGGACTTCGTACACGAACAAGTATGTCCCCACGCTCGTGGCGGCCACCCATCCGACCCAAACCCACACGGTCAATCTGCTGGGACACGACATCACCGTCACCCTGACCGCCACGTCCTACACGTGGAGTTGGGGCGACGGCACCCCGGACCTGACCACGACCTCGCCGGGAATGCCCTGGCACAAGGGCATGGACCCCAACACCGACCCCGCCCTCATCCGCCACTACTACACCCCGCCCAACGGCTGGCGCTCACGCTTCGACGGCCCCTACCCCAACGCCACCCGCACCATCACCCTGACCACGACCTGGGCGGGTACGGCCACCAATCCCTTCACCGGAGAAACACAAACCATCAACGGCCTGGTCACCACGACGGAGACAACAGGCCCCTTCCCCCTCAACCACCTCATCGTCTCCAACACCGACACCTGGGAAGAAAAACAAGGACACTAAAACGCAGAGCGAATAAGAATGATTCCGCGCAGCCTTCGTGGCAGATGAGGCGCATATCAGTGTCGAAGTCGCCTACCACTGTGTCCAGCGCGTGCGCGATGTCTTCCACCAAGACACACCCGCCCAACGCCGACGCCTGGGCGCCCCGACGCGGTCGTAGACCTGATTAAGCGCCTGGTCACGGTCTCGATACGAACCCAGGAGCTCCTGGCGACGCTGCCGAAACTGGAGATTCCGGAGGACGCAGGCCGATAGCAGTTTCAGCCGACGGGTAGCTCTGCGGGGTTCCTGCACGCTACTAGTCGGTCGTATAGCCGTCGCACGTCCGTTCTTCGACGCGGGCACAGTATCCCCGGCCGATCTCGATGAGCGCTTTGATGGTGCGATAGACTTCCGGGTTCTGCTCCATCGACATTTTCGGTTTGCGCCCGAAATACTCCTCAAGCTTGTCCTCCATGCGCTGATTGAGCTTGTGGACATCCTCGATGGAGTGTTTGAACATTCCACGACTATTGACCAAACGAAGATAGGTATAAAGCATCGTCGAATAGTTATGAACGATTAGCCGTCTATAGCTCTTCCCCAGCGAACTCTTTCGCACACCTTTCGAGTGAGGATCTCGCCCACACAGCCACATTCCCTGTCGAAGCACCTGAGTGTCATATGGCGCTCCTCCCTGAGATCCCACGGATTGCGTCGGAACCACAATAGTTACATCAGACAAGAGGCAACACCCATGAGAAACAGCATTTCGTAGCTTTCTTACAATGAACAGCAAATGCTCAAGAACAGCATCTTCTCCTTTAATTTTACAATAGCTCTTATAGAGACGAATTTGTGACGCAAACGTTCCCAGTTCCCACCAATGCCACAGCGAACGGTCCGTTTGACAATGCGCAACGAGGCTTTCGATATAAGGATTAGAAGATGCAGCCGTCTGATCTTTCCACCCCTTGACCCCAGCTTCACGAACGATTCGCTCAGCCATGCCCGGGTCCGTTTCATTCATCAGGCGGGCATTCAACCATACCTTCAGCGCATGCTCGATTGCTAGGCAATGATCCAGACATAGGCGACTGAGCGAAATATCAATCCTTGATAGCTCAACGAGATGCGCAAAATCGCAGGAATATCGGCCATATTCATCACGTCGATAATTGTGCCGATAGGCTTTAATTTTAAAATAGTACGTGTTTTCACTCAAGAATCGACGCGCTTCAGATTCGGACATAATCTCAAAAGAAATACCACAGTGGCGAAGATGATCAATTTGTTCATCAAGCCCGTAATGAGACATGCTCACATCACCTTTGAAGGAAACAGTAATGAAAAGGAGGGGATGAACGATTAGTTCATTCCCCTCCCGATCCCGGCGGGCGAACCCGACTAGATCTACGTTGTGACCTCATGCTAACAAGCACACAACAAGACTTGTCAAACGCACACGAGTGTCCCCTGTCACACTAGTGCGCTTCCCTGCACTATGGGTTCCCGACTCTGGCATGGATGATCATGTGTTGTTTGTGAGTTGCGTATAGAGAGCGGACCCTTGATCACAGTTCACTACCGCCCGCTCATCGTCGGACATCGACGATCAGAGCACCTCACGACGGCTGCGCACACTCTCTGTTCACCAACCCCACCGCTACGCTCCAGTCCTTAAGTTCTCCTCGAACCCAACCTGCCAAAACCCCATATCAAGCAGCTTCATCTGCGGATACACCAGGACGCCACCCTCGAAGCCTCGCCGCACTTCCTCGAGGCGGTCATTGTGCTCCTCGCAAAAGTCCACGAGCTTGAGGACGGAATTCGGGCTGTATTCCCGCGTCGTCACCTCGTATGTCGCCACGCCATCCTGAAAGAACCTGTCATACGCGGGCACGCACCCAAGCGTTCCCATGAGGATCTTCGTGACGAGAACCGGCGACACAGAAGACGCAACCTCACGCCCGGCAACCTCATCGCGTATCGGTCCGAAATAGGCCGCGATGTCGTAGTACACCTTCGTATGCCTCTCCTGAACCTCAGGCTCCCGCAGACCCACGCAAGCGACCCCAAACAGGCAGTCGTATTCAGGCTTCAGGATCTCCTCGACGATGGGCACAAGCACCTTGTAGTCCTTCTGAAGCAGGAAGGACGAGCCCCTGTACATCCCCCAGCTCGCCAGGTAGAAGGCGAGGTGCAGGCTCAAATAGTCACAGTCCGGGGAGGGGTCGGTCCGCGCATCTCGAAAGACGCGATAGCAATGCTCCCACGAGCGGGAGCGCCCATTCTCATTCGCGCGCGCATCGTCGTAGAAGGTCTGCGCAGCGTCGATCAACTCATCGATGGCTTTCATATCATCTGACCTTCCAGATAGAAATCCAGCCCGTAGTAGCGTCCCGCATAGTGGTGTAACCGTGTGGTGGTCG
>ERZ772971.49-NODE-49-length-72640-cov-10.027154_pt1 | contig 72640 bp, 88 predicted proteins | sample MGYA00511943_ERZ772971 | MGnify/ENA primary metagenome ERZ772971 (study PRJEB29015, sample SAMEA2737929) | human oral metagenome | biome: human oral; feature: human-associated habitat; material: dental | place: China | collected 2144 ... | reverse complement strand
CTAATTTAATCTGATCATTCATCGACCAAATACCTTGTTGCACCGCATCAAATACACCTCGTGTATTATTAATTGCTTCAAGGTTTTGCAACGTAGTAATCGCTTCTGCTGAGTTTTTATAATTAACCTTTTCAAGTTCCGGATACATTTCACGCACTTCTTGAATAGTTCTACCACGTTCAATTTGTGCTGCAGCTGCTTCTGCTCGCCTGATACCCTCTTGTCCACTAGCCATGATAAGGTCAGCACTAATACCTAGTTTTTCACCACTATCAAGTGCTGATTGCGCCCAGTCTGCTTTATTCCACAAATAGATTTGCTCCGCACGATGCATTGCCGGTTGTAATATTTCACCAGCTTTATTTACAAAGTTTTCGCTTTGTTGCGGTGTAACATCAGTTTGCGCCAATGCGTTCATTGCATCCGTATCAACTGTTGCCGTGCTAGGGTCTTTTGTTACCCATGCACCTACACTATTTGCCGCACTACTGATAGCTTTACCATATGAATTATCTGTTGTTTCTTGTTGTACTGCGCCATCAAACGTAGTATGCGCCTTTGATTTTATCGCAAATGTTCCGTTTGTCGCTTGTTCCGGTGTAATTATATAATCACTCATTATTGTCCTAACCTTTCAGCTAATTCTTCCGGTGTTATCGTGTGTTCTTGACCGCTACTATCTTTATATACATAATATGGCTCACCATCATCACCAGTAGTATTGTATAAGCCGTACATACCATTAGCTGCTAATTGTGCGTTGGTATATGTAACGGCTGCACCTTTACCACCAAAGAAATTAGACATTCTACCTGCGCCCCAGAATTCACCTGTTTTAGTAGATGCTATGGCTTGTTGAGATACTGCATCGGCCCCCCATTCTGCCATTTGTGCAGGTGATGGGTCGGTGCCATATTTATTTCTGTATTCTTGTACTTTAGGATATACTGCGGTTGCCACACCTTGATACTCAACCCCATCAATCTTTCTACCTGCTATACTTTCGATTGTGCTTTTCATACCTTTCATATTAGGTGCAAAATCTCCAGTACCATTAGTATATGATGCGTAATAATCATCAATTTGTTTCAATTGAACAGGTGTAAAATACACTCCCATTTCACCAAGAAAATTTGTTAATTCGCCTTGCGATTTGAATTGTCCATTAGCAATTGCAGCCTTAACACCAAGCACATTATTTTCTTTTGCTTTCATTGCGTTTTGTGCTGCTTTATTTACGCTCAACTGCATTCTATTTAAATTATCCTGTTCAGCTCTAGCGTATTCAGAATGTGTTGCTGCGTAGTCTTGTTTAACTTTTAGTACATCAGCTTCTGTACCACCATTAGCTACAACTGCTGCCACTTTTTCTGCTACTTCTGCACGTTGGTTTTCAACTGTTTGTGCTTCTTTTCTACGTAGGTTTTGAATACGTGTAGCTACATTACGTTGAATTAATTCTTTACGTTGTTGCGCTTGTGCAGCCGTTTCCTCCTGTGGTTGTCCACCCTTAAACAGTCTAGCTTTAACCTCTTGCATATATTGTCTGATACTAGGTTCATCGCCATTGCCCTGTGGTGCATCCCATGAGTAATGGTTGCCATTCCCATCAATCGCATCCGGTGCGCCATCTTTCCAACGTTGCCCGTTTGCAGGGCCAGCATACCATGCAACTAACGCACCCTCTACACCATATTTCTGTGCATACTCACCAAGTTTAAATGCAGCTACTTTCTTTTGCGCTTCTGGGTCTGACATATCAGCACCCGGTATACCTGCTTGTGCGCTCCACTCTGGCCAGTTATCCGGTAAGATTTGGAACAAACCATATGCGCCTGTACGTGCATTCACCGCACCAGCATCTCCACCGCTTTCTTGCCCCATAACCGCTGCCTTTAGGTTTTCGACTGTTGGCTCACCCATAGCACCTGCAACTTTACCGAACCCTTTATCAAAAAGCGCTTGAGTAACTTTATCAAGCAAGTTAGGATCATGAGGGTCAAATTGTCCGATTGCTTCATCAATTGCTGCATCATCAGATGTAGCCAATACAACGGATGCTTTCTTGACCTTTTGTCTGTATCCCATAATTTTATCTTCATCAATTAATCCGGATGATGCAGCTGCATTAATCATTTTATTTGCGCCATCTAAATCATCATCAGATATTTTCTTTTCAATCATGGTAACTGCGGTATTCTGTTGCGCTTTTTTAACTTGTACATCTATTGTGTTTTCGTCATACCCTAGATTGGTTAACTGTGCTTTGATGCTACCACTCAATTGTTGCATGGTTTGTTCAAATGCATCAGGACTACCATTAACAACACCATTGTTAGCAATACTTTGTACATTCAAATCAAGAGCCTTTAATGCACTATCCTCGTACTGCCCTCTAACATATTTATTGATATTGTTAATTGTATTTGTCTTATCAGTATCAACAATTTTGTTGAAAGCATTAATACTATCTTTTAACTTGAAATTGTATTTATCAGCGATTTGTTTATTCAATTCCTGTACTTTGAGTTGATAATCAACAGGAATGCTTAATGCGTTTTCGCCTTTTCTATTCATAGCGCCGTTATCAGGGTTATACATCCAATCGTTCATAGCAGCATTAAATTCGTTTGTAGCATTAACTACATCAGTCATTTCTTTTTGCTTTTGAATTTGTAACATTGTATTTCCCAAATCACCAACCGCTTTTGAAAGGTTGCTTAGTCCTTGTTGGTCTACACCATATGCAGCAGCACTAGCAGTATTGGCAACATTACCATTAACTGTATTTAGTTTTTGTTCACCCTCATAACTGACTAGCTTCATCTGTATCTCCTAACTTTACGAACAGTTACAATAGATCCCGGCCCTACACCTTGTTGCATTCTTAAATCATCGCCTTGTTTCAAACCTGTAATAGCATCATAATCTGTATCACCACCATATACAGTTTGATATTTAGATTTACCAACTTTACCATTGCCTGCGTATTGTTGTTTCAATCCGTACATGCTAGATGCACCACTCAAGATAGTACTAAGCATTTGCAATCGCCCTTGCGTTTTCGCATTAGATGCAGCTGCTCTTGCACTACTAGCTTCATTGCGATAATTAACCCCATTAAGATATTCATTGTAGATACTGTTATTCTTGTTGGTTTCCCAATTGTTAATATCCTTGTTGTATTCATCATAGCTACTAGCCATTAATTGTAATGGTGTACCACTCATGGATAATCCTGTAGCGCCTGCTTCTGCCGTGTTCTGACCTGCAATTAACCGCATTTTATTGTCCATCTTATCACGCTCTTGTAGTGCTTGATTGGCAATATCCTGTTGTTTCCTATCAGATATACGTGCATTAGCTTCCGCTGCTTGTGCTTGCGCATTGTACATTGCAGTTTGTGCTTTGGTTTGTTGATGTTGACCCCATAATGTAGTAACCAATTGTCCTGCCATCAATGCAATAGGATTACACATTCGCATCCCCCTTTCTCAATGTAAATAGTTCCATTCCGTTGTGTGTAATATCAGAATGAATAACCGCCCCTAGTGATGCAAGCCATCTTTTAGAGCGGTTGTTTTTCTTATGTATGAAATTGAATAAACATTCATGAGTGGATAACCACTCTTTTATGATTGCGTTACTCCTCTTTAGAAATTCCTTTTGTAATTTCAAATCAGTATCTAGTATCTTGTTTCCCAAGAAATAAATACAGTACATTCCATTAATTGGCTTTTTTGAAATACCATATACGGCTATTGGTATATCATTCTCAATTACAATGTGGTTTTCGTAATCATCACTACATATATCACTCACAAAATCATTTTTTCCATAATTCGGAAAATTTTGGTTCGCTATATTGACCTCTAAGGTGTCTATGGCTCGTAAGTTGATATATAAGTCATGAATTAATGAAGTGTGCCTTACAGGGCAAATATCAAAGTCCTGTAACATTTGGAAAACCACCACCTATTTCTATTTCTCTTGTTACGCTTAAAAGGTTAAATGGATAAGGCTTTTCGTGCGAAATGCATACAGATGCATCCGTTGAGTACACTCCATCGAATTTTGGTAATATACATACCTTATCACCACTATATAATTTGAGTGGCGGTAGAGAAATGTCATCCATATGGTTGAAGTTTCTTCCGATTTTGCCACCGAATGAATTTAAGATGTTCATCGATAATCTACTCATCGTTAATTGTCTACCTTGCAACGTACCATCTTGTATTTGCATTTCAATACTTGGAATACGTAATCGTGTAGTGTAGTTAATACCAACGGCTACGCTTTGTGCCTTACCATCGATATTAATAATTGCCGTAGGTGGTACTTCCTTAATTGGCCGTTCCCTACCATTAACTACAATCTGTACATCCTCACCAATCAAATGCGGTACTGTGATAGTACTGATATTCTCTGTACTGGTTTGTCTGATGTAACAATCCATGTACACGTTGTTATTATCAGCGTTATACATTGGCTCAAATCGTTCTATGCACATCACTGTACCGCTTTTGAAATCACGCTCAACGATAACATACAAACTGTCTTGCTCACCCTCAGCTACACTCTCAGCATATTTGTATTTACCTTTAGTTGTGAAGTGCGACCATGCATACACCTTTTGCTCAGGAATGTAAGTTAGACAATCAATGTTGCCGTCATCTGTTACGTAGTAAACAATACTATCTGGATCTTGTGCATATGCACTTGTAATAAAATTACGATACTTTGTTAAATGCTTAACGAATAGAGTTAAGTCAGCCCCTGTGTAGTTATCGCTTTCGTAGGAATATCCTAAATCACGCACTACACACCCTCTAGCTTGCACATACACGCATCTATTCCCTATGTATTGTGGCTCACATTCAGATGCACCACGTTGTGTTTGTGTACGCAAATTGCAGTTAGTAGGTGTGATAGTCTTAGAGCCGTCTATAATCCATTCGTTACCGCTTGTTAAAATCAATAAATCATTAGCAGGTATCAAGTGTCTAATGTCATACATTTTGCGATTGATTACAGGTAGTGTGATTGCACTATCATCTGTAATCGTACCGCCTACCTTTTCTACACCAAAGTTGGAATAATCACCTGTGCGACTAAACCATATGTAGTTAGGATACTGAGTACTAGATGCTAGGATAAATCTATCTTGGTAAAACGTACATACACGAGGATAACCAAGGCCTTTGCCCCATTGTCCAAATCTAAATTTGGATGTAGCTTCATTTTCTACAACGCTATTCAATACATTTACTTTAACATGCTTACTATCAACAAATTCTTTAATCTCAATTACACCATAGTTAGAATGTGGCAAGAGTGATAGGTCTACATTAACGCTGCCGCCTTTCAAATCAGATACAACTTTCAATCTAGCACTAGGTGTAACCTTGCCTGTGTCGGTTACATTGTAGTCATTGTTGGATGTATATATCCTGTAATCTTTCCATGTAGTGCCATTGTCATTGCTAATTTGGATTTTAACAGTACCATTCCATGTACCATGTGATGTGAACTTCCATGATAAGTCCTCATCAGCACTAAATTGTTCTACATCGTAATTGATATTATTGTAATCCTCACCAACAAGTCTACTATATCCGCCGTGTCTTTCACGTGTAACATATTCAGTACGTTGTATTACTTCGCCAGTTTTACTGGTGCTTACTGCTTTAACAAAATGTTCAATCTGCATGACTGAACCAACCATATCAGCATTGAATATATCCTTTGTGGCTGTCAAGGTATCGCCATTCAAGATTACAGTACTTTCTTTGTCTATGTTGACTTCGCCGTATGGTTGCTCAGATAGTTTGTATGTATCAAATCGCCAGTCTGTATCACTATATCGTGATAGCGTTTTAACAGGATACTTACCACTACAAATGAACATTACATCACCACTTTGGATGCAGTTCAATTTATCAACTACATCACTTTCAAATGGTGTTTCTAGTTCGATACCTGTATAGATACCATTTCGCCATACTCGGATATATCGCTCACCAATTTCAAGCAAGAATGATTTATTCTTTTCTGCCGTAAATTCGAATAACCTTGTAGACTTATCCTTGTTTTTAACCTGCCCTATATATTCTGAACCTTGCCGTCTAGCCACTGCACCATAAGGACGAATGACTGCATTCTCCGCTAATAGCAACGCACTTTTAAATTGATCTAAGTCAAACCGCCTAGATACATCAGGCGAAATCTCACCAGTTGTAAATGCAAGTTGCGATATATACATTGGTTTCATGATTACCAACTCCTTGCTTTTACATAGTTAGAAATATATGGCATATCTTGCCTACGCTCTTTCGCACTCAAACTCTTGGCTTCTTGCGTTGCTGCTTGATAGAGTTTATAGCATTGGTCGAATAAACCACTATTACCAGTTAATGGCATGGCTAGTTCTGCCCCCACTTTAGATTTCAAGGCCTGTACAAATACAGGACTGAATACATCTATATCTTGCACATCGTACACGTAATCGATGTACGCAAGCGGTACATCACTCACGATATATTTTGTGTTATCGTCAAAGGTAAATACATCATATTCTTTTTGCCTATCCGTTCTAAATCGTTCCCCTTTAGGGATAACCCCAAGGATACGGATGCACTTTTCAGGATACGCATATACATATTCATAGCCAGCTAGTTTATGCTCAGATAGTACACACTCTTCACGCTTTCGTGCAAAATTCCATTCATATTGTGAAAGTAGCATCTTGCGTGTCGCATCGTAATGCAATCTACATTGTCTAGCCGTTTCTGTTTCTTCATCAAGGCCGTATATCCTACCGCCATTGATAAGACTAAGAGCCATATTACAAATATCAGTAGGTGTCATATTGCCCCCTTTGTAGTAAAAAAGAGGGATGCATACGCACCCCTCATTCTGTTATTCTGCAGTTTCTTCCGATTTCTTGCCTTTAGATTTAGTCTTTGGCTTATCTTCGCCATCTTCGGTTTCTTCTGCGCCTACAGCTTCAAACAAATCATTGAAGTAATCTTTATCGTATTCAGCTACTTCTTCTTTTGTAAGTTCTACTGTTTGTCCTTCTTTAATTAAACCCTTTGTATTATGATACAAGGTTACTTTTGCAATGTATTCCATGCTACCCCCTATTTACTTGTAATACCGCTAGTCAAGAATACAGAAATTGTGCCAGCCGTTGCATTGTTGACATTAGCACGTGTATAACGTTTAACACCATTTGCCAAGCGCACTTTATATTCGTACCCAGCTGGTGCATTGGCTGGTAATGTAATACCATGCAACAATACAGGGTTAGCAATGTTTTCTGTATCAGATGTATATACGTTGATTAATGCAGTACCAGTTAATGCTTTGTCTACACGAACAACTAACCACAAGTTAGGGTCAGCATCACCGCTAGTAACCACAACATCGGAGCTAACATTGCCAGATAATTCACGTTTCCAATGGAATGTATTTAAAGTATCGATAATCATGTATTTTCTCCTCTCTACTATGCAGTAACACGTGCTTCGGTGGAAAGCAATGCATCAATTTTACGAACAGGAATACCATTCGCACGAGTAACCATTTTACCCATTTCCATATCTTCTGTGATAGTAGAACCATGCACTTTGTTCTTTTGCAAGCGTAAGAATGTACGCAATTCTTGGTTCATATACCACACTGGTCTACATCCAGTTAAGCTATGCATTTTTTCTTCCGCACGGATCATCAAGTTAATCAAATTAGGGCCTGCGGAAATATCTTCTTTGATAGATTTCATATCGATATTAGCGATACGTACTACATAGCGCCAATCACGAACAGATAAACCAATGTTTTGTTTAAAATGGGTACGATAACCTTGGAACATAGAACCATCAGCTTTAGTTACTGTAACTTCGCCTAAATCTTCTTGTTCTAAACCACCTTGACTGCCACGTGGATAAATACCATGTACAGTAAGAGGGCCCCAACCTACAAGCCACATAGAAGCAAGGTTAGCAGTACCGCCTGCATCAATAATATTTTTAGCGCAATCAGCTTTTTTAGTGTCCAATGTGTTAAAACGTGCGGATAAACCGATAAATTTTTCAGGTGTAGTTTCATCACCATAGAAAAGTGTGCTTGCGATTTCTTGACCCATGCTTTCAACAAATGCACTATCTTCTGTTGCACGGAACGCTACAGGGTCATTAGAAAGTTTAACCAAGTCTTTATCCACTTCGGAATATGCTTCCAACATACCACAAGTATCAGTGATTTGTTTTGTAGTGGATTTAGATGGTTGTACACCGCCATACAACATGCGCCATGTTGTGGATGGTAATCCAGTACGTACAGTTGTTTTGTTAGATGTACCATCATTACATTCAATCATTGTCATGTCTTGAATAATTTCATTTGTTTGGTTTAATTGCTCAATGATTTGTGCAATTTTACCATTTGGATCCATGCGTGTTTGTAAATCCAATAATGTAGGATTGTTAGTTCCAATTGTAGCCATTAATTAATCTCCTTTAGTCTTTAAACATGGACGGATACATATTCCGTCTAATAGCTTCGTCAGATTGATTATTTGCAGGTCTGTTGTTCCCTGCGTTGTTATCTTCGCTTGCCATACCAGCAATATGTGCGAATAGTTGAATTACTTCTACACGATTACCCAAGCCATTTTCAGCTAGGATTTCACGGATATTAGGAATTGTCTTTTCTACCGCTTCAACACCTGCGGCCGCTTGGCTAACAGTAGTATCGAATTTGTTCCCTAATACCTCACGAGCGTTGTCTGCGTAACCTTTGTATTGTGCTTTGAGTGCTTCTTGCTTTTGATTTTCGTAAGCCGTTACAAGGTTGGTTGCATATTGATTGCCAAACTTAGCCATCTGTAATGCTTGTTCTTGCGTAGCACCTACACCATTAAGCATTTTTGAAAACTCATCTGCGATGGTTTGGTCTACTTCGCCACCCTCAAATGCAGTTGAGAAATCATATACAGTAGGTTCTGCAGGTTGGTCGGTGTTAGTATCACCGCCACCGCCTAAAATCGTATTTTGTTGGTCTTGTGTGTTCGTGTCCTGTGGTGTTCCACCATTTGCACTATCCGTGTTATTGTTTGTGCTTTGTTCTAAATTTTCATCCATGGTTACTCACCTTTCTTTAATTCGTTTTCTTCAAGCGTTTTAAAATATTTCTGCATCTGAATATTTTCCAATTGCGCTAGATGGTATTTCTTAACACCCTCTATACCATCGCCAATCTTTCCTAAATCATTTTGTAAAGAAATAGCAACAGCCCTCATTCCCTCGTTAAAGAATGTTGTACTGTTGCCTGTGAATGATTGGCTATTCAGTTTTGCCCTGTCTAATATGCGATAAAAAAACCACCTACCGAGTTCAGTACTCAGTACGTGGTTCAACGCTTCAATATCACGCTCACGCATATAATCTCTTTTTTGTTTCATCTAATATTCCATTCCCATTAACTGCTGCATTACAGGGTTTCCGTCATTTGCTGCATCAGTCGCTTGTTTAGCCGCACTAGCCATTTGAGGTGCTAATTGTGCTATTTGCATTGCTTGTGCTTGTTCCTCTTGTTCCTGTTGTGCCTGTTGTTGTTCTTCCATCTTAGCTTGATATTCATCATTCGATACAATTACTTTTGCAGGTACACCGAGGTTAACACCATAATAATCCGCTGCTTCTTCAAAATTGAATTTTTGTAGAATATTAGGATTGCCCTGTGCTAATGACATAAGGAACGCAAAATACTGTTCGATTGATGTTAATGAAGATACTTTCTGAGCCTGTGCCAATGGTGAAATGTACTCTATTTTCACATCTTGGCCGTTTAACTCTTCCGCTAATGCTTCATCGATTGGTGGAAACACACCTGCACGATCTAATATCGCATAGGTACGTTCGATAATCGGATTAAGAAATTCAGATAGTAGCCGTTCCACTACAGGCCCTAATTGTTGTAACTTCTCTTGCGTGCGTTCCATGACTTCCCTTGCCGTCATCTGGCCATTGTCCATGTTATCAAGCATTAGGAATAAGTCAGCACTATATGCACGCTTGATACTGTCTTTAACTTCAATGATTTGTTGCATGATCCAATCGAGGTTGATACCTACGTTAAAGATAGGCTCAACCTTACCGCCTGTATCGACTTCGGTTATACCGCCCGGAAATAGTGATACACTACCAATCACATCGGATGTTACGGCCATTGGTGGTTTAACTCCTAACTCAATAGCGGTTAGTCGGTCTAGTTCCAACTTCTGCAACATCATCGCATCAGATTGTGCGAACCATGCACTACCTTTACCATAACCATTTAGATCATGTGTAGTGTGCCGTGCAATCGGAATAGGCCATTCTTCATAGCCACTATGTCGCAAGATTTCATCGTCTCTGCTACCCTCAACCCAGTAAATAGAGGAATAAGGCATATTCTTGTTACCTAGCTTTCCATTGCGGTCTTTGTTTTCGCACACAAGCCAACACACAGTATATGTAGATGCATTACCCTTGCCGTCATCGTATGCATTTTTAATCTTTTCGGTACAGTTATCATATCCAAACTCTTCCACGAGTTGGTCGCAAGTCATGTTGTACTTTCTACCAAACGTGTTAACTTCACCATTAGCATTACATTCTAATGCGTAAGTACCGATTGGATACGATGTGAAACGCACACCAACTTTACCATCAGGCATGATTGACATTGGTGCTTGTCCGAATGGTAGTTCCATATAGACTTGGTGAACCACATTGTAGAAATTGGATTTTGCAAATACTGCATACAATATTTCTTCACGTTCATCTAATACTTTCGCTACATCGCTATTTGCTGCCATATCCGTATTTTCCATGGTTAGCTTAAACCATTTACGGCTAGGCGGTGTCATTCCACTCATTACACCACTGGCAAATATTTGGCAACTTTCCCATGCAATACCAGTAAGGATTTTATCGGTATATAGTTTCGATTGGTCTTGCTCACCATCAAACACCCCAAGGAATGGCAACTGATAATCTCTAATCATCTTCCATTTCTCAACGTATTTTTGACGATTGGTGAACATCTGATTGAATTTAGCTTTTATTTTCTTGTAGTCTTTTGGTTTAGTTACAGGCTTTTCTGTAGGTTGCCTTGCTAGGCTTGATAAGATAGTACTCATATTAACCGCCTAATGTTGTTTTGCCTGTAGCTTGGCTTAATGCACTAGCCAAGATGGTGCTATCATAACCAGTTTTCTTGCGCTTCTTATCAGTGAACCATTGTTCATCTCTTTTTTGTGCCATATCATCAGTTTGTGCAACTGGTGTAGGCGATGGTGCTGGTTGCTTAATATCTGGTGTTTTAGCTTTCATACACATTCACATTCCCCCTTTACTCAAATGGATTGTACTTTGTATTCGCTACTCTTCTGTGATTGCCATTTACTTTTTTAGTGACCCTAAATGCAAAGGTCAAGGCTAATGCATCGCCTTTATTCGGTGATGGTAACCCACGCTCTTTCATGTCCTTTTTGCTTTCAAGTTGTATTCGGCCATTCTTATCAATGATCGCTTCTGGCCCTACGAGGTCATCATACAATCCTTGGTCATTAGGAATTGCACCACCCTCTTTTAGCCAGTCTTTCATTTCTCCCCACATATACGCACGCATGTTGAGGTACATATCATTAGGTGCTTTGCCACCAAAGGCAACTAACCGCCATCGTCTACCCATTGATTTACCGATACTATAAATACCAGTTCCGTAGCCTTGGTCAATGAACACCGCATCAGCTTTGTATTCATCTTCGAATTGTGCTATTAGGTTTGCCATACGCATATCATCGTCATTCTTTTCAATGGTTGCTAAACACTTCATAGCGTAACCATTACGCATCACGATTTCTAATGTATCGCCACCAGTCCATGCAGGGTCTACACCGATAATTACAGGTAGGTTATTAAACTCACCAACTCTGTACATTCGCTTTTGTGCTTCATCTACAATTGATGCGGATATGAATTGTGTGTCTGATGCACTAGGGAATATCCCTCTTACACGCACTTTTACAAAGTCGCTATCCTCACCATGAATATCAACCCATTCTTGCAACTTGGCTTTGTTTGAAATCTTAACTGTACGGCTATCAATTTGATATGTAGTCCAATAGTTACGATGTTTTCTGAAACATTCTCTAAACCTACCACTATTACGTGTAGGGTTTCCGAATACGCACCATATAATCTCGGTTTCCTTATCCGTTAAAGCACCCTCTGTTACTTCCCATATCTTATCGGATATTGCGGATGCTTCATCAAAGATAATAAGTATTCTATTCCCTTGATTGTGCAAGCCTGCAAATGCTTCTGGGTTGCTATCACTCCATGGAATAGCATCTATCCGCCATGTTTTCTCGTACTGCTTGTCAGCACTAAATAAAGCCGTAGCGGTATATGTGAATAATTCTTTACCTATAAACAGGTTGTACCATTTGTTAAGTTCCGCCCAAGTCTTAGACTTTAACTGTGTATCAGTATTAGCGGTAACTACCCCTCTTGTATTCTCATGTGTGGCAATAGCGAATAGTATCAACAATGAAGAAAATGCTGACTTACCAATACCATGACCAGATGCAACTGCAATTTGTATTGCCTTAGCTAATGACTTTCCCTTGCGTAATTCCTCACCTATTTTCTTGAAAGTCTTAACTTGCCATTCGTCAGGACCATCAAAGTTTTCTAAAGGTGTTCCTTTTTCTCCCCAAGGGAATGCGAAATATACAAAGCCTAATGGATCATGAGTGAACGAACCCAACGCATCAATCAGTTGTGCCTTGTTGTACTTCATCTGATTTCACCCTTGCTTGCTTCATGCGGTCTGATATATCAATCTCTATTTCTGCATCAAGTTTTACCTTGTCAGTAAATAGCATGTGCCGTTTGCCTAGTAACTCGGCCGCTTTCGTTCTATCTGCAATCGAGGTATCTAAACCGAACGCATCTTTCTCTTCGCCATTCATAACCTTAGTTAGGTACTCCAGCACTTCATCAGCAGTTGCGATTGTGTTTTTACTACGCTCATTCATGACTGCATCTATATATTGTCGGACGTTTATTTTTGTTAATAACTGACTACCCTTACTTCTTGCCGTCTTTTCTGAATATCCAGCAGTAATTGCACTTTGTGTTCCGTTGGTGGTCTTAACGTATTCATCGGCGAATATGCGTTCTTTCTTAGTTAGTTTTTGTGCTAATTCTTCTATATTCGTCAATGTTACTCACCACCTTTATATGTTCTAACTAAAAATAGCAGTACTTCATGTTGCTTAGTACTGCTATACTCACTTTCTTTCTTATAGAGTTGTCCTTGCTTGAACGTTTTCCCTTTCTTGTACTTATGAGGGAATGTCAGTTTGTATTCTTCCTCTGTGTACATTCGATTGACGATATATACCTTACAAGGCTTATCATATTTGCTCCATGATTGCCTTACATCAACTACATATCGCCTGCCGTTCATCTGTAATGCTTTCAGTAGTTTCTTTATCGTTGGTTGATAATTCACATCAAGCACCACACAATACCGACTATAATCAATACACCGCACACAATAGCCAGACAATCAATAAGGCTAAACAAGTTATCTTCACGATGCTCAAACGCATATTTCGCTTTTGCTTGTAGGTCTTTGTTATCTAGGTCTTGTGCTGCACGTTTAAACAATGCTCTATCCTTAATGAATTGTTTAATTGCTTTAATCATTTTAGTACTTCACCACCTTTCCGCTTTAGCTTCCCATTAGATCGTACACACAAACCGCATGCACTTTTTCTTGCGTTCCCCTGTGTAATGTACGTTTGGCATAATCCGTCATATTCAATAACATTGGCCGTACATTTCCCTTTCTTGTTGTTAAGACATTTACGCTTACAACACAATATATCAGTCATCATTTCTCCCTTTTTAATAACTTTATGCAAAAAATGAGATATATCGCCGTGGATATACCTCATTATGTGATAGTTTTATTCATTTGTAGTGTAATGATTATTCAAAACTGAACATCGCACAGTCAATGCTTACATACGTTCCAACGCACAGTCAAAACACATGCACATGTTCCAGTATTTAACCAAAACAAAATGCGATATTCACTTTTCAATAATGATTGCATACTCAAAACCAAAGTTATATAGTTAGCTATTCGCTAACACGAGCATATGAATTGTAATCATGGTCAGTTCCCTCTATCTAACTCACGCACAATACTCGGTTCTTAATGGAACATATATAGCTTTAGTTTTCAATATGTAATTACACCCTCTAAACTAATACCGCTGATAGTTTATGTATATTCAGCCTAAGGATTTATCTCATGAAACATGGTTGTTATTTGCAATATTGGAAAGGATAATATGCGGTATTAGTTTACAAAGTGCAATATGTGAGGTGTGGGTGCAATATAATATAATGTATGGTTTTCCGATAATGATTTAACAAATTCACAATCTTTCTAATTAAAATAATAAATAAGTTCCACACCTCTATTGCTATTTAGTTTTTGTGCGTCTGCAACAACGCGTTCCTTTGAAGGTTGTAAGGCTATGCTCATCTGTAACCTTACACCTTATATTCTACTATATGTTTTTAGCTATGAACACTGACAATTACTGACATTTCATGACATTTGATGTCATCTTTTTTGCCACCTCTATAAAAGCTTCATCTCTATATCGTTTAGCCTGTCTTTCTTCAAACATTCCTTTATACATTGAACACGCTTGTTGTGCAGTCATACCTAATAGGTATTCAGCCCTCAGCATTTTACCGCCTATACCTGCTTCCAACTTAGTAAGCAAATCCACTGCATCGCATTTGTATTCCGTTAATTCATCAATCCGTCTACGTTGCTCTTTTTCAGTATCAACAAACCTTGCTACACTATTTTCTAATCCACATGGAACACCGCCACCACTTATTTTAGTTTTTGAATAGTCAATAGCACTGATCGTTGTTATATTACTTTGTAATTGCTTTATTTCCATAGCCATTAACTCAAGGTCTTTATCTACTGTTTTCAAAGGTTTTAGATATTCCTTAGCACTATTTATTAATCTCTTTTCTTCTTTTGATAGTTCGCTCAAATATTACTCACCACCCAACATAAACCCAGTGCCAAAGATAATTAACACAATACCAATTATCGCCTGTATGTATAACATTCGCACACATCCCTCTTCAAACGTATCAAATGCATCGCTTAAAATCGCTGCTAAAAAAGGAGAAACACCTAATATCATTCCAATTGTAATTAAATTTTCAGCCATATGTTTATACCTCTGCCAATTTTGCATGATCCCATATAAACGTATCTTCTTCATTTCTTGCTGAAAACGAGGTTCTTCCGTTATTCCATGCATATACCATTTCATCTTCATACTTTGCAAAATATGCTTTTTCCCATTTGTTATCATAATCATCTTTAACCAATATAGGTGTATCAACTGCCACTTTTGACCAATCAACAACACCTAAATATTCAGCAATATCAATACATTGAGGTTCATCTGTAAAACAAGTACATTTTGTCGGAATTCTAGGAACCCACATAGTCAACGTTTCTGGCTTTTCATAGAAAAATATATGTCCTTTTTCTATTTCCGCTTTTCTATATCCTAATTCATACATAGTTTTAAAAAAATTATCTGTAAATTGTTTATCGTTCACGTTCCCATTCTCCTTTATCTTCATTCCATTTGTACCATTTTATATTTCCAAACTCTAACACGCTTGTTTGATGTACCTCACCGATACAAAATTCATCATCGCCACTTTCACAAGCCAGTTGCTTTAGAAATTCAAACGCACTTTCCCATGTATCACGAGGTACTATGTAATAATCTGAATGTTCTGTATATCCGCTATACCCTAACATTTGTTATCACCTTGTTCATCTTTCCATCTCTTTAACGCATTATTCCATTCTTCCTCACGCTCATTTTCAATGAAATTCATATACCTAAAGAGTGCATCTCTTCGTATCATTCTTGTATATCCCTCTAATGACATTCGTCCTTGTCTTAAATCGAACATGCTCATCATTATTGCAATTTTTACATCGCCTATACAATATTCTATAAAAGTACCATCTACTCTATTTTTAATAACAGGCTTATATATATTGTTACCATGTACTATTGTTAATGCACTTGATAATAGTTCTAAGTCAACCATAGTTACCTCTTGTGATAAGGCGGATATTTCACCGCCCCTATCTTATCCAATCAATACCTTAATCAAAATCACAAATCCAAATATCAAAGCTACTAGCGATACACCCATGATCGCATTAAAGAATAACTCTTGTACAAATCGGATTGCCTTTCTATTATTTTCTGCATCCCTATTAGCCATCGCTTTGAAATCTTTTGTTCTTGTTTGTAGTTGGTCTATATCACCTGTATACTTCCATGTCGGTGCGCACATATTATTTACCTGCTTTCAATTCTTCAACTTCCGCTACTAATTTAGTAACCAAGGCTTCAAGTTCTTTGATTTTGCCTTTATGGTTAATTTCGTATTCACTACCTTTACCAAGTCTAAAGGATACACCTGCATTAATCATTTTGTTGGCTAATGTAGTACCTAAACTAAACATTACGTGTTCAGTAGGTGCATAAAATACACCAAGTGCTACATCATTTGCATTTTTATAATGTCCATAACCAACCGCAAATGTTAATTTGTCATCAGAATTGTAGCCTAAATAGTGCAATGCACTTAATGCTGCATTAGATGCACCAGCTTTTGCTACTTCATGCATCACATTTGAGATTTGACCTACTGTATTACGTTCTAAATCTGTAATGCGTGTTTCGTGATCATTAATTCTATCCGTATTGTTCAAAATGGCTTGGCTATTTTGCCCCACACGCTCGTTTGTAGCGTTTAGAGTGTTATTAATCGTTGTAAATCCATTATCGACCTTAGAGGTTAAATTAGAGATATTTGTAGTATTTCGTGTAACTCGTTTGTCTAAACAATTCACATCTTTTTGAAGTTTGGCAATGTGTGTTCCATTGGTTTCAATCTCGTCATATGCAGCAAATAACTGGCTGCCATTTACTGCATCTAAACTGCTAGGGTCTACACGTCCTGCGCTTACATTATGTAATTGTCTGTTGTAGTTACTAATTCCGCTATATGTATCGCTTTTCTTACTGCCAAAGGATACTACGCTATTAGGACTTTCACCTGCGAATACATGAGTTACCCCATTTAATACAACTTGTCGCACACCTACAGGGTTATCCGTCTGACTATTTGTGCCAATCGCTACGGAATTTTGAATAGGTGCTGATGCATTGTTACCAATGACTACCGCATCAATTCCACGCACTACACTATGTGTGCCTACTACTACTGCGCCTTGATTATCTACAGTATTGTTAGCACCTAATACAGTTTGTTCTTTATTGTTCCCCACATAGTTGTTGTACCCAATCACGCTTGCTTGATCAGCTTCAATCGTTCCATTACCACCACCGATTACAACGCTATCATTTCCTGTTGCTTTATTATCACGGCCAATTGCAATTGTATTTGTGCCTGTAACTACTGTATTCGCCCCTACGGCTACAGAATTATAACCGCTTACTACTGGTGCTTGTGTGTTAGGTTCTACAGGGCCTGTAACTACACCATTTGCAAACACATTACCACCAATTACACCCATAATCATTGTTGCTAATACTAATTTATTCATATTTGTTTTCTCCTTTTACTGTCTACTTTCTGTCTATCTACTGTCTTTTCTGTCTATTTACTGTCTTTTTATTTACCAGTACTACCATAGCCACCATCGCCACGTTCTGTTTCGCTGAGTGTTTGTGCTTCTTCTACATCCACAACTGCGATTGGTACGATAATTAATTGTGCGATGCGATCACCTCTAAATATCGTGTAATCGCTACAAGATACATTCTCATATACGATACTGATTTCACCTCGATAATCTGCATCGATAATCCCTACGCTATTTGCACATCTCAATGGTGTATTGCTCATGCTGCTTCTAGGCGCTAATAACCCCATGTGATTATGCGGAATTTCAACCGCTACACCTAATGGAATTTTTTTCTTGCTATCAGCAGGTATCCTCACATTAAAAGGGCAATATAGGTCTAGTCCTGCTGATAATTGCGGTAAATCAGAATTTACATCACCACGAGTAGGCAATTTTGCGTACTCATTCATTAACTTTACTTTCACTTTTTCACCTCGTTGTATCCGATTTCTATTAGTCTTTCTCTAATCGTTGTAAAAGATACATTCATAATTTCGCCTATTTTCTGATATGTCATTCCTTGTTCTCTTAACGCTATGGCTTTATCCACATCAATCGGCTTTCGATGGTTTTGTTTAACTCCTTTTGTGAAATTAACCAATCCGAGCATGCGTAATGCTTTACTAACACTCATATCTGCATACACGCAAGCACCGAGTGCTAACCAATTTTGACAATTAGTAGGTATCATCACTATACCTGCTTCCTTTATATACTTCGAACCAATCATCCGCCCTCATGGTGATTAACCATTCAGCATTATTCTTTCTATGTGCCACGATTGGCATCACGTTCTTATGTTCGCTATCATGAATTGCTTGTGCCATCGCTTTATCGATATTTAATGCTTGCACACGCTTTACCTCAATGTGGATATTAGGTAGCCCAACACAATCGCTGGCATCACCTGTATTTCCACAATACTGTTGCGTTCGTCTTACATCAAATCCATGTTCCTTGCATAGGTTAGCAAATTCACGTTCACCTCTTGCGCCCTTTTGCTTGCTATTTATTGGCAATCTTCATCACCGCCATCTTTTAAGCATTGATTACACGCTTTTTGATACACATCAACATACGTTTCTTTCTTATCTCCATTGTATGTAACCTCGATATATTCTTTGATATGTACACCGCTTACCAACGCTTTCCAGTTTTGTAATGTTTTAGAAAACCAAACTACGTACATATCCATAAGTGCTAATTCATTAGCGTTATAACCAAATTCATTAAATAATACTGTTCTTGCTGCATTGATTGCTTTTTCTTGTAATTCGTACATATTTATCTCCTTACCTCTAATCATTTACGCTACATCCATATTTAGCTTTACGCATTTTATGTCTAATTTTCTTTGCATTATTAACTATGTATGTATCGGTATCGTTACGCATCACATTACACTTCATTTCTTTTTCTTTGTGTTTCTTATACATTCGATACATAGGGCATCTAACATGACACCCTACTTCTCGGAATGTACACCCCTTACATGGTACTTTCATTTATTACTTCCTATTTTCAAAAGGATTAATGGTTTCACGGATTACAAATTCTCTATTATCATATCCATGTCGTATTTCCCATTCACGAAATACCTTTGTTAATTCATTTTCCAACTCCTGTATATGTTCTTTCTTTACATCAAGCAAATAATCTTCCGAATATTCCGCTATTTCATCATCAAGATCACTATTTACAATATCTTCAATAACTCGTTCAGCATCAACAGTAGGAACATAATAATAAGGATTTCCAACTCTAATCATCGGTACTTCTTCTTCTGGATACGTTTTAGCAAAATCATTCACACAATCTTCTATGCTTTTTTCTGGATACCCTACACATCCATCGATTACCCAGCACCATTCATTCTCGTTTTTGACTAGCATTGTTATTTACCTCTTTAGCTCTCTACATTCAATAATGCAATTTGCAGGTGATACGGAAATAAATCTTCCTTTTTCATCTGTAAAGCAAATTAATTTTTCGCGCTCTAATTGCACATTTTGTATAGCACGTTCAAAGGCTTTTTTATCTTTAAAAGTATCTGTTTCATATGTGCCTGTTCCACAATTCATAACAATTGTTAACTCAACCATTTTTATTCCTCCTTAAAACGGAACATTCTCATCGCCACCATTGTTTTCAAAACTATCAAAGTTACTACCACTATCAAATTTGCCCTCTAATTTTCGTCCTACGAAATCAGCAACTACTTCGGTTACATATTTCTTTTGTCCGTTGCTGTCCTCATAGGAACGTGTTTGAATGCGTCCATTTACTAGCAATCTATCGCCTTTCTTGCAGTTACCAACCGCTTCCCCAGTCTTGCCCCATGCTACGCAATTAATAAAAGCAGTTTGTTCTTTTGTTTCATTGGTTGTACTGTCAATGTATGTATTCGTAGCAGCTACTGTGAAAGTTGCCACCGCTTTCCCGCTTTGTGTAAATCTCAATTCAGCATCACGTGCTAAATTCCCTAATAGTTGTACTTGGTTCATATATTCAACTCCTATTTTCTAATTCTACGCACCATATCGCCTTGTTATGGTGTATCTACTATCTCTTGCTTATGATTTATCGTCCAAAATATTAACTCGCCTTACAGGGCTTTTAAATCAATTTCAGCAACTAAAATGGTTTAGTCTTGCTTCGACTTCATCCACGTACACATCGTAGCTAGGATGAATGTGGCAATCTACTGTTGCCTCGTTACGTATGATTTCAAGCAAATTTTCAATCTTAGTCAGTGCTTGTGCCTCATTATTCGCCAGCATTTGAAAACTAACATTGAAATTTACATTTACACTTACATCAAACTCTTTCACGCTTTCTTTCATTTATCCCACTATTGCCTGTTTCAACAACGCTTTCCCTTTATCAGATATTTTGCTTTTGTTGATTATTTCTGTTACATCGACTGGTTCTTTGGCTACTTCTACCAAGTTACCTGTAGCAGTCATTTCTATTTTCTTTTGCCCAGCACTTATTAAGGCCTTATCATGCTGTGCCTTTTCTCTAGCTTTCAGCAACAAATGATTGTCTTTGATTGCATTAGCCATTCTTTGGCGGTGTTTCTCACGTTCTACCAGTTGTTCATAGTTTCTAATAAATTGTGATCTACAACTTGCCTCGTTATATTCATGACCCATTCTAGGGTCGAACGATGACCATATCGGTTTAGCAGCTTGTAAGGTAATACCCTCTAAATGCTCCTTTCCATTGTCATAACCATAAGTGCCTGCTACTTTGATTACTTTCTCCCATGCAGTTTGTGCGGTTTCCACCTCATCATGCATATTCACATATGCACTTAATGCGGTACACTCCTCACGAATTTCTGCAATTGTTGGTAGAAATTTACATTTATTAATCAAGTTCGCTATGGCCTGTTCTAAAGTAACAGGGTTAACATCACTAAGCATATTGACATATAACAGCATACGTTGTTCTGACATATCAGTAGACCACGCTATCTGTAACATCGATAGTGCTTTCAAAGTCTGTTGTTGGTTGTTCAGTTTCTACACCCCCTAACTTATTCATCAAGTTATTAACTACGTTGATTGCATCTTCCTTGCTATTCTTTTTAGAATTAGGTTTTCTGTATTCGCTACGCTCCCATGTTCTAACTGCTGCTTTCCAATCTTTCATGGAGTTCTTTCCTACTTTCCAGCCATTGCTTTCGTAGTAGTCATAGAAATGTTGTGCATCTACATTGTTATTTCTTTCAATGCAGTATTGCTCAATTTCGGATAAAGTCGGTTTAACAAAGCGTTTAGCTTTGGTAGGCGATTTATTCGCCTTAGTATCTAACTCTATCTCTAACTCTTTCTCTTTCTCTTTCTCTTTCTCTATCTCTCCGTAACCACTTTGTAACATTGGTGTAACATTGTTACGCTCTAACTTATCTTTTTTAGCTCTACACTTACGCATTCTGCTGGCTGCAGCTGTTTCACACCCTGTACTATCTTTTGTATCTGGCAAGTAGTATTCCTCATCTGAACACATTTCAAGCAATCCGCTTTTGAGTAGGTATTGTATAGTGATTTGCACGTTTTCCTCTTTTTCATCAAGGTCTAGTGCAAGTTCTGATGCAAAATCATCTTCAAGTCCGTCAAAGTAAAGTTTTCCATCGCTCATAATCGAACGTAGTAACATTTTGAGATAGATAATTGTATAGGTATCACCACCTGCAATCTTTCGTAATCGTTTAATTTCTTTTCTTTGGAAGAAGTCTTTATGTAGCTTCAACCAAAAGTATCGTTTAGGTTCGCTCATAAGCTAATCTTCTTCCGCATCCGCAAAAAGTTCATTAAGTTTGCTTAGGCTATAAACAAATGCATCAATTTTATTGACATCTTGTTTTTGTTTAGCGTGATTAACGTGATGTATTACATCTAGTACATCTTTTAGTTCCGCAATTTCTTTTTCGTGTAATTTGTAACTACCATTCGCTTGTTCTAGTTTTTCAATGCGTTTAAATACATATAATTCAACTACATTAATTCCCTTCATATCGTTTCGTCCTTTCTTCGACTTCTTTTAATAGGTTTCGTCTAATTTCTTTTGCGAACACACCATGTGCTTGATAATGACAATCTGTACATAGGCAAGCTAGGTTTCTCAAATCACTTAATCCGCCTTGCGATCTAAATATTATGTGATGGCACTGACTGGCCATGCTTCCGCATATCACGCATAAGCCGTTATCACGTTCATAGGCTTGCTTTCGTGTTGTTGCGTATAGTTTGTTATCACGTTTTTTTCTGTTGTTCACTATCCCACCCCTCTATAAGCGATTGAATGTATTCGCTAGGTTCTAAATGGATACCCAGTTGATTACATTCATCGGTTAAACAATCAATTAGCCTTGCCATTTCTTGCTGGTTATATACTGAGGAGCCGTGATAGCACATTACATTGTGGTAGCCTTTTAGGCTCTGACATTCGCCAGCATCTTCTGCTAGCCAGCCGATACCATGTGCTTGCCATATTTGAATATAGCGTTCGACTGCATCCTCACGGACTGGAACATATGTAAAATGTCCACAATCTTTTATTGCTTTCTTATACACATCTTCTTTTGTTGTGTAGCTATTTTTGCTTAACTCAACTGCAATCTTCTGTGCTATAAGCCAGCAATAAGAATTGGCATTTAGACTTCTTGATTTAGTTTTGCGTTTGATTTCTACTGTGTATTCTTTATCGGTAGAGATATTTGACAAATCATTGTCATGTGGTGCTGGTATGACTACCATTACACCCAGTGGCGAACGTAACAGTTCGATGTTATTTGTTGTCCACTTCATCGCTTAGCGTACCTTTGAGCGTTTACCCAATTAAATGCTTGTTGGTAATGCTCTTGTTTTAACTCTGACGGCTTACTTACTTTGAATGTTTCCGTTACATAATGGACTAAATCATCTTCACTAATACCTCCTTGTACGGCTCTAGTTTTTAATGAGTTCCAGTTATAAACAGTTTCTTGTGTTTGTTGCACTGGCTTTTTGCTATTGTCCATTGTGTCAGCATCTTTTGTATCATCGATTGCTAACAATCCATTAAGGGCATATTTTCTAGCATAACTGGATGTAGCACCAGTTACTTGTGATGCATCCATACCTTTTTTATCAAGGCTTTCTCTTGCGTATGCACTTGTTGATAGTTCTTCTTTACCATCTGTGATAGTTGCTGTTGCTTTAACGTAGAACCTATCACCAATTAAATCGATGCTATCTTGAATGGTTAGCACCAAACCATGTTTAGCAAGTAGAGGTTTAACCCCCTCTAAAATATCTTCGCAACTGCGGTAATTATATTTACCAAAGGAATTGTATTGTCCTTTTGGTGCTTTTAATTCTGACTGAATAGCTACTATTTTTTCGATAAATTCCATGTTTCACCTAACCAATCTGCAAATTCATATGCGTTTCAATTCTTGCACCAGCTACTTCTTGTTCTGCTTTGATTGCTTTCTTAATTGCCACCTTATCGGCGGTAATCGTTGTTTTTCTAAACTCCTCAGGCAACGCATACAAATCATCAATTTCTACTGTTTCACTCGTTTTGTAGTAGCATTTGAATTGTCCAACTTTCTTTTCTGTTAGTTGATTTTCTTTCATGACATGATCAATATTGTTCTTTAATCGTTCAGTCATGTTTTCCAATGTTTTTGCTTTTGCCTGCATCCGTTTTGCTTCATCTTTAAACGCTTGAATATCACCCTTTAGATTGCGGATAAACATTGCAGTATTTTCGATTTTTTCATCGATGCTGCAATCAAGCATATCCAATGTATTTTGAATTGCTTCCATATCCTCATCTGTTTCCGCTACTTCAAGCATCGCTTGTAATTCTTTATAATCTTTACTCAATTCGTATAAACTTGGCATTCATTTTCTCCTTGTGTTAAAATACAAGTAGAGATATTTCATATACTCTCTACTCGCACGCTTGCTTTCCTACGGCCTAGCGTGCTTTTTTTATTTCTCTTGCCCAAAAGTTGCTCAATATCAGTAGTGCGAACCCTAGGGAAACTTGAAGGAATGCGGTATAGAAATCAATTCTATCGATTTCTACTGAACCTATTGTTCCAGCCACCATCAAAAAGGCCACTACTCTTATCAACCAAATCAATTTCATAACTCATTACCTACTATCACTAGCATTTGGCTAGTGATTTTTTTAATTTCACTTTTCAAACGATTGTTTTCTTTTTCCAATCGTTCCACTTCGTTTTTTAACTTTCTGTAACCAATAGCCGAGTATTCACTTTCAACTCCTGCTAGTGCTTCAACCTCTTTTTTACTAAACCTTACACCGCTTACATTCGGTAGTTGTTTTAGCTTACCTTTATTTCTTAGGTCATACACTGCAGTCAGTGAAATTTGAAATAATTCTGCTACTTGGTTAGCCGTGTATACTAGGCTCTCCATCGCTTTTCATTCCTTGCGTGTAAATCAGCAGTTCTAGTTAATTTTACCCAAGATAGAATGACTTTCTTATTCCATCTGGATTGATTACGTTTAGGCCATTTTGATTTGATGAGTTTTCGCCAGTATTGGCCGTACTCATCGTTACGGCCTGCATAACCGAATGTAGGTAGTTTTCGTCCGTACATTCGATTTGCTACTCTTAAATCATTTTGATTTTGTACTAGCATTTTTATTCACCCTTTCTTTTTTCTACTTAAAGTAGACTAATAAGGCAAAATAATATCATCCATAGTTACTGAATACAATCTACATAATTCAGTTAAATTTCCGTAGTCGATTTCTGTTTTACCATTCTCCCAATTATTGATTGTAACTTTAGATTTCTTCATTTTCTTTGCCACATTTTCTTGAGATAAATTTGCATTAACTCTTGCTGCTTTCAATGAAATTTTCAATCGCTTCAATTTATCACCCCTTTCTTATGCTATTAGTATAGTTTACTCAAAGTAGAATGTCAATACTAAAAGTAAACTTTTTTTAAAAATAGTATTGAAGTTTACTACTTTAAGTATTAATATAGAAATATACAGGTGAGAAGAATAGGAGTTTATCATGAATTCTGATTACAAAAAGGTGTTTGCCAAAAATTTAAGTAATTTATTAGCAAGAAACAAAAAGACACAAGCCGATTTAGTAGCCGATTTAAGATTAAACAAATCAACTATTTCAACATGGGTTAACGGCACTAAAATGCCTAGAATGAATAAAATAGAACAGTTAGCTAACTATTTCGGGGTAGAAAAATCAGATTTAATAGAGGATAAATCTGATACTGACGAACAGTACTACAATGATCCATCTGTATCAGAATATGCACAAGCGATTAAAGATAATCCAGATTTACGCATACTATTTGATGCTAGTAAAGACATGTCAAAAGATGATATAGATTTTGTTCTTAATACAATTGAAATGTTAAAAAAGAGAGAGGGCAAATAACTATGAATAGGTTGATAATTTTAATTTGCATGATACTTATTCCGTTACATATCAATGCAATTTCTATAAACGAAATCCGTAATAATCCAAGTCAATTCAAATTAGTATACTCGGACGAAACCCGTGAAGCATACGTAGATAATTCAGCAATTTCTGTAACAAGATATAATCCGCCTTATTACGCTATTAACGCTACTATATATTCAGTGTGGTATGACCGAAACATTATTGTAGAAACAAATCAAACCTCTTTTTACAATTACGAAAGAAGTATAGAAAAACTGTCCCATAAATATAAGGATGTAGATGAGATAGTTAAAGAGGTATCGAATGATACTGGAGTAAGATGGAAAGCTAATACATTTGTTTTTTATGACTTTAATGGTAATATGCTTAGTTCCAAACCATTATCACATCAATTTGATAATTCCATCGCAGGTAAAGCGATACTTTTTTCTCCCTCATATCAAGTAGCAATGTATATATTCTATAAATCTTATCATATGTATTTTAATTACCCACGATAAAACCAATTATAAAAAGGAATTTACTATGAATAAAAAAGGATATGCACTATTAATCATTCTAATTTTAGTTGTTATAGGTCAAGCAGCTTATACATATAATTTAACAATGAAGATAGATAGACTATCAAACACTGTTGCTAATTTAGATGCTGATAGTACAATCAATAATTTGGATAACAGAATTAAAACAATCGAGCAAGAATTATCAAATCATGACTTATCTGATATTGATGCATTAAAAGATAATGTAGCAACAAATACAAGCAACATAGCATCTATCAATCAATATTTAGATAGCATTAATTTTAAATTAATGGATATAGAAAGTAGTATTTCTAATATCAATTTAAGATCATTAATCAACTAACATATGAGAAATTTTATACACATACTACTTTGTACAATAACCCTATAAGGGGATGATAGTATGAACATCAATTTGATTTACATAAAATTACGGAAAACACAAACTGCAATATTAAAGTTAAATGATGACGGAACATATACAATCCTAGTTAACAGCAATAAGCCACGAGATGTACAAAGGCAAGGAATACTACACGAATTGGGCCATATCATACATGACGATATGTACAACACCGCTAATGTTGATTTAATCGAGCGTATGGCTCATGCAAGGGAAATGGACGATGTAGATGGTATTAACTTTTACACACACATCATATGAGGTGAATTATGCAATACAATTTCACTATCAGAAAAAAAGACGGCGGCTTCCAAATTATAGTTAGCTACAAAGACGGCTATAAGTGGAAACAGAAATCTAAACAGGGTTTTGCCACACAAAGAGATGCTAAACTGTATGGACAACAAATAGTCGATAACCTAAAAAAGACTATCACCAGTCCACTTGATGATAGTCTAAAAAATGTTACTCTTATTGAATTATTTGAATTATACATAAGCGAAAAAATAGATATCACTTACAATACTACTATAGCGTATCGAAACGCATTAAATGTTGTATCTGCATTATTTGATAAACCTATTCCGCAAATCACTAAACACCAAATCATGCAAGAATACAATAACAGCAATTATTCAGTACAAACAATAAATTTGTGTAGTCGAGTTTTAAAAGCAGTATTTAATTATGCTATTGATCCGTATCGTATTATTCGCAATAACCCTTGTATTTCACTTAAACCAATCAAAGAAAGAAAGGTAAAGAATTTAAAGGTATTTACTGAAATTGAGTTAAACGCTCTAGAACGCATGAAAGAAAAACACTATATGTATTATGTCATGTTCATGGTTGCACGATACACTGGAGCTAGATACGGCGAAATTATCGCTATTAACTGGTGTGATATAGATTTAGAAAACCAAGTCATATTGATTGATAAACAATGGACTCGATTAAAAGATAATAGCTATGGATATGCTTTCACAAAATCAAAGAATAGTATCAGAAAAATACCTATTCCACCTGTACTATGTGGAATATTAGAAAACTATAAAATACATTCAGTGCAAGATAGATTATTCCCTTTCAAGGATAATCGGTCAAGCCGTGCTAATACAGTATTAAGCTATTATGTGAAAGATAAATCTATGCATTCCTTTCGTCATACTTACGCTACAACGCTACTGTCAAACAATGTAGATATTAAGACAGTAGCAAGCCTACTAGGTGATACTGTAGATACTGTTATAAATAATTACATCCACTATACAGATGAAATGAGAAGAAAAGCCGCCGAAAAGGTGGTAAATATTTTTGGCTAATTTTTTTGACGATTATATGACGAAATCTTAAAAATACCAGTAAATATAAGGATTGTTTAAGTTATTTTTAATACATTTAAGTATATCATAAAATATAGTATTATTCATCATCTTCTTCATCGAGAAGATAATCCTTGGCCATCCATTTACGTGTGGCAGTGAAGGAAATAGTGACCCATTTTTCTGTTGGATTACCGCCTATTTCTTCATCAATTTCATTGCGAATTTGATCGAGCTCAGCTATCGTCTGATAAGGAAACTTCTTTGGCACCAAAATATCAATTTCGATAATACGAGAATTACCATAAGCTTGTACGCTTGTCACGTAATCTTTAAATGAATATTTTTCCATAAAACGATCCATGATTTCTTGTACTTCATCATGTAAAGACGAAGGCGCCCAGCCTAATATTTGTTTCGTAGAAGGTATAAGAATCTTAATAACCGATGGAATCATTTGCAATGCTAATACAATCAAAACAATAGGGTCAATATAAACAGCCAAATAATTATACGATGTCCCCTCTAACAAAATGGCCGCTACAAAACTGATGAGAATAGCAGCCTCTAGCCATGCATCAACGGACCAACTAACATTATCAAACTTGATGAGATTCGATTGTAGGCTTTTATTAATACGATGAACATAAAAATAATAAGCCGTATCAGCTATAGTAAAGAAAATAGCATAGTAAATGGCAACACCAAAATCAACATGGCGACCACCATTCAATAGATCCCCTATACCGCTAATCAATGCGTACAATACAATCAATAGAATAAAGAACCCTTCAACAACGAGTACAAGAGGCTCAAATTGCCAGTATCCAAACTGGAACCGTTTACTTGTTTCACGCGCTACCAATTTAGCCGTCATAAGCATCATAATCTTAATGATTACATCGATGAACGAAAATATACCATCTAATAATACGGCACTAGAACCAGTAATTACCCCCATAATAGTACCACTTACGGCGACCAGCGACATTAATGCAACGGATTGCGTTAATAATCGTTGTTCTATGGAACGCCTTGCAGCTAATATATCCATAATTACCCCCTTTTATACCTATGTTATTTTATTATACCCTAATATTGAGTATTTTTAAAATCACACAAAAAAGCCCCCCACTATTAGAATTCTATACTTCTAATAGCAGAGGACTATTCAAAGGAGATAGTATCGCCAAAGTTCTTATAACAATAGCTTAATTGTACTATTTACCAATATTATGTTCTAAATCAAAACGATCGGATACGAAACCGTATAATGTCCAACCTGCAAAGGTTACAATAGAACCGTATGTCATAGCTTCAAAACCAGATGCATACAATGCATACAAGCTATATAAGGAACCGATAAAGGCGATGAATGTCGTACCTTTAAGTTCACTACCAGCACGTTTTGCAGCTTTCATCAATACAATAACGGCACCCATGGATAATAAATAAGGAATAATATTCGTTACAACGGCCAAGTTAACCAATGTTTCGAATTGTTCACTTAAGGAAGGACTAATTGTCATCAAACTCATTAGAGATTGCAAGATTGTAATTGTTACCATACCAACTACTGGAGCATCTTTAGATGTAATTTTACTGAACAATTTAGGGAAGTAACCTTCGTCAGCGGCACCTTTAAATACATTCGCAATCGTGAACTGCCAACCAAGCAAGGAACCGAAGCAAGACATAACCATAAGGCCCATAACAATCTTACCAACTGTACCATTGAACATAGATGCGAACGCTAGACCGAATGGTGCGTTACTATTAACTAGTTCGCTAGCTGGTACGATACCAAACATCATATTAGTAGAAACGATATAAATCGCAGCAACGCCTAGTGTGCCACCAAGAACGGCTTTTGGTACATTCTTTTCTGGATTATCTACAGCATCAGCATTAGCACATGCGGATTCTAGGCCAAGGAAAGCCCACAATGTCATGGCGATGGAATTTGTAGCAGCTTCGCCAAATGGCATGTTGTTGACATTCCAGTTTGCCACATACATATCTGCGGAGAAATATGCCCAACCTGCAGTACTAATTACAAGTACTGGTGCAATAACGCCCCATACAGTAAAGCTAGATACACGACCTGTAATACTAGCACCACCAAAGTTCAATACTGTTGCAAGCCATAACGTGAAAATTGTATAAATACCAGTCATTAATGGTGTTAATGTTGCATTAGCAAAGGTTGCTGCATACCCTACAGCGGAAATAGCAATCGCAATATTAGCAATCAAAAGAGATACACCATAGGTATAGTTTGCCATAAAGTTTCCCGCTTTACCAAAGGAATATTCAGCATAACCACCCATGCCGCCACCCTTACGTCCATACATACCACATTTAGCAAATGCGTATGCCAAACACATGGAACCTACAGCTGTGATCAACCAAGATACGATTGAAAGAGCACCTACCTGCGCCAACTTTGTTGGCAACATGATAATACCGGAGCCCATCATATTTACAGCTGTTAAAATTGTCAGCTGCAATACGGACATTTTATTTTTGCCTGTACTCATAGTTTTACCACCTTTTTATTGATTGTGGCGCCGTCAGAGAAACTCTGACGGCACACAATAGTATTATTTTTCAAATTCTTTTTTCAATACATAGCCATATGCTTTTTTAGTTCCATCTGGTTGTGGTGTAATGTATACGCCTTGAATTTCAGGAGCAAAGCCAGGTAACTTGTTAATCCCTTCTTGTAGTGCTAAGAAGTAATCACAAGCAGTCTTGGACCAACGTTCACCAGGTTGTACACACAATACTCCAGGAGGATAAGGAAGGGCGCCTTCAAGAGCAATGCGGCCTTCAGCTTCATCTAATGGTACAAGTTCGCCTTTACCACGTTGGAATTCAAAGTTTGCATCTTGAGGATTTAATACATATTCTGGGAAGTAGTCATGTAAGAACAAGCGTTCTTGCAATGTACTAACTTGTCTATCTTTGTAGAAATCATGCATTTCTTGGCATAATTGACGGATATGATAGCCTTTATACTTATCGATATTAGCATAGTAAATCGATGGTAAAACATCTTGCATAGGTGCATCGGCTTCAATTAATTCTTCAAACCGAATCAATTGTGCAACTAAATCATCCATCTTAGTTTTGGATTCTGCTGGTGTCATCAAGAATAAAATTGTGTTCAAGTCACATTTTTCAGGAATGATACCATTTTCACGTAAGTAGTTAGCAAGAATATTTGCAGGAATACCAAAATCTTCGTATTCACCAGTTTCTACATTGATACCAGGTGTAATCAATTGGAATTTGCAAGGATCGATAAAGTATTGACCTTTACCATAGCCTTTGAAGGAGTGCCATTTAGCATTAGGTTCAAATGCGAAATATTCCACATCTTGAGCCATTGCTTTTGTATCCCCATCTTCCCATTTTTTACCATGTACAACAGGAGGTACTAATGGCCGAAGATATTTACAATGTTTCAATACAGTTTTACGTGCATCAATAACTGTTTCTACACAGTCAATCCATAGTTTTTTACCAGCTTCACCTTCATGCATCTTCGCATTCACGTCAAGTGCTGCGAATAATGGATAGAATGGAGATGTGGAAGCATGCATCATAAATGCATTGTTAAGACGTTTATGGTTTACATAACGATCTTGACCTTTAACGTGCTTATCTTTTTTATGGATTTGAGATGTTTGAGAGAAACCAGCTTGTTGTTTATGAACGGATTGAGTTACCAATACGCCGGGGTCATTATGGCCTAATTCCAAAAGTAATGGGCTGCAATCTTTCATCATAGGGATAAATTGTTCGTAACCAACCCATGCAGAGTCAAAGAAGATATAATCGCAAAGGTGACCGATTTTATCAACAACTTGACGAGCATTGTAAATAGTACCATCGTATGTACCTAATTGAATAACAGCCAAGCGGATAGGACGTTCGGCTTTTGCTTTTTCTGGATCTTTTTCTGCAATCAATTCACGAATGTATTTTTCGTCAAAGCAGTGTTCCAAAATACCGCCGATAGAACCGAATGGATTACGTGCTGTTTCAAGATATACAGGAGTTGCACCAGCCATAACAAGAGCACCATGGCAAATGGATTTATGGTTGTTACGGTCATATAAAACGATATCGCCAGGTGTTAATAACGCATTCAATACGACCTTATTGGATGAAGATGTACCATTTAATACGAAATAAGTTTTATCTGCATTATATACTTGCGCTGCATGTTGTTGAGCTGCGCACGCTGGGCCTTCATGGATTAAAAGGTCTCCTAATGCAACGTCCGCATTACAAAGGTCAGAACGGAACACATTTTCGCCGTAAAAATCGTAGAATGCACGGCCAGCTGGATGTTTACAGTAGAATTGACCACCTTGGTGACCTGGGCAATCGAATTGAGAATTGCCTTCTTCTACATAATCAGCTAATGCTTTAAAGAATGGAGGCAATGTAGATTCTTCATATTTATCTGCAGCAGCCTCGATTTGACGTTTATACAAATCAAAGTTTGTACTAGAAGCATCAATTACACGTTCCACTTTCCCCATGAATTGATCAATATCAACAGAATTATCAAAAACAACTAAGAAAATAGGGATACCAAAAGATTTTACAGTTTCATTGTCTAAAATAGCTGTATCATTTTCACTAATAACGATGGCTGCTATATCAGTAAAATCAGTTTGACTTAAATCTACACTTGTACGACCTTCTAAAGGGCCAAAGTAATATTGTGCCTTATGAGAAAATGCGACCTTCATATGTTTCATAATATGATCCTCCTACAATGACAAATGTAATTTAAATAAATGTGAATCATATACATAAATATAAGATGTATACCCCTTTAGTAATTGATAGCTATCTCATTTAGTTAGGCGTATTCTTTATCTATATGTATATTCTAACATTTATACAATTTAATTTATAGCTGTTAATTATACCCATTATACATGCAATCATCGTAATTATGAGTTTTATACAAAATGAATATTATGTTAAATTATAGAATATAATTGTATAAACTTTTTCATATGTTGATAACCATTATTAATATATAAAGTAATTTATACCCCACACTTCATGTATATCTACTTACTGACACGCAAAAAAGGCTGTAATAGAACACAGTTCACCGCATTCTATTACAGCCTTTAATTTAAAAATTATTCAGTTATTTCTTCTTCTTGTACTTGAGATGTTTCAGGTTTCATCAATGGGAACAACAATACATCGCGAATGGATGCAGAGTCTGTCAAGAACATAACAAGACGGTCGATACCAACGCCCAAACCAGCTGTTGGTGGTAAACCGTATTCAAGAGCATTGACGAAGTCTTCATCCATACGATGCGCTTCATCATCGCCAGCTTCACGTTCTTTCAATTGATCCAAGAAGCGTTGTTTTTGGTCAATTGGGTCATTCAATTCGGAGAAGCCATTTGCCAATTCACGACCATAGATGAATGCTTCAAAACGTTCTGTAGCCAATGGGTTTTCACGACTTGCTTTGGCAAGTGGAGAAATTTCTTTTGGATGACCATATACTATAGTTGGTTGAATCAAGTTTTCTTCTACATAATCTTCGAAGCAAGCATTCAAGATTTTACCAATACCATCATTTTCTGTGTACTCTACATTCAAACGATCAGCAATAGCACGCGCTTCTTCTACAGTAGTTACTGCATCAAAGTCTTCGCCAGTGTATTTTTTTACACCTTCTGCCATTGTGATACGATTCCAAGGTGGCGTTAAGTTAATTTCAGTACCTTGGTATGTAATTTCTTGTGTACCTAGCACTTCTTGAGCACAGTAAGATACAAGATTTTCTGTTAAACGAATTGCATCTTCTACATCGCCATATGCTTGGTAAGATTCGATAGTTGTGAATTCTGGATTATGGCGATTATCAATACCTTCATTACGGAAACAACGGTTCATTTCGAATACGCGTTCCATACCGCCAACGATTAAGCGTTTTAAGTATAATTCAGGTGCAATACGCATATAGATATCAATATCAAGCGCATTGTGATGTGTAATGAATGGGCGAGCAGCAGCACCACCTGGAATTGGATGCATCATAGGTGTTTCCACTTCCATGAAGCCATCCTTCATCATGTATTCGCGAATCTTCGCAACGATTTTAGAACGTTTAATAAATGTATCGCGCACTTCTGGGTTTACGATTAAATCTACATAACGTTGACGGTAGCGAAGTTCAGTATCCTTCAAGCCATGCCATTTTTCAGGTAACGGACGCAATGCTTTAGATAGCAAGGTCAATTTATTAACTTTAATTGTAACTTCACCGCTGTGAGTTCTAAATACATGACCTTCAATACCTACAATATCGCCAATATCAAGCATTTTTACATATTTGTAATTATCTTCGCCCAATACATCCTTACGGAAATATACTTGGATATCGCCAGTTAAATCGCGAATATTAGCAAACGCAGTTTTACCATGGGAACGCATCGTCATCAAACGACCTGCAATGACAGTAGGTTGGTCTTCATAATTCAAGAAGTCATCTTTAATATCTTTTGCATGATCTTTAACGACAAATCGTTGACCAAACGGATAGATACCATCAGCTTCATATTCAGCCAATTTGTCGCGGCGAATTTGCATTTGATCATTTAATTCTTCTTGTACATTTTTAATTTCTTCACTCATGTTATCGCCTCTTTTTTGAAATGAAAATTATTGAATTGCTAACACTTTGAAAGTAACAGGACCATCTGGTGTGGATACCTCTACTTCATCGCCCTTACGTTTACCTAAAATAGCTTTACCTACAGGTGATTCATTGGAAATACGATTGTTGAATGGATCTGCTTCAGAAGAACCAACAATAACATATTCCAATTCATCATTGTACATTGTATCTAACACGATAACTTTACTACCTACGGATACAACATCACCTTTTGTGGATTCATCAATAATTTTAGCTGTATTAATCTTATTTTCTAACTCAGAAATATAACCTTCAATGAAAGCTTGTTCATTTTTAGCATCATCGTATTCAGAGTTTTCGCTGATATCGCCGTACTCAATAGCTGTTTTAATACGTTGTGACACCTCAATACGGCGCACAGATTTATAATATGCTAATTCATCCTCAAGTTTTTTCAAACCTTCGGCTGTAAGTAATGTTTCTTTTACGTCTGCCATGGATTCTCCTAATCTTTCTACATATAAATAATAGAAAAAGTGTCATAGTACGATGACACCTTATCTTTCATCTTTAATTTTTAATCAATTATACTAAGAACCCCTGTATTTGTCAATGTGAGCCCCAGTTTTCCAATACATCTCTATAGGTTGAAAGCTCTGTTTTAAAGCTTTCAACAGTGTGAATTGTATTCACACGATTACGCCAATAAGCTGCTTCAGGCATTCCCCTCATATACCATCCCGCATGTGTTCGGATTTCTCTTACCCCTAGAGCAGCCCCTTTATACCGACAGAGTAGTTCAAAATGTTTGAGCAACATATCTAGTCGCTCTAAGTAGGTAGGTTCTGGTCTTAATTCACCTGTCGTTAAATAGTGATTAGTGCGATCAAAAATCCATGGATTGCCTTGTGCACCACGACCAATCATAACCGCATCACAATCTGTTTCTTGCATCATACGAAGTGCATCTTCAGGAGTCCATACATCACCATTCCCTATTACGGGGATTAATAAGGAATCTTTAACCGCTTTTATATAGGACCAATCCGCTCGCCCCATGTACATCTGTTCCCGTGTGCGCCCATGAACAGCAACAGCTGCAACACCAGTACTTTCGATACGTTTGGCAAAGTCGACCACATTGATATGGTCATCATCCCAACCGATACGCATTTTTACCGTCACCGGCACATCAACAGCTTTTACTGCGGCTTCTGCTACGCGAGCCGCCAAGTCAGGTGTTTTCATCAACGCCGAACCGTCACCGCTAGAGACGACCTTTTTAACAGGGCACCCCATGTTGATATCTACAATATCTGCACCAGCATCTGCTACTACCTTCGCGCCCAATGCTATTGCTTCTGGATTGGAACCAAAAATTTGCATCGATACAGGATGCTCCACCTCTTCCATACGCAACAACTCATGCGTGCGCTCATTTTTATATTTAATACCCATAGCGCTGACCATTTCGGTACAAACCATGGATGCGCCATGTTCTTTGGCCAACAGTCGATATGCTATATCACTAACCCCTGCCATAGGAGCTAAAATAGCCTTACCTTGGATAGGTATATTACCAATGGTCCATGTTTCTTTCATTATAATTCACCTAATAAAACAGGTACAGCCTAAGCCGTACCTGTTGTTATACATTCATACTATAATTACAACCAACTCTATTATAGTACCATTATTTATTTCGTTCGTAAATGAGACGGAGACCTTCCAATGTAAGCATTGGCTCTACATGGTCGATACAATCGGTAGCACTGCTGATGAGCTGTGCCAAGCCACCTGTTGCCACCACAGTTACATCGCCACCCATTTCAGCTTTCATACGTGTCACTAGCCCCTCTACCTGTCCTACATAACCATAGAACATACCGGATTGCATGGAGGATACGGTATTGCGATTAATAACCTGACCTGGGTCCTTTACCTCAATACGCGGCAATTTAGCAGCTCGTTGGAACAGCGCCTCTGCTGAAATCGTTACACCTGGCGAAATAACACCACCAATGTAATCACCATTACCAAGGACCGCACAATAGGTTGTAGCAGTACCAAAATCAATGATAATCAACGGACCTTTATATACAGCATTAGCCGCTACGGCATTGACGATGCGGTCAGCACCTACCTCGCGAGGATTATCATATTTAATTGCAATTCCGGTTTTGGTGCCAGGTCCTACAATAAGAGGATTCACATTAAAGTAACGTAAGCATACGCGTTCTAATGTTGGCATCAATGGCGGTACTACAGAGGAAATAATGATAGCCTTGATATCCTTTGCATTAACCTTGCGATCATGAAAAAATAAATTCATCATCAACATGCCATATTCGTCCGTAGTACGTACACGATCTGTAGAAATTCTCCAGTGTCCTACTAAATTTTTCTTATCATAAACACCGAGGACAATATTCGTGTTTCCCACATCAATTACTAATAACATGCATTCCTCCTATTTTCGTGGACGTATAGAAACATCGCCAGCAACAATTCGTTTAATTTCTCCATTGGTTGTTTTTACCAATAAATTTCCATCGTCATCGATATCAGTAGCCACACCTTCATAGGTATTCCCCGGTGCTCTAACCTCAATTTCTTGATTCAAAGTAACGCTCAACTTGCGCCATTCATTTAGGGTATCCTCAAATCCACTATCTAATACATCGTAATATTGATGTTCTAATTCTTCCAAGATGATTTTGAAAGCTTCTGTCCGTTCAATATCAACGTCTTCCATCAATAGAGATGTAGCAATTTGTTTAATTTCTTCCGGTAATTCTTCTTGTTTCGTCTTAACATTGACACCTATACCCATAACAATATAGGAAATTTCCTCCATCGATCCAGACATTTCCGTCAATATACCAACAAGCTTACGACCATTTACCAAAATATCATTTGGCCATTTTATACCCGCATCAGTAAGCCCCATTTTATGAAATGCCTTGGTAAGCGCCACAGCAGCCATCAATGTACATTTAGGAGCCTCTGCAGGTGGAAAATCAGGACGGAGAATAAGACTAAACCACAGGCCTTTTCCAAATGGAGAATACCAACCGCGGGACAAGCGACCTCTACCAGCAGCCTGTTCCTCTGTAACGACTACGGTGCCTTCCTCAGCGCCTTGTTGCGCCAATCTACGAGCTTCTAAATTCGTTGATTCAGTTATATCCATATATACATATCGTTTACCAAAAATATCGGTATTCAATATTTGTTTCATTGCTAATGGGCTTAACAAATCCGGTTCCTCCAACAAACGATAACCACGCTTTGTATAGGACTCAATTTTATAGCCCTTTTGTCTTAGTGCTTTTATATGCTTCCAAATGGCAGTCCGTGATACATGACATGCTTCAGACATATCTTGGCCTGAAACAAAGCCACCTTGATTCTGTCTTAAGAATTCTAGTACTTCATCACGCATGATAAGGCCCCTTTCTCCTGTCGGTTTACAATTCGATTGTACAAGTGGACCCTTGAAAAAGCAAGTGTTATTTATCAATTTAATAAATAATCATTCAATAAAATGCAAAGAATCTAGATTTTTATACCCCATTAGGTAGACAAATAGATTAATGAATGATATTAGAGACCATTAATAGTATAATAAGTAAAGGATGATGAAATTAAGGAGTATTAATGAAACAATTTACATTAGAAGAAAAAAATGAGGTCCTAGAGACCCCCTTTATCCATATCCATCGAAAATTGGATGTATTATTAAATATTGCTAAACTACTAATGGAATGCGGCGCTGACACGGTACGAATGGTATCGGAAATCCAACAGGCTGCTACATTTATGGGGATTCCACACAATTATTTAAATATCCACATTAGTTATACAACGATTATGATTAATATTTTTCATGAAGAGCGCTCTATAACAGTTTTCCGAAAAACGCCAATCCACATACCGAATATGGCCATGATTAATGCCATATCAAAACTCACCTGGCGAGCTTTTGAACGCCATTATTCTTTAACGACCTATGAACGTTTAGTTGGGAAACTACAACAAACGATTCCCGTCTATCCAGTCTGGGCAAAAGGTATTGCTTGCGCATTAGGATCTGCCGGTTTAGCTTACTTATACAGTGCGGATATTATTGCATTAGTAGTAACATTCATCTGTTCATTATGTGGCTATTTTATGAGGGTCGTATCTCAGCGCCTTGGATTTAATGAATATTTAGGTAACGCTATCTGCGCCTTTACGGCCATGTTTATTGCCTATGGTTTCTATACCTTCATCGAGTTAGGATCACTGGTATATGTCCTCGTCTGTTGTACACTCTTCATGATTCCAGGTGTACCACTTATCAATTCGGTTATCGATACCATAAACAACCACATTTTATCCGGTATAACACGAGCTATCAGAACCTTACTTATCGTGGGCAGCATGACACTCGGCATGGCGATGGCTCTTTACTTCAGTCCATTGCCGGCATTTAACTTTGTGGATATTAAGCCTCATATTTTTTCTATAACACAGATTATTGGCTCCTTTGTTTCCGCCGCCTCATTCGCTGTACTATTTAATTCACCAGCTCGTCTATTACCCTATATCGGGCTAGGCGGTGTCGTTTGCGTAGCAATTCGTAACTTAATGCTTTTAGAATATGGATTTGCTTTACCTGGTGCTACATTCATTGGTGCAGCCGTAATGAGCATCATCTTTGTCAAACTTTCCTCATGGCTACGAACATCTGGTCCGGTACTAGTCGTACCATCAGCTATCGCACTGATGCCCGGCATTTTGCTCTATCGTTTTCTATTTGATATATTACACATAAACTCACTAAACGAATCAGGTCTATTGTACATGGCACAAAACGGGACTACTGGCATTCTATCTATTGTGGGTATCGCAGTCGGTGTGGCTGTGCCAAATGTACTAGCCCAACGATACCTTCAAAAACGTAAGAATCAACGAACTCAAGAATTGATGGCTACGAGACATGCCAGTGATGGACAATAAAAGGATTTGTCATAACAGAAACATTTCACATACAGCAAAAGAGGCTACCTCAAGGTAGCCTCTTTTAATTATGTATTAAGATTGTACATCAGATTCTGTAGAGCTGGTCTTAGTTTCTTCAGTAGCATTAGGCATGGAAATCACCGCATCCATATGACTTACTGTAGGCGCTTCTGTTTCATCAGGAGCCTTAGTAGTACCATATTTATGAAGATTTTCAACAGCCTTAGCATCAATAGTTTCTTCTTCTAATAAAGCCTTCGCCATATTGTGTAAGAAATCCATGTTATCTGTTAAGAGTTGTTCTACATCGCGATATGCTTCATCTACAATATGATGAATTTCAACATCGATCTTACTTGCAATTTCTTCACTATAGTTGCGTTCATGACCAATATTTTTGCCGAGGAATACTTGCTCTTGTTGTTCACCAAATACAATTGGTCCCAACGTATCGCTCATGCCCCAACGAGTAACCATAGAACGTGCCGTATTCGTTACACTTTGTAAATCGCCAGATGCGCCCGTACTGATATCGCCAAGTACAAGGGCCTCTGCAATACGACCACCAAGTGCTACGCGTATGTCCGCCAATAGTTGTGCTTTAGTCTTATAATCATGTTCCTCTTTAGGTAACATCATTGTATAACCACCAGCATAACCGCGTGGGATAATCGTTACTTTATGAACAGGGTTTGCATGTGGCAATAAATGAGCCACGATGGCATGACCAGATTCATGATAAGCGGTCAACTTGCGATCCTTTTCGCTCACAATGTGACTGCGGCGTTCAGGACCCATGCTAACCTTTTCACTGGCTTCTTCCAATTCAGCCATGGTGATAACCTTTTTATTTAAGCGCGCAGCTAACAATGCAGCTTCGTTTAACAAATTACTCAAATCAGCACCAGTAAAGCCAGGTGTCTTTTTAGCAATCGTTTTTAAGTCTACATCATCTGCTAATGGTTTATTACGTGCATGAACCTTAAGGATTGCTTCACGACCATGAAGATCTGGACGTCCAACAACAACTTGTCTATCAAAGCGACCTGGACGCAATAATGCAGGGTCCAAAATATCTGGTCGATTAGTCGCTGCAAGAGTAATGATGCCTTCATTGGCACCAAAGCCATCCATTTCAACGAGTAATTGGTTTAGCGTTTGTTCACGTTCATCGTGACCGCCACCAAGACCAGCACCACGTTGACGACCTACCGCATCAATTTCATCGATAAAAATGATACAAGGCGCATTTTTCTTTGCTTGGCCAAATAAATCGCGTACACGAGATGCACCGACACCGACAAACATTTCTACGAAATCGGAACCGGAAATAGTAAAGAATGGAACACCGGCCTCACCAGCTACAGCCTTTGCCAATAGGGTTTTGCCTGTACCTGGAGGTCCTGCTAACAAGACACCTTTCGGAATGGTTGCACCAATACTTGTAAATTTACCTGGGTCCTTCAAGAATTCTACAACCTCTGTCAATTCTTGTTTTGCCTCTTCGGCACCAGCTACATCGCTAAATTTAACCTTTACATTACCATCGCCCATCATCTTAGCACGACTTTTGCCAAAGTTCATTACACGACCGCCACCACCTTGAGTTTGTTGCATAATAAAGAAGAACACAACCACAAGGATGATAATAGGAATCGCGGAGCCTAATAAACTAACCCACCAAGAAGGTTGTTCAGGTGGTGCAGCAGTAATTTCAACACCATTATCTGTCAACGTTTTGATCAACGTATCATCAGATGGTGCATAGGATACAAAATCTGTACCATTTTTCAGTTTTCCTTTGATTCCATGGTCATTTGTAATCGTTACAGATTCAACCTTTTTTTGTTGTACCTGTTGAACAAAACCGGTATAACTCATTTCGGCCTTATTAGTATTCTGCCCTGCAAGGGAATCTATAGCGAAAACGGCAATTGCAATGATAAGTAAGTAAAGGACGAGTTTTTTACTAAATTGACTCAAAAAATTACTCCTTTCACATGTAATGTATAACCTAATAATGCATAATGATATGCATTATTATATTATACCATATAAGGCGAACAAATACTCGCCATTATTTAGTTATAAATATATTACACCCTTATTGGTAAACAGATTCTTTCAAAATACCAATATATGGTAATTGACGATATTGTTCAGCATAATCAAGGCCATAACCAACAACAAAATAATCTGGAACTGTAAAGCCTACATAATCGACATCTACATCCATTTTACGGCGTTCCGGTTTATTAAGAAGGGCAACAAGTCGAACACTCTTAGCGCCGCGAGCCTTCAAATTATCCAATAAATAGTGAAGGGTTGTGCCCGTATCTACAATATCTTCTACAACGAGTACATTTTTACCTTCTACGGAACGATCTAAATCTTTTAAAATACGGACTACACCAGTACTTGTTGTACCATCACCGTAACTAGAGCAAGAAATAAAATCGAATGATACATCGACTGAATCATCAATGGTGCGAGCTAAATCGGTATAGAAAACAATAGCGCCTTTCAAAACGCCGACTAATATAACAGATTCATTAGCATAATCTTTGCTAATCTCAGCACCTAACTCACGAATGCGAGTTGCTAATTCTTCTTGAGAGTATAAAATTTCTTTTACATCTTGATGCATATATAAGACCTCCCGAATCTATATCTAATATTTGCAATATACAAGTATTGTATCACATTGCGCGTTAATTGTAACTTTTTGAATGGTGAAACTTTTAGCTTCCCCTGTACTTATGATGTGGGTCAATTGTTCTTGATGCGCTAGGGATAGTGAAACACTGGGTATCATCAATTGCCACAATCGTCGCTGCATAGCGAGCGGTAGTGCCCGCATACGACGCCTAGACATCTGAAATCCATTATCTACAGGTCGTACTAACTGCGTAAATAAACGCTGACTTTCACCATTAAGAAAAGCCTCATCAACTTGAGCAATATTGCCCAATCTACATAAGGCATCTACTACATTCGGATTAATTGTTTGTAACGTAGGAATTACCTCATGACGAATGCGATTTCTATTGTATTTCACATCTTCATTAGACGCATCCACACAATATTCAATATTCTGCAAACGAGCATATTCTAGTATTTCATCTTTTGTAACCGCCAATAAAGGTCTAACTATAGGAACAGTGTAATCATGACTTATCACAGACATGCCGATAATACCTTTGATACCAGACCCGCGCAATATGTGTGCTAAAATGGTTTCCCCTTGATCATCCTTATGATGAGCAGTGACAATATAATTATAATGTTCACGCTCAGCTAATTCATTGAACCACTTATAGCGCTCACATCGGCCAACAGTCTCTAACGACTCCTTTCGCTCCCCGGCCATAGTGGGAATATCCTTTTTAATGCCCCAAAACGATAAATTTCTCTTATTGCAATATGATTCAACCATTTGCAATTCACTTAGGCTTTCTCTACGAATCGAATGATCCATTGTAGTAACACCAATAGTCCACCGTGCTTTTCTGTGTACCTTTATATATTGTAAAACATCTAATAAGACCATAGAATCTGGTCCCCCTGAACAAGCAACTAAAATTCGTGCCTCATGGGGAAATAAACTAAAATCTTTTAATGTCTTGTTAACCATTCTATGGAGTTGTTTGATTTGTTTAGGAGTCGATTTACTGTGCTGTCTCATCATAACTTGTAATCAATTCTTCTTGTAATGCTTCCATACCATCTTGTTCACTTACAAAAATATGAGGCACCTCATAAGCATCCATAAATGATGTTAGTATTTCTGCACCACTTACAATAATATCTGCACGCCCAGACTGTAGTCCTGGTACATGTAAACGCTCATCACGGCTCATATAGCGCAATTGTAAAATAATGCCTTCTATACATTCTCTAGAAAGCTTATGACCTTGAATTTTATGTCCATCATATTTTGTCATTTTTAAATCAATAGCCGCTAAGGTTGTAATAGTGCCTCCGATACCAATAAAATCACCAAATGTCCCCTCTATCATCATGGGGTCCCATAAAAACCGTGTTTCATCCCATACTCGTTGAGGGCCTTCATCCGAAAGAGGTCTAAGGCGTACCGCACCAACCGGATAGGAGCGACTCCAATAGATGCTATCTTTAGAACCGAGCGCCAACTCAGTACTACCACCGCCAATATCAATGGTTGCATAATGTAATCCGTCGGCTAAACGATCTTGTAAAGCGCCTTTAAATCCATAAACTGCTTCTTCATCACCACTTAAGATACGATACGTCATGGAGCAATATGTCATGGCTTGCTCCATAAACGCAATGCCATTTGATGCTTCTCGAACGGCACTCGTTGCAAATGCAAGACAATGGTCTACGCCATAATCTTTCGCTAGAGTGGCTATTTCAGAAAACGCTTTATAAGATGCATCCATTGATTCTGTCATTAACGATCCATCTTCATTTCGTTTGCCTAATCGCGTTGTCCATAACCGCTTTGGCTCGTTATGCCATTGACCATCTATATAAGTTCCTAGTAATAATCGAATAGAATTAGAACCTACATCGATAATAGCAGCTTTCATAGTCGCCCCTCCTTATTACTCCTCTGTTAATTATCCACTATAATTGCAATTTTAAAGTATATGCACAAAGAGATGGCCGAAACCATCTCTTTATTTTAATCGCGACGACCGCCACGGCCACCACGTTTACCTTCTGTATTACGTTTTAAATCATGTAATCGCTCGTTGCTATCACGCAAGAATGATTTCATCTTCGCCTCAAAAGACTCTACACTTTGTCGACTTTGTACACGGCGCTCATGGCGGCGTTCCTCTACTTGTGGTTTTTCTTGAGCTTGACGAATGGAAAGTCCAATTTTACTACCGTCTACAGATAGTACCTTAACCTTTACTGCATCTTGTACTTTTAATACATCGTTAATATCCTCTACATAGCCATGAGCTATTTCAGAAATATGAACTAAACCTGTTTGTTTATCACCTAAATCGATAAAAGCACCAAACTTTGTAATACCGGAAACTGTACCGTTTAAAACGCTACCAACTTCGATTGCCATGCAACCTCCTAATAAAACCTCAAACTATAAACTAATACTACACCAATGATGACAAGATTATTTTACATATGGCACTTCACCCGGTTTAACGAGGCCTAATTGCTCACGTGCTACATTTTCAATATTCTTAGGATCTTGTAGCTTTGCTTTTTCTTGTTCTAATTCATCATTTTTTTGTTGCAATTCTTGCAATTGTTGTTCAATATGTTGTTTTTCTTGATATATAGCTACTAAGCGATATGCTTGTCCAAGTAAAAGCATAACCATTACTGCAACTGCAATACGTTTCACCCACATAAGGACAATCTTACGGTCTTCAGCGCGTCGATTTTGTTGCACCCGTCTACGCTTGATCGATTTTTCACGATGTTCAGATTGTTTCATGCAGAGCCCCCAAAAATAGTATTAACTATATATAATAACAAATTATACCACAGAATCCCTAGGAAATTATAGGTAGAAAAATGTATAAAAGTAGATTTATTTTAGAATATCTTTAAGATACATCACATAGTTTCCGCTTTTTTTGCATATTCTCTAATAACTGCACAAGATTTCTTAAATAACGCCAATTCATCCTCTGTCAATTGTAATTCAAGAACATCTTCTATGCCCTCCTTACCAATGATAGCAGGTGTAGATGCAAAAACGCCGGTTTCTCCATATTGACCATCTAAATAACAAGAACAAGGCAATACTTTTTTCTCATCATGGAATACAGATCGAATTAGCTCCGTAGTAGCACTTGCTATACCAAATTCTGTAGAGCCTTTGCCGGCCAACACATGATATCCACCAATTTTAACATCATCTAGAACTTGTTTATGATCTAATTCTGGAAATCTATGAGGCAATTCTTTTTGCAATTCTACTAATGGCTTGCCTTGTACATACACATGAGACCATGGCACCATCGCACTAGCACCATGCTCACCTAAACAATACGCAGTAACAGTTCGATTACTAATATCAAATATACAAGCTAACTCTTTTTGTAATCTTGCAGAATCTAGCGCTGTACCTGACGAAATAATGCGCTTTGGATTCCAATCTAAATGTTTACATAAATACGTAGCCACAACATCTGCTGGATTAGATATAGAAATAATAAAGCCCTTAAACCCAGATGCTTTAATACGAGGAATAACATCCTTTAATACTGCGATTGTATCGCCAAGGCTTTCTAGACGATCTTGATATAAATTAGGTAGTGGACCTGCACTAAAAACGAGAATATCACAATCACCACATTCTTCAATAGGACCAAATGTAGACTTTACACGATGAGGGATATAACTAACTGCATCATTCACATCCATAGCCTGTGCTTTAGCCTTCTTTTCATCAATATCCATCATATATAACTCATCAACTTCGCCTTGTAAAGCTAAAGAAAAGGCTACATGCGAGCCTACATGTCCAGTTCCGATAATACCTACTTTACGTAATTTCATAAGGGCCTCCTACTGATGTATGTCAGATAATTATAAAGGAAATAAATTCTAACCTTGTACATCAATTTTATTTTTCTCTACATATATTAAAATATCCCTGAATTTCTTGTTTCAATCGATCAATAATGATAAAGCCCAGTCGTTTTGCATTCATCTTAACCCCTTATGAATACACATCTCATATTATTTCTTTAGTATTTGAATCCTATCACCTATGGATTCCCCATTATACGTAAACTCTTTATCTAGCTCCAGCAAGGGCTCTAAAACAAATAGCCTATCCCAAAAATAAGGATGAGGAATCACTAATCGCTCATCATTAATCGACATACACGCACCACCATCTGATAGAGCATATACAATATCTAAATCAAGTGTTCTTGGTCCCCAATGAATATCCCTCTTACGTTGAGCCTCACACTCTAATGACTGTAAGACATCGAGCAACTTATGGGGTTCTAAAGAGCTAGATACACGCCAAACAGCATTTAAGAACACATCTTGTTCTGTATAGCCCCAAGGCTCTGTCTCCATAATGGAGGAACTAGTAATGCTATGAACTTGCGGATGTATTGAAAGAGAATCATATGCGCCCATAATAAACTGACGGCGATTTTCTATATTAGAACCTACACTAATATAGTATGTATACATTAAATTTGACCTCGAGTCGTTACAACTTCTACATAATCTAATACACCAACTATCGGCACAGATGGTTTTCGTACGGCTACACTAAGGCCGATAATACCTTGAAAGTGTTGATACAATGTATCGGCAATCAATGCTCCTATATGTTCTAAGAGATTACAACTTTCACCAGTCATAATGGAAGCCACCATGTCGTAAACCTCAACATAGTTGATAGAATCTTCTAACACATCTGTTTGACCTGGTTTTGTTAAATCAGTCTTGATTTCAACATCTACGTAGAATCGTTGACCTTGTGATTTTTCAGAATCTAAATTACCATGATACCCATAAAAAGCCATATTCTTTAATATGATTTTATCCATAGTAAACTCCTTATTCGCCCCGCAACAATCCGTCTGCTACAGCCAGAGCTCGTTTATGCATCAATACATTATGCACGCGAACCATATCAATCCCTTGGAATACCCCTGTAATACAAGCAGCAACAGTACCTTCATCGCGTTCTTCTGGAGGTAAACCACCGAGCATTGAACCTATAAAGCGTTTTCGACTAGGTGCCAATAACACCGGATATTCATAAGCTGTAATTTCGCCTAACCGTTGTAATACCTCAATGTTTTGTTCCTCGGTTTTGCCAAATCCAATACCTGGGTCGAGCCAAATATTTTGTGGTTGTACACCTTCTTTTAACGCTTTATCAACAGCCGAGAAAAAATAGGCTTTCATATCTTCAATGATGTCATCATAATTTGTATCATTGCTATTATGCATAATGATAACTGGCACTCGATATTTTGCTGCTACAGCTGCCATATCAGGATCATAATGCAATCCCCATATATCATTTAGAATATGCGCCCCTTTAGAGAATGCATAATCTGCAGTTTTTGCATGGTATGTATCAATGGAAATAGGAACAGAAGATGCTTCTAATACAGAATCCAGTAGTACGCTAAGGCGTTCAATTTCTTCATCCACACTCAATGGAGTGCATCCAGGGCGTGTAGATTCAACACCTAAGTCGATGACATCAGCCCCATCTTGAATCATTTGTTTAGTCCATGTAACTGCTGCTTCTGGTGTATTATGCAATCCGCCATCAGAAAAAGAATCTGGTGTACCATTTAAGATTCCCATAATTAATGTATGGTCAAATAAGCGTAATGATTTTCCATCACTCCAAGTATATTGTCTACGTTTATACATTTGTGCCTCCTAACATAGCCAATGCTTCATCTCGCAAAGAGCCAGCCTCCCTTAATAGGCCTCTACTTTCTATGGTAACCACTTGCGAGCCTTGTTGCAAAGTCCCCTTCATCAACATACATAATTGTGTTGCTTTAAGACGTACAAAAACACCTTCTGCTGATAAATCACGTTCTATAGCGTCAGCGATTTCTCGAGTTAAGCGTTCTTGTAATTGTGGCTTTCTACTTAACACCGTAATTACATCATTAAACTTACTTAAGCCAGCTACACAACCACTATGTGGTTGATATATAACATCTACTGTACCAAAAAATGGCAATAAATGATGTTCACACATTGAATAAAACGGAATGTCTGTAACGGCTACCAAACCATTGTAATCCGTAGAAAACAGTTCACCCCATAGTTCCTTTGTTTCCTTCCCGACACCAGAAAACAGCTCTTCATACAATTCTGTTACACGGATCGGCGTTTTTTCTAACTCCGACGCCTTTGTATCAACGGATAGAGCACGTAAAAACTGTTCTATACCTTCTTTTGCAAGTTGATTCATAGGCCCTCCTAAACGATTTTTGTTGTCCAATCCTCTATATTCCAAATATCGGTGATCCAACTTTCATAAAATTCCGGTTCATGACTGACGAGAACAATGGTACCTTTAAAGTCACGCAATGCCCGTGCCAATTCTTCTTTAGCATAGATATCCAAATGATTTGTCGGTTCATCAAGAACAAGAACATTATATTTCTTCTGCATCAATTTGCAGAGTCGTACCTTTGCATTTTCTCCACCGGATAGGACTCGCATTTGAGATGTAATATGTTCGTTTGTCAATCCGCATCGCGCTAGTGCTGCACGAACCTCAGCATTTGTCATAGCTGGGTATTCATTCCAAATATAATCTAACGCAGTTTCCGAGTTAGATGGTGCATCTTCTTGAGCAAAATAACCTACTTCAAGGAAATCACCCTTTACCAATTCGCCACTAACAGGTTTTAACAATCCTAAAATGGTCTTTAACAATGTAGTCTTACCTAAACCATTGACACCGCGAATAGCGATTTTTTTGTTTCGTTCAATTTGAAAGTCTACAGGTCTTGTAAGCGGTTCGTCATAACCAATTTCAAGGCCAAAGGCTTCAACAATAAAACGACTAGGTGTACGCCCTTCTTTAAAGCCAAAGGATGGTTTGATATATTCCTTTGGTTTTTCAAGGATTTCCATTTTTTCTAACCGTTTAGCACGGGAATTTGCCATACCGCGCGTAGCCACACGCGCCTTATTACGTTGAATAAAATCCTCCATACGCTCAATTTCTTGCTGCTGTCTCTCATAAGCCTTACGAGCCTGTGCTTTTTGAACTTCATAAGCAGCTTGGAATTGATGATAATCCCCAGTATATCGAGTAAGGACAGCTTGCTCAATGTAATAGATGACATTGACTACGGAATTTAAGAATTCCATATCATGAGAGATTAGAATGAATGCATTCTCATAATTTTGCAAATAGTTTTGCAACCAATGAATATGTTCTACATCCAAATAGTTTGTCGGTTCATCTAGTAGCAATATGGTTGGTTTTTCAAGTAATAATTTTGTCAGTAAAACCTTCGTACGTTGACCACCGCTTAGTTCAGATACATCTCGTTCTAAACCGATATCCATAAGGCCCAAACCTTGTGCAGTTCGTTCAATAACCGCATCAATCTCATAGAACCCACGTTGCTCTAAAATTTCTTGCCATTCACCAACTTGTTCTAAGAGACGGTTCATTTCATCTTCTGACACATCACCCATTTTACTGTATGCATCATTGATTTTTGACTCCATAACATACAAATCATCAAAGGCACGTTGTAATACATCGCGAATTGTCATACCCTTTTCGAGTACTGCATGCTGATCCAAGTAACCTACTGTTACTTGATTAGACCACTCTATTTTACCTTCATCAGGTGGTAGTTTGCCAGTAATGATGTTTAAGAAAGTAGATTTACCTTCCCCATTAGCACCTATTAAACCTACATGTTCCCCCTTTAACAGTCGAAACGATGCATCATCTAATATTTGTCGTGCCCCAAAGCCATGAGTCACATGGGATACTGTTAACACACTCATTATCTATCTCCATCGGAATAAAAGCCGTCTAAATAAGACGGCTTAGTTCACACTAATTAATATATTTATTGTACCTTGATTACACTAGATATGTCAAAATTTACACTTCTAATGATTCCGCATAACGCAAGGCAACAACAGCCATAATCTTGGCACCTTTAATAGCTTGGTCCAATCCATAAGGAGAACCTGCAGCACAAGCAAACTCAGGTGTATGTGCTTCTAACTGATTTCCTATATTCAAGGTAGGCTGAGCCGTAGGTACTTCATAAGATACATTTCCTACATCAGTACTGCCATCTGCCTCATCTGGTGATAATTTTCGTGGGCTTTCACCAAACTCAGTCATCACCTCATCAAACAAGGATACTAAACGTTCATCTTGCCTCATATCCTTAAATAAAGGTTCATAATGATGCATATTAACAGTTGCACCATAGCTTGTAGCAATGCGATTAGCCTCTGCTTTAATAGCTGGCAAAATAATATCTTCTAAATCAGATACAGTAGCACCACGTACGGTCATTCGTAATGTAGCCTTATCGGTTACCACATTGGGTGCAGTACCAGCCTGAGTAAATATGGCACCTACGATAGCCCCTTTGGGAAAGGTATCTTGTTTCATTATTTTAATAGATTGATATAAATCAACAGCACAATCTAAAGCATTAATTCCAGAGTCAGTCAAAGATGCAATATGACATGACCGTCCATGAAAGGTTACCTCTAGAGGATGGGTAGCCAGCGAGGTACCGCCCACCTCATTTTCTCCGCCTGGATGAATGATGAGAGCCCCATCATAGCCATTAAAAAGTCCTTCATTAGCCATAAACACCTTGCCACCAATGGTCTCCTCGGCTGGGCATCCAAAAAATGTCGTTCCCCATGTATCGCGAGCGGTTTGACTAAACGCTATAGCGGCACCCATGCTCATGATGGCGATCAAGTTATGTCCACACCCATGACCTAATTCAGGTAGCGCATCATATTCACCTAAAAAAGTCATTTTATGCAAACGATCTAAGCCTATATCACTTCGCATAGCGGTACGCAATTCAGGGCATTTCGCTAGCCCTACAGTCGTATCAAAGCCATGTTGCTCCATATAACTGCTAATTGTTTGTACAGCACGCACCTCCTGTTGACCTAATTCAGGGTTGTTATGTAAAAATAACGAAACCGATTTCAACTCATCTTGTATGCCATCGATTATAGTACAAGCTTGAGCTTCCCGTTCTTTTAAATTCATGGATGTATCCTCATATGCCTTATAACTTATAATATATGTTACTTTGTATAAGGCGATAATACGATTGTATTAGAAATATATCGAAAATGAACATGCCCACCTAATGGCAATGTCTGATGCGGTGTACCATGTCCCGTTGGCACATAGCATACAAAGGGATCGGATAGATGTACCGCTCTATCTTCTTCCATATATCGAAGAGCTTCATAACCTATGTCGTAATCAGATTCGTCCTCATCCCCTTCGCAATCGGTAAAGATGCCAATCATCAACCCCTTTATCCGACTTAACAATCCGGATAATCTCCATTGTTGTAACATACGATCTAGTTTATATGGTGCCTCACCAACATCCTCTATAAATAAAATCGTATCCTCTATGCTGTCATCCTCTAAGAAATAAGGTGTACCACACAGCATGGAAAGCATAGTCATATTGCCACCGCGCAATATGCCGTCCCCTAGTTCTGTACCAATAGCCCCTCGAGGCGGCTCAGGTAAAGGCTCAATAATACGAAGTTTACCTTCTAATGCCTCAAATAAATGGTGTATATCCTCATTTCGTGATTTAGTAAAATCCACACCCATTGGTCCATGATACGTAACAAGACGACTATATCGATTGATAGCCATGTGTAACGCTGTACAATCACTATAACCAATAAATGGCTTTCCGTATTCACGTATAGCGGTGTAGTCAAGACGATCAATATAGCGCATCGTACCATACCCGCCACGCAACGCTAACACCGCATCACATGGGGCAGTAGTCATCATCCATTCAAACTCTTGTGCCTGCTCCTCAGGGCTGCCCCCATACAAGCCAGTGCGATAACAAGATTCACCAAATATAATCTGATAACCATGTTCCTCGCATATTTGTTGTATCGCGTCTAAAGACTCATCACTACTACTTGCAGGTGCTATACACCCAATAGTCATACCTTTTTTTAAACACCTTGGATACTTCCACTCCATAATTCCTCACATATATAGCATTGTTTACAAGGTCATGTACTAATGGTAACTATAAACGACCATACATAAACCATAAAATACAAAAAAGACGTACAATTTGTACGTCTTTAGTGTATCTTATTTATATGCTTTTTTAAAGTCTACTTGACCAAGTACCGTCCAGAAATAGTTTTGAATAGTTCCATTAGATACATATGGTTGTGTCGTAAAGTACAGCGGCATAACTAAAGATTCATCAAAAATCATGCGTTCTGCTTTATGCATCAATGCATCACGTTCTGCACTATCTGGGGTGCTACGAATACGAGCGATAAGGTCATTATATTCTTCACTATGATATTGGCTGTCATTATCTTCAGCAGAAAATACTTCTAAGAAGTTTTGTGGGTCCCCATAGTCAGCAACCCAGGATGCACGAGCCACTTGATATTTGCCTGCCTCGCGATTGGCAAGGAACACCTTAGTCTCTTGATTCTGCAATCGTACATCAGCGTCAAATGCTTTATGCCATGTTGCTTGAATGGCTTCTGCTATCGCTTTATGCATTTCACTCGTATTATACAAAATCGTAATTGGTGGTAATGGATGATTTTCATCATAGCCAGCCTCTTTTATCCATTCCTTAGCTTGCTCTACATCTTCATATACAAGATAACCACCGGCTTCACGGAAATCATCAGTTCTATTGCTTTCAAGCATACCATATGGAACAAATGCATACGCTTCTTCCTTACCACCCTTTACGATATTCTTTACGATTTCCTTACGATTAATAACCATAGAAAAAGCTTTACGTACATCAGGATTGGTAAAAGGTTCTGCTTTCACATTAAATAAATAATAATAGTTACCAAGCATAGGGCCTATGTGCAATAAACCAGCTTCTTCTAACCGTTGTTGATCTGCTACAGGAGGTTCTACCATCATATCTGCTTCGCCACCTTCAACGAGAGTAAGGCGTGTACTTTGAGATTCACTAATCGGCCAATTCATCGTTTTTGTTACAACTTCATCAGCATCCCAATAGTTTTCATTTTTGACAAAGTTGAGCGCTCCATTATGTTGCCAACTCAACAATTTATAAGGCCCATTAGAAACAATTGTTTCCGCATTATTGCCCCAATTTTCATTATTTTCTACAGTTTTTTTATTCACCGGATAATAGCCATGAGAGGCCAATAATTTTAAGAAATACGCGGTTGGATGTTCTAAGGTAACAACTAATGTATCATCATCAATCGCTTCTACACCAACATCATCGCGATCGGCTTTGCCATTATTGAAAGCTTCGCCATTCTTAATTACATATAACATATAAGCGTTATCAGCGCCTGTATCCGGATCCAAGGTTCTTTTCCAAGCATACTCAAAATCATGAGCGGTTAATGGTTCTCCATTAGACCACTTCAGATTAGGTCTCAAATGGAATGTATATGTTGTACCATCATCTGACATAGTCCAACTCTTTGCTATAGCAGCCTCTGGTTCGCCTTTATCATCTAAACGAACCAAGCCATCAAATAGCTGTAATTGAACGGTCGCCTCAGGTGATGTACTAGACTTAGCTGGATCTAATGTTGATGGTTCTTGTTCCAATACATATCGTATCGTATGCTCATCAACAATCTTAGGCCCGGTAGAATACCCAAAGACGAGTAGCAATATACTTACGCCAAAGGCTAGTACCACGAGCTTAAGCAATTTACGTTTATCCATCATGGTAATGCATCCTCTACAAATTCTTTCATAATGAGCCCCATCTGAGCTCCTAGTTGTTTTGCCTTATCATTACATAAATGACTCATTAATAAAACAAAACAAAAATCTCCATTCATCGTTTCTATAATGCCCGCATCATGTTCAACACAATCTAACGAACCCGTTTTATGATGGAATATTACATCCTCCCCCCAATGAAATGGCAATATATCTCTGAACTGTTGACGCCCCAGAATATTCCACATCTCATGGCCATATATGGTATGACGCAATTCATATATATGATGTAACAATACAACCATATCCATAGCAGTAATATAATTTTCTCGGTTTTCTTTTACCGCTGTAAAATCCATCATCATACGATTGATTTCAAAATGTTCAAGCCCAAGTTGTTCAGCTCTGGCATTAATATTTTCCATGCCTAAGGCTTGTATCAATAGATTAGTCGCCCAATTATCACTGAGTACCATCATCAATCGACATAGCTCTAAATAACTAAAACTATGATTACCCACCAATTCCATCAAGGCGCCAGCCCCTTCAACACGAGGACTCCGACTCAATGCAAGCGTATCGTTAAGATCGAGTTGTTCTTGTGCTGCTAGATGAAATACATATTCCAAAATCAACGTTTTTACCATACTAGCACCAGTATGGACAATCGTTTCCTTAGAAGAAGCTACTATGGTAGCCTCCTCCCCTTCATTCAGACGCGTTACCATATAGGATACAGTGGCATCTGAAGGCAACGTATCAAGCAAAGCTGCCAATTGCATTTCTAAGGATTTCCCTACGATTAACTGTTCCATTATTTCCCCCATTAAATATGCCAACATGCAATTCTTCTATCCGCCCATTCACGGAGAGGTGGTCGTTCTTCTAGACATCTACGTTCAACATCTGGACAACGATCACTAAACAAACACCCCTTAGGAGGATGCAACGGACTCGCCGGTTCTCCTTTCAATGGAGCGCCAATTGGAGCCCGCGGAACCACTTCGCCAACCATCTTCGTAAGGGCCTTTGAATATGGATGTTGAGGAAACTCATAAATATCAAGAGCAGGCCCCTCTTCCATAACAGCCCCTAAATACATGACCACCATGCGATGGCTAATGTAACGAACCATAGGCAAATCATGTGAAATAAAGAGATAGGAAATGCCATGTAAAGCTTGTAAGCGCTCTAACAACGTCATAATCTGAACCTGTATAGACACATCTAGTGCCGAAATAGGTTCATCAAGAATAATGCATTTAGGCTCCATAATAAGTGCCCGAGCAATGCCAATTCTTTGTCGTTGCCCACCAGATAATTCATGAGCATATCGCTCACCAAAAGACATATCTAAACCCACCTGTTCTAACACCTCTTTAACACGAATGACACGATCTCGAGGCGTATAATTAGGGTTTAACTCTAATGGCTCTTCTAATATTGTATTAATCTTTAATCTCGGATTAAGTGATGCATACGGATTTTGGAATACCATTTGCATCATATCCCTCGTTATATCTTTATGAATATATGGATTTACTTCAATTCTATTCATATAAATAGAACCTGATGTGGCTTGATGTACGCCCATCAAGGTATACCCAAACGTAGATTTACCACATCCTGACTCACCAACAATACCTAGGGTTTCGCCTTCCTCTTGGTAAAGACTAACACCTTGTAATGCATGTACCGTTTGTTTTGGTCTAAACAATCCGCCAGAAAGGGTAAAATTTTTAACGAGATTGTCTGTTTCCCAAATATATCCCATTAAAGTCCCTCCAACTTTGCGAACCAACATGTATACTCATGGTTATTCCCAACATTGGATACCATAGGTATACGTTTTCCACATATACGCATCGCCCATTTACAACGCGGATTAAATGCACATCCACGAGGTAATTCATACAAATCTGGCGGTTGTCCTTCAATGGCCTTTAATTCACCATGCCATTTCCCCTGCGGCAAGGACATTAACAGACCGATCGTATAAGGATGCCGAGGATCGTTAAACAAATCCTCTACCGTAGCAGACTCTACACATTTACCAGCATACATAACCATGACGCGATCACATAGTTGTGCGATAACACGCAAATTATGGGAAATAAATATAATGCCTATACCGGCTTCTACAGCTAAGGTCTGCATAAGACGTAAAATTTGTGCCTCTGTGGTTGTATCCAATGCAGTTGTCGGTTCATCACAGATTAAGATTTTAGGGCGGCCCGCTACAGCCATGGCAATACAAACCCGCTGACGCATACCGCCACTCAACTCATGGGGATATTGGTTTAATCGTTTTTCTGGAGTAGATAGTCCCATTTTTTTCAACAAATCAAGAGCTATCGCCTTTTCATCATAATCATCACCGTAGGCATTACTCCGATGAATCACTTCATAAATTTGTTCACCAATTGTCAGTATCGGATTCAATGCGGTCATGGGATCCTGAAATACCATGGCCACCGTTGTACCACGCAATTCATTCCAATCTTCTTCTACATACTCTTGACAATCTTCACCATTAATTTCAAATTTTTCTGATTTTATTTTAGTACGACCTTCCGGTAGTAGGCCCATCAAAGAATTAACCATGACCGATTTACCGCAGCCAGATTCACCAACAACGCCTAAAATTTCACCTTTTCTAAGCATGATGTCCTGATTGCGAATAATGCGTAAAGGGCCTCTAAATGTATCGATGATAATGGATAGATCTCGTACATCTACTAATATATCATTCATCATCTATCCCCTTCCTTTGGATCAAACACATTGCGCAATCCATCCCCTAAGAATACGAACCCAAGCATAGTAACACTAATTGCTAATGCAGGGAATATCAATTGGAATGGATAAGATCTCATACTACTAATCCCATCAGATGCTAAAACACCCCAACTTGCCATCGGTGCATTAACACCAAGACCAATAAAGCTCAAAAAGGCTTCTGTAAAGATGGCATCTGGAATCGCCAATGTCAATGTGATAATGATAGGACCTACACAGTTTGGCAGAATGTGACGCCATAAGATACGCCATTTAGGAATCCCCATTGTTTCTGCTGCAATAATATATTCCTCTTCACGAACCTTCACAATTTGACTGCGTACAATACGTGCCATATTGAGCCAATACGCAATCCCCAACGCGATAAAGATTGATGTAAGGCCTGGGCCAATAACAACCATTAATAAAATAACGTATAGCAATAATGGAATACCGTACAATACATCAACGATAGCCATCATAATTCTATCTATTTTACCACCAAAGTAACCTGCAATACCGCCATAAATAACGCCGATTACAAGATTTAATAAGGCTGCTACGATACCAATGGTTAAAGAAATACGCGCCCCATACATAACGCGAGTATAAATATCACGGCCTAATGTATCTGTACCAAACCAATGTGATAAACTAGGGCTTTGATTAGCATCTACCAAGGATTGATCTGCATAAGTATATGGCGAAATCATAGGGCCAATGATTGCCAACACAATCATAACGGCTATAATACCTGCACCAACTACAGCCAACCGATTTACCTTAAATCGTTGCCACCAGTTAGGACGTACTATAAAGGAGGATTCTCGAATATTCGTATCGCGTTCAATAGGTAAAAAATCGTTTCTATCCATTACGCACGCTCCTTCTCTGTTGTTACCCGAGGGTCGATAATCGGATAAATCATATCAACAATAATATTCAAGACTACAATCAAAGTACTATAAAACACAGTAACACCAAGAATAACCGTATAGTCACGATTATAAATAGATGTTACAAAATATTGACCTAAACCAGGAATGGCAAAAATTGTTTCCACAATAAAGCTACCTGTTAACAAACTAGCAGCTAATGGGCCAATGTAGGTAATAACAGGTAAAATAGCATTACCTAAAGCATGACGGATTAAGATATTCCATGCACCAAGTCCTTTGGCTCGAGCTGTGCGAATATATTCCTGTTGATATACATCAAGCAGTCCACTACGAGTCAAGCGTGCAATAAATGCCATAGGCTGTGCCGCCAATGTGAGTACCGGTAAAATCATATACGATGGGCCACGCCACATCGCTACTGGCAACCACCTCAGTTCAAATCCCACCACATATACTAGAACTGCACCAATAATAAAGGTAGGAACAGAAATGCCTAATGTGGAAATAAAGGTAATAACATAATCTATTATGCCATTAGGACGCATGGCACTAATAGCACCTGCTGTAATACCACCTACAATAGCAACGCAAAGAGCTAATAAGCCCAATTGTGCAGATACAGGAAATGATTCGCCTATAATATCATTAACAGAGCGTCCTTCATATTTATAGGATGGCCCTAAATCCCCTGTAACAACACCACCAATATAATCAGCATATTGCTTCCATAAAGGATCATCTAAATGATATTTCGCCTCTATGCTAGCTTTAACTTGAGGTGGTAATTTTTTCTCACTGGTAAAAGGTCCACCAGGTATAGCATGCATTAAAACAAAGGTAATACTAATAATTACCCACAGTATAACAAGTGCGCTACCTATGCGCCGTAAAACATACCTTGCCATTCTATTCTCCTCCATACAATAAAATTTCTATATTATTATACTATATTATGACTCTAAATTTAAAGGAATAGATTTAATATTGTAATAAATATTTTATTTTTTATTTATTTCTTTTAAACTACACCTATTAAAAACTCATCTATTCTTCATATTATATCATGCATTACAGGGGCTTTCTATTATTCCACTCGTTTTACAGGTTTTAACGAATACAGTACAATACAAGTATACTATATTGAGGAGGTCTCTATGACTACAGTACCAAGAATACTTACTATACAAGATATGAGTTCCATCGGACGTTGCTCTCTAACGGTTATGCTACCAATCATCAGCACTCTTGGGTGCCAAGCAGTACCATTAGCAACAGCCGTATTGAGTAACCATTTAGAGTATCCATATTTTGAAATCGTTGATTTATCTGATCATTTAACAGCATTTATGGATTGTTGGGAAAAGAATGAAATTGATTTTAATGCCATCGTCAGTGGATTCTTGGCCTCACCAGAGCAAATCCATCTCGTAGAGGAAGCAATTAATCGCTTCGGCAAGGATAAAATGGTCATTGTCGACCCTGCCATGGCCGATGATGGACGCCTCTATTCTATATATACACCAGATATGGTAAAAGCTATGCGCCATCTTATTTCTAGAGCTCATATTGTAAAACCCAATTACACAGAAGCTTGTTTTTTATTAGATAAACCATTCTCTACCGATTCCATTTCAAATGCTGAATTGCACGACATGTGTAAAAAACTACACCAACTAGGACCTGAACTCGTGATTATGACTAGCGTACCTTCCGACACAGATGCAACGATTGCTGTATACGAAGGTTTAACTGATACGGTAATAACATACTCTGTTCCTCTTATTCCTGTGAAAGCTACTGGAACTGGCGATATTTTTACATCTGTTTTATCCGGTGCCATCATGCGTGGTTTTACCGCCCATGAAGCTGCTCAACTGGCGATGAATTTTACTACCAAATCAATCCAAGCTACTGTAGATAACATAAAATCTATGAAACATGGGATCGCCTTTGAACTTGTATTACCAGAATTAACTAATCTATCCAAATAACCCGTTTAAATTGTCCAAATAGCCTGTTCATGATATACTTAAACACATAGAAAATATACGTTATGTTTATTTTTATAAAGGGGACTTCATGGATTTATTATATCCAGTTCTACGAACTGTACTAATCTGCTTAGTAGGTTTTGGTATAGCATATCAGGGACGACGTAAGGGCTATACCATATTCAACCTTTCAGGGCGCTTTAACAGACTACAATTTATCATACTTTTCATAGCTTTGATGATACTCTTCTATATCGTAGATATCATTGAGGAACGCTTAATCGACTACATTGTAACGTTGCCTGCATATTGGGCTACACGTATTTTTGTAGGTGTATTACAAGCCATGTTATTTCCACTAGCCTGTGGCTTATTTACTAGACGAATACATGATATTGGATTTAATGGTTGGGCTGGTATTTTATGGGCTACCATTATTATTTTCATCAATACCTATTCAGCGGTAACACCGTTAAATTATTTATTAGATTTATTCGTGTGGATTATCGGATTCCTATTTTGGGTATTACCTGGTCAGCCAGAACAAAATAAATATGGCTATCCTCCATTTATGAATCAAGAGCCAGCACAATCACAACCAATTACAGAACCACCCACACAAGAGGACCAAGAGGTTCGAAAAAAGGTACGAAAACGACGTAAAAAAAGATAATAAACCTAGTCTAACAGCAAAAGGCTGAGCCAGGAGGCTCAGCCTTTTTGTTATGCTATGTAGTTAATTCATCAACAACATTAATTCTATTAATGTACACCCAATATAAGCAATGATAAATTTAACCTTTTGTTTTCTAGCACGATCATCATCTGCTATTTTCAATCGATTAGCTAAGAACCGTTTGTCTCGAATCTGTAATAATAATTGCTTGATACGCTCTTGACTTTGAGATGCTACACACTCATCACAGTCCGTAGTCAACGAAGCTTGTTGCATGAAAATGCGTCGGTGTAACTTACGCAATTGGATTTTTATATTATTATGTACAAATGCACTTTGCCACTGTTTTCGAGAGTCTACATACATATATACATACCGTGGAATATTCATTACTAAGAAGGATATAATAAAAATCCCTAATGAGATTAAAAAGTATGTAGAAAAGGAAAACTCTAATGTCTCGGTTGGCAAATAGTGATGAAGAATTATAAATGTAATCCATACACCGATTGGTAATAATAATACAGCAGCAATATCAATGGATCTAACCCAACTCGTTCTCGTTGGCACATCGGGAACTGTAAATGTATCTACTGGATCATGAAAAGCATAATAGTCTAATTGCAATACAGACTGTCCAGTTTTAGGATTTCCCAATAAAACAGGACCTGTACTACCTACATGACGTTCTGGCAAGGGAATAAATTTTTTGATTCTAGAATTGGGTACTAAATCAAATTGAAGAATTCCCTTCTTTTCAAATCGCACGGTAGAGCCCAATCGGCCAATAGCAATAGGATTAAAAAATATGCCAAATAGGCTAAGGCACCAGTTGCCTAGAAGGTGGAGAATCGAGTTCAAAATAAACCCACCGGTATCTATATTAGCAGTATCTAACTTAATAGCAAAAGAAGATGAATAGTCATCGAACCACACATCTTCAATGGTAAATTCCACATTAATCACATTCCCCCATTTAGTAATAATAGAGAGAAATACTTGGTTATTCGGCTCAAATTCAAAGGTTACGGAATAGATTAACCAATGACTTCGAAACGCAGCACGGAGCATCCGATTGACCATATCCTCTTCAATATAGAGAATTCTATGATCAAATAGTTCTCGCTCCACAGGTGCAGCCATAAGTGTCGTATCCTGTTCAATAATAGGAGAACGTTCATTTAATGCGTCATCCACCAACGATCGTAACTTGGTGAAGATTTTTGTCATAGTCGCTCCAATATATGCACACTACACAAGATTTATATACCTCAAACATTAAAATTATACCATAATTTACCTGTTTTATCGAGGTATATACAGAGATTCACTAAGACCTTTGCACCAGCTACTACTTATACACTGGCCATCGTAAGTCGACAATATGCATAGAATCGCCCTTTCTTAGCAATTAACTCACTAAAGGTTCCATCTTCTACAATACGACCTTTTTCAATAAAGAGAATACGATCCATCAACTCTAAGCCTTCTAACTGATGTGTAATATATAAAACAGTTTTTTCTTTTGTGAAAGCTAGAATATCATTATGTAATTTTCGTCTGGTTACTTGATCTAACCCCTCCAAAGGTTCATCGAGCAGTATCAGTTCGGGATTTCGCAAAAATAGTCGAGCTAAAGCAACACGTTGACGTTCACCGCCGCTAAGACCTACCCCTCCAGTGCCTACAATTGTTCGTAAACCTTTTGGCAACCGGGTAACTACATCAGATAAAACAGCTTGTTCTACAGCACGTTGTACCTCATCCGCACTTGCATGCGGCTTGGCAAGGCGAATATTGTCCTCCAGTGTGGCGTGAAAAATATAAGTGTCTTGTGTAATAGATCCCATTAAATTTCGCCAAGAATCAATCGTAACCATTTTTAATTCATTGTGACCTATCGAAATATGACCAGAGTAATCATATAGCCTTTCTAACAAGGAAAACAATGTGGTTTTACCAGACCCACTAGCACCAACAATAGCAACAGCCTGTCCTTTTGGTATATCTAATGTTAAATCTTTATATATAAGTGATGAGTGATCATACCCAAAATTAACATGTTTAAATGATATCGTATCCATAGAATCTAAATCTACACAGCCTGTATCCTTGATTGGCAGAGGTGCATGCTTAATTTGTAACAATCGACGAACCGCTACTAAACTTTCATACCCATGATGAACGGATACAATCATAGGCTGCAGCGCTTCAAACCAAGCTTGAATACCAATGGCACATACTACGACCATAACACTTGCCCAAGGGCCAGTTAATACATTACTTGCTAATAGGGCCGCTAACACAACTACAATCTGTACAATAGCAATAAACATCGTATTTCCTAAATTCATACCTTTAGAAATACGCCACTTATGGTACTCTACATCATCTATAGATTGCATCATACGTTTCATAACTAAATTTTCATTATGGTAACTAATGATATCTTCTAAACTTTCTAATGTATCAGTCAATGTTGACTTGAAGTGACCTTGTACCTGACTGATCATATTTAAGGATGTACGATGATAACGATATATGCCATACGGTAGTACAACACCTGTCATCAGTGCAGCACACCACACAAGCGTTGATAAATGCGCATCTATAGTACCGACACCAAAGGATACCAATATAGTTAATACAATGGCTGCTACAGGAGGAATTAAGGTGCGTAAATAAAAGAATTGCAGTACTTCAATATCCGCCATAATTCGGTTGAGCATATCCCCTGCACCCCATCGTTTAAATATGGCCGGTGCCAATGGTTCTAAATAGGTATAAAACCATACACGCAACCCATACAAACCTTGAAATGCCATTTTATGAGATGTGTACCGCTCAAAATAACGACATACAGCACGGCTAATACCAAAGAAGCGCACACCTACGATAGCGAGACTCAAGTAAGTGATACCAGGTTGTAATGCAGCCGATGCCAGTAACCAAGAGGATACGCTCAAAAGCCCTACATTCATGAATACGGTCAGAGAAGTGAAAACTAAAGCAAGTACTAAGGACCAACGAGCAGGTTTTAATACGTAAAATAGCAATTTCCAACCTTCAATATTACTATACTTAGTTTCATCTGCTTCATATGGGACTTTACTATTACGTAACGCCTCTTGTTGTTGCTGCAACGGAACCTCACGCTTGGATACATATGATACATCCTCATAATCCATTACAAATGAACCCGTCCCAGCATCTACTAGCGCCTTAAAATAACCATTCTCTGCCAACAAGGATTCATAGGTTCCCTGCTCAATTATCTCACCTTGACGCAACACATATAACTGAGAAGCCCACTGCATCGTTTGAATACGGTGTCCCACAAGAATAACAATTTTATCCTTCATCAAGCGTTGTAATGCTCGACTGATTTGAGCCTCTGTATTCACATCCAAATGAGATGTAACTTCGTCTAAAATAAGAACTTGTCCACCATGTAAAAAAGCACGTGCCAAGGCAATACGTTGTAATTCGCCACCACTAAGTCCCATGCCTCCTTCACCAACGACAAAATCCAAACCCTTTTCAAAAATTACATCATGTAGCTCCGCTAGTTTGGCTGCTTCTAAAATCTCGTCATCACTTACATCTTGTCCAAAAGCAATATTATCTCGTAGCGTACCATGCATGACATGAGGTTTTTGAGACACATACGTAACCTGTGTGCGCCACCAATCCATAGAACAGGTTGATAGATCTCTATCATTAACATACACACTATGCGGAGGGGCCTCTAAAAAAGCACCTAATATCCGTGCAATCGTCGATTTACCAGCCCCACTTTCACCAACAAGCATAATCGGTTTATTGCGACATACCTGCAATGTAATATGCTTTATACCATTGCTTGTTTCTGGATAGGTATAGTTTAAATTATCTAGGCGTATGGATTCAATTGGCCCTTGAATACGACGGTTGCCACCTCGCGGTAATGCAATAGGTATATTCATAAAAGCATCAAATTTAGCAAGTGCAGTTTTACCAGACATACCGGTGTGAAAGGCGGCTCCTAATTGTCTAAAAGGTGAATAAAACTCTGGAGCCAACAATAATATAAAGAAGGCTGGAAGAAAATCCAAACCGCCATCTAATAGTGTAAGGCCTAAATAAACCGCAATAATAGCTGTACTTATTGTGCTAACTAATTCCAAGACGAGGGCAGATAGAAAAGCCACACGCAATACGCGTAAAGTAGAGTCTTTAAATTCATTAGACAGTCGACTGATGACTTGTATTTGTTCCTTTGCACGACCAAACACCTTTAATGTGGTAATACCGCGCAATACATCTAAAAAATGACCTGATAAGAGACTCATCCGATCCCATTGCTCTTGATTCATCTTTTCCGCTTGTTTACCAATCAAAATCATAAACAATGGAATTAATGGTACTGTACCTATTAAAATAGCCCCGATAATAGGCAATGTATCCATTATGGCAATTCCCATTACTAGTGGGATGATAATCGCATATATCATTTGAGGTATATAGCTCGAAACATAGGCCTCTACTTGTTCTAATCCATCAGTAATGAGATGTATCGTATCACCTTGAGATTCTCCTCGTTGTATACCTAATCTAAATAAATGCGCAAGAGCTTCTTTACGCAAAATAGATTTAACAGAATGGCCCAAACTAGACGATACATGTTCCTCTATATAAGAAAAAACTAAACGTAATATAATGAATACCGCAAGCCATGTAATCGTATTAGATTCATCCAACACAGTATGATCAAGAAAAACCAAATTATGTATTAATGTGGCAAAAAACCAAGCTTGTCCTACTATAGAAAGACTTTGTAAAATACTAGACATAATTAGTGCCAATAATACGAGCCTTTTACTTTTAATGACGCGAAGCGCCGTTTTCTGTATCATATCTAACCCCCTTTAAATCTAATTTTATCAATATTACATTCATCTTACCATAAAAATGAGGCGTGCCGCTACAGCACGCCTCACAAAAGGGCTCAAACTTTCACAATCGGTGAAAGTACCTATATTAATAATGTAAGTCTTTTTCTGTTACACGATGACGGAATGTCCAGTATACCCAAATTTGATATGCCAATACGATTGGTACAAATACCACTGCAACCGCAGTCATCAATGCCAAGGTATATTCAGAAGAAGATGCATTTGTAATGGTCAAGCTCCACGCTGGGTTCAAAGAAGATACCATAATACGAGGGAATAAACCTGCAAAATATGTAGCCGTAATCAAAATAACGGAAAGGGAGCTAAATACAAAGCCCCATTTTGTATTGCGCGTACGTGCTGCAGCCCAAGAAATAAGGAAGCAAACAACAGCTAAGGCACAGAAAATAGTAGCTAAGATAGAGCTGTACAAATCAGTGCATACATAGGATGCAACAATCAACGCAATCACACCGATTGCAGTAGGTACACCTGTAACAAGAGATGCTGCACGTGCACGTTCAGAGATAGGACCTGCTGTTTTAATAGATGTAAACAAACCACCATGGTATGTAAACACTAAAACGAAAGCAACACCACATAATACAGTGTAAGGGCTAAGTAAATCCCAGAATGTACCAACATATGTCATCGTTTCATCAATAGGTGTACCTTGGATCAAGTTTCCTACTGTTACGCCCCACAATAAGGCAGGAACGATAGAACCGATGAAAATACAATAGTCAAATACTTTACGCCATGTGCGATTTGCACTTTTAGAACGGAATTCAAAAGCAACGCCACGCATGATAAGTACAGCAAGCATTAAGAACAATGCCATGTAAAAACCACTAAACAATGTAGCATATACATGAGGGAAGGATGCGAATAACGCACCACCAGCAGTAATCATCCATACTTCATTACCATCCCAAATAGGACCTAACGCATTAATCATTTGACGACGTTCAACGTCAGTTTTACCAATGACTGGTAGAAGAATACCTGTGCCATAGTCGAAGCCTTCTAAGAAGAAGAAACCTGCAAACAATACACAAAGCAAGATGAACCAGATCACATTAAGGTTATTCATAATTAGTTCCATAATCTTGCCTCCTCTTTTTCTTCTACATGGTAAATTGTTTGCCCATCAGGACCTTTTTTAATGTGCTCTACAGCTAAATACAATGCAGCAATAGCAGCCAAGATGTAAATAACTGTAAAACCAATGATAGTAGTCATGATTTCAGGAGCTGTAACGGATTTAGAAGCACCATTAGCAGTCAATTGAAGGCCATATACAAGCCATGGTTGACGACCTGCTTCTGCAACAAACCAACCAGTGGATTGAGCGATGTAAGGTAATGGTAACATCCAGAAAATAATTTTCAAGAATGTTTTATTCTCTACGAGTTTACCTTTAGCATTTAATACCAAGCCGATAAAAGCAACTAATAGCATAATGGAGCCAGCAGCTACCATGATGCGGAATGTCCAGAAAATACCAGGAACATCTGGAATGTAATTACCAGGGCCATATTGAGCTTCAGATTTAGCTTGTAAATCTTTAATACCTTCTACTTTGCCAGACGTAAAGGAGTTTTGTGTTAAGAAGGATAAACCGCCTGGGATTTCAATAGCGCCTGTATTTTGTTGTGCTTTTGTATCGATATTAGCTACCAAAGAGAATGGAGCTGGATCTTGAGTTTCCCAAAGAGCTTCCATAGCTGCCATTTTCATAGGCTGTTCTTTAGTAATATATTGGCCTTGATGATGACCTGCAAAAGCACCTAATGTACCAGCAATTAAAGTAATTACCATACCCCATTTTACAGAGGTTTTATAGAAATCAACATTGCTCTTACGAATCAAGTGCCATGCGCTGATAGCCATAATGATGACACCTGCTGTCATGGAACCATTTAATACAATATGAGCAAATTGGCCAGGTACATAACCATTAGATACGATGGTCGCGAAGTTTTCCATTTCCGCACGACCATTGCGAATTACATAGCCTACAGGATGTTGCATAAAAGAGTTCGCTACAAGGATCCAGAATGCGGATAAATTGGTACCTAATGCAACTAATGTTGCCACAGCAGCATGCGCTTTATTAGATAAGCGACCCCAACCAAAGATCCAAACGCCCATAAAGGTAGATTCCAAGAAAAATGCCATTAATGCTTCAAGGGCAAGTGGGGCACCAAAAATATCACCCATAAAACGAGAATATTCAGCCCAGTTCATACCGAAATGGAACTCTTGAACGATACCTGTTACAACACCCATAGCAAAGTTAATCAAGAATAATTTACCCCAGAATTTTGCCATTTTTTGGTAAACTTCTTTACCGGTGCTTACAAAGGTCCATTCTAAAATGGCTACGATAACCGTCATTCCCAATGTGAACGGTACGAATAGCCAGTGATAGATAGATGTTAGCGCGAACTGTAATCGTGCTAAATCCAGTGCTTCGAACATGTCTTTTCCTCCTTAGAATTGACTCAAAAATACACACTTGATGAATGTCTTACATCGTTACGCATGAGATACACAAGGATTCATGGTCTCTAAAATCTCTTTTTCGCGCACAGCTAACTTATCAAAAGTCACACTTTCCATCTGTCTTACAAGTTCAGCTTGTACAACAGACATTGCTTCATTAACTGCACATTGGCCCATACATCCTTTTGAGCAAGAACCGACATCATACAAACAACGCTGTAAATACGTATCCCCCTCAACGGCTCTAATCACATCGAGCATGGAAATATCTTTGGGCTCACGATTTAATGCAAATCCACCATCCACCCCGCGGAAAGATTTCATGATTCCCGCTGCAATAAGGCTACGCATTATCTTAAGCAAAAAACGTTCTGGAATCAGCTCTTGCTCAGCCAATACGCCGCCTGTCACCTTCTGACCAGATGGTAACATCGCCATGTGTAAAATCATACGAAACGCATAGTCCGTGGCTTGATTTAATTTCATAAGCACTCCTTTTCCAATAACAACGTCTACGTATTACTACATTTAGTATAAACGATATAAAACAATACTGCAATGGTATTGTTTTATAAAACTGTAATTAATATCACAAAAAAGGACTATTAGTAAGATACTAATAGCCCTTCTCATTTATTATATGTAGTTCTAAAAGAATTAGCCAAATAGAAGATGCCCTACTTCATAAGCAATGGCAGCTACTATACCAGATAGTGGAATTGTTACAAACCACGCCATGACCATAGAGCGTGCTACGCCCCAGTTTACTGCTTTAATACGCTTAGATGCACCTACCCCCAACAAAGAACCACTCACAACATGTGTAGTACTTACAGGTAAATGCAAGAATGTAGCAGTAAAAATAGTAATAGCGGAGTTTAAATCAGCTGCAAAACCATTAATGGTTTCTAATTTAAAGATTTTTGTCCCCATGGTAGAAATAATTTTCCAACCACCAACAGCCGTACCACAAGCCATCGCAGTCGCACAGCACAACTTGACCCACACTGGAACATCTAAAGTATCAATATAGCCACCACTAAGTAAGGTCAATGTAATAATCCCCATCGCCTTTTGCGCGTCATTAGAACCATGTGAAAAAGCCATCATAACAGCCGATACAATTTGCATGGATCTAAATCTATCATTTAAAACAATAGGAGAAAATCTACCAAAGATGAGCAACAACAATTTCATGATGATATAGCCACCAATCATTGCTACTAGTGGTGATAAAATAAGGGAAAAGAAAATCTTTAAAATCCCTGATTCATTTAAAGCATCAAAACCTACCGACCAGCCTACGGCACCAATGATACCACCAATTAGCGCATGGGATGATGAACTAGGAATCCCCCAGTACCAAGTCAGTAAATTCCATACGATGGCCCCGATAAGGGCTGCAGAAATAATACCACTATTGATAAGAGATGGAGACATAACAATATCACCACCGATTGTCTTCGCAACACCGGTACTCACCATAGCACCCAAAAAATTAAGTGCTGCCGTCATCATGATTGCTTTTTTAGGTTCAATAGCACGAGTTGAAACAGATGTGGCAATCGCATTAGCCGTATCGTGGAAGCCATTGATGTAGTCGAATGCTAGAGCTAGAAACACGACTAGCCAAACTAAGTAATGTGACTCAAGCATACTTCAATACTACCCGGCGGAATGTACCAACCAAATCTTCGCAACCATCGATTACATCCTCCATGGAGCTTAAGATTTCCTTCCATTTGATAATTTCAATTGGATCTGTACATTCTGTAAACAATTTCGCCATTTCTTCATGGTAAATATTATCTGCTTCAGATTCTAGTTTCAACACTTGATGTACACGACCTTCTACCTTCACATGATCCTTTTTAAGACTACCCATGTAACCGATAGATTTATTGATATGTTTAACACATTTTACGACGATTTCACTCATGCGAATGGCACCATCACTAGGTTTACCTACATGATACATAACCATTTTATCCATGATTTCTTTAATATTATCAAGTGTAGTATCTAATTGATCGATCAACAATTGGATATCTTCACGGTCCATCGGAGTAATGAATGTTTTACGCAAGCGATCAACTGTTTCATTAACTAATTCATCCGCAGCTTTTTCCTTTGTATCAATTTCCAAGAATGCTTCTTCTTTAGAAACTTCACCTTTGAAAACGCGTTCCATCATTTCCGCACTTTCATAGGTAAGTTCAGCATGATTTTCCAAAATACTAAAAAACTTTTCTTCTTTTCCTTTTAATTTAAAAGCCATGGAGATCCTCCTGATACAGTACTGTTAGCTTCTATAATTACAATACAATTATAGCATAGTAAATCAGTGCGTGCCTATCTATTTATTGATTTCTCGCACTAAATGAGGCATTTCTGGAATAATTAATTTACTCATGCCAAGAGTAACGGCTCCCACAGAACCAGGAATAGAAAAAATTAATGTATTCGAATTTACACCTGCCTCAGCGCGAGATGCAATAGCTTTGGTACCAATATCCTCAGTAAAAGAAAGATATCTAAAAATTTCACCGAATCCAGGTATAGCCTTTTCAATGATAGAGTCCACGGCTTCAATAGTTACATCACGCATGGCAATACCGGTGCCACCTGTAGAAATAACCACATCTATTGATTCATCATTACACCAAGGAATAATGGCATTACGGATTTCATCATAATCATCTATGACAATCTTTCGAGCTACTACATTATGATTAGTAGCTTCTAATAATTCTTGAACCTTGTTTCCACCCTTATCAGTTTCCATAGTCCGTGTGTCAGAAACTGTTAGAACAGCAACATTGAGTGGTCGATGCAAAACTTCTTGAGACATATATCCTCCTAAAACAATGGTATTAAACCAGCCAATTTTGTAAAACCATTATCCCGTAATGTATCTCGTAATTGCCATGTATAGGTAATAAACGGCGCGCAGTGTAAACGCATCCAGAATGATAAATACGGTGTATCACCTTGAAATATGGCCAATCTTGGCAACGCATATAAATTTTGACCTGGCTTAACCGTTCCCGGTGTGACTGTGAAAGCCATCTTATACCCGCTTTCACTAGTAATGCGCTGAATTTCAGCATTATTGAAACCACCAGGATAAGCTAAGTAATCGATGGGTTTACCCATGAAAGCCTGTAGTGTATCCTTACCACCTTTGATTTCATTATCAAGTTTAGAAGGATCAATAAGCGTTAAAATATTATGATGATTAGTATGCCCTTCTACAATAAACTTATGAGCGTTCATAGTCTTTAATTCATTGATAGACATAAAACGTTTTGTATTAACAGCATCGCTAATCATAAATATGGTTGCTTGCATATCATAGGATTCTAAGATAGGCAAAACCTGCTCGTAGTTGTCGATATAACCATCATCAAAGGTAAGAACAATCGGTTTATCTGGGAGTTCCTTACCTTCTGTCATATACGCATATAAATCATCGATGCTAATCGTATGATACCCTGCGTTATGTAAGTACTCCATCTGTTTCTTAAACTGTGCCACATCAAGGGTCAGTGCAGAATGATACTTATCGTTAACTTGATGATAATTTAAAACGGGAACACCATAAAGCTTATAATATGATGATAAACACCACATACTTCCTAACGCTGTGAATAGTAATGCAACACAAATAATAATCGCATATACTATACGTTTAACTATTGTTATTAACATGATTAAGAACCTTCTTACAATATAAATTTATAATTTTACACTATTTGAGGATAACATAACTGCTCTTTTGTTTCAATGAAAAACCCCTCATAGGTCATTCTAAATTCATATAAATAACCTATGAGGGGATGCATAAGCGACTGATAAAATTTCCTCTACTACACCTTTATATAGGAATAGTACTCAATCACACAAATACGTAACAGATGGTAAATCATGAGTAATAAAAACATAGGTAAAGCCATACATGGCTTTAATTTCCTTTAATAGGTCCATTACCTTAAATCTAGTATTAACACAGGAAATAGAAATAAAAAAGCCCTGTAAACTTGGTAATCAAGATTGTAGGACTTAAATTTTATTATAAATCATTACACAAAAAAAACACACCCTAAGGTGTGTCTTTTAGCTTAATCAGCGACTTCCTATCCTCCCAGGCCGTCTCCAGCCAAGTACTTTCGGCGTTTACGAGCTTAACTACTGTGTTCGAGATGGGAACAGGTGGACCCTCGTAGCTATCGCCACTGAATCTGTCAGAGTTTGTACTCTGAAAACCACATAGAAGGTTATATATATTTGTTGCACATGTCTGCTTATTGTATTAAGTAAAGCCCTCGATCTATTAGTACCAGTCAGCTCCAAACCTCACGGCTCTTCCACACCTGGCCTATCAACCATGTCGTCTACATGGGATCTTACTAGCTTATGCTATGAGAAACCTCATCTCAAGGCTGGTTTCACGCTTAGATGCTTTCAGCGTTTATCCGTCCCGAACGTAGCTACCCAACTGTACCCTTGGCAGGATAATTGGTACACCAGCGGTTCGTCCACTCCGGTCCTCTCGTACTAGGAGCAGCCCCCTTCAAGTTTCTTGCGCCCGCGATGGATAGGGACCGAACTGTCTCACGACGTTCTGAACCCAGCTCACG
>ERZ772971.48-NODE-48-length-73039-cov-19.293996_pt1 | contig 73039 bp, 56 predicted proteins | sample MGYA00511943_ERZ772971 | MGnify/ENA primary metagenome ERZ772971 (study PRJEB29015, sample SAMEA2737929) | human oral metagenome | biome: human oral; feature: human-associated habitat; material: dental | place: China | collected 2144 ... | reverse complement strand
CACGAGAAAGCCAGAGCTGCTTTGCCATTTCTTCCAAAGCATGGTTTTTCTCAGCCGTTGTAGCCGTATTGATCGTCTTCTTAACTTTCTGAACCTTTTCAAAAATTGCTTGTGTTGAGGTCATCGCTTCTCCTTTCCTTGTCTTCTAAAATTCTGCAAATAAATCATTCAACTCTGGTGTCAGAGAAATCCAGTCATCCCGATGAATGACAACACCTTTAGGTTTATTGGACTTGAGCATATCTTTAAGAGCAGACTTGCCAAAACGCACGCGCCCTTTACCAAGAATAGCTCTGCTGCCTTCCTCGTAAACTGTCACCGTATCTTGATAGGTAAAGCTCCCCGATACAGATACAAGCCCTGACACCAACAAACTTTTTCCCTTATTTCTGAGAGCGTCGGCTGCTCCTTGGTCTACATAGATTTCCCCTTGACTTTTAGCATAGAAAGCCAGCCATTGCTTCTGCGTTTTTAGACCTTTTTCCTGTGCCAAAAAGAGGCTTCCGTCTTTAGTTTTTTCCGCAGCTTCCAGTAGAGCATCCGTCTTGAGCGAGGAACAGATATAGACCGGCACACCTGACATGGTCGCTAGTGTTGCAGCCTTAATCTTTGTCAACATGCCGCCAGTTCCATTGCTCGTTCCTGCACCACCTGCCATCTCAATCAGCTCAGAGCTAATCTTCTCAATTTTTTCAAGCCGGCGGGCATCAGGGTTGGTAGAAGGATTGGCCGTGTAAAGGCCATCTACATCTGTCAGAAGCACCAAAAGGTCCGCTTGGGCCATAGCCGCTACCTGAGCACTCAATGTATCATTATCCCCAACCTTGAGCTCCTCGATGGCCACCGAGTCATTTTCATTGATGATAGGAATAGCGCCGCGATTCAGTAAGATAGATAAGGCTTGATGGGCATTCTTGTATCGTCGCTTATCTGCAAAATCATCCTGGGTCAAAAGAATCTGAGCAGAAATGATTTGCTTCAAAAGGAGATTGGTTGTGTATTCCTCTAGGAGCAAACCTTGTCCAACAGCAGCTGATGCCTGTTTATCCGCCACCTTGGTTGGACGCTTTTTAAAGCCCAGAGAAGAAAAACCAGCAGCAATAGCTCCTGATGAGACCAAGATTAACTCATGTCCCGCCTCATGCAAGAGAGCCAACTGCCGAGTGATTTCCTTTACCTTAGCGCGTGACAGACTGCCATCTGCGTTGGTTAATGACGAAGTCCCCACCTTAAATACGATTCGCTTTGCTTTCATTTCCTTTTCCTTCACTGCTAGATTGTCTTATTATACCACGATTTATGGAAAATAAAAACGACCGCGATTGAAGCGGTCAAAGGAAAATTTGTATTTTAACAATGAACAAACCTACCTATTCTTCCCTCAATTTCTCCAAGGTTTCTTGGAAAATATCTGGCACTTCAGCTGTAAATTCCAGCACTTCACCAGTTCGAGGATGGGTGAAGCCCAACGTTCGTGCGTGCAGAAATTGGCCATGTCCTTTTAAGGTCTTACGCGGTCCATAGACCTCGTCGCCAGCTACAGGATGTCCGATGTAGGCCATGTGAACGCGGATTTGATGAGTCCGTCCCGTTTCCAGCTGAAGCTCGACCAAGCTATAGTCACCAAAACGTTCCAAGACTTGGAAACGTGTCAGAGCTGGCTTTCCTTTTGCCGTCACGGCCTGCTTTTTACGGTCTTTTTCATTGCGACCAATCGGTGCTTCAATCACCCCACGGTCATTAGGCAGATTTCCATGAACAATAGCCCAATACTTGCGTAGGGATTTCTTATCCTTGAGCTCATCAGCCAGAGCCACATGGGCTTGATCATTCTTAGCAATCATCAGAAGCCCAGAAGTGTCCTTATCAATCCGATGGACAATCCCCGGTCGGAGTACTCCGTTGATGCCAGAGAGGTCCTTGATGTGGTACATAAGGGCATTAACTAGCGTACCACTAGTATGGCCTGCAGAAGGATGGACGACCATTCCCTGCGGTTTATTGACGACTGCTACATCTTCATCTTGATAGACAATTTCTAGCGGAATATTCTCAGGTACATACTCAACAACTTCTGGCTCAGGCAATTCATAGGAGATGACATCGCCTTCTTTGACAGCGTATTTAGCTTTTTTGGCTTGTCCATTAACCAAAATCTGGCCGTCCTTAATCTGCTCATTGGCCAAACTACGGGATAGGTCTGTCAGCTCAGCAACCGCCTTGTCCAATCGCTGACCAGCTACCGAGGCCTCAATTCTTACTTCCATCTTTTTCTTCCTTCAAAATCATCAACAGTAAAATAGCTACACCAAAGGTCAAATACATATCAGCCACATTGAAAATAGCAAAATTGATAAAATCTAACTGAAACATGTCCACGACAAAACCTTGGCGAATCCGGTCAATAAAGTTCCCCAAACCGCCAGCAATCACCAAGGTCAGTCCACCCAGCATCCACTTTGAAGCATGGAGGTGCTTGATGAGGTAGTAAACAGCTCCGCCGATGACCAAAAATGTCACCAAAGTAAAGAGCCATTGCTGATTTTCCAGCATGGAGAAGGCTGCGCCGGTATTCTGGAGATAGGTCAGACTCACCAGATGCGGAATGAAACTCTTGACCTGCCCCAGCTTAAAATCGCTGACAATATATAACTTGACCAGCTGATCCAAAGCAATAAGAACCAAGACTGCAAAAGGAATAATAATTTTTCTTTTCATACTTTATTTTTTCTGTGCAAAATACTCTTTCATAACTGATACGAAGTCTTCTCCGACCTGAGTCAGCTCCACATCTTCACGCTTGACATAGACCATGTGGTTGTCCAAGTTGTCGAGAAGCTTGATGACAGTAATGCCATTCACACTGTTGCTGTCCAAAAAGCCAGATCCAGTCGCATAAGCATCCGTACGCTCCAAAATCCCATTCAAAGTCGCGCGGTCCGTCACATTAAACATCTGTGAGCTGGCACTGGTATCGACAAAATTTTCTGAATAATAGAGATACTCGTCCTTTTCCTGAGTGAAGCGAACAGTCGGTAAAGCAGCCAAATCTTCCATGACCAACTCCTTCTTCTGAGTCAGAGGATGATCTTCCCGCAGGTAAATGTGGGTCTGAAAAGGAATGAGCTCAATTACTTCCAAGCCCAGCTTTTCCACCCGCTGCATAATGCCCTTGGTATTCTGGTTATTGAGGTAGATAATGCCGATTTCACTATGGCCTTGCGCTACTTCATCCAGAATCTGCACGGTTGTTGACTCAAAAATCCGGAAGTTCTTATACTCTGGATAGGTCTGAGAAAATTGTGTAATCAAAGGCGGCAAAAAATCATAGTGCTGGCTGGCAATAGAGAACTCATCACGCTCCTCCTCAGGATTGGCATATTGGTTTTGAAAGACATCAAAACCTTTGACCAAATCTTGAGCTTTTTCGTAAAACTCCATTCCTCGGCGAGTCAGAAAAGTCCCGCTGCTGGTCCGTCGAAAAATCTTGAAACCCAGCTCTTTTTCCAGATCACGGACAGAGATAGACAGACTAGGCTGGCTGACATACATTTTTTCCGCAGCTTCTCGAAAAGTCCCACTATTAGCAATGGCGACCACATAACGCAATTGTTGAATATTCATAACATTTTCCTTCTTTACATATCGTCTCATTATACCATAAACAAAGGCAGAACAAAAGAAACCAGCTGTAAGAAGCCAGTTTCTCTTTTTAAGTTAATGAGCAATCTGAGACAAATTTGCTATTTTTCTTTTAGATAGACAACCTCTGTCATCTCTTTGAAGCCTAGCTTTTTATAGAGTTTCAAAGCTCGAGTATTCTGCTTTTCTACGACAATCTGAAACTCCTGTCCATTGAGCTCATTCAAATCCTGCATACTTGCAAGCAAGAGATAGCTTCCTAACCCCTGCCCCTGAAAATCTTGATCAACCGCCAAGCCAAAGAAATAATTGGTCCCAAAATCCGTATCAACCGACACAGAAGCCACAACCCGACCATCTTTCTTCAAGATATAAAGCAGACTGGAGCCACTACTTATGGATTCTTGGGCGTATTTCAAGGCAACATCCAGGGGTGTCTCAAATACTTGGGACTGAAAGGCTGCAATCTCTTCGGCCAAGTTCAAACTCCCTAGCAAGACCTCTATCCCTTCTCTTTCTTCCAGAGGAAAAATTTGAGCAGACTGCGCTAGCCAGATTTCTGCTTCATCCTCTTGGTAATCAAATCTCCTAGCAAAATCGGGATGACCGTTCAAAAAAGCTAGCTCCGCTACATACTCAATCTCGGTCAAATTATACTTATCAGCTACTTTTGCAAAAGCTGCCAGAAGCTGATTAGCCACACCCTGACGGCGATACGTCGGCAGAACATAGAGAGAAACCTCTGCTTGACCAGGTTCGTCCGCATAGACTGATAAAAATCCGATGGTTCGGCCATCCATCTCAGCTAAGAAAAAGGCTGGCATTTCAGGATCTGCATTATAATTATTATCCAGATAGGGCAGTCTATAGCCTCCGTCCACCTTATTACACTCTTGAACTAATTCAAACAATTCCTGCTTTTCTTTCTCAGGTAATGCACTATAAATACTTATCTGCATCTGTCTCACTTCTTTCCAGTATTTCTTTCTATTTTACCACGAATAGCCCTGCCAAGCCATTCAAAAAAGGACTGGAAAAATCCAGCCCCAATGTCGCTAAGTTAATCGTTTTTTATTTTTCAACGTGGTCAGCAAGTTCTTCCTGGGCTTTTTTATTTGCCGCAGTAGCTTCTTCTTTCCATGTTTTCTTAGCTGCTTCGTATTCTTTGGTCGTTACAACATCCTTCTGAAGCTGGGTCAACTTGAAGTTGTAGGCTGAACCTTTGACACCAACTGGTGAGTAAGCCTTTGTAAATGGCACTGATTTAGTAACTGACGGTGTTGCCCCTTGTGAAACAGTCGGGATAATCAAGCCGCTATCTAGCAACCAAGCTTCCGCTTCTGCATACTTTTCGTAACGCAGCTGCACATCATTGGTTTCAGCGTTAGCTTCTTCCAGCATCTTGGTATAGGTATCCAAGCCTAGCTCTTTAATCTTATCATTGTCTTGACCTGGCTCAAAACCAAAGTTTTTCAAGCTTCCGCCGTTCTTGATATTAAGAGTATCAAGATAGGTAGATGGGTCTTGGTAGTCACCAGTCCAGCCACCAGTAGACATATCATAGTCTTTCTGAGCAGCAGAGTTAGCAAAATAAGTGATATTATTAAGATCGTCTGTGCTCATCTTTTGCAGGTCAATGACGACATTTTCTGCTCCAAGAGCCGATTCGATAGACTGCTTGGTTGAGCTAGCCCATTGAACGCCAATCGTGCTAGACTGATCCACTGGCATATCTAAGTGAATCGGGAATTCAACTCCTTTAGCCTGCAAGGCTTGCTTCGCTTCTGCAAATTTCGCCTTAGCTTTTTCAGGATTGTAGTAAGGATCTTGAGCGTCAGAGAGGTCAATTCCTTGCCATTGGCTGCCATAATTAACTAATTTTTCCCCAACAACAGTTCCAAAATCCTTGTCGCCAATTTGGACAAAACTAGGTGGTACCAAGGTATTTCTCAAGACCTTAGTCGCTCCGTCTTCACCATTTCCTTGCGCACCATAAGATGTACGGTCAAAGGCAAAGTTAATAGCCTGACGGAAGTCCTTGTTCATGATTGCTTCGTTGGTCGCAGATTTTTGAGCATCTGTTGTTTTAGAAGTATGATTGTAAGACTGACGGTTGTAGTTGAAATTATAGTAATAAGAAGTAGAATCCTGCGGGCTGTATACGATATTGTCCGCATATTTCTTCTTGACTGAAGCAAAGCCAGAGCTATTCGGATAGAGACGAGCTGTGCTGTAAACGCCATCGCTGAAGTTACGAATCAGCGCTTCCTGATCATTTCCATCATAGTAGGTCAGCTTGATGCTATCCAGAGTGACATTGTCTTTATCGTAGTAGTTTTGGTTCTTGACAAATTCCATCACAGACTTGGAAGTCAGAGATTTGAGCAGGTAAGGACCATTATAAAGGATGCTAGATGGCTTGACAGAGCCAAAATTGCTTCCTTCTGCTTTCAGAAACTCTTCATTGACTGGGAAGAGAATTGTGCTGGTTGTTTTAGAGTTCCAGTAAGGCTCAGGGCGGGTCAGAGTATATTGCAGGGTATGGTCGTCAATGGCCTTGACACCAACATTGTCAAAATTCTTATCTTCACCCTTGATATAAGCATCCAAGCCCTTCACAGAGTCCTGAACGAGATAAATAGCTTCAGAATTTTCATCCGCTGCATATTTCAAGCCAGTAACAAAGTCCTGGGCTTTTACTTCTGCATATTCTTCACCATCGGATGTGTACCATTTAGCATCATCGCGCAGCTTATAAGTATAGGTCAAGCCGTCCTTAGAAACTGTCCATGACTTCGCGATAGAAGGAACCAGGTTCCCGTACTTGTCATTTTCAAAAAGTCCATCAACCAGGTTGGAAATGACATCACCTGTCGTTGCACGGTTTGTAGCAAGATAGTTCAAGCTGTCAGGGTCTGAACTATAAACGTAAGTATAATTATTTGTGCTAGATGAAGACTGGCTACAAGCCGTTAGCAATAGCCCGGCACTCAGTGCGACTCCAGTCGCAATCAACCACTTTGATGCTTTCATGGATAGAACCTCCTTTGATGTTACATTTTATAACATGAACTATTATACCAAAAAGCGTATAAAAAGTAAATAGTAAACCGATGACAGATGAGTAAAATATTCAAGCCCGTGTGTTTTTAGGAAATACACAAAGCTTTCTGTTACCGCATTCCTGCAAATTTCCAAGCAAAAAAAGAAGAATCCGCTTTTACCGCAAACTTGCTTTGGATTCTTCCTTTTTGTTATTTTATCAAGAATAAGTAAAACTGTGAGCTCTTCAACACTGCTCGCTCGTTCTTTTATTGCTTATAGTCAGCGAGAGGACAAGTCATACAGATAGACAGCCCCAAACAAGAACAAGGCACCCAGCAAGACTAAGAACAAACTGCTGCTGTCTCCTGTTTTTGGAAGCTGATTAAACTGTGCAGCCTGCTGACTTAGCTGCCGACGAGAACTTACAGGTTCAACAGAACGCAAACTCAACTGAGAAGGAGTTTGTTGGTCTGGAATCGTGTTCTGCCCAGCTGCAGCAATCTGAACAAGCTCCTTGTAATAACCTTCTCCCATGCTGAATTCTCTGTCTTGACTGTCAATCAAGGTCAAGGAAAGCACTGGACTGAACTGACCCTCTCCTAATCCTTTCAAGCTGATCTCAACTGGATTGGTATCATTGGCTTTTTTAGAAATCAAAACAGTGTCACCAGAGATGGTATAGCCTGAACTTGGCAGAATGCTGAAGTGCTGAGTATCCATCTTAAGGGCAAGACGGTAGTCATTTTTTTCTAAACCGTTTAGTCCACCTAGGGTAACGGTAGCCGTAAAAGGCTGATCTAGCTGAGCAGATGCAGGGATATTCACCTTTATATCCTTAACTGGATCGGTATAAAAGAGACCATGCCCTATAGGATAGGCCACCTCTGTCTCTGACATGATACCGTCCTTGATGAGCGGCACATTTACCGGTAACTTCCCAACATGATTTTGACCATTGAAAATGACTTCCACACCAGCTGGGATATTAGGGCCGAAGGCATTGTCAGGCTTCAGAGACTCAGTCGGATCCATGCCCTTGTTTCCATAAACTGCTACAATAGCCTTGGCATTAGGGTAATTCGCTACATCATAAGGTTTAGAAATGCTCATTATAGCTGCTTGTTTTCCAGTTGCATTTGCATAGTCCACGACTTCTGTCGGAACTCTTGTCAGCCAAAAATCGCTGGCTAGTTGAGATTGACGTCCAATTTCAGAAATCAAGACTAGGTGAGTTGCTTGGTCAATCTTCCCTTTCAAATCTTCTAACTTGGTTGTTTTGTTGTAGTTTAGCGCTTCGTATGTGACACCTGCTGGAATCACTCCGTCCGCTATCAGACGCTTGACACCCAGCTCTAGTCCAGGCACTTCATCGTCATAAGCCGCTAGCATCAAAATTCTGTCGCCAGATTTGACCTTAAAGGGCAGAACAGTATCATCGTTTTTAACTACGGTCACTGCACTAGCAGCGATTTTTCGTTCAGTATCTCTGTTAAACTCTGAGCCAACAGTTGCTTCAGCCTTAGCTTGGGTACGTTCAGATGGGTCAAAGTCTAAAATACCTCTTTTTTCTTTTAGATTCAAGATGCGAGTCACTGACTCATCCAATCTGCTGACTGGAATATCGCCTCTCCGAACTGCCTGTTCAATATCGTTGATAATCTTATCGATTTTAGCTAAATCACTCTTGCTACGTAAGACGGTTGGCATCAGCACCACATCTACACCTGATTTGATAGCCATGATAGCCGCTTCAGATTCTCCGAAGTTTTTGGCAATTGCATCCATGCCCATAGCATCAGATACTACTACACCCTTGTAGCCAAATTTCTTGCGAACAATGCCAGTAATAATGTCATCAGACAAGGTGGCAGGGATATAGATGGTTTCCCCAGTTTGCTTAGATATAACCGTGTCTTTTTCAATCTGAGGATATTGGATATGGGCAGTCATCAGCATATCAGCGTTTTTGTCAATGGCAGCCTTGAAAGGAAGCAACTCCAGCGCTTCTAGCTCCGCATAGGACTTATCTACCAGAGGCAGACCAGTGTGAGAATCTACCGCCGTATCACCATGCCCAGGGAAATGCTTAGCCGCTACTGCGACATTATATTTCTGAATCCCCTCCATCATAGCCGTTCCCAAACGGGCAACCACCTTAGGGTCAGAAGAGAAGGAACGCAAACCAATAACGGGATTCTGCGGATTGTTATTTGTATCAAAAACAGGAGCAAAGTTTACATTCAAACCTAGAGCCGATAGCTCTCGTCCGATGATTTGACCTGCTTGATTGGCTAATTCTGGATCACGCGTCGCACCAACTGCCATGTTGCCAGGAAGAGCAGTCCCGCTGCCCAAACGATAGACGATACCACCTTCTTGGTCAATCGCGAGCAAAAGCGGCAACTTGCCATTATTAGCTTGGTTACTGATAGCTGCTTGCTGCAGAGCCTGCGTCAAGGCTAAGGTTTGAGCAGTTCCTTTCACATTCTCAGCAAAAAGAATAACTCCGCCAAAGTCGTATTTATCAACCGCTTCTGCAACCTCTTTATTCAGCTCCGTCATATCAGACTGAGAGGCCTGGCCCTCTTGCTGCCATTTTCTGAAATCTGGCATCAGCATCTGGGTAATCTTCTGACGAAGCGTCATATCCGCCACAAGCTGCTGGACTCTCTTAGAAGCCAGCGGCGCATCAGTCTCAGCCTGACCTTGATCTTGATTGGCAGTAGAGGAAACTTCTGCAGACTGGGCGGTCGTTGGTTTGGCAGAATCTTCTACTAAATTACCAGTATTGGCTTCTTGGGTTGAAGCAGCCGTTTCAGTACCTGCAACTGCCGAAGTATCAGAGACCGTCAGAGCTTTTGCAGCAATCTGACTATCCTGACTTGGTGTGCCCCTAGCCCCTACACCACTATCAGAAGAGTCCGTTACAACTGCTGCACTTGCTTGTTCAGACTGGTTAGCAGATTCTGGCGGCTGATTAACCGAATCTGCTTTTATGGCTCCCAATGGCCAAAAAACTAGTAATGATAAGGCAAGCGCCAATAGCAATTTATACCTTTTCATCATAGGCATTCTCCTTTCATCCCTATAATAATAGCATAAAAAACGATGTTTGTAAACGTTTACATATTATCTAATGATTGTTTGTTTTTATCACCAATTAGTAATATAATCTCTATAAAAATGAAATAATATTACAATATTATAGAAATGTTACAGAGGTATAATTTTATAGAAATAACATAACCTAACTGTTAAAAATGAGATTCTTTAATCTTATAGTAACAGTTGCATAGAAAGGATTTGCTATGAGACAAGAAAAGAACACCAAAGCAATGTTCAACCGCCGCTATTGGCTGGGCCTCTCTCTCGCTTCTGCTGCGACTTTAGCCGCTGCTTTGATTTCCACTGGAACAGTTCGAGCGGAGAACAAGTCAATCCCTGACTGGGTTTCTAGACGTGAAGTTGGTATTTACGATCCTAGTGTACCAGATATTGAGGACGACCCTACTATCTTTGATGATCCAGGACCTATCAAGGTTCCGGAAGCTCCTAAGCGTGACCTTCCTAGCTCTATTGATGAAGAAACTGGTGAAAGGATTAGAAATAGAATCGTTCTTTACAAGGGTAAATACTATGCACTTGATCCTAATAGATCTATATACGAAGTTCGGGATGATCCAGGAGAACAAATTCCGACGAATCTAAAAAACTCTTTCTATACTAGCCCAACAGGTAAGGTCTATTATTTTGACGAAAAAGGACGAAGGGTCATCAATCTTTACAGTGTTGACGGCAAGCAATACTTCTTTGATTCTTACGGAGAAATGGTTAAAAACAGATTTGTTAGTTACTCTGAATACACTTATTACTTTGGAGAAGATGGAACACCTTATAAAAACGGACTTTATAAGATCGGCAAGTACTATTATTACTTTGGTGAGTATGGCAATCTTTATAGGGAAAGCATTGTCAACTACAACGGAAAGACCTATTATGCAAATTGGTATGGCGTTGTTAATATAAAAGATGAAGAAGTTACACCATAACGAAAAATACCAGAAATGAGGACGTATGTCTTCGTTTCTGGTATTTATTTTATTCAAAATCACTCAAATAGAAAATTCATTTTTTATAAGCAGATGGTTATTGTTCTTTTGATTTTCTTACACTAATACCTAGTCCCAATCCAGCCAGAAGCAAACCAAGCCCCACAACACTATAGACTGCCTTTTCGCTACTTCCTGTTTTAGGAAGAGACTGTTCTGATTTAGCCAAAAGTGTTGGTGCCTGAACATGGTAGACGGTAGATGTAGGCATTGTAGTACGACGCTCAAGATAGAATTGATAACTATCTTTTATGATCTTATAGTAACGAGCTTCATTAACACTTTCAACAATCCATGAAGTGGTTCCCTTTGTCAGAGCATCAGCCAAGTTATTTTCGATATCAAGCACTCTGCCTTCTGTTGCAAAATTTTTGTAAATTCCCTCAATCGCTTTTACCGTCGCTACAGTTCTTTCTATACCAGCAGCTTTTAGAGCCGCAAGTGTATCAGCAACTGTTGGAATTGAAGGATCTTCTTTCATTTCAGCATCTGTCAATAAAACGACGAATTTCTTATTTTTAGATGACTTAGACCAATCATAGGTCGAAATAATCTGGTTCAGGGCAGGAGTTGGTGTTTCCGGAGTATCTCCTCCACTCGCTATACGAATCGCAGCCAATGCCTTTTCGAGCTCAGCCGGATCAGTTGTAAAATAAGATGAACCAAACCGTGTTAGAACCGTATCTTCATCTTTGCTGCCAGAATTACGGCCGTAGACTTCATCGCTAAATGTTGCCAGACCAAAACGTGCTGTAATACCCTCTTTAGTAATATTTCGTACAAATTCATTAATATTTGCACGAACAATATCAATTGTGCTGCCCATGGATCCTGAACGGTCGACAACAAAGACAATATCAGCTGAACCTGCTTTTGTCACAGTTGGTGGCGTTGAGGTGTAGGTGATGGTTGTAGTCTTATCTACTCGCTCATACTGCGTATAGGGATTCCCATTTTCATCTGTGCCAGATAAAGTATTTTCAGTACGTCTAGTTATTGGCTCTGGCGCCTTATCAACCTTTGCCGGAGCCACTTCTGTCTTTGTAACATCAACGGTTGCCGTTTCTACACGGACTGTTTGATTGCCTTCTTGACTTTCTTTGACATCAACAGGCGATACATTTTTTGAGACATCGATCAAATCTCCTGGTTTCGCTGCAGATTCTTCAACAACAGGTTTTGTCGTATCAGCAGCAATTTCAGCACCAGCAGCTTCAATCGGAGAGCTTACTGCTTCAGTTTTTGCTATACTGCTTGAAGGTGGTGTGCCAACCTGGTCTGAAAAAACATGCGAAGCTTGTGAAAAGGCAAATAGAAGAGTTGCTGATGCTAATCCAACTTTCAATTTGTACAATGAAAAGCCTGGAAGTTTAAATGATTCTTTTTCCATAATTTCTCCTTATCTTTTTAGATTTAGAAACATGATTGCATCTATTTTATATAGAATAACATAAAAAAATAGGAACTGCAAGCGATTTCAGATATTTATTAGTCTAAAAATTAAAATTTTAGAATATTATCAGAGTTTGTATGCTAAAATTGATGAGCATCATCATGAATTATTAAACAAATGCTTTATCGTGCCGTCTCTAATAAGAAATCCCCATGCTCGGATATTGAGCATGGGGATTTCTTATTAATTATTTAGCGATTGGGTAAACAGAAACTTGTTTCTTATCGCGTCCTTTGCGTTCAAAGCGTACTACGCCTTCAACCTTTGCAAACAAAGTATCGTCTCCACCGCGTCCAACGTTGACACCTGCATGAATGTGAGTGCCGCGTTGACGGTAAAGAATAGAACCACCAGTTACGGTTTGACCGTCAGCTGCTTTAGCTCCCAGACGTTTCGCTTGTGAATCACGTCCGTTAGATGTGGAACCTCCACCTTTTTTGTGGGCGAATAGTTGCAAGTTAGCAAGATTCATTTTTAACATAATGTTTTTCCTCCGTGTTAGTTTTCTGTGATAACTCTGGTTTGGACGAACTCAGATGAGTCCTCCGATAAGTTTGCCATTCCTAGGAAAAATGATTCAAAGAAAAGCTGAGTCATTTCTCTTTGGTGTGATGGTATATCCTGAGGAATTTCAACCTTCAGATAACCACCTTCTATTTCGTTTAATTCTAAGTTTGGTTCGTAGCCTGCGAATTTCTCAACTGAATTGACAAAATTAATGGCGAGCGTCGAAACGGACGCACATACGACATCAAAGCCGTATTCACCACTCGCGGCGTGACCTGTGATTTCTGCACGCCTCAGTTCGCCATCTTCGGCTCTTTCAAAGACTGCTTGTATCATTTAATCTCCTTAAAATTAAGCGTTGATAGCGTTGATGACAACTTTTGTATATGGTTGACGATGACCTTGTTTACGATGGCTGCCTTTTTTAGGTTTGTACTTGTAAGTAACAACCTTCTTTTGCTTGCCTTGTTTTTCAACAGTTCCGACAACAGAAGCTCCAGCAACAAGCGGAGTTCCGACAACAGTGTTTTCACCACCAACAAGAACAACTTCGTCAAAAGTAACGTCTTGACCAGCTTCAGCGTTCAACTTTTCAACGTAGATTGCTTGACCAACTTCAACTTTAACTTGTTTTCCGCCAGTTTTAATGATTGCGTATGTGCTCATTATGCACCTCCTATGATTTTTTGGGGTTTCCCCGAATTTTGTGAAGACTCGCCTAGCATCGTGGGACGAACCGCTTCTATCTCACTGAGTGAGCAACGATGATCGTGCGGTTGCACAGGAATGTGCATAGTCAACTCTATAAGTATAGCACTTCTGCAGCTCTTTAGCAAGCTTTTTCATCACATGAAAACGGATTTTTATGGATTATCTTTAGATTTTATCCGCTGATGCACAAAGACTACTTCACACTTGCTATTTACAACAGCCCCTCAATCAGCTCGTCAACTTCATCAGTCTCTGCTTGTGGTGTAATTTCTGTAATCATGATGCCTGCAACGGCACGCTCTACCAAGCCTTCAACATCTAGGTAAGTTTCGTACTTCTCAGCATTCTTGATTTTCGGATTAGTTTTAGGTCGGTCTGGAGCAAAAATGGTACAGCAGTCTTCAAATGGTTGGATAGAGATTTGGAAAGTATCGATTTTTTCAGCAATGTCAATGATTTCCAGCTTGTCCATGGTCACGACAGGACGGATAACCGGTGTATTGGTTACAGCGTTGATAGCCTGCATACTCTCAATCGTTTGACTTGCCACCTGACCAAGACTTTCTCCGTTGATAATGACTTGAGCGCTCCGCTCCTCCCGAATCCGGTCTGTAATACGCATCATAAAGCGACGAGTCAGTGTCATGAGGTAGGCTTCTGGAGCCTTGGCCTTGATTTCCTCTTGAATCTCTGTAAAAGGCACTTCGATAAACTGGATGTTGCCGCCAAACTTGGTCAGTTTCCGTGTCAAATCCTGAGCTTTTTTCAAAGCACCTGGACTGGTGTAAGGCGGACTGGCAAAGTGAACCGCCTCAATATCCACACCGCGCTTAAGAGCCAGATAGCCCGCCACCGGTGAGTCAATCCCACCAGAAAGCATGAGCATACCTTTTCCTGAAGTGCCAACCGGCAGTCCTCCAGCACCACGAATCGTTTCATACGAGATATAGGCCGCTTCTTCACGAATTTCGACCCGCAGCTCAATATCTGGTGCTTTCATCTTGACCTGAACATTGGGAATAGCCTCAAAAACAGCATCACCAAGCGTCTGGTTAAGCTCGCGGCTATCCAATTCAAAGCTGTGGTCACTGCGCTTGCTGGAAATCTTAAAGGTCATGCCCTCTTGATAGACTTGCTTCATGATGGTTTGGACAGCTTCGATTAGGGCTGGTACAGATTTTTCGATTTTATAAGATGGCGAGAAATTCTGAATCCCGAAGATCTGCTTGAGTGACTCAGCGACTGGCTGATAGTCTGTACCGTGCAGATAAACATGGGTCCGGTCACGGTCAGCCTTGACATGGACCTGCGGATAGACTGACAAGACAGCCTGGATATTGCGTTTAAGTTTGTTGATAAAGCGCATGCGGTTCTTCCCTTTGGTTGAGAGCTCGCCGTAGCGCACCATAATTTCTGAATATTGCATTGTTTACCTTACTTTTCTGGTTTTTTCGTAAATAATTTTAAAAGTCGTCAAAAACTGCTCCATCTGGCTCATATCGTTGTCAAGATCCAAACTGATACGGACAGCAGTTTGAGCGAGAGACTTTTCGATACCCATAGCGATTAGGGTTCCTGCTGGCTTTCCAACCTTAGAAGAGCAAGCGCTGGTCGTCGAGATATAAATCTCGTAGTCTTCAAATGCATGAACGACGACTTCACCCCGCACTCCCTTGATACCAAAGGTTAGTATATGGGGTGCAAAATCCTCTATATCTGAGAAAATCATCACATCTGGATACTTCTGCAGCTCTTCAAAGAGAATTTGCTTCATCTGAGCCGTCCGCTGGGCAAATGCTTCTTGCTTTTCCATGGACAAACGTAGAGCCTTGGCTGTCGCTGCAATGCCAGCTAAATTTTCCGTTGTTGAGCGCTTGTCCGACTCCTGTCCTCCACCAGTCAAAAGCGGACTGATTTTCTTGCCAGACTTGATATAGACAAAGCCTACACCCCGCAGACCGTGAAATTTATGACTGGAAAATGTCGCAAAATCCACGCGATCCGTCAGATAAGCAGCTGTTGGAATCTTCGTAACAGCCTGTACAGCGTCCACATGAAAGGAAATAGTCGGCTTGTCTGCTAGCAGTTCGGATATTTTCTGAATGGGCTGAATACTGCCGATTTCATTATTGACAGCCATGATGGAGATCAGAGTGGTGTCTGGTCGAATCAGCTCTGCTAGCTTATCTACATCAACAAAACCTGCCTTATCAACTGGGGCAAAATCCACTTCAAACCCTTGACTCTGCAGCCAGAGAGCTGATTCTTTAACCGCTGGATGCTCAATGTTGGATACGATGATGTGTTTGCCAAAAGGAACTTTTTCAAAAGCAACTCCCTTAAGTACCCAGTTGTCCCCTTCTGTCCCTCCAGACGTAAAAAAAATCTCTGACGAAGACTTGCCTAAAAGCTCTGCTATTTGCCGACGAGAAGCTTCTAAAAGACGGGTTGCCTGACTGCCTAAACTGTGCAGACTGGATGGATTTCCCCAGATTTTAGAAGCTACTTCTGTGTAAGCGGCCAAAGCCTCGGGATAAGGTTTGGTTGTCGCTGAATTATCTAAATAAATCATGTTCTTTCCTCTAAATTTCAATACTCCTATTGTAACACGAAAGAGAAACTGGAACAAGAAAGAAAAAGCCCTAAATTCTTAGAACTTAGGGCTAAACTTCAACGGTCATAAAACTCATGCAATAAGCCAAAGAGTTCCTGTTGTTGAGCGAACAAACTCTGACCAATGGTAGTAGATTTGATGAGGGTTCGTTCCTCTACATTTTCAATCACCTTTTTCAGGGAGGTTTGAGCAAAGGGCGATTCTACAACTTTTTGAGCGTTTTGGAAAGGCTGATGGGTCACCAGCTGGAAGCCATAGGAATTATTGAGCAGTGAATAGCCAGCCGTTCCAGTCTTCTTCTGATAGGCCTTGCAGAGGCCACCATCAATGACAAAGAGCAGACCTCCACCACGGATAGGCGACTCTCCCTTGCCCGTCTTAACCGGAGTATGACCGTTGACCATCCTAGACTCTTGAGAAAAGAGGCTAAATTCTTCCAAAATCAGCTGACAGACTTTCTCAGAATTACGATAAGAAAAATAAGAATTTTCCGCTTCCTTGTGGGTGTCCTTATCTTCAATGAAATAGCGCTCCAAGGTAGTCATCTTTTCTTTGCCAAACAAAGGAGACAGCTTACCTTTCCAGCAATACCAAATCAAGTCAGTCGACAAATCATCACCCACTTCCTTGTTCTTGGCCGACTGCCGAATATGATACTCAAAGAAATCCAGCAATTCCTTGCCTGCATAATGGGCTTGATTGAGAATGAAAGGCTGGAATTCTCCTGACGGCTCCAGAGGAATGCAGCCGTGAAAAAGCAAGTGATGGTTATAAATCTTATACATAGAGCCCTTGTTCATCAGAAGACTCATATGCTCAGCCATTTTAAGAGAACTTTGGAATGAGGCCAGCATACTGTCTACAGCTTGATTTTCTTCTGGTGTCAAAGCTGACGGATTTTCCGGATTGATAGTTTGGAAACAGGTGTTAACCAGAGGATGCTTGGTATCGTCAATCGTAACACTTTCTTCCCAATAATCAATCTTGTCCAGCATAACATGGTCCTGCATCTGGAATTCAGGCCGTCGTTTGATGAGTTGATTTTCCAGCTTGAACTGGATAATCGCCAAGGCTTGGTGAACCTTTTCCAGCTGCAGAATTTCCTCATCTGAAAACTCCTGCTCTCTGCCGCCTAGAATGGGTCTAAACTTAGGATTAGACTGGTAAGTCTTGTCCGCAAAAAGAGTCAAGGAACGCAGGTTTAAACCATAATCTTTCTCGATATCCCATAGATAGCCATAGCGAGCTGCAATGCGCAGCACATTGAGCAAGCAAGACTTGGAACCAAAAAAGGCTCCCATCCAGATAATGTCGTGATTACCCCACTGAATATCAAGCGAGTGAAAATGCTGCAGTTCATCCATGACCTGAGCACTGCCAGCTCCTCGGTCAAAAATATCTCCAACCACATGCAGATGGTCGATCAACAACTGCCGAATACTTCGGGACAAGCCTAGGATAAAAGGCACAGCTTCCCGCAATTCAATCACATAAGTCAGGATATTCTCAAAATAGGATTTTTTATCAGCTAGAGCCCTGTCACTATAGAGTAACTCCTCGATAATATAGGCATATTGTGGCGGCAAGGCCTTTCTGACCTTGGACCGACTGTATTTTGCACCTGCAAAAGCCAGCAAATTCAAGAGCTGGGGAATGGTTTCCTGATACCAGTCTTGGCCTTTAGTTTCTTCCCCCAACACAAGCTCAGGATAGGAAACCAGCGCTGACAGCCGATCCTTATGAGATTCTGACAAGCTGTCCCCAAAACAGTCCTTAATCTTCTCATTGAGGATACCTGCACAGCTTCTCAAAATATAGTCAAAAGCAGCAAACTCCCCGTGAATGTCACTGATATACAGCTCCGTTCCTTTGGGCAAGTTTAAAATTGCCTCCAGGTTGGTCAGCTCTGTAATGACCTTCTGCCGACTATCAAATTCCTTCAGTAAAATACGCTTATATTGCTCCATCTTCAGCCCTCACTCTATAACCGCTTTTTGCAATCTTCTCTCTTATCTCAATTTCTTTAAATGGTCTTCAATCAAGAAAGCTGTCTCCTCAATTGATTTATCCGTGATATTGATGACATGAGCTCGATACTTTTTAAAGACTTCTTTTGAGTAGTCTAGTTCTTCGTATATCTTTTCCAGATCTGTGTAGCTGGTCGACTGGGTCAATCCCAGAGAATTCAAGCGATTACTGCGTATCTTAGACAGTTTTTCTGGTTCGCATAAGAGGCCGATAATCCTCTCTGGATCAACCTTATCCAAGACCTGAGGAAGAGGAACTTCTGGAATCAAAGGCAGGTTGGAAACCTTGTAGCCTTTATTAGCCAGATAAATACTGAGTGGCGTTTTGGATGTACGGGAGACGCCCAAGAGCACCAAATCTGAATCTAAAAAACCTTGTGGCGCCTTGCCATCGTCGTATTTGACCGCAAACTCAATAGCAGAGATTTTATTAAAATACTCAGTGTCCAGCCGGTGCAAGGTACCCGGCACCTCTATAGGACTGGTGCCTGTCTTTTCTCTGATAATCTCAAAAAATGGATGCATCAAATCCAGATAAGCAAGGCCATTGGCCTGACTGAACTCTCTAGCTACAGCTGCTAGCTTGCCATCAACCAGAGTGCTAATAACAAGGGCATCGTCCTTGATGGCATCGCGCAGAATATCCAGCAATTCTTCTTCTTTGTTGATAAATGGAAAACGATAGCTGTTATTAAAAATAATATCTGGGTACTGGGCTGTCACTGCAGACAGCAACTTCTGCGAAGTCCCCCCCAAAGAATCTGAAATGCTGTAAACAATAATTTCTTTCTTCATGTTCACTCCTCTTATCTATTAACCTCAGCGCTTCTGGCCTCTTGAATAATGTAATCCAGCAGGGCTGACTTGGTCACAGTTCCTAAAATCTTACGCTTATTATCCTTATCCACTACCGGCAGCGAATCAATCGAAAAATCCTGCAAAACTGCTGCCGCTTCCAAAATGTTCATATCCTTGTAGCAAGTTTTGATATGGGGCATTCGAGTCATGCAGACTGCTACAGGTGTGCTGTCAATGTTGGTATTGAGTGAGGCCCGCAGCAAGTCCTTACGCGACAAAATACCCAAGAGCAGCTTATGCTCATCAATGACATAGAGAACATCCGCATCATACATAAATAATGTAATAATGGCATCTTGAATAAAAGAATCATGAGATACCAAAACAGGCGAAGTCATAATCTCTGCCACTTCCTTTCGAAAGGTATCGAAAAAGAAAAGCGTCTCTAAATCTGAGCCCGAGTACGTGTAACCAACTTTAGGTGTAGCCTTCAAAATCCCAACCAAGGTCAGAAAAGACAGATCCGAGCGCAGAGTCGCCCGAGAAATATCAAGTAATTCAGAGATTTTCTCACCGCTTAGAGGCTGGTGTTCTTTTACAATTTCTACAATTTTCTTTTGCCGTTCACTTAATTTCAAATAGGTCTTACTCCTTCTTTCTTTATAATAGATGATTAGCCTGATTTCACTTAAAAGTTGTTATTATTGCTCATATTTTATTTCCAGACGTTTAAATAATCATCATTTTGTAACACATTATATCAAAAAAAGAAAAATTGTCAATAAAACAGGATGATTTTTTCGGTTGACAAATATATGTGATGTATATTACAATGTAGTTGTCCTACAATATGACACATATTTCATAATTTTGGAGGTAAATATGGCGAAATGGATTTACTCCTTCGAGGAAGGATGTGCAGATGACAAAGCCCTGCTTGGCGGAAAAGGAGCCAACCTAGCTGAAATGACCAATTTGGGACTGCCTGTCCCTCCAGGTTTTACTATTACCACAGAAAGCTGTATCGAATATTTAGAAAATCCTTATTTCTTTGAATCTTCTTTAAAAGAAGATGTTTTGAAAGCGGTTACTAGCTTAGAAGAGAAAACTGGTAAATATTTCAGTGGCAACGACTCTGCCTTACTCTTAGTGTCTGTTCGAAGCGGAGCTAAGTTTTCCATGCCGGGAATGATGGACACTATTCTCAATCTAGGTCTGAATGATTTAAGAACTCAGACTCTGGCTGAGCAGACCAATGCTGACTTTGCCTACAACTGCTACCGCCGTCTGCTTCAAATGTTTGCTGATGTGGTTTATGGAATTTCCAAGGATGAGTTCGATGACCTCTTGGGCTATTTTGAAAAGAATGCTGGGAAACAGGCCAAGGATTTCACACTGGAAGAACATCAAGCATTAATTGAGCAGTATAAGCAGCTTTACCGTGAGCATCATCAAACCTTCCCGCAAAGCTCTAAAGAACAACTCTATGCTGCTATCAAGGCTGTATTCAAATCTTGGAATAATCCTAGAGCTGAGGTTTACCGCAACTTGAATGATATTCCTCATGATTTGGGAACGGCGGTTAATGTCCAAGCCATGGTTTTCGGAAATAGCGACCAATCCAGCGGTACCGGAGTTGTCTTCACGAGAAGCCCTGCCAGCGGTGAGCAACAGTTATTTGGCGAATTTTTGCTCAATGCACAAGGGGAGGATGTTGTAGCCGGCATTCGGACCCCTGAGCCTATTGCTGCACTTGAGACAGCTCTCCCTCAGGCCTATGCAGCCTTCCAAGACTATGCTAAGATTCTCGAAAACCACTACAAGGACATGCAAGATATCGAATTTACCATAGAAAAGGGTAAACTCTATATCCTCCAAACTAGAAACGGTAAACGGACCGCCAAAGCTTCTTTGAAAATCGCCTTAGATCTGGTAGACGAGGGCATTATCAGCAAAAAAGAAGCTCTCCAGCGCGTATCTCCCGCTACGATTAGCCAGCTCATCCATCCTGTATTTGAAGAAAAAGCCCTGCAAGATGCTCCTTTCTTGGCTCAAGGACTGCCAGCCAGCCCTGGTGCTGCAACTGGTGAGATTGTCTTTACGGCTGAGCGCGCCAAAGACTACCACTCCTTGGGTAAAAGGGTCGTTTTAGTCCGTCAAGAAACTTCCCCTGAAGACATTGAGGGCATGGTTGTCAGCCAGGCCATCGTAACCAGTCAGGGCGGTATGACCTCTCACGCAGCTGTCGTAGCCCGAGGAATGGGAACCTGCTGTGTGGCTGGCTGTGGAGAGCTGACCATCAGCGAGGAAAGCAAAACTGTTTCTTGCGGAAGTCTTGTTTTGACCGAAGGTGATGTCATTTCAGTAGACGGCAGCTCGGGGCGCATTTATAGCGGAGAGATTCCCACCGTCCTAATCGAAAATGACCAAGAACTTCAGCGCTTGCTTTCATGGGCAGATGAAGTCGCACAGCTTAAAGTCCGTGCCAACGCAGAGACCGTTCAAGATCTAAAAACAGCTATTAAGTTTGGGGCAAAGGGCATTGGTCTGGCTCGTACCGAACACATGTTCTTTGGTCAGGAACGAATTCTAGAAATGCGGCGCCTGATTCTAGCCGACAATGAATTGGAAACTAGATCCACCCTCAAAAAACTGCTAGAGTTCCAAGAAAATGACTTCTATCAAATGTTCAAAGCAGTTCAAGACAAACCAATGATTATCCGTCTTTTGGATCCACCAATGCATGAATTTCTGCCTAAAGATTCACAGGAAATCAAGGCTTTGGCTGACAAACTACACAAATCGCCAGAAAAATTGACTCGCCGCATTGAGCAACTGCAAGAAAGCAATCCTATGCTGGGCCATCGCGGCTGCCGTCTGGGGATTACGCAACCAGAGATTTACAAGATGCAGGTCGAAGCTGTCTTCAAGAGTGCTATCAAGCTGAGTCAGGAAGGATTGACTGTCAAGCCAGAAATCATGATTCCGCTGATTGCAGAAAAGGCTGAGCTGGACTCTGTCAAAACCTTTCTCACCCAACATATCAACAAGCTCTTTAGGCATCAAGGTCAGGAGCCTTTCCCTTATGAAATTGGCACCATGATTGAACTTCCGCGCGCCTGTCTAGTTGCAGACCAGCTGGCTCAGGAAGCAGACTTCTTCAGCTTTGGTACTAACGACCTGACCCAGATGACCTATGGCTTCTCGCGGGACGATATTGGAAAATTCATCGGCCGCTACAAAGAAAAAGAAATCCTTCCTTTCGATCCTTTCCAAAGTGTAGACCAAGCAGGTGTTGGTGAATTAATGCGGATAGCTATCAGCAAGGGCCGTCAAGTCAAACCTGACCTTTCAATCGGTATCTGTGGTGAGGTCGGTGGCGATCCGGCTTCTATTCCCTTCTTCCAAGAAATTGGTGTCACCTACGTTTCCTGCTCTCCTTATCGGGTTCCAGCGGCAAGGCTGGCTGTCGCTCAAGCGGTACTCCAAGATGAAAAGGCGTAATTACTTTGCTATTCTAGCTCAAGAAGCTGCTCAATCCAAATTTGGGCAGTTTCTTTTCTTGACAGCAATTTTCTGTGTGCGTTTTCATAAATAAAAATTTGATTTTTTTAAGACATTTTCAAATAAAAAACGTATAATGAGAGATAAGAAATCATTGAAATTTTAAAAGGAGATTCTTGCAAGCATGGAAAACTATTCTCGCAGAAATAAAAATAATACAAAATCATCTAAAAAACCAACCAAGCAGCATATTAAAACTGGCCTTTCAGCCTTCCAAAAGACTATTGCAACGGTTGCCAGTATCTTGTCCATCATCATTGCCAGCATCACGATCATGAATCTGACTGGCCAAAAGGATGAAAAATCAAAAACGGATACCAGCAGCTCTACTGCAACGACTACCATTATCAAGGAAATCGAAAAAGAAACAAGCAGCCCTGCTTCAACAACTGCAACTGATACAGCAGCTTCCAGCAGTGATACAGCAGCTGTTGAGACTAGTGCATCCAGTTCTGCGACAGATACAGCAGCAGGCGACACTACCGCTTCTAGCTCTGCTGCAGATACAGCAACCAATACTCAGACAGAAGCTTCAAACTAAACAAGCAGAAAACGCCCAGCTCATTGAGCCAGGCGTTTTTCTTGTATTCATCAAGCAACCTTGCTTGACTATCATTTCCGATACATCTTGACTTGAAGATAGAGGTCGTTGTATGTCCCCAGCCATTTAGGGCCCAACTGCTCATAAACTTCCAGATGTTTCATCGTTTCCTCAGTCGGATAAAAAGCCTCATCTTCCTGAATTTCCTTAGGCAACATGGCCTTGGCAGGAAGATTTGGTGTCGAATAGCCAACATAAAGGGCATTTTTATAAGCATTCTCCGGTCTCAGCATAAAGTTAATAAACTGATAGGCTGCTTTTTTATTTTTGACGGTTTTGGGAATGACAATATTGTCAAACCAAAGATTGCTGGCTTCTGTTGGCACGACATAGCGCAGGTCTTCATTGGCTTCCAGCATCTGACGAGCCTCACCAGAAAAGGTCACACCGATAGCGGCATTGTTCTGAATCATGTATCCCTTCATCTCATCGGCCACAATGGCCTTGATATTTGGCGTCAGAGTGTAGAGCTTATCAACAGCCTCCTGCAACTGTTCTGCATCTTTGGAGTTAAGACTATGACCGTCTGAGTTCAGACCAATTCCCATGACTTCACGGGCTCCATCAATCATCATGATGGAGTTTTTGTATTCAGGACGCCAGAGATCATTCCAATGCTCAGGAGCTTTATCAACCATTTTTTCATTGTAGACAATGCCCAGCGTTCCCCAAAAATAAGGAATCGAGTACTGATTTCCAGGATCAAAAGGCTGGTCTAAAAAGTCAGATCCGATATTTTCCAAACCTTTAATCTGGCTATGATCTAGCTTTTCTAACAAGCCTTCCTTCATCATCTTAGCAATCATATATTCACTGGGAATCGCAATGTCGTAGGTTGTGCCGCCCTGCTTCACTTTCGTATACATGGCTTCATTAGAGTCAAATGTATCGTACTGGATTTGGACACCAGTTTCCTTAGTAAACTCAGTCAGTAGCTCAGGATCGATATAGTCACCCCAGTTGTAAATGACCAGCTTATCGCTCTCCTTGCTCTGCGTCTGACTTTCGATCTGGTAACTAACACCCCACAAAACTAAGATAATCAGCAGAATTCCCGCTAAAAATGAATAGAGCTTTCTCATACGGTCTCCTCCTTCTCACGGGTGATAAAGTAATACCCAATTACCAAAGCAATGCTGAAGAGAAAGACCAAGGCAGACAGGGCATTGATTTCCAGAGAAATTCCCTGCCGAGCGCGGGAGTAAATCTCAACAGACAAAGTAGAGAAGCCATTGCCTGTAACGAAGAAGGTCACAGCAAAGTCATCAAGTGAGTAGGTAAAAGCCATGAAGTAGCCAGCGATAATGGCTGGAGTCAGATAAGGCAGCATGATTTCTTTCAGCATTTGCAATTGACTGGCGCCTAGGTCATAGGCAGCCTTAATCATATCATCATTCATTTCTTTCAGACGCGGAAGAATCATCAGCACCACAATCGGAATAGAAAAGGCCACATGGCTAGCCAGCACAGACAGGAAGCCCAGCTGGAATTTTGCAGTGGTAAATAGAATCAGAAAACTTGCCCCAATCATGACATCCGGTGCCACCATGAGGATATTGTTGATAGACAGAAAGGCATCCTGATATTTCTTGCGGGCTTGATAGATATAGATGGCTCCAAAAGTTCCAATCAGAGTCGCAATCAATGAAGACAGGAAAGCCAGAAAGAAAGTCTGAACCAAAATCAAAATCAGGCGTGAATCCTCAAAGAGATTCTGAAAATGACTGAGACTGATTCCTGTGAAACGATTCATGTCTTCCCCAGCATTAAAGGCATAAGCAATCAGGTAAAAGATGGGGATGTAGAGCACCAAAAAGACAAAGGCTAGATAGAGATTTGCAATTTTTTTCATCGCCCTCTCCTTTCCTTGGTTGCCCACATAGTAAAGAGCATGGCAACAATCAGTACCACTCCGATAGTAGAGCCCATGCCCCAGTTTTGAGTAGTCAGGAAGTGCTGCTCAATAGCAGTTCCCAGAGTAATCACTCGATTACCACCGATTAAGCGGGTCAGCATGAAGAGACTAAGACTAGGGATAAAGACAGACTGCACTCCACTTCTGACACCATTCAAGGACAAAGGGAAAACAACCCGACGGAAAGTCTCCCAGCGATTGGCTCCCAAGTCGTAGCTGGCATTGATAAGATTGGGATCTAAATCATCCAGAACGTTGAAAATGGGCAGAATCATAAAGGGCAGCTCGATGTAGCTGGCTACAAAGATAAATGAAAAGTCCGTAAAGAGAATCTGCTGCGGACCTACTCCGATAAAGGTCAGAAATTGATTGATTGAGCCATTCTGACCAAAAATTCCGATAAAAGCATAAGCTTTGAGTAGGAGATTGATCCAGGTCGGCAGGACAATCAGCATCAGCCAGAGCTGCTTGTGCTTGAGCTGAGTCAAAAAGAATGCGGTCGGATAGGAAATCAGCAGGGTTACGACAGTAATGATTCCGGCATAAAGAACCGAATTCAGACTCATCTTGAGATAGGTCCAGTTCTGCGATGTGAAGTAGGTCTGGTAATTTTCCAGCGTAAACTGCCCTTCAATGTTAAAGAAGGATTTCCAGATAATCATGACAACAGGTGCCAGTACAAAGAGGAAAATCCAGAGCAGGTAGGGCAAGAGAAAAAGATTAGAGGTTGTTTTCTTCATCGCGTTCCTCCTCAATGGCATTGATCAGACCCGCTTCTTGCTCTTCTACTTCAACATATTCTTCGATACGGGCATCGAATTCTTCTTCTGTTTCATTGAGACGCATGATATGGATATCTTCAGGCTCGAAATGCAGACCAATTTCTTCACCGACAATGGCCTTGCGAGTAGAGTGAATCATCCATTCATTGCCAAGCTCATCATAAGCGATAATCTCATAGTGGACACCACGGAAAAGCTGAGTGTCGACCTTAACCTGCAGCTTGCCTTCTTCTGGCAGAGTAATTCGCAGATCCTCTGGCCGAATGACCACCTCAACAGATTCATTTGGGCGCATCCCGCCATCCACTGCTTCAAAACGCTTGCCATTAAACTCAACCAGATAGTCTTCAATCATCTTACCTGGCAGAATATTGGACTCGCCAATGAAGGTTGCTACAAAGTGGTTGATGGGCTCGTCATAAATATCGACAGGCGTCCCCGACTGAACAATCTCGCCATCATTCATAACGAAAATCCAGTCACTCATAGCCAGGGCTTCCTCTTGGTCGTGCGTGACAAAGACAAAGGTAATGCCCAGACGCTGCTGCAATTCCCGCAGCTCATACTGCATATCTGTACGCAACTTCAAATCCAGAGCAGACAGGGGCTCATCCAACAAAACGACCCGCGGCTGATTAATGATTGCCCGCGCAATGGCTACACGCTGACGCTGACCGCCTGACAGTTTTCTAATAGAACGGCGCTCAAAGCCTTCCAGCTGAACCATTTTCAGTACTTCAGCAACCCGCTCTTGAATTTCTTTTTTATCAACCTTGCGCAGACGCAGCGGAAAGGCTACATTTTCAAAAACATTCATATGCGGAAACAGTGCATAGGACTGAAAAACCGTGTGGACGTCTCGTTTATTGGTGGGAATATCATTGATGCGGACGCCATCAAGAAAAATATCCCCGTCTGTCGCGTCCAAAAGACCGGCAATAATGTTCAGAATCGTTGATTTTCCAGAACCAGAAGACCCCAGCAAAGTATAGAACTTTCCTTCTTCCAGCTCGAAATTAATATCTTTCAGAACGACAGTATTATTATCTTCAAAAACTTTTGAAACGTTTTTAAACTCGATGATTGGTTTTTTCAATTGTCATAAATTCCTTCTTTCTCGTATTAACAGATTAAGGGTTCTGTCAGACCGCTGCTACCTCGTGAGGGCTGTAAAGGCCCTTTATAAATTCCGTGTCGATAGGCTTTCACCCCCTTACTAAGTTGCAGCCAGCTGCAGTTCCTTATCCAGCATACTTCTACTGGAAACCAATCTGTCTTACAGAGATTCACCAATGATGCGGACTTCGCGCTCCAGAGTAATACCTGAATTTTCCCGCACCCTTTCAATCACATGAGCAATAAGATTTTCATAATCTTGGGCCGTTCCTTTATCGACGTTAATCATAAAGCCGGCATGTTTCTCAGATACCTCTACACCGCCGATACGATGCCCCTTAAGGCCTGCTTCACTAATGAGCTGACCGGCAAAGTGACCCAAAGGACGCTTGAAAACAGAGCCGCAGGACGGATATTCCAAAGGCTGCTTGAGCTCCCGCAGATGGGTTAAGCGCTCCATTTCCTGACGAATAGTTTTGTGAACACCAGGAGAAAGAGCAAACTTAGCAGAAATAACAATGTCGCCTGTTTCCTGAACTAGCGAGTGACGATAGCCAAACTTCATATCTCGAACGTCCAGCGTTTTGACTTGCCCCTGAGGCGTCAGTACCTTACAAGATACCAAAACATGAGCAATCTCGCCGCCATAAGCCCCAGCGTTCATAAAGACAGCTCCGCCGACGCTACCAGGAATGCCACAGGCAAACTCAAAGCCAGTCAGACTATTCTGTAGGGCAATATGGGTTGTCTGAATCAGATTAGCTCCAGCCTCTGCCTCAATCATATAGCCATCTACCGCTACATTGTTGAGCTTGTCAAACATAATAACGAAACCTCGGATACCGCCGTCTCGCACAATGATATTACTAGCATTTCCCAGCACCATCCAAGGAATGTCTTCTTGATTGGCAAAATTGACAATGCGAGCCAGCTCATAACGATTACGGGGGAAAACTAAGAAATCGGCTGCGCCCCCGACCTTTGTATAGGTGTATTGACTCAAAGGCTCATTGAAGCGAATATCGATTCCTTCTAATTCGATTTTTAATTTCTCTAGTTTTTGCATGATTTTCTCTCTTTTATGTAAACAAAATACACTCTATTATATCAAAAATCTATGGCATTTACGATAGATTACAAAGAAAAAGCTGAGAAAGGTCAGCTTTTTAATGCTTATAATTGTCTAGTAGCAAAACGCTGTGTTTGAGTAGAAAGAGCATTCCTGATAGCTCCGAAAGCTCCAGCTCCAGTGAAAACATAGAGCAAGATTAGATTAAACCAATAGTTATCTGGGATGATGCCATTAAAAATTGATTCGTTGACGACTGAAAAGGCATCAAATACATTCACATCTGGATATTCTCGAACAAGTAACAATGCATAATCAAACTGATTGACTAAGAAAATCACTAAGACCATGAACACGATACTAATAGCAATACCAACTTTTGACAGCTTTTTACCCAGTAACTCATACCCTTTGATAGTACAGTAACCCATGGCCAGTCCTCCAGCAACAGCCACATAGTTCATCTGCGCTATCAACAAAATCACCGCTCCTCCGATGAGACTGCCAACAAAAGCGCCGACAATACCGCCAACCATATTTTCTTTTTGATTATCATAAGTCTGATTTTCCAGCGAAAGGCCTGAACTCAGGCTTTCAAAGCTCTGCCGTGACAAAATCAGGATATTTCCTCCCAATTGATAGACACCAATCTGCCCAGGCTCACCACTCTGCTCACAAACATTTACAAAGCCTCTTTCCTTGAAAAAGACAAGTGCTTCTTGAACAGCTTGTGTAAGAGCTTGATTGGTCTTGGCCTTAGCATAAAGTACCAGCTTGTAGTGATTCATTTGGCTACTGGTGAGAACCTCTGAGTTTTTAATCAAGTCATCAAAGGCAATTGGCGCAGTAAAAGCATCGCCGGCTTTAACTGAAAAACAAATCCTATATTGTTTTCTTTGCTCAGTCGGCTCAATATAGAGCGTGTAACCGTCTATCTGTCCGAAGACAATAGACGAAAATTCATCAAAGTGCAAGCCTAACTCCGTCGCCAGTTCCTGTAATTCTAAATGATCCATAAAGTGAATTATCCTCCTTTAAGCTATCCCCATTATAGCATAGTCAGGTATAAAAAGATAGGAACATCAACTTCTTCTATTGTGTACGAGTTCCTAGAAAAGGAAAAAAGAGGCTCATAAAAAACCTCTTAATGATTTATTTTTCTACTCGGACGCCCTCTGTGTCTACCTGAAGCCGGAAGATTTGCCCCTTGAAATTCTGTTTTTGCAAAAGCTGGTAAATTTTCTCTGTCTTGTTCTTAGGTGATAAGACCATAACAGTTGGCCCTGCTCCTGAGATATAGGTTGCATAAGAGCCATTTTTTCTGGCCAAGAACTTAATATCTGAAAATTCCTTGATCAAAGGCTGACGGTACTTTTCGTGGAACAAATCAGACTCGATAGCCCGACCAGCGATTTTCATATCACCTTTTAAAAGGGCTGCAATCGCAACATTGGCAATGGAGCTGGCCGCAACAGCTTCCTTGTAAGAAAGCCGGTTTGGTAAGACTTGGCGGCTCTCGACTGTCCGAAGCTCATAGTCTGGGATATAGGCGATGAAGTCTGCGTCCGGAAAGTCCGCTACCACAGCAGACACCTGATTTCTAGACGAACTAGATACGACCAAATTACCATAAATAGCCGGCGCAACATTGTCAGGATGTCCTTCAATCTTGGTAGCGATTTTCAGTTTCTGATAATCCGACAAATTAAGATGAGCCAGCTGGTTGGCCAATTCAATCCCAGCCACAATGACCGAGCTAGAAGACCCAAGTCCACGAGCCAATGGAATATCACTGGTCATTTTCAAACGGCGTGGCTGAATATCTGGTGCCAACTGCAGGGCAATCTTAACCAATAGATTGCGCCGATCCTTAGGAATTCTCGGATTGAGGTCATGCTCAATCACCCAATCCTGACTTTCTTCCAAAACTTCAATTTCCAGATATTTTGACAGGGCTACCCCAACGGAGTCAAAGCCAGGACCGATATTGGCACTGGTCGCCGGTACAATAATTTTCATCTTAATCTCCTAGTACTTTGAAGGTATTGAGCAAGTCGAACTCAGCAACTTCTTTAAGCTTAGCAGTGACATTCTCTAACTGTGTCTTGCTGACAGCATGGGTAATAATCACCACGCGAGCCTTCTCACCATCTGTACCTTCCTGCAGAATCTGCTTAAAGGAAACATCCTCAGCATTGAAAATCTCAGCCAAATGCAGAACTTGACCTTTAGAGTCAGGTGCCAAGATAGAGAAGTAATAGCTGCTCTTCACATCTTCTGGCTTAGCCAGCACTAACTCACGGCTGAATTCATTAAAGGCCTTGCCGACTGTTCCTTCATTCAAACGACGGCTAATACGAACAATATCTGCCACAACACTAGTTGCAGTTGGTTTTTGCCCAGCTCCCGGTCCGTAGTACATGGATTCTCCAATACCGATGGACTCAACAAAGACAGCATTCATCACCCCATTAACACTAGCCAGCGGATGAGCTTTTGGCAGAAATGTTGGAGCTACTTCTGCTGCGATTCCTGATGGCGTTTCTTCGATAGAACCAACCAGCTTAACTACATAGCCCAGATCTTGAGCAACAGCCACGTCTTCTGGTGTGATATGACGAATTCCCTGATGACCCACATCTTCAAATTTAACATTCATACCAAAAGCGAACTGGCTAAGAATTACCATCTTGTAAGCCGCATCAATGCCATCTACATCATTGGTTGGATCGCTTTCAGCAAAGCCAAGACGCTGTGCTTCAGCAAGCGCATCTTCATAAGACCAGCCCTCTTCCACCATCTTGGTCATCATAAAGTTAGAGGTTCCATTAACAACACCTAGGATACGGGTGATTTTGTCAGAAGCCAGTGAATTAACCAAGGTACGCAGGATTGGAATCCCACCGGCAACAGCTGCTTCATAATAGAGAGCTACATTTTGCTTTTGAGCAATTTCCAGCAACTCTGCTCCGTGAACAGCCAGCAAATCCTTATTGGCCGTTACCACATGTTTGCCAGCTTCAAGAGCACGAGTGATGAACGTTTTCGCAGGCTCAATCCGCCCCATCAATTCTACAACTATGGTAATCTCAGAATCCTTCAGAATTTCTTCAACATTTGTGACAAAATTAAAGTCATTTCCAGCTGCTAAAAGACGCTCTTTTTCAGCATCGTCTTTTACCAATACTTTAGCAACCTCAATCTCTGAATGAGCTGCTTGAACGATTTTTTCTCCATTTTCCTTCAGCAAAAAAGGCACACCGCTGGCCACTGTTCCAAAACCAAGTAAAGCTATTTTAATAGACATGAAGCACTCCTTGAAAATTTCTTGTATAAAAAATATTATAACAAAAATATAAAAAAATGCCTACAAAACTACTTCTTTATTTGTTATAATAGATGTAAATTTCCGTAAGGAATAGCAATTTATTTTCAAAGGAGATACTATGACAGGAAAACACCGTGGAAATCGCATGCAGCAACGAAAAGCTAAGAAAAGAGCTATTTTGCTTTCTCTGACAAGCTTATTACTTTTTCTTGTCTTGATTGTAGGTGGCTTTTCTTTACTAGCCAAGCTGCAAAACTCGCACAACCAAAAAGAAGCGAATAGTGTGTCAACGAACCAAGTCAATACTTCATCTAAAACTTCGTCAGCACCGACTCGGGATAAAAAGACGACTTCTGATGACAACAGTAAAGGCAAGGTCAAATGGGTCAAGCAAGACAAGCCCGTTCAAGTTCCTATCTTGATGTATCATGCCATTCACGTCATGGATCCATCAGAAGCAGCTAACGCCGGTTTGATTGTAGATCCAGACACATTTGAAAGTCATCTAAAAGCTTTGAAAGACGCAGGCTACTACCCTCTGACACCAGCTGAAGCATACAAGGTCCTGACGGAGAATGTCCTGCCAGAAAATAAAAAAGTCGTCTGGCTGACCTTCGATGATAGTTTAAAGGATTTCTACACTAATGCCTTTCCACTTCTCCAGAAATATGACATGAAAGCAACCAATAATGTCATTACTGGATTTGTTCAAGCGGGTCGTGAAGATATGCTGACACTGGATGAGATAAAGGAAATGAAGGACAAAGGCATGTCCTTTGAAGACCATACCGTCAACCATCCTGACCTCTCCGCAACGACAGAAGACCAACAAAAAATTGAGTTAAAAGACTCCAAGTCTTACTTAGACAAAACTCTGTCTCAAACCACAACCACCGTTGCCTATCCATCTGGACGATACAGTGATGCAACCTTGCAGATTGCTGAAAGCCTTGGCTACAAGATGGGATTGACGACCAATAACGGTCTAGCTTCCCTATCCAATGGCTTACTCTCACTCAACCGAGTACGCGTAAACCCAACCACCACTGCAGAAGACCTGCTAAATGAAATCGCAACAAACTAATCTTAAAAGCTTGCTTCACCTGAAGTAGGCTTTTTCTATTCCTATGATTGTATCTTCTTCAAATCACAAAAAACACCAGTTGCAAAGAACTGGTGTAAAGGTTTATTTAGACTTGATATAGTTGATACCATCCGCTTTCGGAGCAACAGCTTTACCGAAGAAGGCTGCAAGAACCACGATAGTCAAGACATACGGAGCAATCTGCAGATAAACCTTTGGAACACTTGAAAGCAAAGGCAACTGGTTCCCGATAACCGCCAAACTTTGGGAAGCTCCAAAGAAGAGACTAGCCAACATGGCACCGATAGGACTCCATTTACCAAAAATCATAGCTGCTAAGGCGATAAATCCTGGACCTACGATAGTTGTCACAGCAAAGTTAACAGAGATTGACTGAGCATAAATAGCTCCTCCAATACCACCGAGAAGACCAGAGATCATGACACCGCAATAACGCATGAGGTAAACATTGATCCCCAAGGTGTCTGCCGCTTGCGGATGTTCTCCGACTGAGCGAAGACGCAGTCCAAATTTAGTCTTAAACATGACAAACCAAGCGAGGAAAGAGAAAGCAATGGCAAGATAACCAACCAAGCTTGTATGCTTGAAGAAAATATCTCCCAAGACTGGAATATCAGATAGGACAGGGAAATTAAACTTCCCGAATGAACGCTGAATATTATCCGTTTGTCCCTTGTTATAAATAGCTTTAACAAGGAAAATTGCCAAGGCTGGCGCCAGCAAGTTCAGCACTGTACCACTCACAACATGATCCGCACGGAAGGTAATGGTCGCAACAGCATGGATAAGAGAGAAGACAACACCGACCAAACCAGCAGCAAACAATGAAAGCCATGGAGTCGCGCTACCCAAACTCTTCTCGAAAGTCAGGTTAAAGAGAACGCCTGTAAAAGCTCCCATAACCATGATTCCTTCCAAGCCAACATTAACAACACCAGCGTGCTCAGAGTAGGCTCCGCCAATACTTGTGAAAATCAAGGGAGCCGCATAAATCAGCATAGATGATACTAATAAACCTAATACCGTTACAATATTCATCCTAGTTTCCCTCCTTCACTTTTTTAGCTTCCTGCCGACGATTTTTAAGGAAATCAAAGATCGTCATACCTGTCATACGCTCAATCAGATAGTGGGCGCTGACAAAGAAGATGATAGAAGCTGTTACGATGTTTACAAGTTCTGTTGGAATCTGAGCCACGTTCATACCTGGAGCACCAACACTCAGAACTGCAAAGAGGAAGGCTGCAAAGAGGATTCCAATTGGAGAGTTGGCAGCCAAGAGACTTACCGCCATACCATTAAAACCAACACTCAAGGAACTTCCTTGAACAAAGACATTCTGATAAGTTCCAAGTCCTTCTACTACTCCTCCAAGTCCTGCAAGAGCACCTGAAATAATCATAGAGACGATAATAGTACGCTTAGATGACATCCCTGCATACTCAGATGCATTTGGATTAAGACCTACAGCACGAATTTCAAAACCAAGTGTTGTTTTCTTAAGCAAATACCAAATAACCACTACTGCAATCAAGGCAAAAAAGATACCGATATTCATTCGAGAGTTAGATGTTAGACTTCTCAACCACTCTGTTTGATAAATCGCATTAGCAGAAACACGCTTACTAGAGTCAATACTCTGCATCACAGATTTAGGGAAACTATGAATAACAGCATTTCCAACAAAGAGAACAATATAGTTCATCATAATGGTTACGATGACTTCACTTGTTCCCAGATAAGCACGCAGAATTCCTGGAATAGCGCCGATAACACCACCAGCTACTGCTGCAATGACTACAGTAGCCAATAACATCAGCGGACGAGGTAAATTAGGAAAGGAAAGTGCAAACCAACCAGCCATAATCCAGCCAGCCAAGGCCTGTCCTGGAAGTCCGACATTAAAGAATCCAGCCCGGCTAGCTACAGCAAAGCCCAAACCGATGAGAATCAGAGGTCCCATTGCACGAGAAATTTCACCCAAACTTCTCAACGAACCAAAAGCTGTTTTAAAGAGGGATTCATATCCCCAGAGGGCATCATAGCCAAAGATGAGCATGACAACCGCTCCCAATAAAATCCCTAGAACAACTGAGATTAAGGGAACTGCAATCTTTTGTGATTTCTTAGACATTTGATTCTCCCTTCTGGATCTTACCGCCGGCCATGAGAATACCAAGCTCTTGCTTATTGGTTTCCTCAGGATTTACAATCCCCTGAATCTTACCATCGTGGATAACTGCGATTCTATCAGAAACATTGAGGATTTCATCTAGCTCAAAGCTGACAACGAGAACTGCCTTGCCTTGAGTCCGTGCTTCTATCAAGCGTTTATGAATGTATTCAATAGCTCCCACATCAAGTCCGCGAGTTGGCTGACTGACAATCAGAAGGTCTGGATCACGATCCATTTCTCTAGCAATAATCGCTTTCTGCTGGTTTCCTCCTGAAAGAGCTGAAGCAGGTACATATTCGCTGGCCGCCCGAACATCAAACTCATCCATCAACTTACGAGCGTAAGAATAAATTTTACCATAGTTCAAGATTCCGTTTTTACTGAGCGGTTCTTTATAATAAGTCTGCAGAGCAATATTTTCAGAAATAGACATTGCCAAAACCAAGCCATCACGGTGGCGGTCTTCAGGAACGTGGCTGACTTTCATTTCAGTAATCTGCCGTGGCTGCTTGCCAATAATAGACTGGTTCTTAATTGTAATCTCACCAGAGCTTGTTTTTCTAAGTCCAGTAATAGCCTGAATCAGCTCGGTCTGGCCATTGCCGTCAATCCCAGCAATACCTACAATCTCACCAGCACGAACATCAAGAGAAAGCCCCTTAACAGCTGGAACACCACGGTTTTCTTCAACAACAAGATCCTTGATTGACAAAACAGTTTCTTGAGGATTAGCAGGCTCTTTCGCTGTCTTGAAGGAAACAGCACGTCCAACCATCATTTCAGCCAAATCTTGGTTAGTAGCACCAGCGATTTCAACTGTTTCAATGGATTTTCCGCGACGAATAACCGTTACGCGATCAGAAACTGCCCGAATCTCATCCAGCTTGTGAGTGATGAGAATGATAGATTTCCCTTCTTTGACGAGGTTCTTCATGATTTTCATCAATTCATCAATCTCAGCTGGCGTCAGAACGGCTGTTGGCTCGTCAAAGATGAGAATGTCCGCCCCACGATAAAGAGTCTTGAGGATTTCAACCCGCTGCTGGGCACCGACAGAAATATCTTCAACCTTAGCAGATGGATCAACTGCTAAGCCGTATTTCTCAGAAAGTTCCTTGATTTCTTTAGTCGCACCTTTCAAGTCCAACACACCTTTTTTTGTGATTTCACTTCCAAGGATGATATTTTCAGCAACAGTAAATGCTTCAACAAGCATAAAGTGCTGGTGCACCATCCCGATACCAAGTGAGGCCGCCTTTGATGGAGAGTCCAGCTTAACGGACTTTCCATTCACTACAATCTCACCGCTGGTCGGTTCAAGCAGGCCAGCCAGCATATTCATCAAGGTTGACTTTCCAGCACCATTTTCTCCCAAAAGAGCGTGAATTTCACCTTTTCTGAGTTCCAAATTGATTTTATCATTGGCTACAAATTCACCAAAAATTTTGGTAATTTCTCGCATTTCAATGACATTTTCATGTGTCATGGATCTTTCCTTTCCAGAATTTCATTTTATTTCAATAAAACTTACTGGCACAGCCCGTGCTAATAAATTCTATTGATACAAAAGGCGTCTCAAATTTTAAAAAGGAGCGACCCTCCACGGTCGGATCGCTCTTAAATTTTTTATTTATCAGGAACAGTGATGCTGCCGTCAAGGATTTTTGCTTTCGCTTCTTCAACAGCCTTTTTCGCATCTTCTGACAAGTTTGTAGTCGTCAAGTCAACCCCACCGTCTTTCAGACCGAAGGTTGTAGTTTTACCGCCTGGGAATTTACCTTTAGCAGTTTGGTTAGCGATGTCTTGGACAGTCTTACCAACTTGTTTCAAGCTTGATGCCAAAACAAAGTTAGATTCTTTACCGTCTTTAGATTTGTATTTACCTTCTTCAGTTTGGTCACGGTCAACACCGAGTACCCAAACTTTTTCATCTTCATTTCTTGTTTCGTTGATTGACTTAGCTTCGTTAAATACTCCGGCACCAGTTCCACCAGCAACTTGGTAAACCACATCTGCACCTGCAGCATATTGGGCAGCAGCAATTGTCTTACCTTTAGCAGCATCGCCGAATGAGCCAGCATAGTCTACTTGAATCTTTATAGATGGATCAACTGATTTCACACCAGCTTCGAAACCTTTTTCAAAACGTGTGATAACTGCGCCTTCTATACCACCTACGAAACCAACTTGTTTTGTCTTAGTAGTTTTTGCAGCAGCAACACCAGCAAGGTAAGCAGCTTCATTATCAGCGAAGACAGCTGAAGCAACATTCTTTTGTCCTTCGATAACATCATCGATAATAACATAATTGATTTCTGTGTTATCTTTGGCAGCAGATTCAACCGCATCACGAAGGGCAAATCCGATACCAAATACTAGCTTGTAACCATCTGTAGCAGCTTGATTCAGGTTGTTTGCGTACTGAGACTCATCATTAGATTGGTAGTAAGTGTAACCATTGTCTTTTGAAAGACCGTTTTCTTTACCCCAAGCTTGCAAACCTTCCCAAGCTGACTGGTTAAATGATTTATCATCAACACCGCCAGTATCTGTTACGATAGCAGCTTTCAAGTCAGTTTTCGCATCTGAAGAATCTGAGCGAGAAGCACGGTTTCCACATGCAGCAAGTCCGATTGCTGCGACAGTTACTAGACCAAGACCTAGCCATTGTTTTTTGTTCATTTCTGAACCTCCTAATTAAGATGTGCAACACAGTTGCAAGTTTGAGTTTGGTCAGATGACCGATAACAGACTTATGTTAAATCTGTAAAAGAATATGGAAGTAATTCCTTGACCGTCATCACGACCGTCGATTTATCTTTAGCGACCAAGGTCACTTTTAGATCCTCATCAAAAAATTCTGCCATTACTTGGCGGCAGGCACCACAGGGGGAAATGGGTTTGTCCGTCTCACCATAGACAATCAACTCCTCGAAGTCTAAAGCACCTTCTGAAACTGCCTTAAATATAGCTGTCCGCTCTCCGCAGTTGGTCAAGCCAAAACTGGCATTTTCAACGTTAACGCCGGTAAATACCCGGCCGTCTTTAGCAACCAAAACCGCTCCAATCGGGAAATGAGAATAGGGGACATAAGCATTTTTACTGGCTTGAACAGCCAAGTCAATCAACTCAGTAGTCGCCACTAGCTTCTTCTCCCTTCATAATTGCCACACCGGCCGAAGTTCCGATCCGAGTCGCACCAGCTTCAATAAAGGCCTGAGCATCTTCGTAAGAACGAGCACCACCAGAAGCCTTGACCCCCATGTCTGGACCAACTGTTTTTCTCATGAGGGCGACATCTTCGACTGTCGCACCTCCAGTTGAAAATCCCGTAGAGGTCTTAACAAAATCAGCTCCAGCTTTCTGAGCCAGTTGGCAAGCCTTAACCTTTTCCTCATCTGTTAGCAGGCAAGTTTCCAAAATCACCTTGACTAAGGTACCGTTAGCAGCTTCTACAACCGCACGGATATCTCGCTCTACCAAATCATAATCTTTAGATTTCAGAGCACCGACATTGATGACCATATCCACTTCACCAGCACCCTTTTGGATAGCGTCCTTCGTTTCAAAGGCTTTTACATCGGAAGTGTTAGCTCCCAAAGGAAAACCAATCGGTACACAAACCTTGACGTCTGAGTCTTTCAGCTGCTCTGCAGCAAACTCTATCCAGGTTGGATTGACACAGATACTGGCAAAATCATAAACTTTTGCTTCTTCAATTAACTTCAGAACCTGCTCTTTTGACGCTTCCGGTTTTAAAAGCGTATGGTCTATGTATTTGTTTAACTTCATGTTGGATTCTCCTAGAATTAAGAAATTACCTCGATAATCTCTTTCACTGCAACGCTTTCATTACCTATTTTAACATTTTTTTGAAATTCTGTAACTAGTTCTTGAGAAATTTTTTCATTTGAATAAATTTTTGCAAAAACTTCTCCAATTTCGACCTTGTCTCCAACTTTCTTTTCAAAAACAATTCCTGTTTCGTAATCCAAATCGTCAGATTTAACTGCCCGTCCTGCTCCCAGTCTCATGGCAAAGAGGCCGAATTCCATAGCAGGCAGTTCAGTGATATAACCTGACTGTTCAGCTCTTACTTCTAAAACATGATCTGCACTGGATGGACGATAGAGGTCTTCCAAGTCGCCACCCTGAGCTGCAACCATAGCTTCAAATTGCTTCAAGGCAGCACCGTTGGTCAGCTGTTCTCTAACTTCTTCCACCGTTTTCTCAACATCTGCCAATCCGAGCATAATCTGAGCCAACTCACAAATAAATGTTGTGATATCCTCACGTCCCTTGCCCTGCAAGATATCCAAGGCTTCCAAAATTTCCAGACGATTACCGATGCTAGTTCCCAAAGGCTGACTCATATCAGTCAGAACGGCTACTGTTTTTCTGCCGACAGCCTTGCCCAAATCCACCATAGTGCGCGCTAACACGCGAGCATCATCTATATGTTTCATAAAGGCGCCTTCACCAACCGTCACATCCAGAAGGATGCTATCGGCACCAGCAGCAATCTTCTTACTCATGACAGAGCTGGCTATCAGCGGAATCGTATCAACAGTTGCTGTTACATCTCGCAAGGCATAGAGTAGCTTATCCGCCAACACCAACTGATCTGACTGCCCAATTACAGACAAGCCGATTTCCTGCACCTGCTTGATAAAGTCTTCTTGACTGCGCTCTACCTGAAATCCTTTAATGGATTCCAATTTATCAATGGTTCCTCCAGTATGGCCCAGCCCACGGCCGCTCATTTTAGCAACGGGCACACCAAAGCTAGCCACCAAAGGAACTAAGACCAAAGTTACTTTATCTCCAACTCCTCCGGTGGAATGTTTATCTACTTTTATACCTGCGATTTCTGACAGGTCAAACTGCTCACCAGTTCCAACCATCGTCATGGTTAAGTCTGAAATTTCCCGAGTCGTCATGCCCTTAAAATAGACAGCCATTGCAAAGGCTGCCATCTGATAGTCAGGCACCGTCCCGTCCACATACCCCTCAATCAGCCACTGAATTTCCTGACTGGTCAGCTCCAAACCGTCTCTCTTCTTTTGGATAATATCAACTGCACGCATCTTATTTTTCACTCCTTAATATATAGTAGCCTTTGTCCTTCTTGACAATCTCACAGTTTCCAAAAACATCTTCCATCTTTGACTTGGCGCTGGGCGCTCCTTGCTTCTTCTGAATCACAAGGGTCAAATCACCGCCTTCTGTCAAGTGGTCATAGCTTCCGCTGATGACTTCGTGTACGACTTGCTTACCAGCACGTATTGGCGGATTACTGATAATATGGTCGAAAATGCCACTGACCTTTTCATAAACATTTGACTGGAAGATATGAGCAGATACCTGATTTCTCTCAGCATTCTGCTGAGCCAAGTCCAAGGCCCGCTGATTGATATCTACCATGGTCGCAGCCACTCCGTATGCTTTGGCTAAGCTCAAACCTAAAGGGCCATAGCCGCAGCCAACATCCAAGACCCGTTCTCCAGCTTCAAAGTCCAAGACAGACAAAAGGACCCGACTGCCATAATCAATCATCTTTTTACTGAAGACACCAGCATCTGTCAAAAAAGTCAGCCGCTGTCCTAACAGTTCCACATTTAATTCATGAATATCGTGTTTGGCATCAGGATTTTCTGCAAAATACATTTTAGTCATACAGCCATTTTATCATAATTTTCCTAGATTTGTAAATCGTTTTCATTTCTCCAAAAAGTATGTTATACTAAAGTCCATCATACAGGAGTAACTTATGACTAACGAATTTCTTCATTTTGAAAAAATCAGCCGCCATACATGGCAAAACCTGCATCGCAAAACAACTCCGCCCCTGACCCAGGCTGAACTTAACTCTATCAAGAGTTTCAATGATAAGATCAGTCTGCAGGACGTGACGGACATTTATTTACCCTTGACTAACCTCATTCAGATCTATAAGCGTTCCAAGGAAGACTTGGCTTTTTCCAAGGGGATTTTTCTACAAAAGGAAAGCCGGAAACAGCCCTTTATCATCGGAGTTTCTGGCAGTGTGGCCGTTGGGAAATCCACCACCAGCCGTTTGCTGCAGATTTTACTTTCTCGGACTTTTTCAAATGCAACAGTCGAGTTAGTCACGACAGACGGTTTCTTATTTCCGAATAAAACCTTGGAAGATCATGGCATTTTAAACCGCAAGGGTTTTCCAGAAAGCTATAATATGGAGCTGCTTCTTTCCTTTCTGGATAGCATAAAAAACGGTCAGGATTTCCAAATTCCAGTCTACTCGCATGAAACTTATGATATCGTCCCTCAGGAAATGCAAGAGGTAAAGGCTGCTGACTTTGTTATCGTCGAAGGGATCAATGTTTTCCAGAATCCTCAGAACGAACGCCTATATATGACAGACTTTTTTGACTTTTCTATCTATGTTGATGCTGAAGTCGAAAATATTGAAAATTGGTATCTAGATCGCTTTAAAAAAATGCTGACGCTGGCTGAAAACGACCCCAAAAACTACTATCACCGCTTCACCACTCAAGCAGAAGAGGAAGTGGTAGCTTTCGCCCATAATGTCTGGAAAAGCATTAACCTTGTCAACCTGCTAGACTACATTGAGCCAACCCGCAATCGGGCAGAAATTATCCTGCACAAAGCCGAAAATCATGAAATTGATGAAATTTACTTAAAAAAATAAAAAAGCTTGTCAAATCCTAACTTTTCATATATAATTAGATAGTTAGTATTTTCAATGGAGGTGAAACAACTTGGCAAACATTAAATCAGCTATCAAACGCGCTGAATTGAACGTGAAACATAACGAAAAAAACTCAGCTCAAAAGTCAGCTATGCGTACTGCAATCAAAGCATTTGAAGCAAACCCATCTGAAGAACTTTTCCGTGCTGCTAGCTCAGCTATCGATAAAGCAGAAACAAAAGGTTTGATCCACAAAAACAAAGCAAGCCGCGATAAAGCACGCCTTTCAGCTAAACTTGCTAAATAATGCATACAAAGGGAGCTCTCAGGAGCTTTTTTTGTTTCTCACACAAAGGAGAAAAGGATGAAAATAGCAATTATCGGTTATTCCGGTTCTGGCAAATCCACTCTAGCAGCACAACTGTCCAACCACTACTCCATTCCCAAACTTCACATGGATAGATTGCAGTTCCAACCTGGATGGAAGGATAGCGACCGTGATTGGATGAGTGAACAGATGGATGATTTTTTGTCAAAAAATACCGACTGGGTCATTGATGGCAACTACTCTTGGTGTTTTTATGAACGGCGGATGGCAGAAGCCGATCAAATTATCTTTCTGAACTTCTCTCGCTGGAACTGCCTCTATCGAGCTTTCAAACGCTATCTAAAATACCGCAACCGGACCAGAGAAAGTATGGCTCCAGGCTGCCCCGAAAAGTTTGACTGGGAGTTTACCTGCTGGGTTCTCTGGAAAGGCCGACGTCATACAGCACTGGCAAGATATAAGAGAATCCGACAAACCTTTCCTCAGAAATTCTACGAATTAAGGAACCAAAAAGAACTGAACAACTTCTTACAGAACCTAAAAACAAGCGAGCTCTAATGACTCACTTGTTTTTATTTGATTTTCTTTTTCTGTGGGAAAAGTGGTAATCCTAAAGAAGCTATTTTTTCAGCTGGAACCTTCATGCCGTCCTTAATCCACTTGGAGAGAATGGAAACAACTGCCGAACTCCAGAAGGAATTCATGTAAGAGTTAGTCGTTTTCTTAGCATTGCGATTGCGCTTTTCCAAAAAGTCAAACACGGCCTGAGTCAGCAGCTTTTCAAAATTATAGTCAATGGCTAGACTGATAACCCGAGCTTCTTTCTTAGCTTCCTTAAAAAGAAAAAGCCAAATCTGGTACATCTCCGTTTTGAAGTTAAACTCTTCCAATTTATCCGTAATACCTTGAACAGTGTTTTTAAAAATCTCTTCCAGAATCTGCTCTTTAGAGTTATAATTGCGGTAAAATGCAGCGCGGGAAACTCCAGCTCGCTCAACCAGCTCTGAAATCGTGATCTTTTTGAGTTCTTTCTTCTCCAACAGCTGCATGAGAGAGATTTCCAGAGACTCTCTCGTGATTTGATTGGATTCCTGATTGTATTTCTTTAAATTCGCGAGTGATTTTTCTGATATTTTCTTTTCCGACATAACAATTTCTTCCCTCTTGTCTCAGCTGACAGTTTCCGCTTTCTAGTAAGCATTCTTCATGTTATAATTGTAAAAAAAGACAGGTTTTTTGTCAATTTTTTTATTGTACATACTTGACAAAAAAGGAGAAAAATATGACTTGGAAAATTATAGCCGACTCTGGCTGTGACTTTCGTGAAATGACAAACTTAGCTAAAGACACTCAGTTTGAAAGTGTTCCCTTGACCATTCAAGTGGAAAATGAAATCTTTGTAGATAATAAGGAACTTGATATTGACCTGATGATGGAGAAGATGTATGCTTCTTCTGCTGCTTCTAAGTCTGCCTGCCCTAGTCCAGATGACTATCTCAAAAGTTTTGAGGGAGCTGACAAGATCTTTGTGGTGACTATCACTGGAACTCTATCTGGCAGCAATAATAGTGCACAGGTTGCTAAGAAAATCTTTTTAGAAGAACATCCTGATGCCCAGATTCATGTCATTGATAGTCTTTCTGCAGGCGGCGAGGTGGACTTACTTGTGACTAAACTCAATGAACTCATTCAGCAAGATCTCAGCTTTGATGAAGTCGTTGAAGTCATTAATCGCTATCAAGAGAAAACCAAGCTTCTCTTCGTTCTGGCGAAGGTAGATAACTTGGTCAAAAACGGCCGGCTTAGCAAACTTCTGGGAACCGTTGTCGGTCTGCTCAATATCCGCATGGTCGGTGAAGCTAGCCAGACTGGCACGCTAGAGCTTCTGCAAAAGGCACGCGGTCCGAAAAAGGCTCTTGCTTCTGCAATCGAAGAGCTACTCAAAGCTGGTTACAAGGGTGGCCGACTCATCATCGCTCACCGGAATAACGAAAAGTTCTGCCAGCAATTTAGTCAACTGGTGCAAGAAAAGTATCCCCAAGCTCAAATCGAAACGGTACCAACTTCAGGACTCTGCAGCTTCTACGCTGAGGAAGGCGGAATCTTAATGGGCTACGAAATTTAATACAAGTATCTAAAAAAGTAAAGGATTAGGCTCAAATAATTGACCTAACCCTTTACTTTTTCGATTTAATTCGCTATAATAAAACCAAGTAAAGGAGTTGATATTATGGCCAGAGGACGAGGCGCAGCAAGCCCCCAAGACAAGGAAGCAAGTCTTCTCATTTCGAAAAAACTTAAAGAACTTCTCAAGGAAACAGGTAAAAAACAAGTCGAGCTATCTCGTGAAACAGGCATTCCTGCTAGTACGCTGACTGGCTATATCAAAGGGACATCTCTGCCTATCGCAGCCAATTTAGAAAAGATTGCAAGATTTTTTGAGGTAGAGGTTGAAGAAATCGACCCTCGTTACCGACTAATCGCTGACATCCCTCAGCAATTCCCCGATTTAAATCGTATTTATCAACAACTTGACCAAGACAGACAGGAGAAAGGATTAAAGCTACTGGAAGCTAGCCTGACTGAGCAAGAAACACAAGCCAACTTAAAGGATGACTACTTCCCCTACTTGGTCTATGAGAATTACTATCTCTCTCAGCATAAACCAGATCAGGCTGATTTAGTCTGGTTGGACAGAGAAATTGACTACGATATTGCCCTTTGGGTACGAACTGACTCGTTAGAGCCCAAGTATCCGAGAGACTCTGTAGCGCTAATCAAGCAGACTCATTTCGAGCTTGCCGGTGCTATCTATGCCATTGACTATGACGGCCAAACCATTATAAAAAGGGTTTTCAATGATCCAACAGGAATTCGCTTAATTTCCCTTAATAAAAAATACAGCGATAAGTTTATCCCGCATGACGAAGAGCCTAAACTCATCGGTCGAGTCATGGCGACTTTCATGCCACTGGATGTAGAAAAAATAAAGAAAAACAAATAACAGTTCTGCAAATGTACAGAGCTGTTATTTTTATGATTATCAGTAAAAAAAATCAGAAAGTCTTTCGACTTCCTGATGCTCTTTTAATAAAATACTGCTAACTCTTCATTCAGTTTTTTCATGTAGTGTTTGTGGACTATGTAAGACAACACAGCTAATCCTACTAGAACTAGAGCCACTATCGTATAAATTACTAGAGGCGCAAGAAAATTGGATATAAAGAAGAGAAATGTAATGACAATCATCATTCCTAAAATCAGAGCGATAGCTAGGAGAGTTTTCACCATATTATTACCTCGGCTCATCAATTCTGTGACATTGGACCAATTGGTCACGAGATGCTTGTAATCTCGGTAGTAACCCCAGGAACTCCACATTAGACTAATCAAGGCCCAAACAATCACCATTCCCAAGAAAGTCACTGGATGCATACCGGAAACAAGGCTGGTTATCAAAAGCAAGGTCAGAGGCAGGATAGACTGAATGGCAAAGATCTGCCAAAACTTCAGATGAATATATTGCTTCAAATCAAAGGGGAGAACCTTAAGATAATCAAAATTTTCCCTTTCCAGAGAAATCCCAATAGCCGTAAGGTTGCTGCCACCTGAGTTTAGTGTTGCAATCAAAACAGCCAGGGCCATCATTGGCAAGAGGAAACGCGGTCCCAGATAAGGAGTCAAAGACAGGCCGCCTTGTATCATCCCCATTCCCATACTGAAAATGACAATGTAAGGGAGAAAGGCCGACATAAAGATGGCCTGCATAATGACAGAACCCTCGCTCAAGAGCCTGATGTTGTAGCGCCAGACAAACTTTTTGAGATTTTTCGCTTCCGCAATATTGATGTCATGCACGCGCTCCCGCTTTCCTACTGAAGAGCCCGTCATGAGAGCTGCCTCATAAAATTCTGGAATCACCTTGGTCTTTACGATGAAAAATAGAAGAGCCGCAACTGCCACCCATCCCAAAAAGCTCAGCAAGGAAGCTGTATGAAAAGGATGAAGGATAAAATCATAAAAAGCTTGAACTGGCGGGAAGAAAGCTTTGACCTCTGTACGATTTATGACGCTTCTGCTGTTCATTTGATTAATCATAAAATAGAGGAAAAAGGATCCGACGGAAACAAGAGCCAGAATGACATTGGACAGGATGGTCTTGTACTTTCTGAAAAATGCTGTCTTGGTAATAAAGTGGACGGCAATCAAAATCAGAAAGGTGATAACTGAACTTAAAATCAGAATAGCAAGCAGAGCCAAGGGCAGCCCCAAGAAAGGATTACCACCTTGAAAAGCCAAAACCAACAAATAACTGAACATAGGCAGAATGGCAATCAGCAAGGTCAGAATAACTGAAATGCTTTTACCGACAATGATTTCTGCTTCGCTAAAAGCGTAGGGGCGATAAGACTGCAAGTCTTTGCTTTCATAAAAGACATTGTAAAAAACCAGAAAGCCCTGAGACATAGAAAAGAGAGCAAAAGCGGAAACCAAATTGGCAAAGAGACCAGGATTACCAACCAATTGGTTCAGGGAGCCCATCAAACCGAAAAGAAAGAGATAGACCAGTCCTAAAATCAGATACATGCGGATAGCCTTCAGCGATACATTGACCTTGCGCTCAGGATTCTTAGCTTGCATCTTGCGGTACTGCTGCAGCTGAGACGGCTGAATGGCGTAGAGGATGTTGATATCAACGAGTTTTTTTATAGCTTTAATGCGCATCAGGAATCACCTCTTCTCTACGGCCTGCTAGACCAAGATAAATGGTTTCAAGAGACTGTTCTGGATGTTGGCCTTTTAGTTCTTCAATAGTTCCGTAGAAAATCAATTTCCCTTTTTTGAGAATGGCTACCTTATCACAGAGCTGCTCTGCAACTTCCAATACATGGGTCGAAAAGAGAACTGTATTTCCTTTATCCGCATGCTCCCGCATCATCTGCTTGAGGTCAAAAGCTGCCTGCGGGTCAAGACCAGTCAGCGGCTCATCCAGCACCCAAATATCCGGGTCAGACAAAAGCGCCGCTATGACGAAGACTTTTTGCCTCATCCCATGAGAAAATGAATCAATGACCTCATACCGATGAGAGCCAAAGTCAAAAATATGGAGCAGATTTCCCAACCGCTCTTCGACTTCGGCATTTGTCATATCGTAAGAAGTAGCTACAAGTTCCCAGAACTCATTGGCAGTTAGGCGCAAAAATAAATCTGGTGAATCAGCTACATAGCCGATTTTTTTCTTGATTTCCAAGCGATTAGCGGATAATTCTTTCCCATCTACAAAAATATGTCCACTGCTTGGATTGATGACGCTGACCAATGACTTAATGGTAGTAGATTTTCCGGCGCCATTATGACCAATCAGACCGACGATTTCTCCGCTTTGCAAGGTCAGATTCAGCTGATTGAGAGCTACCGTTCCTTCATAAACTTTAGTGACATTTTTAAATTCAATCATAAGAGAGCTCCTTTACCGATTTCTATACAGATTAGTATACTCTTTTTGCGCCTTTTTGTCTCGTCTCTGCCTAAGGTCTTATATAAGATAAAGTTAAAAGCAGCTGAACTTCATCTAACTATGAAATTCTAGCTGCTTTTTGAACAGAACCATTAAGGTTGTTTGTATTTCTTTGCTAAACTAGATAAGCCTAGTGTGCTGACAAGCAGAGCCAGGCCAAGATGCAGGATTCCCTTATCTGAATTGCTACCGGTTTTAGGTAAGGCAGTTGGAGCTTGCTGCTTGCTTATCTTCTGAACTTTTCCTACTGCCTGTTCATAATGTTCTCCAAAGTGAACCACCAACTGAACTGACGGAACTTCTCCGCCTTCTTCGCTGTCAAAGATATACTCAGGAACTTCTAAAATTGCTGGTGCGACTAATTTTGCACCAATAATCTCTGGTAGAGCTGCATAAGCTGTATCAAGAGCATTCGGTATATAGTTTGCCTTTTGCAGACGGCTAGCTTCCAAAGTAGGTATTAAGGCAATGATGGAGTCCGTCTTGAAAGTCACCTCATATTGACGATCAATTTTGAGGTCGCTTGGGTCGTACGTGTTGAAAATCAGAGCCAGCTTATGGCCTTTTTTTACCGTATAGAGATTAGGCTGCAAATAGACTGTATAGTCGTGGAACTGGCCAATCTGAGGCTTAATACTATTTTGCGAGCTAGATGGTGTATAGCCCGATTCTGGATTAGCCAGATTGACCCATCCTTTGGCAATGACTTTGTATTTGGTTTTGACAGTCGCAAAATTTTTGATATCCATATTGTTGAGATTGCTGCCCATCCAAAAGCCGTCTTTCTGACTTTCATCGCTGGCTGCACCGTTTCCAACCACATCAAACTCTTGGTCTGATACATCTACTAGGAGAGCATTGACCTGCAGATTACTGCCACCCCCTTTGCCAGAGCCGCCTTGAAATGGACTGGGATATGTCCTTTAATGGTCATATCCTCTTTGACATCTGTCATAAATGTCAAATTAGCCTTAGAAGAAGCTTTGCTAACCGCTTCATCACGCTTGCTGGTATCAATTCCCGCTCCTGCGTAGTCACTGGAAATCGTTTCTTCTAAGCGCTTAGACTGAGCTGTCAGAATCAAGCGATTACTGCTTTTCCAGTTATCATAACTGGTCCATTTATTTGGATCATAGTTGTTTTGGGCTAGAACAGCTGGAAGCTTGCTGACATCATTTTCCACATCATAGAGGTAATGAGAGAACCAAGTATTGAGCAGGTCATAAAAATCTTGCTTGTTAGCTGTAATACCAAAGCCTCTAGATACGGCAGCGGGATTGATATGATTCCCTTGGTGAAGATAAAGTTTCACATCTTGACCGGCTTTTTTTAGCGCATCATACATGAGCTCAAAGTGCTTGGTTTTGACATTGTCGTCATTTAAACCATGCACTAGCAGGGCACTGGTTTTTATCTTTTCTGGATGCAGTGTATAATCCCGTTCCTGCCAAACCTGACTATAGTTACGGCCGTACGCATTCTGGTCTTTATTTAACTGATTAATGTAGTCAGCATACTTGTTACTAATAGCAGCCCAATCTTTTTGATCCAGCAACCGTGTAGCGACATAGAGAGAAAGCCAAGATAAATCATTGTAAGGCGGATTGGTGTAAGCCGACCCTTGACTGTTGAAATAATCATACCAGCTGGCAATTCCAGCAGCTGGAACGATGGTTTTCAAGCCTTCAACGCCAGTCGTTGCCACACCGAAAGTTGTCGTACCAGCCCAAGACAGACCAGTCATACCAACCTTGCCATTAGCCCAGTCGGCCTTGATTTCGATATTATTAGTCCTATCTGTGTAGGCCGTTCGTTTACCATTGATCCATTCGACAATATTTTTAAATGCTTCAATTTCTAAATCAGATCCGGTTGTATTAAAACCTTCAGAACCTTTGGTTCCTAGACCAGCGCTAGAAACAAAAGCATAGCCTCGGACGAGGAAATAATCATACCAGTTCAAGTTTTCATAGTCATAAATCCCCTCATAAGGACTGTAATAATACCAATCCGATGACATTGCTCTTTTTGCCGCATCAATACTGCTCATACTAGAAACTGGCTGGCGCTTAGATGGCTGATTACGGAGGCTCTTCATGTCATAAGAACCGTTTGTCGGCAGATTGAGACTTTCCAGCGTCACATGGTCTTCATCTAAGGTTCCAGCGACATAAGGCCGGGCTTCCAAAATTGTCGCAGCCTTATAATCACCCTTAGCTGCTGCTTTAGGAAGCTGCACAATAGCCTTGACCAAATCTCGCTTACCGTCACCATCCGTATCGTGGTCAGTCTCTACATAGACTGGGAAACGAACAATCTCACTGCCTTCATAAGTATACTCCTCATATCTGTCTTCACCACTACTATAGGGAAAAATTGGCTGTGAACGACCATTCAAAAAGAGGGGCTCTTTCTTTTCAGAGCGATAAGCATCATGCAGTCGCTTGGCAACCGAATACATAGATTGCAGATTAGCACCCTGAACACTGGCTGTCAAATCAGCCTCTTTTTCAATCATCCCTAAGCTCTTTGCTAGATTTGCTCTATCCTCGGCACTGCTACCCAACTGAGAATCACTGACTGCTGCCCATTTGAGCAATTCATCTACAGCCTCTTGCAAGGTTATTTCCTTATCAGCGAGGGAAGGGTTTGAAAGGCCGCCGGTATAGGCAGACAAATCTTGTCCTTTCACAGCAGTTGGCACGGCAGATGGACCCGAGTTGACATCTTTAGCCAGAGCCAGAAGCTCCTTCTCCTCTGATGGATTGAGGCTTGGTGCTGCTTCATCAGGCACAAGTGGTGCCTTTTCTTGCTTTTCCGAAACCGGTTCTTCTGAAGAACTCTGACTTGCAGTTTCTACTGCCGTTGATTGTTGATCCTGAGAGCCAGTTTCAAAAGCCTTTGCAACTGTTTCTGTCTTGAGATTGTCCGTGCGCTCGCTACTAGCTTGAGTCGCCTCATCCGCCTGAACAGCTTGCGCCAATACCAAAGGTGCAAGCAACAAAGTCGGTAGGAGTAATGTAACTAGTCTTTTCTTTCTCATAAAGACACCTTTCCTTAGATAAAATCTTTTATAATAAGCCCATTATACTATGTAAGCGCTTTTATTTCAATCTATTCTATCTTTTTATCTATGAAAAACGTCAAAATATCTATAGAAGCAGAAAAACACAAACGATTGCGCCTTTCTGCTTCTTTTGGTACAATAAAGCCAATCAGTGAGAATGAAAAGGACAATTTATATGGAAAACCAAACCTTAATGCAGTATTTTGAATGGTATCTGCCAGATGACGGTCAGCATTGGAATCGCTTAGCGGAAGACGCACCTAACTTAGCAGCCAAAGGAGTTCGTAAGGTCTGGATGCCACCCGCTTTCAAGGGAACCAGCTCTAATGACGTCGGCTATGGCGTATATGACCTCTTTGATTTGGGAGAGTTCGACCAAAAAGGGACTGTACGCACCAAGTATGGATTGAAGGAAGAATACCTCCGAGCGATTGAGGCACTTGGGCAGAACGGCATCGAAGCTATGGCGGATGTTGTCCTCAATCACAAGGCCGCAGCTGACTACAAAGAGCGTTTTACCGTCGTTGAAGTTGATCCTAACGACCGCACAAAGGTCTTGTCAGAACCTTTCGAGATCAAAGGCTGGACTAAATTTGTCTTCCCAGGCCGCAAAAAAGCCTATAATGACTTTGAATGGCACTGGTACCACTTCACCGGCACTGACTATGATGCCAAAAACAACAAGTCAGGCATTTTTCTCATCCAAGGGGACAATAAAGGTTGGGCAGATGATGAGCTAGTGGACAACGAGAATGGTAACTACGACTATCTCATGTATGCGGATATTGATTTCAAGCACCCCGAAGTCATCCAAAATCTCTACGACTGGGCTCATTGGTTTATTGAAAGTACTGGTGTTCATGGCTTTCGCTTAGATGCTGTTAAGCACATTGATTCCTTCTTTATGAAGAATTTCATCCGTGATATTACTGAAAAATACGGTGACGATTTCTATGTCTTTGGAGAATTTTGGAATGGTGATGAGGCAGCCAATAACGATTATCTAGAAAGTATTGACTATCGCTTTGACCTAGTCGATGTCAAGCTCCATCAGAATTTATTTGATGCCAGCAAATCCGGAGCAGACTATGACCTGCGAACTATTTTTGACCAGACACTTGCAAAGAATCATCCTGAATCAGCTGTGACCTTTGTAGACAATCACGATACTCAGAGAGGTCAGGCTTTAGAATCTACTGTCGAAGAATGGTTCAAACCAGCTGCCTATGCTCTTATACTTCTAAGAGAAGCTGGATTGCCCTGCGTCTTTTATGGAGACTACTATGGCATTAGCGGAGAATTTGCCCAAGAGAGCTTTCAAGAGCTACTAGACAAACTCCTAGACATCCGCCTCAATCTAGCCTATGGAGAGCAAACCGACTACTTTGACGATGCAAACTGTATCGGCTGGACTCGTCAAGGTAAGGACGATGGTCAACCAATCGCTGTCCTTATCAGCAATGACCAAGCAGCCAGCAAATCCATGCTGGTCGGTCCGGAATGGGCTGGCAGAGAATTCAGCGACTATCTAGGCAACAGCTCACAAATCGTAACCGTTGACGACCAAGGCTGGGGAGAATTTCCTGTGGAGGAAAAATCAGTTAGTGTTTGGTCACTGAAATAAAAATATATCTTTTGAATTTATTGTATATAATATTACTTTATTATTTAAAAAGGGCTCTATAATTTTTGTAGTTGGTAAATTCACCGTAGGGATTATAGAGCCTTTTTATTGTAGAAAAAAGCCCCATAAGATCTATAATGAAAAGCGACGAAACCATCATTAGAAAGAATCTCATGGAACAGTTAAATTTTACCACAAACCTTCTCAGAATGAAAGACAAAAATATTATCATGTTAGATTACAAGGACTCAGGGACACATAAAGAAGTTATTGCTAAGCTAGATTATTCTGCACCTAAATGCCCTCGCTGCCAAGGACAAATGACTAAATATGATTTTCAAAAAGAATCTAAAATCCCCTTCTTAGAATGTGCAGGATACAAAACTCTCATTCGGTTAAAGAAACGCCGTTTCCGCTGTCAAGTCTGCAGGAAAATGGCTGTCGCTGATAGTTCCCTCGTCCAGAAGAATCACCAAATCTCAACCATCGTCAACCAGAAAATCGCTCAAAAACTAATTGAGAATGTCCCTATGACAGCCATCGCTGAAAGCTTGGTTGTCTCCACATCCACTGTTATTCGCAAACTAAAAGAGTTTAAGTTCAAGACGGACCTCAACCGCCTGCCAACTCACATGTCTTGGGATGAATACAGCTTCAAGAAGGGGAAAATGAGTTTTATTGCACAGGATTTCGACTCAAATAACATCCTAGCTATCTTAGACGGACGGACTCAAGCTACTATTCACAATCACTTCCTAAGATACTCCAGACAAACCAGAAACCGCATCAAGGTCATTACCATTGATATGTTTAGCCCCTACTACGACATCGCCAGACAGCTATTTCCTTCTGCTAAAATCGTCCTTGATCGGTTTCACATTGTACAACACCTAAGCCGGGCTATGAACCGTCTGCACATCCAAATCATGAATCAATGCGACTGAAAATCTCACGAGTACAAGGCAATCAAACGATACTGGAAACTGATGCAACAAGACAGTCGGAAACTCAGTAATAAACGCTTTTATCGCCCAACTTTTCGCATACATTTAACCAACAAAGAGATTCTAGAAAAACTGCTCTCTTTCTCTCAAGAACTCCGAAATCATTATGAGCTGTATCAACTCTTGCTTTTTCATTTTCAAGAGAAACAAGCTCAGCATTTCTTTGGTCTCATTGAAGAAAAGATTTCTTGTGTCAATCCGATCTTTCAGACTTTTTTGAAAGAGAAGGAAGAAATCATGAACGCTCTGGAGCTTCCCTACTCAAACGCAAAACTAGAATCAACTAACAACCTTATCAAAGTCATCAAAAGAAATGCTTTTGGTTTTCGAAACTTTGACAACTTTAAAACCAGAATCCTCATCGCTTTGGATATTAAAAAGGAGAGGAACAAATTGATCCTCTCCCGATGTTAGCTGACATCAACCCACTACAGTTGACAAAGAGCCAAAAAATCCAAAAAATGCTCTAGTGCACTTTCGGACCTTTCTATTATTTAATTGCAATTCTAAGCTTAATTAGGCTTTATATGTATACTAAAAACCAAATAATATAGCAGGATTTTTTAAAATATTAGAAATCATACTTTTTAGGTCTAGTATTATCTTTTTTTACAAGTATTGTTATATCAATTTCTCTTTTAAAATCATAGGTCTCAAATGCTAATTTCATTAAATTGAGCCTATCAGAGCTGGTAGGAGTAGAATTTTTAAAGCTTATTCTCCCGCCTAAAACAGGACAAAGGATTTTTCTCCCTTTCGCATTGTTTTCGATATATTCACAAAGCTTATATAGAATCGAAAAATAATCCCTCACATCACTTAATACCATTTTATCATTTAAATCAAAATCAGCAATTTTGACTAAATAATACTCAAGATTGTTATTATGAAACTTTACAATTTGATTGTTATCCTCTCTAATTTTTTTCAGATTGTCCGTGTTTATTGTCCTAAGAAAGTAAGAATAAACAGATTTTGAACTGATTCTTTTCTCATCTACTGTAAGAAAACTATCTGTCGCAATCACTCTTACAAAACTATCATATTTTGATTTAAAAATATTGTCATAATAAATTTCTAATTTCAACTTGTTTGTTGAGCTAATAAATTTATATTTATGATTTATTTTATAGATGACCGCAACTATTATAGAAAAAACAAGTATAAGGGCTTGTGAACACAAGTATATAAGGGAATTACTAGGTAGCATTGGCTGTAAAAATTGTAGTCCGCCAAACCATGCTAATGTAGTTGGTCCGTATTCTTTGAGTTTGCTAATCATAATACTCCTCTACTCTAAGTTTCTATAATAATATTTTGGAGGGTTTTCTTTCATGTTCTGATTTAAATTATTAATTCGCTTATCATTTATATCTTCCAAGTTTACATCACAGATATCTACATGAGTATTTTTGGCACCTTTATGACTAGACACCTTACGTTTATATTCTTCTTTATATGGGACGAAAATCCGAACTCCCCCTAATTTAGAGTAATTCGTTATACTTGTGACAGCCATTAAATCTCTCGAGAGACTCTCAGAAATTTGATAATAATACTTTATATCCCTATTGTTAGTGATTAAATGTATAATAAAGGGTTCTTTTTTAGAAATCTCATATTTTAGGTCTATTGATGTAGCTTCATAACAATTTAAAAAAGCATGTTCATATCCTCTGAATTTAAAAGTATGATTAAATTTTTCCTTCGGAATATGCATTCTCCAATTAAGATGGTACTTCTGAGGTTTTCTATGCCTAAATATATCGTATTCTTTAGGAGACGGGTATATTTTGGGAATTAACTGTATATGAGCATCTTTGTATTCAATGCCATCAATTATTATCTTTATTGGGACAACAACAGATAAATTTAAAACTCTCCCATTGACGAATATAAAATCCAAGCCTCCAACTATTAGAGTTTTCGTTTTTACTGCATGTCTCACTATAGTAACAATATCCTCTATGCTAATTCCTTGCTCTGGAAAAGAGATAATGTCTGCATTGTATTTATCAGATAAATTTAAAACAGTTACAATATCTGATAAAGACGATAAATTTTCCGATGTTTTAAGAAATGTCTCCAATCTATTATCATAGGAATAGAGGTTCGCTTGAGCAAATCGAAGAATTGACTTTTGCTCATAGTCTTCTACAACTACATCTTTTTTCTTAGGATAGCCATTTTCTTTATTCCAGTCCCCAATCAACTCATTAAGCTTTTTAAAATAGTTAGTTTTATCCTCACTACCTTTTTTTATTGATTCCTGAAAACTTTCTTCACCGATGTGTTTAAATATTTTGTACAATTCTTTTAACTGAATTTCATAATTATGTAGATATTTGTTATCATCATATTTATACCTTGGTTTCCTGAAATTATCTTGTAAACTAATAAACAATTTGTTGTCCACTTCAAAAAATGATTTATCTAATAAGTCTTCATAATATTTTACAAAATCATTTATTGACTCATCTTTGATACTTTTAATATTTTCCAATTTATTATAAAACATAGATACCTTTTTGAATTTCTCATCTACCACTTCCAAATTCTGAGAATTTTTTTCTATTGTACATAGCTGGTACCAGTAATCATATAGTTCCAAGAAAAATTCATCATCAACAAAATCATAAAAGTACTTAATAAATTTTTTTGATAACTCAATATTATTTCTATGATTTTCTTTTCTCATAGTTCCAAAAATAGAGTAAAAAACTGTCGAAATTATCCTACTTAAATGCTTTTTATCTTTAGATATTGTAAATAAATCTGATAATTTTGTAATATCTTTCGTTAAGATATATGCTTTGTCAAATTCATCTTCAAACTCTATCGGATCAATAATCCTATGATTATCACTAGATAATCTTGAGGTTTCTTTTTCAAATTTCTTTAAATAATTTACATCATTCTTCTCACTTATAACAAAAAACAAAGTTTTTTCCGAATTAAGATTTATATAAAATCCTTTTTCTTCTAATTCCTCCTTTATTTGATTTAATTCATTTTGAATACCATCTACAATTTTATTTTTATTGTCATTTGCAATTTCTTTGACGATAACAAAAGAAATATCATCAACATATCTTCCATATTGAATAGGATTTTGTCTAGATTGTATCTTCATATCCAACCCTCTGAGATAAATATTAATCAATACATTACTTGGAAAAAAACCTATAGGAAGAACTTTTTTATCCTCTAATGAAGATGGAGCCATTTTATTAATGTATTCTTTGACCAGCGGTAAATTATTATATTTTTCTATAACTTCAAAGACATAAGTATTTAATTTTATTACAGTTTCATCTGCCCTATTATCTTCAAGTAATGAATTAATCTCATTTCTCAATTTTTTTATATTAACAGAATAAAAGCACCTACTTAAGTCAGTTTGAACTAAAATACCCGTTTTATTTTTTTCTATCAAAGTTTTTACTTCTGAAAAACTTGCATCTCGAAAATCAGAATATGCTCTAAAATATGGTTTAAAAATGGAACTAGTATTTTGAGAAACTCTGTTTGCATATATATAATTAGGTAAATTATTTTTATCTAAATCTCTACCTATAATGTCCACCCAAATAGCTCCTAATATCATTATCTTCAAATCAGAGTGTAAAAAAAGATTATATTTTATATCTCCTTTTATTTTATTTTCCGCAGAGAAACTAATGACATTTTTTTCTCGCTTCTCTTCAAAAGATTCTTTGTTTTTTTTTATCTGATTTTTCCTTAGAAAGATCAATTTTTTTAAACAACGGAATTGCATCAATAGCACACTGTTCCACATCAAACGTTGAGTATTCTATTTCTTTAATAACTTTTTCAATTTGAACTTCCAAAAATTTTCTAATTTCAGTAAAATCACCTTCTACAACTCCAAACCATTGAACCCAATTATACATGTATCTTTTGTTATATCTTAATTCATTTAAAATTTTGTTAGCCAAGATTGTTTTATTTATAAGTGTCATAGAATGCTTCCCATCTAATTTCAGAAGTTAATTATACTTTATTAACTACACACTAGTACTAGTTACTGATTACCACCAATCCACTTCTTAGATAAGCATCCACCATGCGCTCTGTCGCGACAACTGAATCAATATGGGTACGCTCATAAGAATGGCTGGATTCGATGCCAGCGCCTAGCAGAGCATGCTTGACTTCTGCTCCTGCACTCATGGCTGCAGAGGCATCAGACCCGTAGAATGGATAGATGTCCAGTTTGTAAGGAATGTCCTGCTCCTTAGCCAAATTTACCAAATGCTGGCGGAAGCCATAGTGATAAGGTCCTGAAGCATCCTTGACACAGATGGAAACCGTGTATTCATCCGTCTGCTGGTCGTCACCCATAGCGCCCATATCAACCGCTAAGTACTCTACCGCTTGCGCCGGCAGACTGGAATTAGCTCCATGACCAACCTCTTCAAAGACACTGAAAGCAAAATGAGTCGTCACCGGCAGCTGAATAGCTTCCTCTTTATAAACGCGCAAAAGATTGAGCAAAATTGCTGCGCTGACCTTATCATCCAGAAAGCGAGACTTGATGAAGCCTGACTCGGTAACTGTGGTACGCGGGTCAAAGGAAATAAAATCCCCTACTTCGATTCCTAAATCCCTCGTTTCTTTCTCACTCGTCACCTTTTCATCCAAACGGACTTCCATATTGTCCTGAGTTCGCTCAACCGTCCCAGCATCTTTATAGACATGGCAGGAAGTCTGGTGAACTAAGATAGTCCCATTGACGGTCTTGCCACTGCTGGCCACATGGACTAGGCAATTTTCTCCTTCAATCATGTTCCAAGGGAAACCGCCAATCCGATCCAGCTTGAGGCGACCGTCAGACTTAATCGCACGGACAATAGCACCAAGAGTATCCACATGGGCAGTCACTACCCGATGCTGGGCGTCATTTTCACCCTTAACCACAACATGAACACCGCCTTTATTGGTCCGAACAGGCTCATAGCCCAATCCTTCTAGCGTGTGTACCAAATAGTCTGCCACCTCAGCCGTAAAGCCTGTTGGGGAAGGGATAGCCGTTAATTCTTGTAAATATTGAACAGTTTGATTCATGAATGTCTCCTCATCGTTTTTCTTTATTATAGCACAAAGAAAGCCTGAGCAAATAGATTTTCAGCAGGCTTTTAATGATTTTGAGAAATTATGACACCTCAATTACTATCGCCGTACTGCTACTCTTTCTCCTCCTGGACTTCAATCTTTTGCAAATCCCAAAAGAAGAGATTGCCCAACAATCCTAAGAGAAAAAGCAAGAGAGGAATGGCATAAGGTGCTAAGGGATTATAAGCTTCTCCAGCACTAATTTTCATCTGAGGGCCATATGGAGCTATCAACTGATAATAATTAAGACCGCAAAACAAAATCGAAAAGAAAAAAATAGAAAAGTAAAGCCGATAGAGATGCCCTAGTAGCTGTCCTTTGAATAAAAAAGCAACTTCCCCCATCAGTGTTGCAAAATTCATAACAGCAAGTACAAAATAAGCAATGACAACAGGAACTAATAAAAGAAAAAGGTAAAGATAACCATAAGCAACCTCCGGCTCTGGCTCAATTCCCGAATAACCGTACAGATACACCAGTAGATACAAAACTAGGGGCAAAAAAGGAATCACCCTAAACTTCCTATTTTTCATCAACATCTCCCTTTAAACAAAGAAACTTTTTCTTATTTTATTATAACAAATCTTCTTTATAAAACAAGAATTCACTTTTATTTTCAAGTATTCATTGACTGTAAAATCAAGCTTAGCAAATATTAGCCACCGTAAAAAAATCCATTTGAACGACTGCTTATTTTAGAGTTTGTAAATTTAACCGTCAGTACATTATCAAGGATAGATGATGACAAAGACAAGAAAAAATCATCTCAGCTAGCTGAGATGATTCGTTTGGCTAATATTAATTAGCTTTTTTGAAACGATAGGCAAGAGCTGATAAAAGAATCAGAGCAAATCCTGCTGCTATCGCAAAGATAGATGTTTCACTACCAGTTTTCGGCAAAACTTTTTTGCCAGTTGCTGATCCAGTAGCATCTTTTCCATCTTTATCTGACGAATTACCTGGGGTTCTATCAGTCGAAACGCCTGGTTTATCACCAGATGATGATGGTGGTGGTGTCGAACCTGAAGAAGGTGGCGGTGTACCTGGTCCTTGTGGACGTCTAGCTTCAAATGTCCATGTGCCTGTAAATTTGACATCTGCGCCTGCAATAGTTTTACTATCTGCGTCATATTTGAGGAATTTCCAAGTACCATCACTTGCTTCAACAGTTTTCTTAGCTGGCTGAACCGCTTGAACGGCAGCACCGTCTGCATATTCAGTGGCATCATTTGGTAACAATGCTGTGACTTCTGCTGGCAAACTACGATTCGGATCTGCACTTACAAATTCATAAGTCGCCTTATATTTAGGTGCTGGAGTGAAATTCCATTTTCCGGTAAACTTAAGATCCTTATCTGCTACAGTCTGGCTATTAGTTTCTGCATAGCCATCGAAAGTCCATGTGCCTTCAGTAACTGTAACACTTGTTTTAGCAGGCTGCTTAGCGTCTACATTAGTACCACTAGTGTAGCGATTAGTATCTGCTGGAAGCAAATCCGTTACTTCTTTTGGCAGATTTGGATAGGCTGGATTAGAGCTGAGAAACTCATAGCTGACACCATAGTCTTTATAACTGTTGGTGAATGTTTGATTATTGTCTGTTACAGCAGCTTCCAACTTGCCATTGTTTGCGGTCACTGTGACAGTCACAGTATGTTCTGTACTGTCATAGGTCACTCCAGCTTCACTTCCAGCTACTTCTTTCAGCTTGTAGGTATAAGTCCCTTCTTTATCATAGTTGATTTCAGAAAACTTAATATTACCATTGGCGTCATTTGTCGCTTGAAGTTCCACGTTATTTCCGCCAACCTCAGTCAGTTTGAAAGTATACTTTCCAGCTTCAAGTGCTTTACCATCCAGAACTTTCTTAGCGGTAATCGCTGCAGTTGCTGGCTCTAACTTGTAGGTATTGGTGAAAGCCTCACGGTCATAATTAACCTCCGCTGTCTTAACGCCGTTGTTGTCTGTTACAGTAACAGTAACATTGATGTCTGAATTGGCATCGTTTGTCACACCTGGCAGATTACTTGCTCGTTCACGAATGATGTAGTTAAAGGTTCCTTCTTTTTTGAAACGAAGTTTCTTAAAGGTTACGGCACCAGCTTTATTGGTTACCGTTTGAACAACTTTATCGTTGTCATCCTTATTGATCAAATCAAAAGTAAATTCACCATCCTCCAAATTACGGCCAGTCAATTCCTTTTTGACTTTGAAGATAACTTCATCCGAACGGGTACCTTCCCCGACACCATCAAGAGTTGTCAAAGGTGCAAATGGACGTGATACTAAATCTGGCATCTTTTGTCCATTAGCCGTAACAGTTATATCGTTAAAGGCTTTTTTGGTCACCTTATCTACTGGCTCAGTCAAACGAGTCCGGTAAATAACATAAATACCTCTTCCGCTCAAATCCCCAGCATTAACTGTGAAATGATTGGAGTCTGTAATTGAAACGACATCGCTTGGATTAAAGGATTTACGTGTGCCAGAAGCACCTTCCCACTCAGTAAAGTAGTAACCTGTAATCCCTGAATCTTCATCCAGCTCTTGACCTTCTGGAATGGCGTCCTCAATGACAACTTGACCAAGATTTTGGACATCGCGATTGACACGGATACGCCAGTTGACGTAGTTTGGATCCTTAGAATCCTGAACACCCCACTTGGAATAACCCTGAGGCTCCTCATCAACCTTGATGCGCTTCAGCCTATAGGTTCTAGCACCTGGGAAATTAACTTCTTGCTCTTGGTCATAAGGCATATTATCAGCCCAAACCACTGTGAAAGAAGATTGAATAAGCTTGGTATCTGGCATTTTCGCAAAATACTCAGCATTTGTGACAGTAATGGTTGCTGTATTTGTAACAGGATCTGTCACCAACTTAGCAACAACAGTGCCATCCGGTGCGCTTATGTTTTCCTCCAAAGTTCGCTCAATTTTGAACTGTGATGGAACACGATAAACCATTGTATCACCATTATTTAATACTTTGCTATCTGCAAATGTATAGGTCGGTGCAATGTAAAATTTACCTTCACCGTAGCCAGTATCCTTTAAAGGATTAGTATTAATAGTGACGTTTGTAGTTAGTTGATAGTCGCCATCACCTAACTCTGCAGCAGAAACCCTAGGACTTGAGCTTAACAAGGGAATAAAGGTTGATACCAAAAGCAGCAAAGTCATCAGAGCATGAGACACTTTATGATAAGTTTGTTTCACCTTGAATGCGGTCCTCCTTCTTTTTATATTTTATTTCGACAAATGCTGGCAGGCACACCATCATCTGTCTACCCCCTCATTTTCAGTCGATTCTAAATCAAGATTTATTACCAAACTAAAAATGAATGTATTTGTATATGATAAGCAAATATGACATATACATATCAATTATAACATAAAAATTATAATTTACGCTCTGTAAACTATAATTTTTATTAGCATTTTTCTATTCTTTGTCTACTTTCGTTACAAAAAAGTTACAAATTATTTTTTTAATCAAACTCGGATGGATCATTATTGTTTTATTAGAAATAAATAGTAGAAAAAATACCTAGACTTTTTACAGTCTAGGCATTTTTAAACATATACAGAAAACAACTTATTGCTTACTTATTAAAGATTGACTGTCTGAAGTCGTCTGTTTCACGAAGATAAGCATTGTAAATCTTCTTCTTAAGCAGGTTGACCCAGCTAGCATCAACACGGCTGGTAGCATTGGTAATGTTGCGTACATCCTCTGCTACTGCTTCGTCCATCAGCTTCTGCATCTCTGCATAAGAGCGAATGGTTACTTTCTTAGTACTGTTTGGATTTCTGAGTTCGTACTCGATGGTGATTGGCTTGAGCTTGGACAGCTGATCAATCCGCTCCTTATACATAGCCTTCTTGAAGGCTACCCAAGAGTCATATTCACCCTTGAATACATTTTCCAAGACTTTCTGGTCAGTCACTAGACCAACATCTCTTCCGGACCATCCGTCCCAAGTTTTCTTGCCTTCATCAAAGGCTTCCTTAGAGTACTTACCAGAAACATAAGGGATAAATCCATCATGGTAACCCTTGGCTGCCAGCAACTCATAAGCTGTGCGACGGAACATGACATCACCCGGCGCTCCATTTGGATTGCTCAAGGCTGAGTAAATCGGTGAGAAGAGGCTGAGGCTGAGGTAGCCATTTCGGCCGTATTTCCCACTATCCTTGTTCTCCCGACGAGTGATAACATCATTTTCAATCAGGGAGTTAAAGGTCTTCAGTTGTTTGATTTCTTCAGCAGTGAAGGTTCGTGTCTGGTTTCCAGCGTGGGTTTCCTTACCATACTTATCAGTAATATAGTAATTCTCCATCTTTCTGAACCACTGAAGTTTCGCATCATCACTCTGCTTCAGCATAGAGGTACCTTCTAGGTAATCTAGGGTGTAGATCATGTCAAACATACCATGGACATAGTGCTGTAGGTCTTCTGCATTTTGAACGCGTTCCTTGAAGTTATATGTGTGCAGGCGCGTCTTAGAATCCTTGTCCACCTTGAAGAGGGTATTGAGTGTAATGGTTGCCTCATCCGCACTTGGAGTGGACTGCAGGAGTCCGCGAGCATAAAGCTCAGCTCCCAGACCTTCGCGGCGACTATTGCCCTCAAAGTAGATGCCACCGTCAGAGTTATGGGTCATCTCATGCGTGTAGACTGAGTTACCATAGTCTTCTAACAATTTAGCTGCATCAAAGTGGGTTACACTTCCCGTAGCATAGGCATTGTAGCCCTTGCTTGGATACCACTTGCCAGCTGGTCCAAAGAACTCCTGCATAACCAGTGATTTCTTGTCATTAGCTGGAGCCCAATATCTTTGACCTGTCTTGTCGACCATTGAGAATCCATCATAAACTAAAACAGAACGGAAGAGCTTGTCCTTGCTTTCATCGCTTAGAATCTTATACCATAAGTCATAGTGATCGCGCTGGTACTCAGCTGTTTTTCTCACTCGATCTTCGACATATTCAGCTAGCTCTGCATCTGTCCGAACCCTGCCATTGGCATCAAGACGATAGCGATCATAAGCCCCCATAGAGAGGGTAGACATATTGGAGATAGCATAGACACCCTTCTCAGTCATAGTCAAGAGTGGCAAGAGCATGCCCTTGTGTTCCCAGTTATCAGCAGTAATCTTGTCGTAAACGCCGACAGAATACTTGCTCTTGTTCTCGGCTGCATCCTGAAGCTGTCTCGCTTCTGCTATATCTGACTTAGCCTCAACGATGTAGGCTTTAGTATTGGTCTTGAGCCATTCATTATTGCTCTTGTCCGGCAGGAAGAGCTGACGATAACCTTCTAGATAATTGAAGAGCCCTCGTTTACCAGTCGCTTCAGAAAGCGAGGCTTCATAAGCCATATAGTTGTTCTTAGCTTTAAGATTGTTCATGCCTGACTTACCAAGTGAAATAATGGTATCTAAGGTTGAAGCATTATGATTTCCAAAGAAGTCAAATTTATAGGCTGACAAATCCTTGACATTGATATTGTCATAGTTGATATTATACCAACGGTTGAGATAGGTTAGACCAAGTAAGAAGGCTTCTTTATTGTCTTTTATTTGCTGAGCTATATAGTCTGCTACAACATTGCCTTCCGTATTGATAGACTTGTCCATAGCCAGTACCTTGCGTAACTCTTCTGACAGCTTGGTCTTGACTTGGTCAAAAGCCGTATCCAGATAGAGATCATCCAAAGAAGTGTCAGCATTTACGCCTAAAACAGTTCGCATAGCCGGTGAGTCCAGGACAACCTTGTTCAACTCCGGCAGCACTTGATTGAGAACTCTGCTATAGTCTGATAGGAAGGCTTCTGGTGTATAAAGAAGGTCTAGGCCATTTACAGTATATTCTGCAATTGCCTTATATTTGAAATCTCCCTTATAGGTCAGATTCAGGTATTCAACTGTATTATCCTCGAAGTGCAGCATCAAGCGATTAATCGCTGTCTTGTTGCTATTGATATCAGTGATAACCTGGTCGCCCTTCATCGGAACAACATCCAGCAAGTACTCGGTATTGAGCTTGTGATTATCTGGAAGTTTATTTCCATAGGCAACGATGGTCTCCTTATTGTAGAATGGAAGGAGTTTTTCCATGTTAGCATAAGCTATTAAACGGTCTTCTCGAGCATTCTTTTCCTGGGCATAGTTGACAGAATAAAGGTTGAGATTCGTGTCTTCCAGCGTGGTCGTAATGTCTAGGCTAGCCAGCTTCTCTTCTGCCTCGTTCAGAGTCAGTGTTGATGTGACAAACTTATCATTTTCCAATGTTTTATTTCCTTCAACGGCATAAGCTTCTGTGATACGGTTATTCTCATATCCCTGGTCGCCTGAAATACTGTAAACATTTGTACCGCTGACATTACTGATGACATTATCAATCAAGCCATTGAAGTAATTGGAACCAACCACACCACCAATCTGACCGTTCTTAGTAGAGTTTTGAATCTTTCCAGCTACATAAGAGCGGCTGATGCGGGCATTGTTTTCTAAACGGCCGACTAAACCGCCAAAGCGTTGGTTGTTGGCTCTAGCGCCTGCTAGAATGGTTACATCTGCCCTGCTTTGGCTAATCAAGGAGTCTCCTCCCTTAAGATTGGCAACCAAACCACCGACATTGTATTCCTTACCCTGTTTATCATTGGACACGATAGTTCCAGTAAAGGAGCTATTGGTAATTTGGGTATTGTTAGCAATAACAACCAAACCTGCCACCTGTGAAGCATTTTCTTTTACTTCTACTCTACCTTGGACTGAAACGTCTGTGATTCGAGACCCTTCTGCATTGCGGGCCAGGGCTGCTGAATCATAGGTTCCTACAATATTAACCTCTTTCAGGTCCAGATTGGAAATAGAAGAACCACTCTTGAGGTTTTCAAATAAAGGCTTAGCTAGATTATAAATCGCGTACTGCTTGCCATTATGATTACCTGTCAGACTGCCTGTGAAGTTCCCTTTGAGGTAGACATAGTCCGCAGGTGCCAGACTGACCTCGCTAGCATCCAAATCTGCTCCCAGAACATAGTTGCCAGCCATATTTTGCTTCATAGCGTCTACCAAACCAGCAAAGCTAGTGTAGACATTTTGTTGGCTAGGGACTGCCTTACTGATATAGAAGTCATAGCCAGACTTATAGGCTGTCTCACCTTCTTGGACCAGCTCAGGCAGAGAGACTGTTACTTTATAGACATCCCTGCCATCCTTATGGCTTTCCGCTATGCTGTGAACCGGCAGGAGCATTTCCTTAGATTCACTTGATTTGACTTTGACAAAATAGGTAGACAGATCCGTAGGCATAGAGCTCATAGATACGACACGCTTAAACTGGTCGTTTTCTTTTCTGTAAAACTCGACCGAATCAATATCTCGGAAGGCAATCTTCTTGTATTCCAATTCAAAGTCGCGGCTGCTGGTTTCAAGGTCTGTGAAGCTGCCATTATCCAATTCATAAGTCAGCTTGGTTTTCAAGGTATAGCCTGTGTAGTAGTCTAAGTCGCCAATCCTCAGACTTCCTGCGAAATTGGTAATCGGAAGAGTGCGAACAAGCTGATCTCCCTGATACAATTCTGCAGTCGCTGAACGGAAGGACTGGGTCTGGTCTTGCAGTCTATATTGAACTGTAACCGACTTATCATCAGGATTTTCTGTCAAACTTAGAATGGAAACTGTCGGCTTGACTTTAGGCACTCCATTTAGAGCTTCTTTGGCTGCTGTCAAGCTAGCAAAAGCTTGGTTGACCTGCACTTGTGTAGCAGTTTGATTGTTCAGAACTCCTTCTGCCTTGGCTAATTCGTCCCTATAAGCTGTCTGCTTATCTGAATCTGCATTCTTATATTTAGCAGTTGTTTTAACAGTTGGATTTAAATCAAATTCAGTTTGAAGAGCCGTTTTGACAACCTCAAGACCGCTTAACTGAGCTTTAGCTTGGTTAATTTGTTCCACCAGTTGATTGACTTCTGCTTGGCTAGCATGTGATTGGCTCAGAATCGCTTGACCTGCTGTCAAAGCAGTATCATAGCTAGATTGATGACTCTGACTATCGTTGAAATAACGTGCCTGAGCTTTAATCTGATCCGCTTCTGCTAATAGATTGTACAGTGGAATTAAATCGAACTCTTCTAAGGCTGCTACTTTCGGTGCTTCATTCGGTACCATATTTGGTTTAGCCGTACCAACCTTAACAACCTGCGTAACTGGAGCTAAAGTTTCTTCGTTTGACAATTCTTGGCGATCTATTTCTTGACCATTAGAGCTGTAAACGCGAGTCTTAATGGTGCGCTCACCTTGAACACCTGGAGTTGCGATTTGGCGGGCATCACGAACCAGCTCGTCGGTCTCTTCTTCTCGAATCGTGAAGTTGATTTTCTCTACGCGGGTTTCGTCCGTGTAGGTCAGTGGATACTCTGGTAAGGCGTCTGCTTTCGGTGCTTCATTCGGTACCATATTTGGTTTAGCGGTACCGATTTTGACGACTTGCGTTACCGGAGCTAGAGTTTCCTCATTTGACAGTTCTTGACGCTCAACTTCTTGACCGTTGGAGCTGTAGACACGAGTCTTGATGGTACGCTCGCCTTGCACACCTGGAGTAGCAATTTGTCGGGCTTCTTGAACCAATTCATCCGTTTCTTCTTCACGAATGGTGAAGTTGATTTTCTCTACGCGAGTTTCATCTGTATAAGTCAGTGGATACTCTGGCAAGGCGTCTGATTTTGGTGCATCATTCGGTACCATATTTGGCTTAGCCGTACCAATTTTGATGACTTGCGTTACTGGCGCTAGAGTCTCTTCATTGGATAGTTCCTGACGGTCAATTTCTTGACCATTAGAGCTGTAAACACGAGTCTTAATGGTACGTTCACCCTCAACACCTGGGGTTGCGATTTGGCGAGCATCGCGAACCAGCTCGTCCGTTTCTTCTTCACGAATGGTGAAGCTTATTTTTTCAACTCTAGTTTCGTCGGTATAAGTCAGCGGATACTCTGGAAGATCTTCTTCTTTTGGTGCATCGTTTGGTACCAGGGTTGGTTTAGCTGTACCGACTTTGACAACTTGCGTCACTGGAGCTAGAGTCTCTTCATTGGACAGTTCTTGACGATCGATTTCTTGACCGTTTGAGCTATAGACACGAGTCTTGATTGTCCGTTCGCCTTGCACGCCTGGAGTCGCGATTTGACGAGCGTCTTGAGGCAATTCATCAGTATATTGCTCTTCAATATTGAAGGCGATTTTCTCTACACGCGTCTCATCCGCATAAGTCAACGGGTATTCTGGCAAAGAATCTGCTTTTGGTGCATCACTCGGTACCATATTTGGCTTAGCAGTTCCGACTTTGACGACTTGCGTTACTGGAGCTAGAGTTTCTTCATTGGAAAGCTCTTGACGATCAATTTCTTGACCGTTGGAACTATAGACGCGGGTCTTGATAGTGCGTTCACCTTGAACTCCCGGAGTTGCGATTTGACGGGCTTCTCGAACAAGTTCGTCCGTTTCTTCTTCACGAATGGTGAAATTAATTTTCTCCACTCGGGTTTCGTCGGTGTAAGTCAGCGGGTACTCTGATAAAGTATCTACTTTTGGTGCATTACCTGGTACCATGTGCGGCTTAGCCGTGCCAACTTTGACGACTTGCGTTACTGGAGCCAGAGTTTCCTCATTCGAAAGCTCTTGGCGGTCAATTTCTTGACCGTTAGAGCTGTAGACGCGGGTCTTGGTAGTGCGTTCACCTTGAACTCCTGGAGTCGCAATTTGACGGGCGTCCTGTGGCAATTCATCGGTGTATTGTGCCTCGATGTTAAAGGCTATTTTCTCAACACGCGTTTCGTCGGTGTAAGTCAGCGGATACTCTGGCAAGGCGTCTGCTTTCGGCGCATCATTTGGTACCATGGTTGGCTTAGCAGTACCAACTTTAACAATTTGCGTTACTGGTGCTAATGTTTCTTCATTAGATAGCTCTTGGCGATCAATTTCTTGACCGTTGGAGCTATAGACGCGAGTCTTGATAGTTCGCTCACCTTGAACTCCCGGAGTTGCAATTTGACGAGCATCACGAACAAGCTCGTCTGTCTCTTCCTCACGAATAGTGAAGTTGATTTTTTCAACTCTAGTTTCGTCTGTGAAAGTCAGTGGATATTCTGGTAGTTCTTCAACCTTTGGTGCGTCAGCCGGAATCAGGCTTGACTTACTTGTTCCAACTTTAACAATCTGAGTGACTGCTGCAAGAATTTCTTCATCCGATAAAACTTGGCGGTCAACCTCTTGGCCATTCGAGGTATAGATACGAGTGGTAATCGCCCGCTCGCCTTGAACACCTGGTGTGACAATTTGGCGACTGCCCTCTGGAATCTCATCAGTATACTGTTCTTCAACAGAAAAATCTATCTTTTCTCTTCTTGTTTCATCTGTCGCGGTCAGTTCTAATTCTTGGGCTTGATGAACGGGTGCTTCATCTGGTGCGGTACCGTAAGGTGTTAGTTCCGGAACTTCTTGTACTGGAGCGGTATCTGGTGCAGTGCCATAAGTGGTTAACTCCGGAGCTTCTTGGACTAGCGCTGTATCTGGTGCAGTGCCATAGGTCGTCAATTCTGGGACTTCATTTACAGGTGCGGTATCTGGTGCAGTGCCATAAGTCGTTAGCTCAGGAACTTCTTGCACTGGTGCTACATCTGGCGTTGTGCCATAAGTGGTTAACTCTGGAGCTTCTTGTACTGGCGCTGTATCTGGTGCAGTGCCATAAGACGTTAATTCGGGAACTTCTTGCACAGGGGCTACATCAGGTGTAGTTCCATACGTCGTTAATTCTGGAACTTCATTTACGGGTGCGGTATCTGGTGCCGTTCCATAAGTGGTTAACTCTGGAGCTTCTTGTACGGGCGCGGTATCTGGTGTCGTGCCATAAGTCGTCAATTCTTGGACTTGATGCACTGGTGCTTCTTTTGGTACAGATTTGACTGCAGCAGTTCCGACCAACACAATTTCCGAAACTGGCTCTGCAGTTACCTGGTCTGAAATCACTTCGCTTTTTACAATTTCTTTACCAGCAATATAATTGCGAGTGACAACAGTACGTGTACCAGCGACACCTGCGCGAATGACCTGAGATTGCCCCTCTGCGAGCTCATTTGAATATTGGTATTCTGTTTGATAAGGCAGAACTTGAGTTTGGCTGCTTTCCTGGCTCTTGAATTCCAGTTCTGGTACTTCAGTGACTGGAGAAAGCCGAGCAAATTCACGTTCTTTGGCAGCAATAATCTCTTTTTCTTGCTCTGTCAGTTTCTCTGTTTCAGTAGATACAGGCTTGTTGGCAGTACCCTGATTCCCAGAAAGACCAGCAGATTTGCCTGCTTGCTGATCGACTTCGACAGCTGACAAGTCCTTTTGTGCCGTAGGAAGCTGATGACTTTCTGCTGCGTTCGCCTTGCCCTGTTTACCGCTTTTCAGATAGCCGACATACTCAAAACCAGCAATCTCTAAAGGCTCAGGCAGCTTGTCTCCTACTGTCAAATTTAGCCTTTGATTGTAGGCGGCTAATTCAATATTGGTCACTGCAAATACAGAAGGAGCTAGGAGAATAGAGCCTAGACCTGTCACCAGCAAAATAGAAGACAGGTATCTCTTGCCATTTCTACCTCGTGCAATTACTAAGACTGCTAAAGTCAGCCCAGCAGCTGCAAAAGTTGCTTCCCACAGACTTGAGTAGCCTGTCTTTGGCAAACTTTTTGCCGAAAGCCCCTGGGTCTTTGGACGGTAAACCAGGTAATAAGCATCAGAGTTTTCTTCCACAAACTTTGGAAGCTCCTTAACAACAGCATTCTTCTCAGCTTCAGTGAGTTCAGACTCTACTACGTAGTGATACTGAACTGGAACGGTTTTGCCTGCTGAGACTTCTGCAGCCTCAACCGTGCTTATATTTCCCCCTATGGCGGTACTCAAAAAGAAGCTTCCGATAGTGGCAGAAACTAATCCTACTGATAACTTTCTAAAAGAATAGCGCTGGAACGTATCACCAGTGATTCTTTTTTCCATAATAATTCCCTTTTCTTCATATAATAATCTCTTAAAATTTTACAGAATTTCCTACAAAAATTCAATGCTTTTGCTTAAAAACATATCTTTGAAGACTGAAATCATCATGTTTTTGAACAGCCTGAAAATAGTGTTCATTTTTACCCGAAAAATTAAAAAACAAATCTTCAATTAGAAAATCTGTTTTTTTAAATATGATTTATTTTGTTACAAATCCAACTCAAAGAGACCATACTCATGCTTGTCTCCTTGCAGTTCTGCCGCATAGTGGCGCGTGACAGTTTTTTGATGAATCAAAGCTCCAATAGCTGAAGCCTGTCGCTTCTGTGTTTCTTTAAAAATCGGATAGGCCAAGGCAGAGCCCAATCCCAAGAATTCCTCATCCACCCCTAGATACATAATCATATAGCGTTTGGGAAAGTGCTTAATCCAAAAAAGCTTGGCCAAGTTGAGAGGAGTCAGTTTTTGATAAACCAAAGAGCCGTAGTCCGGCATGGCAATCAGAAAACCAGCTAGCTTGCCCTCCTTATAGGCCAACTTAACCATAGAAAAATCAAGAATATACTGGTATTTTTGAAAAATCTGACTGAACTGCTGACTGGAAATAGACCGATAAATTGGGAAATCTTGATAAAGCCGATTGAGGAGCTCAAAAACCTGCAGCGAAGCTTGATCCCACTCCTGCTTCTTTGGAGAGCAAATGGTGAAACCCGCTTCTTCAAAAGACTCAAAGCGATGAGCCAGCTTATCCTGATGAGTTTGATTGCTGACCTTGGGATAAAAATTGGACAGATAGCGCTCCTTGAGTTCAAAACCTGCAGCCTGCCACAGCTTAGGATAATAGTCTGGATTATGAGGTTCACCAGTAAAAGGGAGCTCCTCTGTTCCAGTCAACTGCATTCGATAACCCAGCCAAAAACTTGCCTGTACGGGACCGATTAACTTAATCGCTCCGAGACTGCGAGCAAAACCTGCTAAATGCTCAATAAAAGCAGATGCAATCTGCTGGTCATTGATTGACTCGAAAAATCCCAAGTAAGCAGCCTCATCACCTGGATAGAAGGTCAGAAGTCCTCGAATGCAGGGCTGACCGTTCTCATAGCCAACAAGGGCATGAGTTTCTAAGTCAGAACTCAGCGGGTGACTGCCCTCAATCAAAGCCAGTTCTTCCTCTTCCGACTGCATGAGGTGGTCTGGCTGGTAAATATTCTTGGGCAGGGCTAGAAAATCGGCCAACTCTGTAGTATTGGGTTTGACTGGTTTAATTTCAAGCATAACCTTCCTCCTTGATTAGTCGGATCTTGCCAGTCAGGCCATCCATTTCAATCCAATCACCGTTTTGCAGCTGGCTGCAGGCACCTCTGACATTGACAATGGAAGGAATACCTAACTCGCGGGAAATAATGGCTGTGTGCGAGAGCAAAGAGCCCTGCTCAGCAATGACACCCTTGGCTTGAGTCAGAAGATAGACCCAGCCAGGATCGGTCATCTTGGTCACGATAATCCGGTCCTGAGCAGACTCAATCTTTTGCACATCTTCCACGATCAAAACCTGAGCCTTAACGCAGCCAGGTGAGCAGCCAATCCCTTGTAGAGCTTGATTGCCCGTATTATGACTGCTGGTGTGGTTTTGCGGTTTGAGGTATTTCTCAAAGACCTGCCCTGCAAAAACATAGCGACTAAAGGTTGGTAGTTCCTTATCCGCCTCCATCTTTTCTCGACGATCAGCTATCAAACTGCTAACATCTCTGGGCTTTCTGGTCAGCTCAAACAACTCTTCTTTTGTCAGGTAAAAAACATCGTCAGGCGTAGCTAGCAGTCCTTGCTCGGCTAATTGCTGGCCCAGAGTTCGGAAAATCTGCCGCATCATGCCATAGATCCGTGTGCGGTTTAAGCGTGAGCTTTCCCGATATTTAACACCAGTCATGGCTCGCTTGCGAAGAAAATTCGTCCACCAGCCTGATTTTTGCACTTCTTCTTCAAGTTTCTGAGGAGCCAACCTCTTCTCCTCTTGCTGGCACGTTTGCAACAGGAGCTTGAGCAGACGCTCTGGATGCGTTCGGAAGGTGGGAGTTTCTAACTTCAACTCTTCTGGAGCCCGATCACCAAATTCATGGATAAAATGGACTATTTCTTTGACCAAACGATGCTGGCGAGTCAGAAAAACTTCTGAGCTTTCACTAGTCATGGCCTGTCTAATCTCTGCATTTTCTTCTGCTTTCAGCTGAGCTGTTAAAGCCTGCAGAGCCAAAGCCGGCCGCATACTTTCAATCTGCTCAATTCCTGCAATCTCAGCCTGAACAGCTCCGCCGCGACGCGACTTCTTCAGGAGTCCAGTATAAACAAAAGCATAGAGGTCATTGACCAGAGTAATGTCCCAGTGAGCCAGAATATCCTCTTTTAGCTTACTGACCAAGGCAATCAAGGTCTCCGCATCTGTGTCGGGAGAAAAGCTCACTTCATATTCTAGCTGAATCCGGGCAAACTGTTCTTCCAATTGCCGCATTTGCTCGGGTGCTGTCCAAAACTCTCTGATGATACGAAGCATGATTTGCAGACGTTTGAAAGCAGACAGGTGCACTGGCATCTTAGGTACCTCTTTCTCTCGCACTCCCAGCATATCCTGCCAGATAGGGATGATTTTCTTAGAAAAAGGTAAAAGCTGTAGCAGCTGATACCAGCTCTGAATCTGGTAATAGACCCGGCTATTGACCGGCTGCAGCATATTTTGAAAGGTGGCTTCATAGGCAGCCAACTCTGGAGCATCCTTGTCAACCAAGCGCTGGGCCAGACTGCGGAAAATGCTAGCATAGGCCTCCTGGATAAAGCTAATGGTCAAAGGACTAGAAACGCCCGGATAACTCTCGACAATGTTACTGTTATCCAGAATAATCCACTGTCCCTCTGGCAAGGTGGTAATAGGTCGAGCCTGCAAGAGATAGAGCTGGCTATTGGCGAAGGTGAACTCCATATCCATATAAGGTCCGAAAAGCTGACTCACCTGACCAGCCAAGTCTTGTAACTCCTCGAGTTGTTCCTGTGATACGTCTGGTGAGTCCTCC
>ERZ772971.47-NODE-47-length-75127-cov-4.571451_pt1 | contig 75127 bp, 81 predicted proteins | sample MGYA00511943_ERZ772971 | MGnify/ENA primary metagenome ERZ772971 (study PRJEB29015, sample SAMEA2737929) | human oral metagenome | biome: human oral; feature: human-associated habitat; material: dental | place: China | collected 2144 ... | reverse complement strand
CTCAACATCAAGGCTTACGGCGGCGAAGATCAGGTTACGGTCAAGGATTATTTCTATAGCGATAGTCACAGCCGCTACAACTTCGCTTTTGATGACGCTTCATACAGTGTCGCCGATATCCGCAGCCGCGATCTTCTCAAAGATGGTCTGCCATCCGCGAGTGTCGCCGCAACGGAGGAAAATCCCGCCTCGCAAATAGCGACGGATACGGCTGCTTCTGCACAAACGGTTAAAGAAGCGAAAGCGAAAGCCGCTCCTGCATCATCTGCCGGGACAACGCAGACGGCAGAAAACGTCACTGCGCAAACAGCGACGGATACGGCAGCCTCTGCACAAACGGTTAAAGAAGCGAAAGCAGAAGCCGTGCCCGCGACATCTGTTGGGACGTCATCAACAGAAAAAGCGGCAGTCGCACAACAAGTCGCTGCGGCTGATCGTGATACCACTGCTACCGCTCCAGCCAAGGCTTTGGCGGCACAGGCCAAAAGTGCCGGGCAACAAAACGGTGCTGCCACGACGGACAGCCATCCGGTAACACCAACTATGAGCAGCACACAAAGTGCTGCCACCGCAAGTGATGCCAAGGCTGCCGCTCAGGCACAGCATCTGGTCGAAGCTATGGCTGCTTTCGATACTCGCAGCGCGACGGCGGACAACCTTGCTACTCCGCCGCTGCAACAGCCGCCGCTTGCAGCCGCCGCAGCGGACAGCACGGTGAAACCGTTGTTGTCGTAAACGGTGTGTTAATCCGCAACCCTTCTCCGGCAACGGAGAAGGGTTTTTTATCGTGTCGAAATCGCGGAAAAATAGCGAACACGGGGGAGTGTTGCCAACCCACCATGATGCTGTTGCAGCTCTTCAGCCAAGCAACGCGTCAAGCCCGCCCTGCCTCGTGACTATCTTTTGGTCTTGCGGCGAGGCGCCTCGCCGGCGAATGTCATGCTTTTTCTTCTGGCTTGGACAGGGTGATCGGCAGGCTTTGGAAGAGATAGCCGTCAAATTCGGGCGCATCCACATCCGAAAGCAGAAGCAGGGTTTCGCGCACGTTTTCCAAATGCTGCCACATGGCATGTTTAGCGGCGACCGGATCTTTGCGTTTCAGGGCGTTGAGCACGGCGCGGTGGTCATCCAGCCAGCGTTGCCAGTAGGTGGTGTTGGTGATGTGGCGGTGTAGTTGTTCCCACATCGGGCTGCCGCGCCGCTGCAACCACAGGCGGTTGACGCTTTCCGCCAGCACGCTGTTCTGCGTTGCCTGCGCCACGCGCAGATGGAATTGTTCGTCGCTGCTGTAATCGGTGATGCCTTCTTGCACTTCCTGTTCCTGGATTTGCAGGATGCGTTGCAGGGCTTCGATGTCGGCTTTGGTGACGGTCAACGCGGCGACTTCAGCGATGCTGCTTTCCAGCACTTGCCGCGCCTGCATCAGCTCGAAGGGGCCGATGTCGCTATCGTCGCCTTTTGGGGTGCCGCCATCCGGCAGGCGGACGATGTACACGCCGGATCCTTGCCGCACTTCAACGAGTCCCTGGATTTCCAGCATGATGAGGGCTTCGCGCAGGAGGGCGCGGCTGACGTCAAGCTGTTCGGCAAGGTGACGCTCGGCGGGCATTTTGTCGCCGACGGCGAAGTTGCCGTTGCTAATCATCTGCCGCAGTTCGGCGGCAACTTCGGGGTAACGGCGGCTGATGCTGAGGGGAGGATTCATGGCGGCTGCTCCTGCATGGTAGGTGAAAGGGGGTAACGGGCATGTGCTGTATTTTGGTCAACCGCCGCCTGCCTATTTTTTCTGCATGACGCGGCGGCGGCATCGGAAGCGATGCAATGGTTACGGCACAGCATGGCCCGCTTTGGTTGACCGATTATGTTAGCAAGTTTCGCAGGGGCAGGCGACGCTGTTTTGCTTTTGAGCGCCAGTATCGGGTTTTTTTCGCTATTTTTACGACAGATATGCCGGCCAAGCGGTGCGAAACGACGGGGTTCAAGCGGGGATGCGAAGTATGTTTTTCGGCGGGCTTCATACACGAAATTTTTTGCTCAGCGGCATAAATACTGAGCTCGCCAAACGGTGGGGATTTGCTGCTGCCCGGGCTGTTTGCTGCCTCTTTCTAACCTTCCCCTACGGGTGAAAGGACGTTATCTGTGCCAAGCGGGATAAAACCTGGGTTTTATCTCTCCTTCCGGCCTGTGGCCACCTTCCCCCGCTTGCGGAGGAAGGGATTTTCTGTGCGGGTTTCGGGATGGGGCAACCACCAAGCGGGATAAACACTGGGCTTTACCGCTATACCGGTTTGCGTGGCGCGGGCAGGCGCGCAGGCTGGTCGGTTTCCAGCGGGTAGTAGTTGTCGCGTTTCGGGTAGGCGATGTCGATGCCGTGCATGCGGCAGGTCTGCCACAGTCGCTCGATGACGAGGTGGCGGCTGGTCAGGCGGTGGTGGTTTTGCATGTGGACGTGGTATTGCACACGGTAGGTGATGCCCCGGTCGGAGTAGTCGTAGGCAAAGACGCCGTAGTCGTGTTCGTTGCTGTCCACGATGTGCCCTTCTTCGGCGAGTTCACGCAGGGTCGCCAGCAGGAGTTGGCGGGTGTGTTCGGGGTCGTGGCGGTAACCGAGGTCAAGGTAGAGCACGGTGCGAGTGATGGGGTCCTGGTGCGACCAGTTTTTGAAAGCGCTGGTGACGAAGTCGGAGTTCGGCAGGATGACGCTTTCGTTGTCGAAGGTGGTAATGGTCAGCGAGCGCATGCCGATGCGTTCGACGGTGCCTTCGTAGTTGCCGACGGTGATGATGTCGCCGTTGCGCAGCGGGCGTTCGATGAGCAGGAGGATGCCGCTGATGAAGTTGTTGGCGATGGTCTGCATGCCGAAGCCGATACCGACACCGAGCGCACCGGCGAAGACGGTGAAGGCGGTGAGGTCGATGCCGATGACGCGCAGCGCCAGGAAGAAGCCGAGGGTGACGGCGGCGTACTGGCTGAAAACAGCGAGGCTGTTGCGGATGCCGAGGTCGGCGATTTTGCCGTAGATCCAGCGGTAGCTGAGGGATTTTATCCAGCCGCCGATGCGGTAGATGATGTAGATGAGGATGCCCATCAGCAGGATGTTGAGCAGGGTGAGGTGGCTGTCGTTTTTGGCGATGGGGGTGTTGAGCAGGGTCAGGGTTTCCTGGATGACGGGGGTGTGTTCGTTCCAGCCGTAGCTGTATTGCAGGAGTCTCAGGAGCAGGATAAGGCTGGCGTAGGTGAGGATGGTGTTCGCCGGGTTGATGATGTCTTGCGCCCAGAAGACGCCGTTGGTGGTGTGGCGCAGGGCGTAGTGTTTGGCGCGACGGGCGCTGTCTTTGAGCAGCGCGGTGAAGGCAATCCACAGGCTGGCGTAGAGAACGAAGATAAGGAGGTGGCGGGCGATGTTCCAGGCGAGGTTGAGGTAGCCGAGGGTGCCGACGATGCCGAAGGCGGCGACGCCGAGCGGGATGGTGCGGATGAGCAGGCGCAGGCTGCGGTAGCTGGGCTGGTCGCGGTAGTAGCCGTTCATGTGGGCGATGCTGCGGCTGGTGGCGCGCCAGATGGGCACGGCGGCGAGAAGGTTGTAAAGGGCGAAGATCCAGCGGTAGGTGTCGGTGATGACTTGCTCGTCCAGTATCCATTCGGCCATGCAGACGAGGCCGTAAAGCAGGCTGCCGACGGCGGCGTAGATGATGGTAGGGCGGATGATGCGCTGTTTTTCCGGGGCGGCGATGAGTTCGGTGTGGATGAGGTTGCGCGCGGCGTAGTAGGGGATGGTGTTGAAGAGCAGGAGCGCCGGGATGAGGGCGAGCATGTCGGAGGCGGGCGCGGTGATGCCGCTGGTGCGGATGGTGATGTGGATGATGCTGTAAGCGGTGAGGTAGGGCAGGTTGTTTTTCAGCATTTTGCTGAGGAAGTAGAGCAGGCGCGCCGGGAAGGTGAGGCGTTTTTGTCCGGCGTAGCGGCGGATGGCGCGGTTCATCAGGTTGATGATGGCGATGGTGGCGGCGATAAAGCCGATGGCGGCGCTGGCGATGGTGAGCCATTTGAGGGTGGGCAGGGTGCGCAGGCTGTGGTAGAGGGTTTCGACGGCGACGATGTATTGGCCGAGGAAGGTGCTCGCGCTTTTGAGGAAGGCGGCGCCGTGCTGCGCCAGGGCGGCGGGGTCGCCACCGAAGCGGTATTGTTGGGTGAGTTGGGCTTTGGCGAGCTGGCTGTATTGGCGGTCGGCGATGTCGCGGCTGGTTTTGAGGCTGAGGGTGTTGTTGGCGATGAGGGTTTTGAGTTGTTGGTATTGTTTGTTGACGGCTTGTTGGCGGGTTTTGTTGGCTTCCAGCGGGGTGCCGCGCTGGCGGGTGTAGAGTTCGTTTTGCTGGCTGATGAGGTGCTGGTCGTTGTCGATTTGCGGGGTGAGGGCATCAAGGCGGGCTTGTGCAGCGGCGAGTTCGGCACGGATGCGGTCGATGCGTTCGAGCGAGAGGCTGGTGAGGTCCGCATACTGGATTTCTTGCAGGCGGGCTTCCTGGGCAAGCAGTTCGTTTTCGATCTGGGTGTAGTAGATTTGGGTGTTGATGAGGGCGAGTTCGTTGTTGTGGTCAAGGCGGGTGTTGCGGTCGGGTTTGTTGTGGTCGAGACGGTCATTGAGTTCCTGGCGGCGGGCTTGCAGTTGGTTGAGGCGGTCACTGTGGGTCTGGTCGGCAGTGGTTTGGCGGGTTTCGAGGTAGCGTTCGTTGTAGCGCTGGTAGCGGGCTTCGAGCAGGGCTTTCTGGCGGTTGCCGATGGTTTCGGTCTGGGCGAGGATGTGTTTTTGCCGTTGCAGCAGTTGCAGGTGGCGCTGGCTAAGGGCGAGTTGTTCGCGGGTCTGCGCGCTGTGGCCGTCGTCGTTATCGAGTAGCGGATTAGATTGTTTTTGCAAGAGGGCGGAGAGGGCGTCGCTGCGTTTGCGCGCAGTTTCGATCTCTTGGGCGACGCTGGCCTGGGTGTTGTTAAGTGCGGTCAGGTCGCTGTGCGTTTGTTCGAGGGCGACGCGGATGGCGGCGAGGTTGTTTTCGCTGATGGTGGCGGGCAGGCTATCTTCGTCGAGTTCATCCAGGTCGCGCTGCCAGTCGCGGTTGCGGGCTTCGTTGGCATTGATGGTTTGTTCGAGCTGGTCAAGCTGGGCGGCACTGGGGGCGTTACCGGTGTTATCGAGGCCTTGCGCGCGGATGAGGGTGGCAGCGAGGGTAAGGAATAGGGCGAGGATGAGGCGGCGCATGGTCAGGCGAGGTCGCGGTAGGTGATGGTCAGCGGGGCGTGATCGGAAAAGGGCTCTGCGGTGTAGATGCTGGCGCTTTCTACCAGGTCAGCGAGGTTGGCGCTGATGATGTGGTAGTCAATGCGCCAGCCAACGTTGTTGACGCGGGCGTTGCCACGCTGGCTCCACCAGGTGTACTGGTGTTCTTCGTTGTTGACGAGGCGGAAGGCATCGCGGTAGTCGCCGGCGAAGAGGTCGGTCAGCCATTGGCGTTCTTGCGGCAGGAAGCCGCTGTTTTTCAGGTTGCCTTTCCAGTTTTTCAGGTCTTTTTCGGTGTGGGCGATGTTGATGTCGCCGCAGAGGATGAGGCGCTCGCCCGCCTGCGCCCGCGCTTGCAGCCATGGCGCGAATTTGGCCATGAAGGCTTCTTTTTTCTGCTGGCGTTCGTCGCCGCTGGTGCCGGAATGCATGTAAAGGCTGATGATGCTGTGCGTGGGGTACACCGCTTCGAGGTAGCGCCCTTCGCAATCGATTTCTGCCCAGCCGATGCCGTGGCGAACCGTCTGCGGCGGGTGTTTCAGGTACAATGCGACGCCGCTGTATCCCTTCTTTTCGGCGTCGTGATAGTAATTGTGCGCAAGCGGGTAGTACATGGGGTCGTCCTTGAGCTGGTCTTCCTGCGCTTTGGTTTCCTGAATGCAGACGGCGTCAGCCTCCTGTTCGGCCAGCCAGCGGAAGAATCCCTTGCGAGCCGCCGAACGGATGCCGTTGGCATTGAAGGTTATGATTTTATACATGTTTTTTAGGCTTTGAGGTGCTAGATGCTGGCAGTATATCAAAAAAGATTTTTGGCCTCGGCGCTTGCCGCTGAGGCATTACGCTTCGGTGAATTCACCCTGAAATCGGGACGGAAAAGCCCGTATTTCTTCAACGCGGGCGCGTTTTGCGACGGTGAGGCGCTCACTGTGTTAGCGCAGGCTTATGCAGCGACCATCCTGCGCCTGCGGGAAGAAGGGGTGGCTTTCGACGTGCTCTACGGCCCGGCGTATAAAGGCATCCCGCTGGTCGCGGCGGTGGCGGTGGTACTCTTCGCCGAACACGGCCTGTCGCTGCCGTGGGCATTCAACCGCAAGGAAGCGAAAGACCACGGCGAGGGCGGTTCGCTCGTCGGCGCAGCGCTTGCCGGCAAACGCGTTTTGATACTGGATGATGTTTTAACCGCCGGCACTGCCATCCGCGAATCGCTTGCCGTCTTGCGCGCTGCCCAGGCACAACCCGTGGCGGTCATCGTCGCCCTTGACCGTCAGGAAACGGTGGACGGCGGCGGCTCGGCCTTGTCGCGTCTTGCGCAAGATGAAAACCTCACGGCGACATCCGTCGTCACCCTCGACGACTTGCTGCAATTTGTCGGCAACGATCCGCGCCTCACCGCTTACCTGCCCGCGATGCAGGAATATCGGCGGCAATATGGAGTTGCGGGGTAATAGCGAGATCGTCTCGCGTAGCGGCGTTCACGCATCAAAACAGTTCCGCATGCGAACCCAGCCGGATCAACTGAATGGATGATTCGCCTTTTTCATAAAATCAGCAATAAATCCGGCTTGATATGGCACTCCCGGCAACCCTGCCAATCACCGCTCAGCGCATGATCCCGATGTTTTTCCGGCATCGCACTGCCGTTCATCAAACAGTGGGCGACGGTCATCCATTCCGCCGACAGCAGGACTTCCCAGCGTTTCTTGGCATCAAGTTTGAACTGATTATTGGGAATCAGCGCGAAACGGCTCATTCCGACCAGTCCCGAATGTCACGTGCCAACGCATCAAGATCCGTATAACCCTCGCCCAGCGTACCATTCCTACGGTTTTCAATTGCTTCCCGCATGGCACGTGCTGTCACGGTATTCGGTGACTTGTCGGCATGATGAGTAAACGACAGTGGAATGGCACGAGTATCGGCAACCTGATTCAGGAACAGCTTGATAGCCTGCGACGGCGCCAAGCCATAACTCTCAAACACCGCAAACGCCCGGTCACGCAAATCTTGGTCAAGGCGGATATTGTAATTTATGGTGGACATAGCCTTACTTCCAACGTACAAAACACAGACGAATTCTAATCCTTCATCCGATTTCCCCGCAAACACCCATCGCTACGGCTGTTGAACTTTACCCGCCTCGCGCTTATACTGCGCGCCGCTTCAAACCGCGCAACCGCGCGGTTCTTCTATATCCCCTCCCGCCATTCATATCACCGCGCTTCGCGCAAGCGGAGGGGGCATCCTTATACATCCATACTGGAGATACCCCATGAGTAATGCCATTGCTGTTGGCGAAGCCAACTTTCAGGCAGAAGTATTGGACTCAACCATCCCCGTTCTCGTTGATTTCTGGGCCGAATGGTGCGGACCGTGCAAAATGATCGCCCCCGAACTGGACGCCCTTGCCGCCGAAACCAGCGGCCAGCTGAAAATCGTCAAAGTCAACGTGGACGAAAACAACGACCTGTCCGCACGTTACGGCATCCGCTCCATCCCGACCCTGCTTCTCTTCAAGGGCGGCGCATTGGTGGATTCCCACATCGGTCTGGCAGACAAAAACGCCCTGCTCGCCTTCGTCAAACACCATATCTAATCCCAATTGCCCCCGCTGTACGCGGGGGCATTCATTACCGCATACAAACATCAATGAACCTCAGCGATCTCAAACAAAAAAGTTCCCAGGAAATTCTCGCGCTCGCCGAATCCATGGGATTAGACGACATCTCCCGCAAACGCAAACAAGACCTCATCTTCAGCATCCTCAAAGCGCACGCCAAAAGCGGCGAAGAAATCACCGGCGACGGTACCCTTGAACTCATCCCGGACGGCTACGGTTTCCTGCGCGCCGAAGTCAACTCCTACCAGGCCAACCCCGACGACATCTACGTCTCACCCAATCTCATCCGCCGCTGCAACCTGCGTACCGGCGACACCATCAGCGGCAAAATCCGCCCACCGAAAGACAACGAACGCTACTTCGCCCTCACCAAAATCGACACCATTAACTACGACGAACGCGGCGCAGCGCGGCACAAAGTCCCCTTTGAAAACCTCACCCCGCTACATGCCGACGAAATGCTCAAACTCGAAATCGGCAACGGCAGCAGCGAAGACATCACCCCGCGCATGATCGACCTCATCGCCCCCATCGGCAAAGGCCAGCGCGGCCTCATCGTCTCGCCGCCGAAAGCGGGCAAAACCGTGATGCTGCAAAACATCGCCCAATCCATCACCCACAACCACCCCGAGTGCTACCTCATCGTCCTGCTCATCGACGAACGCCCGGAAGAAGTCACCGAAATGCAGCGCAGCGTCAGAGGCGAAGTCATCTCCTCTACCTTCGACGAACCGGCGCAACGCCACGTCCAGGTCTCGGAAATGGTCATCGAAAAAGCCAAGCGCCTGGTTGAGCACAAAAAAGACGTGGTCATTCTCTGCGACTCCATCACCCGTCTCGCCCGCGCTTATAACACCGTCGCCCCGGCCTCGGGCAAAATCCTCACCGGCGGTGTGGACGCGAACGCCCTGCAACGCCCGAAACGCTTTTTTGGCGCAGCACGTAACACCGAAGAAGCCGGCTCGCTCACCATCATTGCCACTGCGCTGGTGGATACCGGCTCGAAAATGGACGAAGTCATCTACGAAGAATTCAAGGGCACGGGCAACATGGAAGTGCACCTGAACCGCCGCATTGCCGAAAAACGCATCTTCCCGGCGATTGACATCAACCCGTCTGGCACCCGCCGCGAAGAACTCATGATCGAGCCCGACGTGCTGCAAAAAACCTGGATACTGCGCAAAATCCTGCACCCGATGGACGAGCTGCAAGCCAGCGAATTCCTGCTGGAACGCCTGAGAAATACCAAGACCAACGAAGAATTCTTCCAGTCGATGAAGAATGTCAAATAACTGCTTGCCCGGTCATGGGCGGGCTTCAGCCCCAAGCAGGCGTTGCCTGCTTTTTTTGTACGAATACCGCCTGAAGCCAGCACATGCCACTTGGCGAGCCCAGTACACACCGCTTGGCGAGCCCAGTAAATACGCCGCTTGGCGAGCCCAGCAAATACGCCGCTTGGCGAGCCCAGCAAATACGCCGCTTGGCGAGCCCAGTAATGACGCCGCTTGGCGGGCCCAGTAATGACGCCGCTTGGCAAGCCCAGCACACGCCGCTTGGTGACCATGCCCTTCCAAAACAGCCATCCATCAGACATTTGCCGCAACCAAAATCCAGTTTAATTCCGCACCGCATCGTGGAATAAACTGAAAATCGCCTCGAAATAACAAGACATCCTTTGCATTTAGAATGCTCTCGTGTTGGGTGTGTCTGCCCAAGAATTCAGGATTTACCCCGCTTGCTGTCATGTCGTTCCCATCCGTTTGCCATTAGTCTCAAAGCTGACTACAATTCGTCTTCTAGTAAACTTTCGGACTAAATCATGCAACAACTTGACCAACTGGAACAGCGCATCGGCCGTCTGGAAGCCGTAATTGACCGCTGGATCGTGCAACAAGGGCTGACCTACAACGCCTTCGCCGTGCTATACAGCCTCGCCCGTGCCGACGGCGGTAATTGCACGCAAAAAGACATTGGCGAAGCCTGGCTGTTGCCGAAGCAGACCGTATTCAGCACCTGCAAGGTATTGACCGAGCAGGGCCTGCTCACCCAGCAGCCGGACAACCGCGATAAGCGCGCCCGCCAACTTTGCCTTACCGACGCTGGTCGTGCTCAAGCTCTGCCGCTACTCGCCGCCGCTGAAGCGTTCAGCGAACGGCTTTTCGACGCTTTCGGCAGCGAGCGCACTGCACATCTACTGGCCGAGCTGGACGCCCTCAATACCGTCGCCGAAACCATCATAAATGCCGAGGAAAACCGCTCATGTGGCGCACCCTAAAACACATCGGCCATACCCACCGCCGCAAACTCATTGCGACCTTCACCCTGGTCGGTCTGGAAAATCTACTCATGCTTGCCTATCCCATCTTCGGCGGCTGGGCGATAAACGCCGTGATTGCTGGTAACGTCGGCCGCGCCCTGCTCTACGCGTTGGTGGTACTTATCATGTGGCTCATCGGTGCCGCTCGCCGCAGCCTTGACACCCGCACCTTTACCCGTATCTACACACAAATCGCCGTGCCGGTCGTACTTGAGCAACGGAGTCGGGACGTACCGCATTCAGCCGTCACGGCGCGGGTGGCGCTATCGCGCGAATTTGTCAGCTTCTTTGAAGAACACCTGCCCATCGCTGCCTCCTCACTCGTCTCCATCTTTGGGGCCTGCATCATGCTGCTCGTCATTGAACCCTGGGTTGGCGTCTTTGCCATCGTCATCCTGCTCACCTTCCTACGCTTCCTGCCGCGTTTCGCCGCCGCCAGCGAGCGCCTCTATTACCGCCTAAACAACCGCCTCGAACAAGACAACCACTACATTAAGGACGGCAGCGACCGCCAACTGTGGCAACACTACGGTCTCGTCGCCCGCCTGCGCGTACTCATCTCCAACCGCGAAGCGGTGGGCTATCTCAGCGTCGGCGTGGCAATGAGCCTGCTCTTCGGCTTCGCCTTCATCCTGATGACACTGAAAGGCTATGGCAGTGCGGGACATATCTACGCCGTCAGTACCTACCTGTGGATGTTCGCCATGAGCCTCGACGACGTACCACATCTGGTTGAACAATACAGTAACCTGCAAGACATCAGCCGCCGCGTGCAAGTCGGCGAAAGCGATGACCATGTATCACTTAACCTCCACCAAGAGCAAACATGACCCGTATCCTCGTTCTTATCCTCTGCCTCATCAGCACCACCACCCACGCTGCCGCCCCCGACCTCATCCTCGCCGGCGAATATAGCGGGCAGGACGTGCGCGGCTGGGCGATGAGCGAAAAACTCGACGGCGTGCGCGCCTATTGGGACGGTCACCAACTCATCAGCCGCGCCGGCCATCCCTTCCGCCCGCCCGCCGGCTTCCTCACCGACTACCCACCCTGGCCACTGGACGGCGAACTGTACAGCGCGCGCGGTGCATTCGAGCACATCTCCGGCAGCGTGCGCCGCGCCAATGGCGACTGGACGGGTATCCATCTGCACGTCTTCGACGTACCGCAAGCACCCGGTACCCTCTACCAGCGTCTCGCCACCCTGCATGACTGGCTGAAAGACCACCCGCAGGCGCGCATCCGCCTCATCCCGCAAATCCCCATCCGCGATCCGGCCCAAGTGGACGCCGCCCTGCGCAGCATCGAAGCAGCAGGCGGCGAAGGCGTCATGCTGCGCGAGCCCGCCCGCCCCTACCACGGCGGCCGCAGCCCTTACCTGCTCAAACACAAAAGTGCGCACGACGCCGAATGTACCGTCATCGCCCATCATGCGGGCACAGGCCGCAACGCCCACCGCCTTGGCGCACTCACCTGCGAAAATGCCCACGGCAAATTCCGCATCGGCTCAGGCTTTAGCGACACCGAACGCGAGCACCCGCCCGCTATCGGCAGCACCATCACCTACCGCTACCGGGGCTATACCAAAAAAGGCACGCCCCGCTTCGCCACCTACCTGCGTCCGCGCACCGGAGAATAACCATGCAAACCTTCACGTCCCCCAGCGCCCGCTGCCACCTCTCCTATCACGACCTGCCCGGCCATACCCCACCCTGCCTCTTTGTGCATGGCCTCGGCTGTGCCGGCAGCTACGAATACCCGCGCGTTGCCGCCGACCCTGCCTTTGCTGGCCGCCGCGCCATCCTGCTTGACCTCGCTGGCAGCGGCTACAGCGAACGCCCGCGCGATTTTTCCTACACAACCACTGCCCATGCCCGCACCATCCTCGAACTCGTTGACCACCTCGGCCTGCACGACCTCTACCTGTACGGCCACAGCATGGGCGGCAGCATCGCCATCGAAGCCGCCGCCCACCTTGGCAACCGCCTGCGCGGCCTCATCGTCAGCGAATGCAACCTGACAGCAGGCGGTGGTACTTACAGCCGCGCCATCGCCGCATACCGCGAAGAAGACTACATCGCGCACGGCCACGCTGCTCTGATTGCTCAAGAAAGCAGCCCGTGGGCGGGCAGCCTGCGCAGTAGCGCACCGTGGGCAGTGTGGCGTGGTGCGCGCAGCCTGATAGACGGCGTCGAACCGGACTGGCTGACCCGCTTCCGCTCCCTACCGCAACGCAAAATCTTCCTCGTCGGCGCACACACCCTGCCCAATGCCGACTACGAACGCATCCGCGCGGCACATATCCCAACCGCCGTCATCCCCGCTGCCGGACATTCCATGTCCTGGGAAAACCCCGGCGGTCTCGCTGCCGCCCTCACTGCCTTCATGGACGAAACATGACCCCCGCCGAAAGCCGTCGCATCCTGCAACACCCCGACTGGCACGATGCCTGTATCCTGCCGTCGCCCGCCGTGCGCGACTGGCTGCTGCACGCGGGTTCGCTCACCCGCAAACTGCAGCAATACTGTGCCTCTCTTGACGTAAGCATCGCCCACGAAGGCTGGACGAGCGATGACCACTGGCTGCGCGAAGTCTGGCTCAGCGGCGATGGTATCCCCTGGATATACGCACAAACCCGCATCCCGCGCGCGACCCTCAGCCACGCCGCTGCCCCGCTGCAAAACAGCGGCAACCGCCCCATCGGCCTGTGGCTCTACGCACAACAACCAACCCGCCTCAGCCTGCGTTGGCGCTACGACAGCACAAGCGACAGCTACGCGCGCCAAACCGTCCTTGCCCTCAACGGCTACCCGCTGGATATCCGCGAACACTTCCTGCCCGGCTTTCCCTATCCCGAAGACTAAGCCATTGCGGTGGCCTGGTATTAACGCTGCTTGGCGGACCCAGTATTGACGCCGCTTAGCGGCGCATATGTAAGAATATAGCAGGCAATGAAAAAACCGCCTTGCGGCGGTTTTTTCACATCACAATTTTTCAAAAGCCTTTTGAGCGCTATGGATGGCAAGATAAACCGCACCCAGGCTTACGAGTGCCACGAGTGCAGCAAGTCCTTGTCCGAACCGACTAAACGCAGACCAAAAACTGTATCCCTGTTGCACAAGCTCCAGCCCCATTGCGGCAAGAGTGAAAAGCCAAATCATGATGCCGCTCCACCATAAGACCTCTATTTTTTCTCGCCCAGTAAACTGCCGATCATTGATTTTGCAAAAGTTCAACGCATTGGGGTACATGGAGAAAAAGAAGATGACCCAACCAATGCGCTGCAAGAGGGGAAAACGGAGCAGAAATTGTGCGATTTCTGCAAGGATGATGAGAACGAGAGAATAGAGAAAGAAGCGAATAAGTAAGGCAGATGTGCTCATGTGGATTCCTTATTTACAGATAGAGAATTTTCCATCCATCCGGGGTTTTGACCATGGATTGGATAATGGTGTATTCGAGGTTACTTTTACGATTTTTTATATAGCTAATGGTAGCTTTGTTTTGTTCATTATCAGAGTACTTTATATCCAGAACATTGATTTGATAGCTATTTTTTCTCAGCATTCTCCGTAAAACCAAAGACATCAAAAGACATACGGTCATGCAGTTTGCGGCAGAAGGGATGCATGAAAGATTTCCTTAATTAAAAAAACCGCCTTGCGGCGGTTTTTTTATGTGAGGTGACCTCAGAAGACTGGCTGATAAGCAGCCTGCGGGTTGGCCTGATCGATAGCCTTAATGTAGATGGCAACGCGGCGGTCTTGCGGGTTCTTTTCCGCCGTGGCGTATTGTTCGCCATAGCCTTGCACCACGAAGCGCTGCGAGTTGATGCCTTGCTGCGAGAGGTACTGGGCGACCGACTGGGCGCGGCGTTGCGAAAGCTGCATATTGTGCTGCGGGCTGCCGCTGCCGTCGGTGAAACCGTACACGTGGACAATGGTTTCCGGGTACTGTTGCAGGGTTTGCGCGATGCTGCCGAGCGGTTGGTAGAAGTTCGGCTTGATAACGGACTGGTCGGTGTCAAAGAGCACTTCGCTTTGGATGTTCAGCTGGATGGTGCTTTCGTTGACGCGGTTGACCTGCACGCCGCTATTGGCGACTTGCTGTTGCAGTTGCTGCTGCTGGCGATCCATGTAGTTACCGATGGCGGCGCCGGCAAGGGCACCGGCGACAGCGCCGACATAGCGGCCGTTGTCGTCGTTAATCTGGTGACCGAGGACGCCACCGGCGAGGGCGCCGATGGCGGTACCCATTGCGGCGGACTGGTTGTTGGCGAGCAGACCCGCGCCCGATTCGCAGCCGGCGATCAAGAGCGCCGCTGCGCCTGCCAAAAGGCCTAAATTGCTTTTTTTCATGGGATTGTCTCCTGTTGATTGAGCTGGCGGGCATGATAGCGATTGCCCCTGACCGCCGACATTAAAGGTCATTCACGCGACCCACCTGCGCCGGGGCACTGTTATGCGTACACTGCGGGCAGATAACCACCGCGAGGAAACCATCATGGTCATGCTGAAATCCTTTCTGGCCGCCGCCTTTTTCTTCACCCTCTACTGGCCCGGCACGCAGCCCGATGCCACGCTCATCGCCCAACTGCAAGCGGCGCAGGAGGAAATGCACGGCAAAAACGGCTACCAGGCGCTGTTTCTGCGTCCGTCCATGAGCAAGGCGGAAAGGGCGGGGAGTGAACTTCTCTGCTCGCGCGAGGAAACCGATTGCCTCGCTTTTGTGCGAGCGCATCAGACGGAGTACCCGGCGATTGCGGCAGATATGCAGCAGTGGGAAGCAGCGCTGGATAACCTGCTGCAATACGATTATTTCCGCCCGCGCCCCGAACAATACGATTTCAATGCAGAAATGCCGTCGTTTCAGATTCTGCTGCGGGCGAGAAACCTGCATGCCTACCGCTTTGTCAGCGGCGAGGTTGAGGCGGCACAACGCGGTCTCTGCCGCGACCTCGTCCTCGGGCGGCGGCTGGTGCACAGCCGTGGCTCTCTCTTCACCAGCGCTCTCGCTGCGCGCCTGATTGAGCGCAATGTCATCCTGCTGGCACAGATGCGCGCCGAGCTACCGCCGGAGGTACCGTGGCCAGCTCTCTGCGACGAACTGCAAACGCTGCCACCGCAAGAACTCGCCCTCTGTCCGCTGATGTATGGCGAATGGCTGAGTTTTCAGCAGCCGATGGAGAAAGATTGGGCGACATGGCAGGCGGAGGTGAAAAGCATTGATGACCAAATCTCGCTGTCCTTTGCACGGCAGATACTGACCCAAAACCTATACGAGAAAGCGAAATACTGCGCGCCGGAAATCCTGACCGCTATTGAGCGGGACGAATTGCGCCTGCCGCAGCGCGACATCTGGCCACGTTACTGTTCTCTCTTGAACACCGTGTGTCGCATAGGCGGGCCGGATAACCACGATTATCAGGCCGTCCTCCTCAACGTGAACCACTACCTGCGCGCGCTTGCCATCCTGCGCGACCCAGCAGCACCACTGCCGCAAGGCTATCGTCTGGAAAACGGACAACTACACTTCCGCCGCCACCCTGAACGCAAAGAAGAAGGCATGCAGGCGATCGCCCTGCCGCTGCCCGGCTCGCACCAGCATGGTTGCCAACTAAAGCAGACTGAGCACACGCCGCCTATCAGCGCATTAACATTACGCGTTTATCGCTTGGCTATAATTTCCCTGCTCGGCACCGCTCACCCACCGGAGGCATTTATGACTGCACCCAGCCCCAAGATTCTGCTCGTCCACGGCCTGTTCATGCGGGCTACCATGATGATGCCGCTGGCGACGCGTCTGCGGCGGCAAGGCTTTGTCTGTCTCGCGCTGACTTATCCGACCCGGCAGCAAACCCTGCATGACAGCGTCGCCCAGCATCTGCCGCGTATTCAGGACTTTGCCGCCAACGCCCCACTTTACGCGGTCGGCCACAGCCTGGGCGGTCTTTACTTGCGTCACCTGCTTGCCGCATGGCCGGAAGGTCTCGCGCACAGCCGCGTCGTCACCCTCGGCACTCCACATCTCGGTAGCAAAGTCGGCGCCTATTTTCGCGAACGCGGCTGGCGGCGCAGCATCATCGGCCATTGTTGGGAAGCGGGATTAGACGGTAACGCCCCGCCGTGGGATCCCGCCATCCCGCTACTCAGCATTGCCGGCACCAAAAGCTTCGGCATCGGCAGCACCCTGCGCCTCTTTGCCGCCGATGAACCAAATGACGGCACCGTTGCCGTCGCCGAAACCGAATTACCCGAAGCAGCGGCCTACCACCGCCTACCCACCACGCATACCGCGCTGCAATTCGACAGCGACGCCGCCCAGCTCGTCAATGCCTGGTTCCGCAACGTCTCACCGCCGCGCGCTGCCCTGGCAGTTACGGAAAAATAAACCTCGATATTGTGCAAATCTCTTACAATTCGCCCGTTTCGTCACGAAACGCCCTTCTTTAACAGAATAAGGAAAACCCATGAAAGTATTGATGAAAAGCGCCCTCGCTGGATTGTTGTTTGCAGGTATGACCATGACCGCATCCGCACAAGCGGTCGGCGGCAACGCGTCACAAAAACTCGGCGAGAAAATTGCCACCGAAATCATGCAGGAAATGATGACGGAAGCACAGAGCAGCGGCAAACAGCCTTCTCCGGAAGACTTTAGCAAAAAACTGATCGAAAAAATGCGCGCCAATCTCGATGAAATGAAAAAAGGCTCAACGGAAGACTGCGTCGAAGTGTATGGCAAAGACAAAGCCAGCAACTGCCAATGCGTCACCGACAAAACCGACTTTGAAAACATCTTTGCGTTGATGGAAAAACAAATGGCTAATCCGCAAGCCGAACCCAAAGAAGAAATCAAGGCGCTGGAACAAAAAACCGAAGAAAACTACAAGGCTTGTGATCTTGATATCACCGTGATGAAGAAAGCCTCCGAAGAAGCCATGAAGAAGATGGCACCGAAAGGCTAAAGGAGCCAACGTCGGGAAATCCATGCGCAAACGCGAAATCATTTTTGCGACAGTCATGGATCTTCTGCAAAAACCCCGCCATGGCGGGGTTTTTAATGACCTTTCGCCAGCGAGACTCAAGCGGGCTTTATGCACCACCAAAAAGCGGGCTTCGGCCCGCTTTTTGGTTTTAGTCGTCAGTGCCGGAAGTGGCGCATACCGGTAAATATCATGGCGATATTGTGTTCGTTTGCCGCTTCGATGACTTCGCCGTCGCGCACGGAACCACCCGGCTGGATGATGGCGCGTACTCCCGCTTTAGCAGCAGCATCCACGCCGTCGCGGAAGGGGAAAAAGGCGTCGCTGGCGAGCACGCTGCCTTGCGGGTTGAAGCCTTCGCTTTCAGCTTTCAGTACAGCGATTTGTGAGGCAAAGACGCGGCTGGTCTGCCCCGCACCGATGCCGATGGTCGCACCGTCGCGCGCCAGTACGATGGCGTTGGATTTGACGGTTTTGACGATTTGCCAGGCAAAGAGCAGGTCGCGCAGTTCTTCGTGGCCAGGTTCGCGCGCGGTCACAATTTGCAGGTCGGCGCGATTCAGAGTGCCTTTGTCCCATTCCTGCACGAGCAGGCCACCGTGCAGGCTGGTAAGCTGCCAGTCGCGTTCTTTATGACCTTCGCTTTTGATTTCGAGAACGCGGATGTTGGGTTTTTGTGTCAAGACTTGCAGGGCTTCATCGTCGTAAGCGGGAGCGAGCAGGACTTCGACGAATTGGCGGCTGATGATTTCGCGCACGGTCTCGCCGTCCAGCCCCCGGTTGAAGGCGATGATGCCGCCGAAGGCTGAGGTGGCATCGCAGCGGTGTGCGGCATTGTAGGCAGCAAGCACGTTTTCACCCAGCGCCGCGCCGCAGGGATTGGCGTGTTTGACTATGACGCAGGCGGGTTGTTCCTGGAATCCGATAACGGTTTGCAAGGCAGCATCGGCATCAGCGAGGTTGTTGTAGGAGAGCGCTTTGCCTTGTAATTGTTTGGCTGTAGCCAGCGTCGAACCGGCGGGTTTGCGCGGGATGTAGAAGGCAGCGCGCTGGTGCGGGTTTTCGCCGTAGCGCAGGGTGCTGTGCAACTGGTAGTCGACGTGGAAGTGGGTGGGGAAGAGATCGCCACTCTCAACGCCGAACTGCTGCGCGAAGTGGTTGGCGATGGCGCGGTCATAGTCAGCGGTGTGATCGAAGGCTTTGGCCATCAGGCGGCTGCGCAGCGCCAGATCGAAGGCACCGCGTTCGATGGCGGTGATGACTTCGGGGTAGTCGGCGGGACTGACCACGACGCCAACCGAGGCGTAGTTCTTCGCAGCCGCGCGCACCAGCGCCGGGCCACCGATGTCGATGTTTTCCACGGCGTCTTCGAGGGTTACGTCGGGTTTGTCCACGGTTTCGCGGAAGGGATAGAGGTTGACGACGACGAGGTCAATCGGCGCGATACTGTGTTCGAGCATGACGGCGTCGTCCGTACCGCGCCGGCCAAGAATGCCGCCGTGGATAGCAGGGTGCAGGGTTTTCACCCGCCCTGCCATCATTTCCGGGAAGCCGGTGTGCTCGCTTACGTCCTTGACAGCGAGCCCCGCCTCACGCAGCGCCTGCGCCGTGCCGCCGGTCGAGAGGATTTCTACCCCGCAGGCGGCAAGGCGGGTAGCAAATTCGACAACGCCACTTTTATCAGACACGCTGATTAATGCACGGCGCGGCACTATAAGACTCATAACAACTCTCCCGTAACAGAAAGAGTCGTATCCTACCAAAAGCCCATAGCAGGCAACAGGGCAGCCCAAAGCAAACAGGCTTTGTTAAAATGCCACCACTTCACACATCAATGATCAAAGGTCTCGCGTGTCGTCCTCCCGAATCCTCTGCCTACTTGCCTTCCTGCTGCCGTTTTTTCCGGCACACGCCCTGCAATGTATCGCTGATCCGCTGGCCGTTTTTACCGAGCTGGGCGGTAATCCCGATGACAAACAAGTGCATGTCCACGCCGACAATTCCGAAGGCGACTACGCCCTGGCCCAATTCGACGGCTCCGTGGAAATGCAGCAGGGTGACAAACACCTCTTCGCACCCGAACTCACCTACCGGCACGAAGACGGCAAGGCCGAACTCAAGCGCGGCGGTATCCTTTCGAACAGCCAGGTCGCCGTCGAAGGCAACAAGGGCCGCTACGACAGCGAAGCCGAAACCGCCAGCTTTGAAGAAGCCGAATACTACATCCGGGGCAAACAGCAATCCGCCGTCGGCTCGGCACAAAACGCCCGCTTCGACCGCAAAAACAACCGCGACAACTTCGACAACGTCACCTGGACAACCTGCACCCGCCTGCACCCTGCCTGGCACCTGCGCGCCCGCACCCTCATGCTCGATCACAACCGCGAGCGCGGCATCGCCCGCGACATGACCCTGCGCATCGGTAAAGTCCCCATCTTCTACCTGCCCTACTTCTCCTTCCCCATCACCTCTGCGCGGCAAAGCGGCTTCCTCATCCCCTCACTGGGCAGCAGCGAAGCGCGCGGACTCGAAGTCAGCATTCCTTACTACTGGAACATCGCGCCAAACCAGGACGCCACCTTCACCCTGCGCCCCATGACCAAACGCGGCCTCATGGCTGAGGCTGAATACCGCTTCCTCGGCGAAAAACAGGAAGGCACCCTCTACGGCAGCCTGCTGCCGCACGACCGACAAACCCCAAAACACACGCGCTGGAGCTGGCGTGGCACACACCAATACCGCTTCAACGAAGAATGGCGCACCGACCTTCTGCAACAACGCGTCTCCGATGCAGATTACGTTGAAGATTTCACCACCGACTTCGGCCTCTACGACGACTGGTACCTCGAAAGCCACGCCACCCTCTACGGCGATACCCGCTACGGCAACCTCATGCTGCGCGGACAAAAATACCAGCGCATCGATAGCAACGTTAGCGAAGCGGACAAACCCTACGCCCGCCTGCCACAGCTTACCTACAACAACAGCCTGCAACACGGCAACTGGCGCTACGATTTCAGCGCCGAGGCCGTGCGCTTCCACAAAGACCACCTCGGTAGCGCCAACCGTCTGAGCGGGGATGCCGCCGTTGCCTACCGTCTTGAAGCCCCCTACGGCTACCTCGAACCCAAAGTGAGCGCGAATCTTGCCTACTACTACTTCGGCAGCCGCAAAGACAAACAAAACTTCGCCCGAAAACACAAAACCCGCGCCCTGCCGACCCTGTCTATCGACGGCAAACTCAACTTCGAGCGCAACTTCGACTGGCGCGGCGAAGGCTGGACACAAACCCTCGAACCGCGCCTTTATTACCTCTACACCCCCTACAAAAACCAAAGCGACATCCCCGACTTCGACAGCGACGAACGCAGCCTCTCCTGGAACTGGCTCTTCGCGCGCAACCGCTTCGTCGGCGCTGACCGCATCGGCGACGCTAACCAGCTCACCACCGCCGTCAGCAGCAGCTTCTACCGCGACCGCGACGGACAAGAAAAAATGCGCCTCTCGCTGGGCCAAATCCAGTACTTCCGCGACCGTCGCGTCCAGCTCAACAACAACCGCGTGGACAAACAAGGCCGCTCCGTCCTCGTTGGCGAAGGCCTCTACCAAATCGACAACCACTGGCGGCTCTACGGCCTCAGCTTCTGGGACACCCAGACCCACCGAAACGAACGCGACGTCGTCAGCCTCGACTACCGCCTTGACCAGGACCGCTTCATCAACCTCAGCCACCACTACACCCGTGGTGACTACAACCAGACCACCCTCGCAACCGTATGGCGCATCAACCCGCAATGGCGCACCTTCTACCGCCAGGACTACTCCAATACCCACCACCGCCTCTTTAACAACATCATCGGCGTCGAATACAACGACTGTTGCTGGGCGTGGCGCCTCGCCGGCAGACGCTACCGCGACCACCCAACAGACAGCAAAACCCACGACGCCATCTACCTCGAATTCGTCCTGAAAGGACTCGGCAATATGGGCAGCCGCTCAGGACGGATGCTCAAAGACCAAATCCACGGTTTCACCCCACTCGCAGAGGAGAAAGAATTTTGAAACCCACACACACCCTGACCCTCGCCTTCGCCCTCGCTGCCATCACCCTGAGCAGCAGCGCACAAAACCTCACCTTTGGCCCGGCCACTACCCCGCAAAGCCAGCCCATTGACGAAATCGGCCTCGTCGTCAACGACGAAGCCATTACCCGCCGCCAGCTCGCGCAAGAAATCGAGGCCGAGCGGCGCAGCGTCCCCAAAGGCCTGAACCTCCCCGACGCCGAACTGCGCCAGCAACTGCTCGAGCGCGTCATCATGAACCACATCCTCAGCCAGATCGAAAAACGCGTCGGCCTCAACATCAGCGATGACGAAGTAAACGCCGCCATCGCGCAAATCGCGAACCGCAACCGTCTCAGTGAAAAAGCCCTCTACGCCCAGGCAAGAAAAGATACAGGGCTGGATCGCGAGGCCTTCCGCGAACAAATCCGCCGTACCCTCGCCCAAGACCAGATGAAAGAAGGCATGGTTGGCGCAGACATCACCATCAGCGACCAGCAAGTGGACGACTACCTCGCCAAACTTGCGCGCGAACAAGGCAGCACCATGCACATCCAGGACCTGCTCATCCCGCTGCCTGCCGGGGATGCAAAAAGCCGCGCTGCTGCCGTGGACGAAAAAATTCGCGAAGTCGCCCGCGCCCTGCAAGAAAACGGGCAAAACCTTGGACAGGCTGCTGCCCGCGTCAGCGGTGCCCGCTTCAACGACCTGGGCAACCTCAACCTTGCTGCCATTCCGCCCCGCTTTGCGCGTGCACTGGCCAAACTCGGCGCGGGCGACATCGTAGAAAGCCCGGTGGTGGACGACGACGGCATGCACTTCCTCAAAGTCGTCGCCAAACACAACGCCAGCGAAAACTACACCCTGAGCGAAGCCGACGTATCGCACATCCTGCTGCGCACCAACGAAGGGCGCGACGACGCCACCCAGAAAAACCGCATTGATGCCATCTACCGCGAACTACAAGGCGGCGCGGATTTTGCCAGCCTCGCCCGCCGCTACTCCGAAGACAGCCAGAGCGCAGCCAAAGGCGGCGACCTCGGCTGGGTCAGCGGTGAATCCCTGGGTGGTGAACTCGCCCAGGCCATCGCCAAACTGCCGGACGGCGGCATCAGCAAACCCATCCGCACCCCCTACGGATACCACATCCTGCTCGTACGCGGCCACCGCCAAAGCGACAAAAGCGAAGACATGATGCGTCAGCAAATCAAACACAGCCTCTATAACAAAGCCATCGAAGACGCCTGGCAACAACGCTTGCAAGCCCTGCGCCGCGAAGCCTACGTCGATATCCGCTAATCACTACATGAACCCACTCCCCGCTCATAGCGGGGATTTCCACATACTGCCATGAACCACCCTATCCGCGCCGACAAACGCCTCGGCCAGCACTTCCTGCGTGACGAAAGCGTTATCCACCGTCTTCTTGCCGCTATCCACCCGCAGCCGGGCGAGGCCCTACTCGAAATCGGCCCCGGCCTCGGTGCCCTTACCCTGCCACTACTGCGCGAAACCGGGCAGCTCACTGCCATCGAATACGATACCCGCCTCATCGCTCCGCTTACCGCCCGCGCAGCACCACTGGGCGAGTTGCACCTCATCCATGCCGACATCCTCGACGTGGATCTTGGCGCCATTCCGCCACAACCCGAACGTTGGCGTCTTGTCGGCAACCTGCCTTACAACCTCAGCTCACCCATCCTCTTCCACTGCCTCGCCGCGCGCGCGCACATCGCCGATATGCACTTCATGCTGCAAAAAGAAGTTGTAGAGCGCATCACCGCTGCGCCAGGCGGTAAAGACTACGGCCGCCTCAGCCTGATGGCACAACTGTGGTGCGACACCACTGCTCTTTTCACCATCCCACCCGCCGCCTTTGCGCCACCGCCAAAAGTCGATAGTGCCATCGTCCGCCTCGTGCCGCGTGCCACCCCCACCTGGATGATAGACGATGAAGCGACCTTCGCCGCAACCGTTAGCCGTGCCTTCAACCAGCGCCGCAAAATGCTGCGCCATACCTTCGCTGCATGGTTCACTTCGGATGAACTTGCAGCGCTCGACATAGACCCAACCGCACGCCCTGAAACCCTCGATGGCGCTGCCTACGCACGCCTTGCCAATGCCCATTACCACAAGGAACAACATCCATGAGCGAAACCGTCATCATCACCGGCCACAGCTATGGCCTCGGTGCCGCCCTCGCCGCCGCCTGGTTGCAATGCGACGCGCGCGTCCTCGGCATCGCGCGCAGCACCAACGCTGCGCTTGCAGCCACCTACCCGCATACCCTGCAAGAAATCCAGTGCGACCTCGCCAACCCCATCGCTGCGCTCGCCCTCATCCACAGCACCCCCTTCCGTCACTTCTGCGCAGAGGCCGAACGCCTGTGGCTCTTCAACAACGCCGGAACCGTCGCCCCGTCTGCCCCGCTTGGCACGCAGGACGACGAACAGATCGCGCTTGCCGTCAACCTCAACATCACCGCACCGCTCCTGCTCAGCAACGCCGTGGTCGCAGAGGCACGCCGCCCGGATAACGTCAACATCGTCCACATCGGCAGCGGCGCTGGTCGCAAATCCTACCCCGGCTGGAGTATCTACGGTGCGAGCAAAGCTGCTCTTGATCGCCATGCCGCAAGTGCTGCGAATGAAGAACGCGGCGTGCGCATTGTCAGCCTCGCCCCCGGTACCGTCGATACCGCCATGCAAGAGGGGATGCGTCGCGACCCGCATTTCCCATTGCGTGAACACTTCGCCAAAATTCACGCTGATGGCGGACTGCAAAACGCCAATGACACTGCACTAAAAATCCTCGCCCACTGCCTGAGCGAGCAATTCGGACGCGAGGCAATAGTAGACATCCGCACCATCGAACTGCCACTTTGACTACGCATATTGATGGCGCTATAACAGAACAGCCATATCTTGAAAATATGGCTGCCCTAAGCAGGTGTTGTGCTGAAATAAAAAAGTGCGTATTATGCGCGCCCTTACAACGGAGAGATGGCAGAGTGGTTTAATGCACCGGTCTTGAAAACCGGCGAGGGTTCACGCCCTCCCAGGGTTCGAATCCCTGTCTCTCCGCCATCTACTCAAAAGCGCCATGTTTCATGGCGTCTTTTTCGTCCGTATTTGTTCAAGGTTTCTAGAGTCTGTTAACATTATCGCCTTGCAAATCAACAGACCCTAAAGCGGGCGGTACCAGGTTTGAACCTGCCCGAGGCGGATTATGTTTTTATCGTTGATCCGTGGTGGAATCCGGCGGTTGAGAATCAGGCGATTGACCGCAATCACCGTATCGGACAAAACAAGCATGTCATGGCCTACCGCATGATTTTGTCGTGACCGTATCGAGGAAAAAATCCTCGCCTTGTAGAAAAGAAAGCACACCATCGCTGAAAGTATTATCAGCGTGGATGACGAAAAGAAATCTTTTGATCTGGATGAAGTGAAGAGCCTGTTTGCATAAGCAGGCGACCACATAGTGGCATAGATAAAAAAGCAGTCCGATTTTCGTCAGACTGCTTTTTGTTTTTACGGCCCCAGCGGGGTCATATGAATGTCGTAATCGTTAGGCTTCGTAACGAACGGTAACAATTTCCAGCATCTTGCGCCCGCCGGGGATGGTAACTTCCACGGTCTCGCCTTCTTCTTTGCCGAGCAGGGCACGGGCAATAGGCGAGGTGTTGGAGAGCAGGCCGCTCTTGATGTCTGCTTCGTCTTCACCGACGATTTTATAGGTCATTTCTTCGCCACTGTCGACGTCTTCGAGTTCGACGGTGGTGCCGAAGACGACTTTGCCGTTCTGCGGCAGGGTGGTCACGTCAATAACGTTCGCGTGGCTCAGTTTGTGTTCAAGTTCACGGATGCGCCCTTCGATGAATCCCTGCTGTTCACGAGCAGCATGGTATTCGGCGTTTTCTTTCAAATCACCGTGTTCACGCGCTTCGGCAATCGCTTCGATGACGCGCGGGCGGTCTTCGCTTTTCAGTTTTTCAAGTTCGGCGCGCAATGCCTGCTCGCCTTTTTTGGTCATGGGGATCTTGGCTACCATGTCTTCCTCTGTTAATCGTAAATGCCGGATGTTCTGACGCCTCACCGCAGCGGATGCATGCGGCGAGATACAAAAGAAACGGCGGGGATGGATATAAGAAAAAGCCTTGCGGCTGCAAGGCTTTCTATGGGACGTATTTTACTGGATTACGTTCTTTTCTGCCTGCTGTTTTTTCTCACTCGAATAATGCCTCGTCGTTGCCGCGCTTGCCTTCTTTCGGACGGTGAAAGAGCTGGTTTTTGATGCGCTTGCGCTCGCTGCTGTTGCGCATCCGGATTTTCCACGCCTGCATGACTTTCTGTCGCAGGTTTTCCTGCGAAGCGGCCAATTCGCTGACAATGCCGATGCCGGACTGGATACTCGCCTGGCGCAGGTCGTTGCACAGTTCGTTCAGGATAGGGTTGTCTTCGACGATGGCGTTGATGTCGCTGGCCATCACGGGTTCTTTACCATCAAAAAGACGGGCAGCGTTGAGATAGGCCAGCATTTCGTACATGACATCGGCGCTTGCAAAGAAGCTATCCTGCAACGCGTCAGCGCGTGCTTTCTGTTCCAGGTACTGACGATAGAGCTTGTCGTATTCCGCTTGGGTGTAGACGGCTTCCCTGTATTCTTCCGCCGTAGCAGCGGCTTGCGCTACCACGACGGGATTGATTTCCTGCTGGAGCAGTTGCCAGGCGGGAACAAACGGGTTGTCGATTTCCTTGTCTTGCATGGGGTTCTCTGATGATGCGGTCATGATGACGCGCATTATAGGTCGCCCGGCGGCGGTTGCACCGCTTTGTCTTCTTGCTGTCGTTGCAGTTTTTCTTCCCAGAAGGTTGCCCCCTTGATACCAAGCGCCTGCGGGTCGAAGGTATAGACGGGCAGGTTCCCTTTCTGCTGCCGCTCGTAGTCGCGCAGGGCGACAATGGTCGGGCGACCAACGGTAAGGAAGATAATGAGCATCCCGATGATATTCAGCCAGGTGGTCATGCCCACACCGATTTCGCCGATATTCCAAATATAGCCCGCGCTGTTGATGGAGCCGTAGCCCACCGCCAACATGGCACTGATTTTCACCACCAGGGTGGCGTTGTGGCGCAGCCCCAGTTTTTGCGCGAGGTAGATGATATTGGTCTCGGCGATGTAGTAATAGGCGAGGATGGAGGTGAAGGCGAAGAAGAAAATGGCGATGGCAACCAGTACCGGCCCGATCTTGCCAAAGACGCTTTCCATGCCGATTTGCGTGAAAGCCGGCGAGTTCGGATCGGCATGAATGACTGCGCCTGCCGCATCTTGCAGATAGGAAGCGATATATTGCGTGCCGGCGCCGGCAAAGGTTTGGTCGGCGACAACGTTATATTGTTTGGTCATGAGGATGACCAGTGCGGTCGCGGAGCAGACCAGGAGCGTGGTGATATAGACGGAAAACGCCTGAATCAGCCCCTGCTGCACGGGATGTTCAACATCGGCAGCGGCGGCGGGATGCGCGCCAGTGCCTTGTCCGGCTTCGTTGGAATAAATACCACGCTTCACGCCCCAGCCGATGGCGGCACCAAAGCCCGCCTGCGGGCTGAATGCATCGCCGATGATCAGGGCGATAAGCTCCGGTACATGGGTGATATTGATAGCGACGATAATCAGGGCGAGGCCAATGTAGGCAATGGCCATGAACGGCACCACCACTTCCGCGAAGTTGGCGATGCGCTTGATGCCGCCGAAGATGATAAAGCCGAGCAAAAGCAGGGTGAACGCGGTGGCCGTCAGGCGATAGATGCCGATTTCACCGGCAATGCCACTATTGACGACAGTGCCTTCACCGATGACCTGCACCACGGCGTTGGCCATACCGTTGGCCTGCGGGCCGAGCAGGAAAATACCGCAAGAAATGACGGCGGAGATGGCGAACACGATGCCGTACCACTTCCAGCCGAGGCAGCGCTCGAAATAATAAGCGGGACCGCCAAGATGCTGCCCGGTTTCCGGATCACGCGATTTATAAATCTGCGCCAGGGTGGATTCCACATAAGCGGTGGCCGCGCCGAAAAAAGCGCCAAGCCACATCCAAAACACGGCGCCCGGCCCACCGAAACCGATAGCAGCGGCAACACCGGCGATGTTACCGATACCGACACGGCCGGAGAGCGACACCGTCATCGCCTGAAACGAAGAAATGCCATGCTCGGACTGCCCGCCGGATTTCAGCAGCAAGCGGCACATCTCACCAAGATGCCGCACCTGCACGAAGCGGGTCATGATGGAATAAAACAACCCAACAGCCAAAATCAGCCAGATAAAAGCGGGGTTCCAGATGATACCGTTCAGCCAGGAAACGGCAGATTCAAGGGAGGAAGCGTGCATACCGAGTACCTCTTGGATGATGGCCGCGACGTGCGGCAAGGCAATCTAGCACAGAATGCTCAAATATCCACAAAAAAGCTTGGGTTACCGCTGCCTGAGGCTGTATTGACAGGCCACAAGCCCGCCTTATACTGCCCCGCCTTACCCCATTGAAACAAGGCAGAAAAACGTGAAAACCGTGGCCATCGGCATCATCGGATACGGCACCGTCGGACAAGGCGTGGTCGAAGTCCTCGCCCGCAACGCCCGCGAAATCGAGCGGCGCAGCGGTTACCAGTTACAAGTCAAACGCGTCGCGAAACGCAGCTGGCAAGGCATCGACACCAGCGCCCTGCCCTTTGCCTGCGACACCGACCCCTTTGCCATCGCCAGCGATCCGGATATCGGCATCGTTATCGAGCTGGCTGGCGGCGAACATCCCGCCTTTGAAATCATCAAAACCGCCCTCGAACACGACAAACACGTCATCACTGCCAACAAAGCCCTCATCGCCCGCCACGGCGATGCCCTCTTCGCCCTGGCCCGCAAAAAAGGGTTGGAGCTTACCTTTGAAGCGGCGGTTGCAGGCGGTATCCCGGTCATCAAAATCCTGCGCGAAGGCATGAGCGGTAACGAAGTCAAACGCGTCGCCGGCATCATCAACGGCACCAGCAACTACATCCTGAGTGAAATGGCGCAAAAAGGACGCAACTTCGCCGACGTGCTCAAAGAAGCGCAGGCGCTGGGTTACGCTGAAGCCGACCCGTCTTTTGATATCAACGGCACCGACGCTGCGCACAAAATCACCATCCTCGCCTCGCTGGCCTTTGGTATCCCGCTGCAATTCGACAGCGTCCACATCGAAGGCATTGATGCCCTCACCCCGGACGACATCCAGGACGCCGCCGAACTCGGCTACAGCATCAAACACCTCGGCCTCGCCGTGCGCCGCGATAACGGCGTGGAAATCCGCGTCCACCCGACCCTCGTGCCGCAAGATGCGCTGATTGCCAGCGTCAACGGCGTCATGAACGCGGTACAAGTACAGGGCAACGCCGTCGGCAACAGCCTTTACTACGGTCCCGGCGCGGGCAAACTGCCGACCGCTTCGGCTGTTGTCGCCGACCTTATCGACGTCGTACGCGAACTCAACCTTAAAGGCGAAGACCGCCTCGCCGAATTCGGCTACAGCCAGGTACTGGATCGCAACACCCTGCCCGTGCTGCCGCCTGAAGACTTCAACAGCGCCTACTACCTGCGCCTGACCGTTGCCGACCGTGCCGGCGTTCTCGCCGATATCACCCGCATCCTCGCGGACAACGGTATCTCCATCAACTCCGTCAGCCAAAAAAACCGCCACAAACACAACGGCCATATCCCGCTGGTGCTGCTCACTGAAAAAGTCCGCGAAGCCGAGATGAATGCCGCCTGCGCGCAACTCGCCGCCCTGCCCGCCGTCTCCGGCGCCGTCAAACGCATCCGTGTCGAAAACTTCGAATAACACAAAACCTTCCCTTCCCCCGCTTGCGGGGGAAGATGCCGTAGGGCGATGGGGCTTATCGCTCTCGCCTGCCATCACCTACGCCTAACGACCGCATTCGCCTCGCGCTGAAAAGACCACAGCACACACCCCATGATCACCCCCCGCCCCCTGCGCATCGACACCGCCGCGCTGCCCGCTGATTGGCACCCGCTCGTGAAAAACATCTACGCCGGCCGTCTCAACCACCACGACGAAATCGAAAAACGCCTGCAACACCTGCTGCCGCCGGACAACCTCACTGGCCTCGGTGCCGCGCTTGACCGCATAGACCACGCTATCCGCAACCGTCAGCCCATCCTCGTCTATGGCGACTACGACGTGGACGGCGCGACCGCGACCGCGCTCACCGTGCGCGTCCTGCGCCAACTCGGCGCGGATGTTGCCTGGTTCATCCCTAACCGCAGCGTGCACGGCTACGGCTTCAGCCTCGCCGGACTCGCCGACCTGCCTGGTGTGCCACGCCTTATCCTCACCGTGGATAACGGCATCCAGAGCCACGATGCCATCACCGCTGCCCGTGCGCGCGGCATCGACGTCGTCGTCACCGACCACCACCTGCCCGGCGAAACCCTGCCGCCTGCGAACGCTATCGTTAACCCGAACCGGCGAGACTGCCCCTTTGCCGGCAAACATCTCGCCGGCGTCGGCGTCGCCTTCTACCTACTGCTCGCCCTGCGCAGCCGTCTGCTTGCGGAGAACCGCTGGCCGGATACCCTGCGCCTCTCCGACTACCTCGACCTCGTCGCCCTCGGCACCGTCGCCGACCTCGTCCCGCTCGACTACAACAACCGCATCCTCGTCAACCACGGCCTCGCCCGTATCCGCAGCGGCCACGCCAACACCGGCATCAACGCCCTGATGGCGGTCGCCAACCTCGACCCCGCCCGCCTCACCGCGCAAGACATCGCCTTTTCCCTCGCTCCGCGTCTGAACGCACTCGGCCGCCTCGGCGACATGGCTGATGGCGTCGCCCTGCTGCTTGCCGAAGATCGCCAGACCGCACTCGACTACGCGCAACAATGCGACGACCTGAACCGCGACCGCAAAGCGCTGGAAAACGAGGCCGTACAAGAAGCCGCGCGGCAAGTCTCGCCGGCGCTGCCGCTTGCCGCTGCCTACGATCCCGCCTGGCATGAAGGCATCATCGGCATCCTTGCCGCCCGCCTGAAAAGCCGCTTCGCCCGCCCGGCGCTGGTCGCCACCGACAGCGGCGAAACAGGCTGGATCAAAGCCTCGCTGCGCTCCGTCAGTGCCGTGCCGCTGGTGCCGCTCCTGGACAGTGCCGCGCGCGACCTGCCATCCGCCGCCCTGCGCTACGGCGGCCATGCCGCTGCCGCCGGACTCTCCGTGCAGCGCGAACACTATCCGGCGCTGATTGCTGCCATCAACCGCGCCTTTGCCGAACACTACGGCGCGACCGTCCCGCCCGAACCCGTCTATATCGACGGCGAACTGCCCGCAACCCTGCTCAACCTCGACTGGGCGCGCTACCTCGAACGCCTCGAACCCTGGGGCGCGGCATTGCCCGTGCCCGTTTTCGCCAACCCCTTTGAAGTGCTGGACTGCCGCCTGCTCGGCAGCGCACACACCCGCCTCGTCCTGCGTGAACTGGACAGCGGCAACATCTATAACGCCTCATGGTTCTTCCATACCGCTGATTACAAAAGCGGCACCTGCCTGCGCATCGTTTACCAACTGCAAGTGAACCGCTTCTACCGCGACGAACGCCTTGACCTGCTCGTGCAATACGCCGAAGCGCTATAACCGCTTTCCCATGAAAAAAGCCCCTTTCCGCAAGAAAGGGGCTTTTTATCACGGATACTTAAATCAGCCAGCTGGCGGGATTGACCGGTTCGTTATTCGCGAACTTGATCAGTCCGTATAACGAGCGTACTAGGAAGAGAATCCCCACCGCAATCAGGATGAGAGCGCCGATGACAACCGCAGTCAGCACGACGCTGATAATGCCGCCAATAAACGCTATCCAGAAGGTCTTAATCAGATAACGCAGGTGGTCGCCGTAGAGCGTTCCGTCCACATCGCCAAGTTTGACGTAAGCCATGATGACGCCAATGACAGAGAAACCAATGAGGTACAAGATGTAAATCACCATAATGAATGTCGTGTGCGGCGCGAGTTCCGGACCAATCCGGTTTTGCGACATGGAAAACTCCTTATCAATCTAAAAAGAAAAAACATCCTCAACTCACCAAAGCCACAGGATGGGTGGCATTCTAATTTTTCATGCAGCATTCACAAACTATCATCCATCAACGCGGCCGCGTCACCTGATACACATGCGATAAATCATAGACCTTGTAGCGTCCCGGCTCGCCCCGGCCCTCGCCGGCGTAGCTCAAAATCAGCCCCTGCCGCTGCTCATAATCCGTCCAGCCGATAAACACACCGCTGTGCTCGATGTCGTTATACGAATGGTTGACGTAATACAGCCAGTCGCCCGGCTCCAGCAGCTCCGCCGGGGCATACGGTCCACCACGCAGGGTGCCGGAAAATAGCGTCTGCCGCCGCTTCGTGGGAATGCCGGCGCGGTTGAAGCCCGCATGCAGATAATCCCAGCAGCCGCCTTGCACGATTTCGCGGTTCTGCACCATCTGCCGCAGGGTGAACAGCACATTGCGCGCCGGCGGCTCGGCGGATTTTTCAGCAAACTCAATAAACGCCTGTTGCGCCGAAGCCTCGGCGGTAAACGGCGGGCGGATAGGCTGCGGCGCACTGCACCCGCTGGCAAGCAGGCTGAAAATACCCACATAACATACAATGTTCAGCATCAAAGACTCCCTGAAAGAACCGCATGTCAGCATACCAAAGCCAGTTAGCCGAAAAAACCGCGCGCCTTGCCGCCCTGCTCGCCCCTTTCGCGGCCCCGCCGCCCGCCGTATATCCCTCGCCGCCAACAGGCTACCGGATGCGCGCGGAATTTCGCGTCTGGCATGATGGGGATGACTGCTACTTTGCCATGACCAACAGTGCCGGAGAGCGCATCCGCTGCGACAATTTCCCGCCTGCCTATGAAGCCATCAACCGTCTGATGACGCCGCTTATGGCCGCCATCCGCGAGCGTCCCGCCCTGCGCTACCGCCTCTTTCAGGCCGAATTTCACGCCGCGCAAACGGGCGAGGTCATGGTCAGCCTCGTCTATCACCGCCCGCTGAATGACGCCTGGCAGACGGAAGCGCAAACGCTCGCCGCCGCGCTCGGCATCAGCCTTATCGGCCGCGCCCGCAAACAGAAAATCATCCTTGGCCGCGACTTCGTGCAGGAAACCTTCCATGTCGGCGGGCAGGATTTCCACTACCGCCAATACGAAAACAGCTTCAGCCAGCCAAACGCTGCCGTCTGCGCGCAAATGCTCGCCTGGGCCTGCCAGCAGGCGGGCAATCCGGCCGCCGACCTGCTCGAACTCTACTGCGGCAACGGCAACTTCACCCTGCCGCTCGCGAAGCGTTACCGCCGCGTGCTTGCTACCGAAGTGAGCAAGAGCGGCATCCGCGCCCTGCGCGAAAACCTCCTTCTGAATAACTGCACCAATATTGCCATCGCCCGCCTTTCGGCGGCAGAACTGAGCGAGGCGATGCGCGGTGAGCGAAGTTTCCGCCGCTTGCAGCAGGACGGCATTGCGCTTGCCGCCTACGACTTCGACACCGTCTTCGTTGACCCGCCGCGCGCAGGCATTGATAACTCCACCCTCGCCCTGCTCGCCCGCTTTCCGCGCATCCTCTACATCTCCTGCAACCCGGAAACCCTCGCCGCCAATCTCGCCGTGCTGGACGCTACGCACCGCATCAGCGCCTGCGCCCTCTTTGACCAATTCCCCTTCACCCCACACATCGAAAGCGGCGTGCTGCTGGAACGACGTTGAGCGGGGTAGACGCGTATCTTTGGTAGTCGCCCTGCCCTCTTCCATAAACCGCACGACTATCCTGCCTAGTAGATTCAGTGTTTGCGTCGCTTACCGCAGCCAAAGACAACCATAAAAAAACGGCGGAATAACCGCCGTTTTTTGCCGAGACCATTTCATTTCCAGTCATCGTCATCATCTTCATCGCGACGGCGGCGGATAGAAAACAGCTTTTTCAGACCAACCAGCAAAGCCACACCGGCAATGGCGAATATCTTGGCAAATTTCAGGATAAAGGCACCAATAATGGCAAATAGGCCGAATTTCTTCGCGGCCAAACCGCCAGCAATCAGCGCCGTCAGCCCGTATTCGGCGACCTTATCGGTACGCGGATTGAAATCGCTGTAACGATTGCCGTCCTTGAATGTAATGGCAGCCAATAAATCATTAGTACTGGTTTTTGCCGCCTCCAATTTATCCGCACCATGAACAAGCGTGGTGGTAATCATCCCTTTGCGCCCCAAGGCAACAATGCTGTAATTAATCATCGGCTCATTATCCGCAGCGGAATGTACCTTAATTGCCCAAATCAGGCGGTGATTGGCTCTGTCATAGTTTGGCTCCTGAGCCCAGCCATCCACATAAAGCTCGGCGACACCGCGGTCACGGCGGCTTTTATTCTCTTCCTTTTCCGCTTTCTTCATGATGGACATCAGCTTGTCGGCCTTCAAATCCTGGGCATCGTCATCCTTAATATGACCGCTATCAACATAGCCCAAATCCGCCATCCAGCCTTCCATACTGATAATAATGCCGTAACGCCCCGGTTCCGCGCCGCCACCGCGCGCCTCCATAATTTTGTTGGCTGTCTCCTTATCGATAAACAGCAGCCCGGCGGGCAATTGCAGCGTCGCCTCGCTACCCAGATCAATCGTTTTGGGACCAGCCTGGGCTTTTTGCATAATCATCGCTTCCAAGTCGGCATCACTCTTCTGCGCCCAGAGCGGCACGGCAATGACAAAAAAAGCGGCTATCATCATCAACCATTTCTTCATAAAAAATTCCTTTATCAAGCTTTGAACATAAACCCCGCAAACGGGGAAAAAACTATAACTGATTCTTCATGATTAGGTTATCCCAATTGCACATCCGCCGATAAGCAAACGGCTGACAGGCCAAGCGGATCAGCCACGCCATCGTTACAATACCTGCATGAACGACACCTTTATCCTTCTTGATGACGCCCGCGCCAACCGCGCCCGTCTCTACCAAAACCACTGCGCCCGCATCCTGCTGCCCGCCACCCGCCTTGACGAACTGGACGAGCTACTCGCCGACGGCTGGGCGCGTGGCCTGCATGCCACCCTGCGCATCCCCTACGAATTCGGCCACGCCCTGCTCGGTTTGGACGCCCCTGCCGCGCCGCTGGCATTGGATTGGTACGCCGCACTGCATCCTTTGCACGGCGAGGCCATTGACGCCTGGCTGGCCGCACAGGACGACGGCGCCCCCGCCGGGCTTGCCGACCTGCACGCCGACAGCGACGCCGTCACCTACGCCGCAACCATCGCGGCCATCCACGAAGAACTGCGCGCGGGCAACAGCTACCAAATCAACCACACCATCCGCCTGCGCGGCAGCGCCTACGGCCAGCCCGCCGCCCTCTACCGCCGCCTGCGCGCCCGCCAGCCCGCACCCTACGCCGCCTACGCCTACCATCCTGACGACGGTCATACCCTCTGCTTCTCGCCCGAACTCTACCTCGCCCGCGACGGCGGCCTGCTGCACACCCTGCCGATGAAGGGCACCGCACCCGCAACAGGCGACGATGCCACGGACACAGCGGCAGCCGCCGCCCTCGCTGCCGACCCCAAAAACCGCGCCGAAAACCTGATGATCGTTGACCTGCTGCGTAACGACCTGAGCCGCCTCGCCGTCCCCTACGGCGTCAGCGTCAAATACCCCTTCCACGTCGAACGGCACGGCCGCGTCCTGCAAATGACCAGCCGCGTCAACGCCCGCCTGCGCAAAGGCACCGGCACCGCCGCCATCCTGCGCGCCACCTTCCCCTGCGGCTCCATCACCGGCGCGCCGAAACACAACACCATGCGCCTCATCCACCATTTCGAAAGCAGCCCGCGCGACATCTACACCGGCGCCCTCGGCTACGTCGAACGCGACCGCCTGCGCCTGAACGTCGCCATCCGCACCCTCACCCTGCACGACGGTACGGCCACCTTCGGCGTTGGCGGCGGCATCACCATCCAGAGCGACGCCGCCGACGAATACCGCGAATGCCAAACCAAGGCCGCCTTCCTGCACGCCCCGCCCGACTTCGCCCTCTTTGAAACTCTGCGCATCGAAGGCAAACAGGCGCTGTTTTTTGCCGAACACCTCGCACGCCTTGCCGCCAGTGCCGCCACCTTCGCCATCCCCTGCGACACCGCCGCCATCCAAGCCACCGTTATCCACCACCTCGCGAACGGACGCGGTCTGCGCCGCTTGAAAATCACCCTGCATCCTGATGGCCGCCACCACATCGAAACGCATCCGCTGGACGAACAGCCGACTACTGTCGCCTGCTGCCTCTACCCCGAAGCACTGCCCGTGCACGACCTGCTGCGCCGCCATAAAACCAGCTACCGCGTCGTGAATGACCGTGCCCTCGCCTACGCCGCCACGCGCGGCGCCTTCGACGCCATCCTCAGCAACACACGTGGCGAACTGCTCGAAGGCAGCCGCAGCAGCCTCATCCTGCGTCTCGACGGCGCCTGGTACACCCCGCCGCTTGCTGCCGACATCCTGCCCGGCATCCGGCGCGCCCGCCTCCTGGCCGACCCGCAGCCGCTCGGCGGCGGAACGCTCCGCGAACGCGTCCTCACCACCGCCGACCTCGCCCGCGCTGAGGTCGTCATCCTCTGCAACAGCCTGCGCGGCATCATGCGGGTAGATCACATCATTAAGGAATAAGGCCATGACGGGCTGCTCGCAGGCATCATCCGGCGGTGGAAGCACAGGCCCCCAGCGGGATAAATGCCGGGGTTTCTTTATTTTGGAGACGTTGCAGCAACTTCTCTGCATTCCTCGCTCTGCCATAGCGCGAGCGAGCGGTGCATAGCTGCTTAATAATCCCCTTGTACTGCCACCGCACAATCGGATTTTTCCGGTAGGGCGGGCTTGGTATGATTCCGCCGTTTTTTTCGTGGGGGTTTTCCTGTGTCTTTTCGTTTTTGGCAGGCAAACGGCCTGCCGCATCCGTATGTCATGCTTTTTTTGGCGCCGCTCTTTTGGGCGACGAGTAATGTCACCGGCAAGCTCGGCAAGACGTGGCTGACGCCGTATGCGTTCACTTTCTGGCGCTGGGTGCTGGCGGCGGCGCTGTTGTCGTGGTTGTTCCGCGCACGGATTCGTCATGATTTGCCCGTGCTCAAGCGGCGGGCGGGGTGGTTGCTGGTCGTCGGCGGCAGCGGTTTCGCGCTTTTTAATATTGTGTTGTACAGCGCGTTTGCGCGCGGCGCTTCGGTGGTCAATGTGTCGATTATCACCGCCCTGATTCCGGTGATGGTGCTGCTGGTCGAGGTCTTTTGTCTGCGCGGACGGGCGCATCCGCTGCAATGGCTGGGGGTGGCGCTGTCGTTTGTCGGCGTGGTCTGGGTGGTGAGCAAGGGCAATCCGCGCGCGCTGCTGGATACGGGGCTGGCCCAGGGCGATGCGCTGGCGCTGGTCACGTCGGTGATTTATGCCGGTTATTCGCTGGCACTGCGTCGCGCCCCGGCGGTGCATTGGGCAAGTTTGCTCTGGGCGATGTGCGTCGCAGCGGTGGTAGTGTCCGCGCCGTTTTTCTTTTGGGAAGGGCTTACGCACGGTTTTCATCTGCCCGTGTGGCAGGCGTGGCTGCTGCTCGTCTATGTGGCGGTGTTTATCGCGATTTTGTCGAAGTTGTTTTATATGGAGAGCGTGATTGCCATCGGCGCGGGACGGGCGGCGCTCACTATGAATTTGTTGCCGGTGTTCGGCGCGCTGGTCGGGGTGGCGGTGTTTGCCGATGAGCGCTTGGGCGGTTATGTGCTGGTCGCGCTTGTGCTGGTCGCAGCGGGCATTTTCGCTTCGGAGTGGGGCGCGGCGCGTTTGCGCGGGTTATTGCCGGAAAGCTAGAATGCGCGCCTTTCCGTTTCTTTTATTCTGTTTTTTATTGGAGGATTTTTATGGCCGGTCATAGTAAATGGGCGAATATCAAGCACAAGAAGGCAAAGGAAGATGCCAAGCGCGGCAAGGTATTCACCCGTCTGATTCGCGAGTTGACGATTGCCGCGCGCCACGGCGGTTCGGATCCCGGCAGTAATCCGCGTCTGCGTCTCGCGATCACCAAGGCGCAGGCCGAGAATATGTCGAAAGACACGATGGATCGCGCCATCAAGCGCGGCGCGGGCGAGCTTGGCGGCGCGCAGATGGAGGAGATTCGTTATGAGGGTTACGGCCCGGGCGGCGTCGCGGTGATGGTTGACTGTTTGACGGACAACAAGAACCGCACGGTCGGCGAGGTGCGTCATGCTTTCACCAAGGCAGGCGGCAATCTCGGCACTTCCGGCTCGGTCGCTTTCCAGTTCACCGAGCGCGGTGTGCTCTTTTTCGAGAAGGTCGAGAATGAGGACGCTTTTATGGAAGTGGCGCTGGATGCGGGCGCAGATGATTTGGAAATCGATGAGAACGGTGCCGAGGTGCTGACGTCGCCGGAGAATTATGCGGCGGTATATGACGCGCTGGTCGCCGCCGGTTATACCCCGGATGAGAGCGAGGTGACAATGCGTGCCGATAATCTTTCGCCCGTCTCCGCCGAGGACGCCGACAAGGTGATGCGCATGATCGAGCGGCTGGAAGAGCTGGACGATGTGCAAAGCGTCTATACCAACGCCGATTTTCCTGAAGATTTTGCCGGCTAGATGGCTGTTACCCGTCGTATTCTCGGCACTGACCCCGGCTCACGCGTCACTGGTTACGGCATTATTGATGTCACGGGGCAGGAGGTGCGCTATGTCGATAGCGGCTGTATCCGCCTCGCGGATGAAGCGATGCCGCTGCGCCTGATGATGATTCATCAGGGTATCAGCGAGCTGATCCGCATGTACCGCCCGCAGGAGTTTGCGATTGAGGCGATTTTTGTGCACAAGAATCCGAACTCAGCGCTGAAACTGGGGCAGGCGCGCGGCGTTGCCATTTGCGCGGCGGTGCTGGCGCAGTTGCCCGTCGCCGAGTATGCGGCAAAAAGCATCAAGCAGGCGGTGGTCGGCAAGGGCGGTGCAGAAAAGGCGCAGGTGCAGCATATGGTGAAGATGCTGCTGAACCGCAGCGGCGTGATTCAAAGTGACGCCGCCGACGCCCTCGCCGTCGCCCTCACCCACGCGCACCATCTGCAAACGCAAAAGCGGCAACAGCAGGCGGGCCTGCTCGCTGCCTGGGAATAGACATGGAAAAGGCTTTTTATGACAAGGCGGACCGTCTCTTGGCTGCCATCACTGCCGACCCGCGCTGGGATATGCAGGATGAACTGCTTTTTCAGGTGGCGGGTTTTACGTTTTATGGCTACTGTTTCGGCTTTGGCCGGCTGGTATGCCTGATGGATGCGGATGCCATTGATGCCTATGTGACGGATAAACTCGTCGCTTTGGGGGCGGGGGCGATATATGTGCAAGGTATGGTTGCCCGTGCACGGCAGGATTTTGTCACCACCGCTGATGCTGCCCCTGTTGACCCGGATGATGTGCTCAGTCAGCTGATCGGCGTCGGCCATGCCCACTTTGCCGCTGATGATGTTGCCGCGCTGGTTGAATCCATCTTCAACAACTACGACCTATTGAGAAACGCATGAAAAAGCTCTTTCCCACAAACAGCCTGATTTCCGTGATTAAAGTATCCGACTATGCCGCCGCACTGGCTTGGTATGGCGCCTGGCTGGGCGAGCCGGATGAAGTGCCAATGGAGGGCATGGCGGAATGGCGCATTGCCGACAATGCCTGGCTGCAACTGGATGCCAGCGAAGGCGCTGCCCATCCCGCTGCCGTCGTTATCGGCGTGGATGATGTTGCCGCCTGCCGTGCGGCCTTGCTGACGGCAGGAATAGCCGTCGGCGACATTGTCGATTGGGAGGTCGTTCTGTGCTGCGACCTGCACGACCCGGACGGCAACAGAATTTCCCTGGCACAAGTCATCGGATAACACCATGATCGCTTACCTGCGCGGCACGGTGCTGCTCAAACAAGCCGGACAAATCATCATCGAAACCGGCGGCGTCGGCTATGAAGTCTCCGTGCCGCTTGCGGTCCTGGAACGCGTCCACGAAGGGCAGGAAGCGGCGCTGTTCGTGCATCATGCCGTGCGCGACGACGGCCACTACCTTTACGGTTTCCTCACCCTGCAACAGCGCGGCTGGTTCCGCGAAATGATCCGCGTCAGCGGTGTCGGCCCGAAAATCGCCCTGCTCATCCTCTCCGGTTTCGATGTCGATATGCTGACGCAAATCGTGCGCAACCAGGACAGCGCGGCGCTGGTGAAATTGCCCGGCGTCGGCAAAAAAACCGCCGAACGCCTGCTCATCGAACTGAACGACCGCGTCACCCGCCTGCCGGTCGGCGTCGCGAGCGGGCAGGGCATCATCCGCCCCGCCTCTGCCCGGCTGGATGCCGAAGAAGCCCTGGTCGCCCTCGGCTACAAACCTGGTGAGGCGGCGCAACTTATCGAACGCGTCGGCGGTGATGACGACGCCGATACCGACACCCTCATCCGTCGCGCCCTGCAACTCAAATTCACCGGCAAACCATGAAAGCCATGATTGAATCCGACCGCCTTATCCACGGCGCCAGCCAGGGTAACGACGAACAGGCCGTCGAACGCGCCGTCCGCCCCAAACGCCTCGCCGAATACATCGGACAAAGCGCGCTGAAAGCGCAAATGACCATCTTCATCGAAGCAGCACTTGCGCGCGGCGAGGCCCTGGATCACGTCCTGCTCTTTGGCCCACCCGGCCTCGGCAAAACCACAATGGCGAACATCATCGCCGCCGAACTGGGGGTGAACCTGCGCCAGACATCCGGCCCCATCCTCGACAAAGGCGGTGACCTTGCGGCGATGCTGACCAACCTCGAAAGCCACGACGTCCTCTTTATCGACGAAATCCACCGCCTTTCCCCCGCCGTCGAAGAAGTCCTCTACTCGGCGATGGAAGACTACCGCATCGACATCATGATTGGCGAAGGCCCGGCAGCACGCTCCATCATCCTGCCGATCAAACCCTTCACCCTCGTCGGCGCGACCACCCGTAGCGGCCTGCTCAGTGCACCGCTGCGCGACCGCTTCGGCATCACCCAGCACCTGCAGTTTTACAGCGAAAGCGAACTGACCGAAGTCGTGCTGCGCGCCGGCCACCTGCTCGGCGTGAAAATGGAAGACGAAGGCGCGGTGGAAATCGGCAAACGCGCGCGCGGCACCCCGCGCATCGCCAACCGCCTCCTGCGCCGCGTGCGCGACTACGCCGACGTGCGCGGCAGCGGCGTCATCACCCGCACCATTGCCGACGAAGCCCTGTCGCTGCTCGCCATCGATGGCCTCGGCTTCGACAACCTCGACCGCCGCCTGCTCACCATCATCATCGACCACTTCGCGGGCGGGCCGGTCGGCCTCGATACCCTTGCCGCCAGTATCGGCGAAGAACGCGGCACCCTCGAAGACGTCGTCGAACCCTACCTCATCCAGCAGGGCTACCTGCAACGCACCCCGCGCGGCCGCGTTGCTACCGCCCGCGCCTACGCCCACCTCGGCAGAGAAATGCCCAAACCGTAACACACACCCGGCAAAGCCCTTACGTTACACTACCGCAATCCCCCGCTCTTCCAACCAAAAAGGAGACCACCTTGGAGCCCACCGCACAAACCGGCTTATCCGTCACCCATCTCATCAGCAACGCCAGCATGCCGGTCAAAGTCATCATGGCCATCCTCTTCCTGATGTTCTTAAGCACCCTCTACCTGACCGGCAAAAAATACGTCCAATTCATCCGCCTGCGCCGCAAAAACCGCGAATTTGACCAAACCTTCTGGTCCGGCAGTGACCTAGAAATCCTCTACACCAACTACGAAAAACGCCACCCCGAAAGCATCGAACGCATCTTCATCGACGGTTTCCGCGAATTCACCCAATTCAACGGCAACAACCTCGAAGACCCCGACGTCATCGTCCACAACTGCCGCCGCGCCATGACCGCCGCACATAACCGCGAAACCGCCCAACAAGAACGCGGCCTGAACGTCCTCGCCACCATCGGCTCCGCCGCACCCTACATCGGCCTGCTCGGCACCGTGTACGGCATCATGAACTCCTTCATCGCCATCGGCGGCGAAAAAACCGCCAGCATCTCAAGCGTCGCACCGGGTATCGCCGAAGCCCTGATCGCCACCGCCATCGGCCTGCTCGCGGCCATCCCGTCTGTCCTCTCCTACAACTACTTCGTCGCCCGCTCCGAAACCCTCGTCGTCGAATACGACGCCTTCATCGAAGAATTCTCCAACCTCTTGCAGCGACAAATCCTTCTCGCCCGCGACTACCAGCGCAGACAACAGAGAAAACCCGCATGAGCCGCAACCGCCGCCACAAACTCAAAGCCGAAATGAACGTCGTCCCCTACATCGACGTCATGCTCGTGCTCCTCGTCATCTTTATGATCGCCGCCCCGCTCATCCACCAGCAAAGCATCGAAATCGACCTGCCCGACACCAGCTCGGACACCCTCGAAATGCCTGCTGACGCCGGTAACGACACCCTGCCGCTCATCCTCAGCGTGGACGCAAGCGGCAGCTACTACCTGAACCGGGGTAACGACAAACAGCCGCTGCTGCCGGAAGACGTAACCGCGCTGACCGCCCAGGCCCTCGCTGAGCATCCGGATCTGCCCGTCCTCGTCCAGGGCGACACCAACGCCAACTACAACCGCGTCATCGACGGCATCGTCCTCCTGCAACAAGGCGGCGCCAAAAAAGTCGGCCTCGTCACCGAGCAGCCCCCAGAAAACGGCGCAGGGAGAGCGCAGTGAGAGAAAGCCGCCAACCACAAAACATCCTCCGGCAAGAAAAACTGGGCGGCATCGCGGGCATAATCCTTGGCGTCCTCGGCCTCATCCTCATCTTCCTGCTTGGCCGCGAGCACCCCGTCGAAATCACCGTTGGCGGCGAGCCGCCCGGCCCGCAAAACGACGCCCCGCCTATTGCCACCCAAATCGTGGACGCGCGCACCCTGCAAAACACCCTCGACAACATCACCGCCAGACAAGAAGCCGAAGAACGCGCCCGCCTCGAAGCCGAACGACAAGCCGAAGAAGCCAGACGGCGGGAAGAAGAAGCCGCGCGCCGCGCCGAAGAAGAACAACAGCGCAAAGCAGAAGAAGCCGAACGCCGCGCTGAAACTGCGCGCCAGGCCGCCGCTGCACAAGCCGCACGCGAACAAGCGGCGAGAGAAGCAGCCCGCGAAGCCGCTGAAAAAGCCGCACAAGACGCTGCCGCCAAACAAACCACCAAAGAACGTTCCGATCAGGAAGTCAAAGCTGCCAAAGAACAGGCGGACAAAGAAGCACGCGAAGCCGCCGCTGCCAAGACCAAAGCCGACAAAGAAGCGAGAGCCGCTGCCGAAAAACGCGCTGCCGAACAGGCTGAGAAAAAAGCTGCCGCCGAAAAAGCCGCTGCAGAAAAAGCAGTGAAGGCCAAAGAAGCTGCTGAAAAACGTGCCGCTGAAAAAGCCAAGGCCGAGAAAGAAGCAGCAGCCAAAGAAGCCAAAGAAAAAGCGGCTGCTGACAAAGCCGCAAAAGCCAAAGCCGAAAAAGAAGCAGCGGCCAAAGCCGCGAAAGAAAAAGCGGCTGCTGATAAAGCCGCAAAGGCCAAAACCGAAAAAGAAGCGGCCGCTAAAGAAGCAAAAGAAAAAGCCGCCGCCGAAAAAGCTGCTAAAGCCAAGGAAGCCGCTGCTGCTGAAAAAGCGGCAAAGGCTAAGGCCGAAAAAGAAGCCGCTGCTAAAGCTGCGAAAGAAAAAGCGGCTGCCGAAAAAGCAGCGGCAGAAAAGGCGGCCAAAGAAGCGGCAGCGGCGAAAGCCAAGGCGGAAAAAGAAGCTGCTGCCAAAGCCGCCAAAGAAGCGGCGGCAGCGAAAGCTAAAGCGGAAAAAGAAGCAGCCGCCAAAGAAGCGGCGGCAGCGAAAGCTAAAGCGGAAAAAGAAGCAGCCGCCAAAGAAGCGGCAGCGGCAAAAGCTAAAGCCGAAAAAGAAGCTGCTGCCAAAGCCAAAGCAGAAGCTGACAAAAAAGCAGCAATGGCAAGCCTTGCCGCAGAACTTGACAGCGATGCCGAAAAAGCCGCCGGCAAAGAAAGCGCCGAAGCCAAAGCCGCCCTCGGCGACTTCGGCACCAATATCCTTGGTGCCAGAATGAAAAAATTCTGGCGTCTGCCGCCAAACATACCGGGCAACCTCAAAGTCAAACTCTTCGTGAAGCTCGATAAAAAAGGCAACGTCACCAAAGCCGCCATCAAACAAAGCAGCGGCAACAAACTCTTCGACGACGCCGCCCTGCGCGCCGTGCACGATGCCTCACCGCTGCCACTGCCGAAACATCCCGGCGCCGTTGAAGCCCTCGTGACCGATGGCATCATCGCCAACTTTGACCCATGATTCAGGGAAATACATGCACAGCATTCGCACCGTTATAACTATTCTGGCTCTTGGCGGAATAACGATTACGCGCGCCGAAGAACCGGCCCTGGATGACCGGATTACCCTGCAACAGGCAAAAATCGCCCACTTGGAAACAAAACTGGTGACCGTACAAGAACAACTTGCCGAACAAAAAAAAGAGCTGACGGAAATTGCACGTCTTGCCGTGCAAGATAAAAACGCAGAGGCTACCGCGAAGAGCCAAGCCGAAAGTGAAAAAAAAGCTGTAGTGGCGGCCTTGACTGCTGAACTTAGCCAAGATGCTGAAAAGGCCTCTGGCAAAAATAGCGCCGAAGCCAAAGCCGCTCTCGGCGACTTCGGCACCAATATCCTTGGCGCCAGAATGAAAAAATTCTGGCGTCTGCCGCCCAACATTCCCAGCAATCTCAAAGTCAAACTTCACATTAAATTTGACCCAAAAGGTGATGTCACCCAAATCGCTATCAAACAAAGCAGCGGCAACAAACGCTTTGATAATTCGGCAATTAAAGCGGTACACGATGCCTCACCGCTGCCACTGCCGAAACATCCCGGCGCCGTTGAAGCCCTCGTGACCGACGGCATCATCGCCAACTTTGACCCCTAACCGCACATTCACTGCCGCAACCGCCACAAGCGGCTACAATGCGCGCCCCTCGCAACCATAACCCCAACACAAGGTGAACCTTATGAAACACAGCAACAAATGGAAACTGCTTGGCCTCAGCCTGCTCCTCCCGTGGTTCAGCGCACAGGCCCAAGTCGAAGTCAACGTTTCCGGCGCCCAAGTCGCCGCCCGCCCCATCGCCATCCTGCCCATACAGGGTGATCCGGGCGTCAAAATGGACTACCTCATCGCCAGCGACCTGCACAAAACCGGCCTCTTCCAGCCGCTTGACCCCAGCAGCTTCCCCGCCGCTGGCGCTGACAACTATCCCGCCTGGAAACAGGCCGGTGCGGATTACGTCGTCTCCGGCAACATGCAAGGCGGCAGCAGCGGCCAATTCAGCCTCGGCGACATCAACGCCGGCAACGTTCTCGCCAGCGACAACCTCAGCGACGCCGATGCGCGCCAACTCGCGCATCAAGTCTCCGACTGGATCCTCTACCGCCTCACCGGCAAACGCGGCGTCTTCGGGACCCAGCTCGCCTACATTCTCGAACAGGGTGGCAAAAACGGCCGTAAATACAGCCTCGTCGTCTCCGACGTGGATGGCGCCAACCGCCGCGAACTCTACACCTCCTCCGAGCCCATCCTTTCCCCGTCCTGGGCACCGAATGGTCGCGCCATCGCTTTTGTTACCTATGCCAACCACTACGCGCAAATCGTTATCCAGGAACTCGGCGGTGGCCGCCGCGTCGTTGCCCAGGGCAACGGCATCAGCAGCGCCCCGGCCTTCTCGCCGGATGGCAACTACCTCGCCTTTGTGCAGTCGGACAACAACAACCCCGACATCTACCTGCTCAACCTCGCCAGCGGCAGCAAAACCCGCCTGACTGACCACAGCGCGATTGACACCGAGCCTGCCTTCTCGCCGGACGGCAACTACATCTACTTCACCTCTGACCGCTCCGGCAGCCCGCAAATCTACCGCATGGGTCGCAACGGCGGATCTGCCGAACGCGTCGTTTCCGGCAACGGTTACAGCGCCAACAGCGACCTCTCGCCGGACGGCAGCTCGCTCGTCCTCACCCGGCAAAGCGGCGGCGGCTACCAAATCGGCACCTACGATCTCGCCAGCAAACGCTTTGACGCCCTCACCAATGGCCGCCTTGACGAAGGCGCGAGCTTTGCCCCGAACGGCCAACTCATCATCTACGCCACCAAAGAAGGCGGCAGATCCGTCCTCAAAGTCATCAACAGCAAAGGCGGCGTGGCGCAAACCCTGTCCGACCCGAATGGCCGCCTGCGCGACCCGGCCTGGAGCCCGGACACCCGCCCCTAATCCCCTCTACTAAAAACAACAACAGGAAGACCCGACAATGAAACGCAAACACTACCTTGGCACCCTCCTCTTCACCCTGCTCGCTGCCGCCTGCTCCAGCCCCTACGGCCTCGAAGGCGAAGAAGGCGCGAACGGCGCGGGTGCAGACGGCATGGGTGGCGGATACGGCTACGGCGACGGCGCCACCTACGGCAGCAACACCAGCTACGGACGCGGCAACGCCGGCACCGCCGACTACTACAACGACCCGCAATACGGACGCAACGTCACCGGCGGACCACAATCGGCAGACAAAGACCGCATCATCTACTTTGCCTACGACAGCAGCACCATCGACAGCCGCTCCGAAGCCGTCATCCGTGAACACGCCGCCTACCTGCGCGCCAACCCGCAAGCTAACGTCGTCCTCGAAGGCCACACCGACGAACGCGGCACCCGCGAATACAACATTAGCCTCGGCGAGCGACGCGGCTACTCGGTCAAAGAACACTTCGCCGCCCAGGGCGTCGCGCCGCAACAAATGCGCGTCCTCAGCTACGGCGAAGAACGCCCCGCCGCCTACGGCTCAAGCGAAGAAGACTACGCGAAGAACCGCCGCGTCGTCATCATGTACTGAGAAACCACAGGAGAGCACCCATGAAAAAACACACCGGCATCGCCCTCATCGCCCTGGCTCTTACCCTTGGCGGCTGCGCCACCGTTGACCCAGCTGAACTCGCCGCTACCCGCCGCCAGGTGGACGAACTCAACAACCGCATCAAACAAATGGAAAGCGATCAGGCCTCCATGAAAGTGCGCATCGACGAAGTCGGCAAAAGCCCCCGCCTGCCAAGCGGCGTTTCCGCCGTGCCGACCGCGCGCCGTGGCGAAGCAGCCCCGCAAGGCGGCCAGCAAAGCGGTGGCGGTTACGAAACCGGCCTTGCCCAATACCGCGCCGGCGACCTGAATGGCGCCATCGGCACCTTCGAACAATTCCTGAACAGCGGCAGCGCCAGCGGCAACGAAGCCGCTCTCGCCCAGTACTGGCTGGGCGATGCCTACTACATGCAGCGCAACTTCGACATGGCTAGCCGCTACCTCGGTGCCTATCTCAAAGCCCAGCCAAACGGCGAACGCTCACAAGCTGCACTGAACAAACTGGTAGAAAGCCTGCGCGCCCTCGGTCGCACGGCTGACGCCGATACCCTGGCCAGCCAGGGCGTCAGCGCCTTGCAATAAAGCGCACGACATCAAGCAAAAGCCGAAGCCCCGCTTCGGCTTTTTTTATGCCGATCGCGCCAAGCGGCGTCATTACCAACCCCGCCAAGCGGCGTAAATACTGAACCCACCATGACGCCAATAAAGGAAGATTGGCGACAGGCTCAAGCCCATCTCTACCCTATCGTCGTCAACAGGCGGCGTACCGGTGCGGGCAAGCCTTTATCAAGCGCAACCTCCCGCGGCAGCCAGTCGGCCGGATTGGCGGGATGTCCGATTTGCACGGCAAGCGGGGTAATGTGCAGGGTGTAGTGGGTGAAGATGTGGGTGATGACGGGCAGGAGGCGCTGTGCGGTGATACTGCCGAGCCGACGGGCGGCGTGCAGGGCGGCGTCTGCATCATCGTATTCGGGTAATGACCACAGGCTACGCCAGATGCCGCTATCGGGACGGCGGTAGAGGTAGACGCTATCGCCGCAGTGGGCGAGCAGCATCACGGTCGTTTTTTCCGGCCTGGTTTTAGGACGGCGTTTTTCCGGTAGTGCGGCGGTGGCGTCATGGGCAAGGGCGTAGCAGTCGGCAGCGACGGGACAGGCACCACACTGCGGACGGCTGCGCGTGCAGATGGCGCTGCCGAGGTCCATCAGGCCCTGGGTGTAGCGACGCAGGGTGGCGGCATCGTCCGGCAGGCGGGCTTCGGCTGCCGCCCATAATGCCTGCTGCGTGGCAGGACGGTCGGGCGCGCCGTAGATACCGGCATGACGGGCGAGAATGCGTTTGACGTTGCCATCGAGGATGGCCTCTTTGTGCCCGTAGGCGAAGACGGCGATGGCAGCGGCGGTGCTACGCCCAACACCGCGCAGGCTTTCGAGGGCAGCGCGGTCGGCGGGGAAACGCCCGCCGAAGCTATCCATCACTTGCTGCGCGGCCTGATGCAGATTGCGTGCGCGGCTGTAATAGCCGAGCCCCGACCAGCAGGCGAGAACGTCATCGGCGGAAGCGGTGGCGAGCGCGGCGACATCGGGGAAGCGGGCAAGGAAACGCGGATAGTAGTCGAGCACGGTCGCCACCTGCGTTTGTTGCAGCATGATTTCCGAGAGCCAGACGCGGTAGGGATCATCGCATTGCCACGGCAGATGATGGCGGCCATGCCGCGCCTGCCAGGCAGCAATGCGGGTGGCAAACGGCAGCAGGTGGGCAGGGCGCACAGACGACGAAAAAGCGAGGGAAGTTTGGCTCATCAGGCAAAGGAATCAGCCATTCAGATGATGCCGATGCCGTGCAGGAAAACGACGATGATGGCGAGCGGCGCGAGGTAGCGCACGAGGAAGTACCACAGATTGAACAGCCACATGGGCAGAGTACTGCCGGTCATCGCCTCCTGCTGCACTGCGTTCTTGCGCCACGCCCAGGCGGTGAAGAGCGCTATCAGCAACGCGCCAAGCGGCATTGACCAGCCGGTAACGAGGTAATCGAGGGTATCGAAGATACCGCGTTCGCCGATGAGTTTGACGCCCGCCAATTTGCCGAAGGCCAGCGCTGAGGGAATACCGCAAAGGAAGATGGCGCTGCCGATGAGCCAAGTGTAGCGGGCGCGGGTGTGCGGCTTTTTGTAGGCGAGCACGGCGACGATATTTTCCAGCATGGAGAAGGCCGAGGTCAGGGTGGCGAAGAGGACGAGCACCATGAAGGCGACGAAAAGCGGCACGCCGAGCGGCAGTTTGGCAAAGACGGCGGGCAGGATGGCGAAAATCAGGCCGGGGCCCTGGTCGGGCTGATAGCCGAGGGCAAAAACGGCGGGGAAGATGACGAGGCCGGCAAGCAGCGAGATGGCCAGGTTCATCCATACGATGCTGTTGGCACTGCGCAGCAGGTCGTAATCATCACGCAGATAAGAGGCGTAGGTAATCATCACCGAAACGCCGATGCTGAGGGCAAAGAAGGCTTGCCCCAGCGCAGCGAGCAGGGTTTCGCCGGTGAAATACGACCAGTCGGGTTTGAGCAGGAAAACCACGCCCTGCCAGGCGCCGGGCAGGGTCAGCGAGCGCACGGCAAGGAGGAGGAACATGACAAACAGGGCGGGCATCATGTATTTGTTTGCCTTTTCGATGCCCTGACTGACGCCCGCGCTGACGACATAGATGGTGGCAACCATAAACAGTCCCTGAAAGAGGACGGCCTCAGTGGGGTTGGCAATCATCGTGCCGAAGAAATTGCCGTAATCCGTGCCTGCGCTCAGGTCGCCGATGAGGCCATGATAGAGGTAAGCGATGACCCAGCCGCCGACCACGCTGTAAAACGAGAGCAGGACGAAGCAGGTGATGACGCCGAGCCAGCCGACCAGCGGCCAGGCGCTACCGGGGCGGATGCGGTGGAAGGCCTGGATAGCGTTGTGGCGGCTATGACGACCAATGACAAATTCGGCGATGAGCACGGGCGCGGCGACGAGGAAGGTCATGACAGTAAAGAGCAGGAAAAACAGCGCACCACCGTGAGTACCGGCGGTGTAAGGGAATTTCCAGATGGCGCCGAGGCCGATGGCAGAGCCGGCGGCAGAGAGAATGAAACCGAGGCGGGAAGTCCAGTTATCGTGCGTTTTTTTCATGAGTAATGACGGAATGTTTGGTGGAAAGGGGCGACATTATGCCCGCTTCCGCCAGCAATAGTGGTTTCAAATAGCGATGGCGAGCCGAAGGAAGACGGGAGGGAAGCCGATCAGACGGTGCAACACCGTGACGATTTTTTAGATGTTTAACTATGTTTTCCCTACATCATGCTAATGCCGTATCGCAACAGACCATAGGCGATGCCCCACATGATGAGAGCGATGACACCATCCAGCAGCCGCCAGGTCACAGGACGACGAAACAGCGGTATCAGCAGGCCTGCGCCATAGCCGAGGGCGAAAAACCACAGGGCGGAGGCACTTACCGCGCCGAGCAGAAACATCCCCCGCGCCAGCGGCGATAGCGTCCCGGCGATGCCGCCGATGATGACCACCGTGTCGAGATAGACATGCGGATTGAGCAGGGTGATGGCCAGCGTCAGCAACACCGCCTGCCACGGGCTGCCCTGCGTGCTGTCGCCGTCCACAACCAGCGCAGTGCCACCACGCCAGGCACTGCGCCATGCCCGCGCGCCATAAACCAGGAGGAACAGCGCACCAACGAAGGCCAGCGCGACCGAAGCCGTCCGGCTTTGGCTGATGAACGCACCGAGGCCGAAGACACCAACGCTGATAAGCAGGCAGTCGCAGAGAAAACAAGTGAGGACGATGGGCAGGACGTGCCAGCGGCGCAAGCCCTGTTTGAGGACGAAGGCATTTTGCGCGCCGATGGCGACGATGAGCCCGCCGGAGACGAGAAAGCCCTGAAGGATGGTGTGCATGATGGATAGCCTGGGGGAAGCGAATAAAGTGGAATTAGAAAACGTGCAGACTTCGGTGTCTGCACAGAATATCGCCGCTTGGTACGGTTTTCATAAGTGTCGCGTCAATCCGCCCCTGGCAATATCCCCGCCGCCCAGTCCCGATAGCCGGCGCTGACCGCAGCGGCGTCCACACAGACAATTTGCGGACAGTCATACGGGTGCTGCGCCAGAAGCAGTGCCTCCACCGCCGCATACAGATGCCGCGCGGTTTTAATCACCAGCCGCACTTCGTCATCGCAGCACAGCTCGCCCTGCCACCAGTAGCGGCTTTCGATCGCCTCACATTGCACGCAGGCGGCAAGATGCGCCGTCAGCAGGGCATCTGCCAGCCGCGCGGCATCATCGCGGTTGGCGACCGTCGTCAGCACCAGACACAATTCGATATTCATGGCAGACCTCACGGGGCAACAAAAAAACACGTTTATTGTCATATAATAAAAGTTCTCAACAACATTGGAGATGATAACATGCTGAAAAGACGACAATTTATTACCACTACCACCGCATCATTGGCCGCCCTGTCCCTGCCGCTCTCCGCGCAAACGGGCAGCAAACTCACCCTGTGGGGGCCGCCGGTCACGCCGAGCGTGTTGCTCGCCATTGCCGCGCGCGATGGCAAAGCAAAAGACATCCGCCCGTTTGCCGTGCAAATCTGGCGCAGCCCCGACCAGCTCCGCGCCGGCCTGCTGAACGGCGACATCGCCGCCTCCATCGTGCCGAGCTACGTCGCCGCCAACCTCTACAACCAGGGCAGGAAGGTCAAGTTATTCAACATCATGAGCGAGGGGCTGAACTACATCGCCGCGCCTGCCACCGACGGCAAGCCGTTGGTGACAAGCCTTGCCGAGCTTGCCACGCACAGCGTCGTCATCCCCTTCAAGAACGACATGCCCGACCTGCTCCTGCAAATCCTCTACAAAAAAGCAGGGCTTGAATTTGCGAATATCCACTACACCGCAACGCCGCCGGAAGCGCTGGTGATGTTCCTGAGCGGCAAGGTGGACTGTGCCATGCTGCCCGAACCGCTCCTGAGCCTCGCGCAATTCAAGGGCAACGAAAAATACAGGGAGATCGTGCGCGCGCTGGACGTGCAGCAGCTGTGGGGCGAAGCCTTCGGCATTGCGCCGCGCGTACCCATCGCCGGCCTGCTCTTCACCGACGATTTCATCCGCGACAATCAGGAGTTCATCACCGCCCTCAACGATGACCTCAGCGCCGCCGTTACCTGGAGCAAAGAGAACCCGCAGGAAACCGCCGCCCTTGCCGCAGAGTACCTGCCCTTCCCGAAAAAAGCGCTGGCCGCCGCCATCCCCCACTCACGCTTCGCCGCCATCCCTGCTGCGAGCATTGATAGCGAACTGCTCAATTTCTACACCGAACTGCACGCGCTGAACGCAAAAATCACCGGCGGCAAAGTGCCGGATGCGGGATTGTTCTACCGTTAAGATCCTATCGACATCCCCCGGCAGCCGCATAACCCAGGAATCCTCATGCCCCCTCCTTCCCACCGCCATGCGGCGCCGCTGCTGCTCCTCGGCTGCGTCATCTTCGGTCTCGGCAGCCTGATCGTGAAATTCGTCGCCGTCGGCTCTTACGCCATCGCCTTCTGGCGCCTCGCCATCGCTGCCGTCATTTTCCTTGTCCTTGCGCGGCTCTGCCGTCATCCCTTCCCGCAGAGCCGCCGCGCCATCGGCGCCGCGCTGCTGTCAGGCGTCTTCCTCGCCTTCGACCTCGCCCTCTGGCACGAAAGCATCCACGCCGTCGGCCCCGGTATTTCCACCCTGCTGAACAGCCTGCAAATCTTTTTCCTCACCGCCATCGGCATTGCCTGCTTCGGCGAACGGCCAAGCGCCCTGCAAAGCCTCAGCCTGCTGCTTGCCATCGGCGGCGTGGCACTGATCGGCAGCCCCGAATTCGGGCATAACGGCAACGCGGTGTGGGGCTTTATCAGCGGCACGGCCTCAGGCGCACTGCTGGCGCTTTCCATGCTCTGCGTGCGCAAGACGCATCAAATCGAAAAAACCAGCCTCTTCCCGCTGATGATGATTTTGAGCCTGGGCGGCGCGCTGGCACTGATCGTGCCCGCGCTCATCTTCAACCGGGGCGCGCTCTACCCGACGACGCTGCACGACATCACGCTGGTATTCATCTACGGCGCGGTGATGCAGTGCTTCGCCTGGGGGCTGATCGCCTATGCCATCCCGCTGCTATCGCTATCGCTGACCGGGCTGCTGCTGCTTTCCGAACCGGTCGCCGCCCTGGTTATTGACTATTTTTGGCTGCGCAAACCCATCAACAGCGTGCAATGGGGTGGTGCCGCATTAACCCTCATCGCCATTTACCTGGGCTCATACCAGCCCCGGAAAAACGTCTGAATGTGCCTGCGCCGCACCGTCTTCTCCGCTTAACTTGCTGAATCGGAATTACTTCAGCGCTCCAGCACATAACCATAACCGCGCCGCGTGCGGATGGGGTCAGCGTCTGGTGCAATGGCGCGCAATTTCTGGCGCAGCGTCTTGATATGGCTATCCACAGTACGGTTATCGATATGGTCAGGGTGATCCCAGAGCGTGTTGACCAGCTGGTCGCGGTCGAAAGTCTGCCCGGCATGGGCGAGCAGATGACGCAGCAGGCGGAATTCATAGCGGGTGAGATCCAGCGTCTGCCCGTGATAGGCGATCGTCTGCGCGCTTTCATTCACCTGCCAGACATCGGCGGCCGCCCTGCCCTGCCCTTCACTGCGGCGGCACACTGCCTTGATGCGCGAAATCAGCTCGCGGCTGCTGAACGGCTTGCCGCAATAATCATCCGCGCCCAGTTCGAGGCCGACGATGCGATCCACCTCCTCATTGCGCGCGGTGAGGAAAATCAGCGGCGTCGCCCAGTCACGGCGGATGCGGCGGCACAGCTCGAAACCGTCCGTATCCGGCAGGCCAACATCCAAAATGATGCAGTCAAACGCCTGCTGTTGCAGGGCGGCAAGGGCGGCGATGCCGGTGTCGTGCCAAACGACCTGCCAGTTCTCACGCGCCAGCGCGTAAGTCAGCGGATCGGCAATGGCGGGATCGTCTTCAATCAAAAGAATCTGTTTCATGGCCGGATTATAACGTGGCGTTAAGCGGCCGTTCAGGGCGGAAGGCTAAGATAGCCCGCGCCTGCACACCGGCAGGCGACAACCAAAGAGGTAAACCGTGAAAAAAACATTTTTGCCACTTTTACTCGCCCTCGGCGCTCCCGCGCTGGCCTATAACGACAACGCGGTGGACATGGCCGAACCCACCCCACCCTCCAAAGTTACGACCACATCAACCATCACCACCAGCCGCACCGTCGGCACAGGCGCAGACAGCACGACCACACAGGAAACCGCCGCGCCAGTCACGGCAGTGCAGGAAGCGGTAGCCACCGACAAACTGCCCGCGCCGCAAAAATACGACGGCGCCAACGCGCAGCAAACCATGAAATTGCTCAACCAGAACTTCCGCGCCCTGCAACGGGCGGGCTCCATAGAAGAAATGACCGGACCGCTGCACCTCCTCTCCGCTTACGCCGATCAGGCCCAAGTGCTGGGCCTCGGTCGCGACGTACCGAACAGCCAGCAGCAAGTCTATGTGGACGAACTGGCGCAATTCCGTCAAGAAATCGCCACACTGCGCGGCCACGTGGAGGCAGGTGATTTTGACGCCGCCAAAGCACAGTTGCAGGTTCTCGACCAACTGCGGCAAAGCGGCAACAAAATGTTCCGCCTGGAATGACCATAAAAAAAGCCCCGCAATGGGGCTTTTCTATCAATAAAACACAAAATACTTGGCAGCCTCGCCTTCACCTTCCTGAATAATCATCAGCCAGTCCACATCGCCCTTTTCGGCAATATACACATCACGATGGATAGATTGCTGAATCGGCGAATTGTGGCGGATCGCCTCTTCCACCAGCGCCACCATGCCGTTATAAGCGCGCGGCGTAAGAGTGGCAGCGGAATAAGCAATGATCTTCGGACGCGGGCACTTGTTAATCAGCGACAACACCGTAATCAAGGCCGCATTGGAACTGAGCAAACTGCCGATTTTGCCGAACAATTCCTGCTTTTCATAAACAGCGGTGCTGGTGATGGTTTTCAAATAATCAGCCAGATTCTTCATGATGACCCCAGAGGTTTAGCGGTTTTAGACATGTGGATTATAAGCCATTTTCCCGCCGAAAAGGGTGGATTAATACCGCTTAAACGGGGATTTTTATGTGGATTTCTGTGGAGATGCCGCTTTACCGCTTGCCGGATGCCAGAGTGACCGAAAAATCCGTCTCACCCTGCGCATCCTCCCGCAGCAGCACCGCATAACGGCGCACCGTACCGCAGGCAGAAACCTGCCATACATCGTCAAAGCGCCACCGTCCCCGCACCTTGCGCTTATTGACAATCTCGCTCGCGACCGCCTTCACCTTGCGGCAACCAAAAGAATCCTGCTCGAAGCGATGCACCATCGCCAACACATCATCGCGCAGCACATTGTCACCGCCGAACGTCGCACTCTTACCGCTGAACGCAATACCGCTTGCCGCACAAGCCGACAGCAGACAAGCGGACAACCACAGCATCTTCCTCACCAAACCGTTACCCATAACCCCCCTCCCTAACAACCTGCCGCCAGTGGCAAAAACGAAACCGCGACCGAAGTCGCGGCACTATTCTAATCAAGCGCCCCGCCCGCCGACATCTTCACCGCTTGCAACGACTACTCCCTACGCGAGCGGTTCCAGCCTCAAAGAGCGGAAGGCTCAAATGCAGGACGAATTTAGCCAACCGGGCAGATGCCACCTGTTTTTACCGTGTACGAAGTCCCCGAACCTCAGCGAATATCCGCTTCGAGGACAATACTGCCGTCGCCGTCTGCCGCGCAGAGGCGTTGCAGGGCGGGCAGCGTGGTAGCGAGTTCCGCCGGCAAGGTGTAGGGCGGATTGATGAGGAAAAGGCCGCTACCGTGCATGCCGTAATCGTCACGGGCGGGGCGGACATGCAGTTCAGCGCGCAGATAATCGTGCGGGAAGCGCGCGCGCAGGGCGGCGGGAAAGCGGCGGCTTTCGGCGCGAACGAGGCAGGGATACCAGATGAGATAGCAGCCATCGGCGAAGCGCTTGTGCGCGGCGGCGAGGGTATCGAGGACGGTTTGGTAGTCGCTTTTTTGTTCGTAAGGCGGATCGATGAGGATGACGGCACGACGGCTCGGCGGCGGCAGGCGGGCGATAAGGCCGGTAAAGCCATCACTCTGCGCCACATGCAGGCGGCGGCTGAGGCGGAGCGGGCGCAGATTATCCTGCAAGGCCTGGTAATCAGCGGGATGCAGTTCGTAGAGATGCAATTTGCCCGGCGGTGGCAGGGTTTTGGCGGCGATCAGGGCGGAGCCGGGATAGGTGTCCGCCGCCGGCAACAGGGCGCGCAGTTCATCCCGCCATGCGGCGAGCGCAGCGGGCAGATCGGTAGCGGCAAGGAGACGGGTGAAGCCGCTGTCGTATTCGCAGTTTTTCTGCGCGTAATCGCCGCTGAGGTCGTATTGCCCCGCCCCGGCGTGGGTATCGATGTAGTCGTAGGGCTTCTGCTTGCCGTTGTAGTAGGCAAGCACGCGACTGAGCAGGTAGTGTTTCAGGAGGTCGGCGTGATTGCCGGCGTGGTAGGCGTGGCGGTAACTGAGCATGGCAGGTTCCGGAGAATGTGTCCGCATCATTGTCGCGCGTGCGCGCCGTGGTGGCAAAAACCCCGCATGGGCGGGACCTGGTGGTGCGAGGCGGTTACTGGCAACGATAGCCGCCGTACTTACAGTTTCAGGCGGTAGATTTCTTCCAGCGCGTCGTTGCTGTCCACCGAGCAGTTGAGGTCGCGCAGGCGGCCGTCGTGCACACTGTAAATCAGGCCGTGTACATACAAGCTTTGTCCGCGCGCCCAGGCGCGTTGCACTTCGTCCGATTTGCAGACGTTTTTGACCTGTTCGATGACGTTCAGTTCGCACAGGCGGTCTTTTTTGGCCTGTTCGTCAATAAGGGCGAAGTTGGCGCGGTTGTTGTTATAGACGTCTTTGATGCTGCTCAACCAATTGTTCATCATGCCGTAGTCTTTTTTGCTGAGGACGGCTTTGATGGCGCCGCAGTCGTAGTGACCGCCGACGATGATGTCGCTCACTTGCAGTTCGTCCACGGCAAACTGGATAACGCTGTGGCAGTTGAGATCCATGGCGTGGACGATGTTGCCGACGTTTCTGTGCACGAAGACTTCGCCCGGCAGGAGCCCCATCACCTGGTTGGCGGGGATGCGGCTGTCCGAGCAGCCGATCCACAGGTAAGCGGGGTTTTGCTGGGCGGCGAGGGCGTCGAAGATGCCGGGGTTGTCGGCGGCGAAGGTTTCCGCCCAGCGGCTGTTGCTTTCCAAGAGGGCTTCGATGTGTGCTTTTTTCATGGTCTGTTGGGTAGTGGCCGCCAAGCGGGATGGTTACTGGGCCCGTCAAGCGGGATGATTACTGAGTTCGCCAAGCGGGATGTTTGCTAGACCCGCCAAGCGGGATGATTGCTGGGCCCGCCAAGCGGGATAGTTACTGGGCCCGTCAAGCGGCATAACTACGCGTTTTCGCTTTATGCCCCGATGTCGCGGCGCCAGGTGATGCCGTCAAACTGCACGCGGGCAATGGCGTCATAGGCTTTTTGTCGCGCTTCGGCCGCAGTTTGGGCGACGCCGACAAGGTTCAGCACACGACCGCCGCTGGTCAGGTATTGGCCGTCGCTGTATTTGGCACCGGCGATGAAGACTTGCGCGTAGAAGCGCGCCTGTTCGAGGTGGTGGATGGGCAGGCCGGTGCGGTAGTCGCCGGGGTAGCCTTTCGAGGCGGCGACAACACAGCAGGCGTGCGCGTCTTTCCAGCGGAAGACGTTGGCGTCGAGGCGGCGATCCAGCGCCGCCTGCACGGCGTCAAGCAGTTCGCTGTCAAGTAATGGCAGCACGGCCTGGGTTTCGGGGTCACCGAAGCGCATGTTGTATTCGAGCAGGTACATGCCGCGCGCCGTCACCATCAGGCCGAAGAAGATGACGCCGGCGAAGTTCATGCCTTCCGCCTGGATGCCGCGCAGGGTGGGTTCGAGGATGTCGCGGCGGAAGGCGTCCATTTCGGCGGCGCCGAAGCGGGGATGCGGCGCGATAACACCCATGCCGCCGGTGTTTTCGCCGGTGTTGCCTTCGCCGATGGTTTTGTGATCGCGCGCGCTGACCAGCGGCACGATACTGCGGCTGTCGCAGAAGCTGAGTAGCGAGCATTCGTAGCCGTCGAGGTATTCTTCGATGACGATTTCCGCGCCCGCCTCGCCGAAGCGGCGTTTTTCCATCATGGTGCGCACGGCGGCTTCGGCCTCGGCCTGATTCTGGCAGATGACGACGCCTTTACCGGCGGCGAGGCCGCTGGCTTTGACCACGGTCGGGTAGGGGCAGTCGTGCAGGTGGGCAAGTGCCGCATCCAGTTCGCGGAAGGCGGCATAAGCGGCGGTTTTCACGCCGTATTTGTGCATGAAATCTTTGGCGAAGCGCTTGCTGCCTTCGAGTTGTGCCGCCTGCTGGTCGGGGCCGAAGATGGTGAGGCCTTGGGCCTGGAAGGTATCGACGATGCCTTCAACCAAAAGCGCTTCCGCGCCGACGAAGGTGAGGCCGATGTCGTTCTGTTTGGCAAAGGTCAGGAGGTCACTGACGCGGGTGAGCGGGATATTGCGTACCCGCTGCATGTTGGCGGTGCCGGCGTTGCCGGGGGCGACGTAAATCTGCTGGACGCGGGCGTCTTGCGCAAATTTCCAGGCCAGCGCGTGTTCGCGCCCGCCTGCGCCGATGATCAGGATATTAAGCATGGTGGTGTTCCTCTATAGCTTGGTTGTGTGGAAGGCGGCAAAAGCGCGTGGTTGTCTCGCTTGGCGCGTGTTTGCCGTATCCGTGAAAGGTCGTGATTATAGTCGGTTCAAACAAGCTGTTTTAGGCGACTATGTCGCCAGCAGGCGGGCGACGGTTTCCGTGAGCAGACGGTGTTCCTGCGGCTGGATGCGCGCTTGCAGGGTGTGCGGCGTGTCTTCCGCCAACACCGGCACCCGCGCCTGAGCGATGACCGCGCCGCTGTCAATGCCGCTGTCCACATAATGCACGGTGCAGCCGCTTTCCCGCTCGCCCGCGTCCAGCACCGCCTGATGCACGCGCAGGCCATACATCCCTGCGCCGCCGTATTTCGGCAGCAGCGACGGGTGCAGGTTAATGATGCGCTGCGGGAAACGCGCGACCAGCGCGGGCGGCAGGATGCTGAGGAAGCCGGCGAGCACCACCAGATCTGTGGCGGCAGGCATGGCGGCTGCCAGCGCTGCGGCAAAATCCGCTCGTTTGCGGTCAACGAGGACAAACGGCACGGCAGCAGCTTCGGCGTGCTGCCTGCCGCTGCAATCGCGATCAGCGATGACGGCATTGACGCGCGCGGGAATCTCGCCACGTGCGCAGGCATCAAGCAGGGCTTTGAGATTGCTGCCGCTGCCGGAAATCAGGACGGTAAAAGATTTCATGTGTTCTCCTTGAATTGCCTGGCTTGTAGAAAAAAAGCATGACTATCCCTATTGGCGGCAGCAAATGCCGCTTGTGGAATGAAATAAGCCACATTGCGATCCACATAAAAAAGCAGAAAATCTTTGTCTTCAATGATGCGGTAAACCATAGGCCAAGTATAAAAATGTCTGACACGTCCCGCTTCTTCATGCGTCAAACCTTCCGGAGACAGGGTCATGGTAAATTGTCGTCCATCCAATGGATAAAACATACCGCGAATAAAATTGCCATATTGCCAGCGCTGAAAAAATATCACGGCAAGGAGTAAAGCGCCCAGCAAATAGAGCATATGTCGCAAGGATTGATAAGCACCATCAGCGACCGCGAGGCAAGTATCCAAACCTGTTTCATCACTGAATAGATGACAATTCCCGTATAGCGTATTGCCGACATTAGCCATCGCCCGTCCATACCAATAGAAAAAGGCAAACATCATCAGCGTAAATGCCGCCATACCAAGCCACTGTTTCCGCCGCAAGGCAGGCTCCCGGTAGCGGCAAAGCCGTCGCCCCGCCTGCCGTTTCTCGCGCTCCGTTGCCGTGAAAGTAATTTGCATGGCGTTTGTCATGAAAGGTCCTTGTAGTATTGCAATAACTGAAAATAGCGGTTTTCCGTTTCCTTATCAGCAAATACACGTTGCGGAATCACGAAGGCGGCAGCCTGGTCAATAAATACAAACCACAGCCCCTGCTCACAGATTACCCGCTCAATAGTTGGCCAAAAATAAAGCATACGGTTTTTATCCGCTTCTTCACTATAAAATCCTTCCGGCGCTACCGTGTAAACAAATTGCCGCTGGGGTAATGGACGGAAGGCGGCATGCCGTTTAATGCGGATTTCATAAAAAATAGAAATCGACAGCGCCATTACCGCAAAAATAACCGCCTGAATCATGAACCATAGCGCCCGGATACCGTCTGCATCGGCAAGTAAAGCCCCATTTTTCAAGAAAGAAAAACGGTTAACGGCAATATAAATGCAGACAATAAAAATCAGCATACATAACGCATCCACCCAACGGATACGCCGCAATATGGGTTTGGGCAAAAAGCGCTGCAATACACGCGAGGCCGTGCGCTGTTCCGCAGCCGTCGGTACGACCGTCACCGATAAAGTCTCACCATTCATCCGCCACCTCTTCATCGCGCACGGCAACAATGGCCGCATCCAGCACTGCGGCACAACGCCGTACTGCCGCCTCGTCTTCCTCGCGACTGATGAAGCCGACACACAAATCCGGATTGTCCACCTGCCAACGCCACAGCGTCAGGCCGTAGCCCTGCAATTCTTGCGCGGCATGGGCGAGCAGCAGGCGCGGTTCCGTCTCAAAAACCAGCGGCTCGTCATCCGCTTCCTGCACGCCGAAAAATACGTCCGCCTGCCAATTCGCTGCCACTGCGCGCAAATCATCCACCAAATCAAATATATCCGCCCATTCAGCAGCAAACATCGCCTCATGCTGCAATAAATGGTAGGCCGCCCAAAACGGCGATAAATCGTGATTGCGCGCTTCCAGCAGCGCATCTTCAAGCGCCTCATCTGCTTCCATAAAACGATCCGGCTCGGCGTCAATTAATTGCAGCAACTGCCGCAAGGTGGCGGCATGGTGTCCCTGTTCCGGCATAAATCCCCCATAAAAGAAACGCGCGCATCATAAACGATACATTTTTGCTCATCACAACCCGCTGATTTAGCAAAAATAAAGAAGAAACATGGAAAAAATGTCATTTTTCCTGTCGCAAAATGGCAAATATGTTACATTACTGCAATCTCTTCTTAATCCGCACAGGAGTGTTTACACAATGAAAAAAGCCCTCATTCTGCTACTCGCTGCCGCCCTTGCGACCACGGTTGACGCCGCTCCGCGCCAGAAAAGCAAAGCGAAAGCTAACCGTTCGGCGAAAACGAGCCGGGTCACGAACTACAACGAAACCTACACCGTCGGCGGACAGCGCATTCCTGCCATCCGTAACCGTCACCTGCTGAAAGCCATTCCGCCCGGCACACCGATCATGCCGCCGAATGCCGCTGCTGCACGTGACCGCATCGGTGTTCGTCCGCTCAATTTCAATGGCGGTCAGGCGCATATCTCCGGCAGCATTCGCGGTCTCGGTATCGCCGCTTACAGCTTCAGTGGTAGCGCCGGACAGTCCATCCGCATGGTGCCGAACGGCAAAAACTTCGCGATGGAATTTGCCCTCTTCAACCCGCAGATGGGGATGCGCTTCGGCTCGGTACACACCCTGCCCTACAGCGGCGAATACGAAGTGCGCATCGTGCAGAACCACAAAAACGCTGCACGCAGCAAAACGGCCCGTCCCTACAACGTGACCGTTTACCTTGACGGCGCCGCAGACGGCATGCCGATGCCGGTCGGGCAGCGTAGTGTGCCGATGGGTGCAGCGCCCATGGCGATGGACGGCAACGAACCGATGCCGGTGAAACGCAGTTCACCAATGCGTGCCGCTCCGGCTGCCGCTGCCATCCCGGCCCCGGAAATGGACGCCGAACCGGAAGCCGCACCGGCACCGCGTAAAGCTGCCCGCGCCCCGGCAAAAGGCAAAGGAAAATCGCGCAATTATCAATGTGAAAACGGCGCCAAATTCAGCGTTGAATACCTGAACATCAACACGCCGAACCCGACCGCCGTCGTTCACAGCGATTCCGGCGATTCCAGCCTGCCGCTGGATACCTCGGCCAGCAGCGGCAAGAACCTGATTTTCAGCTCCGATGAAGGCATGCTGCACCTGGTCAAAACCCAGGGCAACAACCTCGCCCGCGCAGAAGTGCTGTCATTTGACCACAACGGCTCGCCGATTGGCTTTGGCTGCAAACCGCGTTAATTCGCTCAGGTTTGACGATAAAAAAGGATGCTGCGGCATCCTTTTTTATTGCCGAATCGGTATCGCTTACAGCTGCGGCAGGATGTAATCGGGAGAAATCCCGCTGTCCTTAATGTAGTGCGCATAATCCAGGCCGCGATAGAAACCGTGCGCGGTGAAGAGCGCGGTGCACACGCCATAGGCGTTGCCGCCCATAGTGGTGTCGTAACCGAGGATTATGGTAGGAATAGGGGTTGTCATCGCGTTATTGTAGGGGTGTTGTATGATGTACGGCGGTGGCGTGGCATTGTCGCGCTGTCATTTTTTCTTTTATTTTTGAGGTGTTTTATGTGGTTTTCCGGTAAGGCGCGGGTTCGCGCGGCAGTGTTGGCATTGGCGATAGGCTTCGGCAGCGCGCAGGCGCAATATGTCATTGATTATATTGATTTTAACGAGCAGTGGCTACGGCAGGATGCCTATAACCGCGCCATGAATCAGGCGAAGAAGAATTTAAATCCGCCCGAGGATTCGGCCTACGTCGAGGGTTTTACGACGGACATACTCTACACCGGCGCGCTGGTGCGTACAGGAGACCATTTTTTGGATATGGATGGGGTTGACCAGTTGGTGCAGCTGTTCCCGGCGGCGCAGCGCGAGGAGGCACGACGCCTGTTGGTGGACGGCATCGACAAGCTTAACGGCAGCGTTGAGCAGCTTTATGGCATTCCGCAGGAAAATGTGGCAACGGGCATTGTGGCGCTGCTCGACGGTGCTTACGCGGCGTATTTTAATCAGCCGATGCCGGATGCGGCGGTCAAGCCCGCGTTTTTGCAGATTGCCGAGTATTTACGCAAGAGTCCCGAACTGTTTGAGGGTAAGGCCACGGAAATGATGAATTCGTATCAGGTGTCGATGGGGCTGGGCATTTTATTGACGGCGATGCAGCAAGAGTTGCAGCAGCACCCTGATCCTGCGCATGCGGCGGAATTGAAGAAGATCGGCAGGCTGGTGTTCAGGTCACTGCTGAATGTTGAGCCTGAACAGGTGGATTTCACTGCGTCGGGCATAGTCTTCAAATAGCCATTTTGGCTGCATGCCCCGTCCTGCCCGGAACCGGTTTTTTTGCGTCCGTCTATCGAGGGTGTTTAGATCTGCGGCAGGATGTAATCGGGAGAAATCCCGCTATCCTTAATGTAGTGCGCATAATCCAGGCCGCGATAGAAGCCGTGCGCAGTGAAGAGCGCGGTGCGCACGCCGTAGGCGTTGCCGCCGAGGATGTCGGTGTGCAGGGTGTCGCCGCACATCAGCGTCCGCGCCGGATCGTAGTGGTCAAGGCGGCGCACGGCGATGTCGTAGATGGCGGGATAGGGCTTGCCGCAGACGCGCACATTGGCAAAAAGCGCATCCGGCAGGGTGAGGATATAGCTGCCCGGCTCGTAACTGATGTGATCCGGCATCGGCGCGATAAGGTCGGGGTTGCCAAGGATGATGGGGCGCGGGCGGGCATCCAGCGCGGCAACGAGCGCCTGCTGGCGGGCGGCGTCCCAGTCAGCGGTGGCGAGGAAAAGGTAGCCATCAACGCGTTCATGAAAATGGGCGTCGCTTTGGTGAATGACGCGCAGGCCGAGGGCATCGAGGTCTTGCTGGCGGTCGGCGAGGCCAATCAACCCCCAGGTCATGTCGCGCGGATAATCGGTGAGCATGGCCAGCACGGCGTCGCGGCTGGTAATAATTTCTTCGGCGCTGAAGTCGTAACCGAGACCCGCGAAGCGCTCGACCATATGCGGTTTGCCGACGCTGGCGGCGTTGGATAGGACAAATACACGCTTGCCCTGGGCGCGCAAGGCGGCGACGGCCTGCACTGCGCCGTCGATGGCGACGGGGCCGACGTTGAGTACACCAAAGGCATCAAACCAGAACACATCAAAATTATCGGCGATGGCGAGGATATTATCGGCGTGTTGCGGTGCGCGGTCGTGCGGGCGGTAAGTCGGCAGGCGGTAGCGGATATCTTCAAGTTGGCGGTAAGCATTAAGAGCGGGCATGATTCCTTAAGGTTGGGCGGCAAAAGCGGCGGGGGCGAGCGGCGCGCGTTGCAGCAAGGCGGCAAAGGCGTGATTATCGGCGGTTGAGCCTTCCTGCAACAGGCGGATATTGCCGGCACTGAGCACACCGTTACTGAGCAGATTGGTCAGCGGCAGAAAAGGACGCAGCAGCGCCAGCGGGATAGGCAGAATGCGCGGCGGGCGGCGCTGGTGCACCGTCTGCCGCAGCACACCGAGATAAGCGGCAAGCGACAGCACTTCCGCGCCGCACATATTCATGACCGTGCCGTGCGCGGGTGCATCTGCGACCAGCGCGGCCATGCCGTCGGCCACATCTTGCACATGCACCGGTTGCAGGGCAAAACGGCCACCGGCAGGCAGGGCGAGGACAGGCAGACGGGTGAGCTTCAAGAACAATTCCGTGCTGTGCCCGCCGCGCCCGTACACCAGCGACGGACGGGCGATGGCAACCTGCATGCCGCTTGCCACGACCGCCGCATCCCCGCGTCCCTTGCTGCCCACAAAAACGACCGGATGGGCGGCATCGGCGCCGAGCGCAGAGAGTTGCACCCAGCGCGGCACACCCGCTTCCACTGCCCAGGCGGCGAGTTGCGCGGGTGCGTGATGATGCACCGTTTCCAGCGCATCCGCGCGGCGGTGCATGATGCCGACCGCGTTCACCACCACATCCTGCCCGGCAAAGAGCGGGCGGACGCGGGCAGGGTCAAGCGCAAAAAAATCGGCCTCACGATGACTAGGCGTGGTGAGCGTATGCCCACGGGCGCGCAGCACCGCCGCGATGCGGCTGCCGATAAAACCGCTCGCGCCAAAAAGCAGAATATTCATAAAACCCCTGTGTCAAGAAAGCGGCAAGGGTAAAACAAAGCGCGCGCGGATGCGACCAGCATGGCTCTCCGCGCACAATAGGGAAACCGCAGGCAAAAAAGAAGGATAGCTGTCTATCCTTCTTTTTTTATTCACGCGCCGAATGATCGTCAGTTCTCCGGGAAGATGACGCTCAACAGCATTTTGAAGTTTTCTTTGCCATAGACAGCGTGGGGATGATTAGCGGGCATCACGATGGATTCGCCGCTGCGCAGCAGGTATGGCACGCCGTCAATGGTAAATTCGCCTTCGCCGTCAAGGACGGTAACGAGGGCGTCGCCTTTGGATTCGTGCGTACTGATGCCTTCGCCTTTGGCAAAGGCGAACAGGGTCAGGCCGACACCTTTGTTTTGTATCAGGGTTTTGCTGACCACCTGCCCTTCGCTGTACTCAACGAGTGAGGCGAGGGTCAGCACTTCAGCTTTGGCGATGTTTTTGAGTATGTCGCTCATGGTTGTTCTCCGTTGCAGTAGCGCATATTGCTACACCGTCATCATACGCCCCGCTTAATACGATTGCAGTACGCGCCTGCCTGCCCCGTTTTTGCCGTGGGGGCAGGCGGATTTCCCGCCGCAGGCGGGCGGGTTTCCTTTTACAATAGCCGCCCGTTTTCCCGTTTTTTCCGTAGCTAGAGAGGAGTGCCGCTTATGGAAAGCATGAACCTGTTATTCCTGATTTTTGCCTTTTTGTTTTTTATCAGTGTGATAGCGACTCGTCTCTCGGCGCATTTGGGAATGCCGTTGCTCTTGGTGTTCCTCGGTGTCGGTATGCTGGCGGGGGAACAGGGCATCGGCGGGATTCAGTTCAGCAATTTCCTGGTGGCAAACCTCATCGGCCAGCTCGCGCTCGCTATCATCCTGCTTGACGGCGGCCTGCGCACCAGCATCGCCAGTTTCCGTATTTCGCTCAAACCAGCGGCGGTACTGGCAAGCTGGGGCGTTATCGGCACGGTACTGGCGCTGGGGCTCTTCATCACCTTCTTTCTCAATGTAAGCTGGCAGATGGGCTTCCTGATGGCGGCAATTGTCGGCTCGACGGACGCGGCGGCGGTATTTTCGCTCTTGCGCAGCAGCGGTGTGCGCCTTAATTCGCGGGTCATTTCCACGCTGGAGCTGGAAAGTGGCGCGAACGACCCGACGGCGATTTTCCTAGTGACGGCGATGATTACGCTGTTTGACCCTTTGCAGATGACCAGCGGCTGGTCGTTCCTGATGATTCTGGTGCAGCAACTGGGCCTTGGCCTGCTCTTCGGCTGGCTGGCGGGGCGCGGTCTCGCCTGGTTGTTACACCGCATCCCGCTTGCCGATGGCTTATACGCCCTGCTTGTCGCTTCGGGTGGGCTGATGCTTTTCGCTTTCACCAATCTTTTCGGCGGTAGCGGTTTTCTCGCGGTTTATATCGCGGGCATCCTCATCGGCAATTCGCGCAATCCCGCCAATGAACATATTTTCAATGTGATGGACGGCTTTGCCTGGCTGGCGCAAGCGACCATGTTCCTCGTGCTGGGCTTGCTTGTTACCCCCAGCCGCCTGCTGGAAACCGGCTTGTCCGCGCTCATCATTGCCGGCTTTCTCATCCTTGTCGCCCGCCCCTTCGCAGTCGCCACCGGCCTCTGCTGGTTTCCCTCGTATAGCAGGCGTGAGATGGCGTATATCAGCTGGGTCGGGCTGCGCGGCGCGGTGCCGATTACCCTGGCGATGATGCCGCTAATGGCCGGGGTGTCGGAAGCGCGCTTCATCTTCGACATCATCTGCGCCGTGGTCATCCTTTCGCTGCTCTTTCAGGGGACGACGATTGCCTACATGGCGCGCAAACTCAAAGTCGTGCTGCCGCCGCACCCCGAACCTCTGGATAATAAGGAAATCTGGCTCACCGACAAACTCACCATCCAGCTGCAATCCTTCAAGGTGGCCGAGCACTCGAAGGCAGAGCGCAGCCACCCCTATGCGCTCACCCGCCAGAAACCATTTGCCAATGCCCGCCTCTTCGCCCTGCTGCGCGACGGCGCCATCATGAAAGTCGGCATGAACACGCAGATGAAAAAAGGCGACATCGCCTGGTATGTCTTCCCGGAAGACCGGGGCAACGAATTTGCCGAACAGTTCGCCGGACACCAGCAAAGCGCGGACGAACAGGCGTTTTACGGGGAAATCGAAGTCAAACCCTATGTGCGCATGGGCGAGCTGGCAGCGACGCAAGGCATTAACATCGGCGAAGGCAACGATGACCGCACCCTCGGGGAACTCTTCCGCGAGCGTTTCGGCGATGTGCCGGTCGCCGGTGACCGTCTTGATCTGAACGGCTGTGAAATCACCGTCAAGGAACTGGATGAACGCGGCTATATGAAATGGCTGGCGGTGAAAAGGCCGCCGCCCAAACCCACCATTACCATCGTTGCAGCGGAATAAAACATGAACAATCACTCAACCACCACGCCTTGGAGCGTGCACCTGCGCCTGCTGGGCATGATCATGTTTTGGGGCGCATCGTATTCCTGGGCAAAGACCGTGGTCGCCACAGTGCCGCCGATCACCGCCGCCACCCTGCGCTTCTTTCTTGCTTCTTTTGCCCTGCTTGTCTGGCTGCACCGCCTGCGCCGTACCCGCCAACTGCTGACCATCTCCGCGCGGCAATGGGCGGGGCTGACGTTTGCCGCCATCAGCGGCATCGTTCTCTACACCATGTGCTTCATGATCGCGTTGCGCCATATTGATGCGGGACGGGCAGCGGTCTTGTTTGCGCTCAGTCCGGTGCTGACCCTGTTGCTTGCCGCCTGGCTCTTCCGCGAGAAGCTGAACACGCTGATCGTAACTGGGATTCTGCTCGCAGTCGTCGGTTCGGCCATCGTCATTGCCCACGGCAATCCGCTGACATTGTTGCGCGGACACATCGGCATCGGTGAATGGCTGATCTTCGCCAGTATCTTCCTGTGGACGGGCTACACCCTGATCGGACGCAAGATGCTGGGCGGCATGGACGCCCTGAGCACGACGGTAGCGACGCTGCTTATCGGCGCCGCCCTGCTGCTGCCGGTCAGCCTGATCGTGGAAGGAACGGCGGGCTGGGCGACCTTGCTCCACGCCACGCCTGCCACCTGGGGTGCCCTGCTGGCGCTGACCTTCGGCTCGACCGTGCTCGCCTACGCCTGGTATTTCGATGGCATCCGCGCCCTTGGCGCGGGCAATGCCGCCGCTTACCTGACCCTGGAACCCGTCTTCGGCGTCCTCTTTGCCGCCCTATGGCTGGGCGAAAGCCTGCATCTGTCGCTCATCGGCGGCGGTGTGCTGGCGGTCGGCGGCATGGTACTAACCTACCTCGGTCGCCGGCGCCATGGCAGTGCCCTGCGGAGAAAGCGCCGTCTCTCACAAGCGGACACGAACACCTCGTCATAATCCGGAAAATCTCACATGAACCTCTTGCGCCAACGCCTGCACCAGCGCGCTGCCTTCCTTGCTGCTATCCGCGTCTTCTTTGCCACACGCGGCGTCATCGAAGTCGATAGCGAACAACTGCGCGCCTACGGCGTTACCGACCCGCAACTCGTCCCGCTTGCCGCTGACGGCGGCTACCTGCAAACCTCGCCCGAATACGCACTGAAAATCCTGCTGGCAGCGGGTGCGGGCGACATTTACCAGCTGGCGCACGTCTTTCGTGGTGAAGAACAGGGGCGCAAGCACCGGCGCGAGTTCATGCTGCTCGAATGGTATCGCTGCGGCTACGACCACCTGCGCCTGATGGACGAAGTGACCGATCTCGTCCGCACCCTGCTGCCCGCCTGCCGCGATTGGCCAGTGCGCCACACGCCCTACGCCACTCTCTTCCACGACCGCTTCGCCATCGATATTCATCGCGCCGATGACGCCGCCATTCGCCGCCTCACCACTGCGCACATCCCGGAAAGCGCTACCTGGCAGCTCAACCGTGATGCCATGCTGGATCTGCTGTACAGCCATTACATTGAGCCGCAACTGGGGCGCGGTGCGCTGGAATACATCTGCGACTACCCGCCCTCGCAGGCAGCGCTGGCGCGTATCGGCGAAAACGCCGACGGCGAGGCCGTCGCCGCCCGCTTCGAGCTCTACATTGACGGTATGGAACTGTGCAACGGTTTCTGGGAACTGACGGATGCCGCCGAACAGCGCGCCCGCTTCCTCGCCGACAACCGCGCCCGTGCACAAATGGGGCTGCCGCCTATCCCGCTCGATGAAGACTTCCTCGCCGCTCTCGCCCACGGCCTGCCGGACTGCGCCGGTGTCGCCCTCGGAGTGGACCGTCTGCTGATGCTGGCAAGCGGCGCAACGCATATAGAGGATATTGTTCCGCCGTCACGACTGTGATGCTAATCCCCCTCGTACACAGCAAATTTCTTTCCCCCGGTATGGGAGATGTTTGGGAACTCGCAAAGCCACGTAACGGAAAAGGTTGGGCAAGAACCGTTCGGTACACGTAACCTCGGTTAGCAGAGAAATTCTTGTCGTATAGAAGAATAGAGACAAAAAAAAAGCGCGGCAGATGCCGCGCTTTTTTATCGCTCGGATTCGCTTACCAGCCTACGCAGAGGGTGATGAGAGCGCCGAGGATGGCAATGGCGTAAAAAATATTACGCGTGCGGTTGCCGATGTGAATGTGCAGGTCGTGCAGGACATAGTAGAAGCGGTGCACGCCGTGCCACAGCATGGCAAAGATGATGCCAACCAGAATCAGGTAAACGAAGTTGTTGGCTACCAGCCAGTGAATGCTGTGGTAGAACTTCGCCGGATCACCGAGCACACCGAAGGGCAGCAAGACGCAGAGAACAAGGATAATCGGTGCGAGTGCAAGAGCCGCAATGGTGCCGCCGACTGAGAAGAGTCCCCAGTAGATGGGTTTCAGGTGACGGGTATGGCGGACGTGTTCGTGTTTGAAACGCCACCAGTAATTTTTGGTGCTTTGTTCGTTCATGGGTCTCTCCTCAGGACAGGCAGGCGACGAGTATCAGCAGGATGACGAGAACGCCGCCGAATGCCACCCAGCCGCCTTTGATGATGAGGTTATCCGGCACAAATTTTTCGCCGCGCTGGATGCGGATGGCTTTCGGCATGGCTTCAAACCAGGTTTTGCTGTTAAGCAGCGAGCCGACGATGGCAATGATGTTGATGAGCAGCATCAGCGGATTGTGCTGGAAGTGCATCCAGCCAAGCCAGGCAGCTTCGCTGTTTGCCAAAGCGGCGACACCGTAAAAGAGGTTGAAGGCAGCGATGGCGGTGGTGATGCTGGTCAGCTCGCGCAGCATGTACCAGCGGTAGGTACAGTTGGCTTTGTACCAGTCGTCGGGTTGGGCGTGATGATAGGGTTTGCGCGCCATGTCATGCCTCCTTGTTTTTCGGCGTTTTTTCGGGTTTGACGAGGTTCAGGCCCCAGTACGGCACGGCTGTCGCCTTGACTTGCTGGATAGCACCTGCCGGGTCAACGTGTTTCGGGCAGACTTCCGAGCAGCTGCCGACGAAGGTGCACGGCCAGACGCCGTTTTCGTCGATGAGCGCGCTGTAACGCTGACGGTTGCCTTCGTCACGGTTATCAAGGTTATAGCGCTGCGCGAGAGCAATGGCGGCTGGACCTAAATAGTCGGCGTTGATACCGATTTGCGGGCAGGCCTGATAGCAGAGCATGCAGTTGATGCACATGGTGTACTGCTTGAATTTGGCCAGTTGCTCCGGGGTTTGCAGGTATTCTTTTTCGGCCAGTGCGCGCGGGTTTTTGGTGATGATGAAGGGGCTGACGGCGTTGAGCTTATTGATAAAGGGGTCAAGGTCAACGACGAGGTCTTTTTCGATGGGGAAGTTATCCAGCGCGCCAATGGTGATTTCGCCAACATCCGCGTATTCGCGCACAAAGGTCGAGCAGGCAAGACGCGGCTGCCCGTTGATTACCATCCCGCAGGAACCGCAGACTTCCATGCGGCATGACCAGCGGTAGGCAATACTCGGGTCGAAGTCGGCTTTGAGCAGTTCGAGGGCGTCCAAAATGGACATGTCTGGCGTCCATTCGATCTCAAAGGGCTGCGCCCAGGGTTTTTCGTCCTCGTCGGGACGGTAACGCATCAGGTTGATTCGGATTTTTTGTGTCATGTTGGGTGCCTCTTAATGGTTCGCTTGTTCTGCTTCTGCGCCGTACACCCGTTTTGCAGGCTGGGATTTGGTGATGCAGATGTCGCTGTAGGCAATTTCCGGTTTTTCCCCATTTTCCTGGCGGAAAGCCAGGGTGTGTTTGAGGAACTTGTCGTCGTCACGTTCAGGGTAATCCAGCCGCTGATGTGAGCCGCGCGATTCGGTGCGCTGTTCGGCGGAATAGATCATGGTTTCGGCGACATCCAGCAGGTAACCAAGCTCAATCGTGGTGAGCCAGTCGGTATTGAAGGTATCGCTGTGATCGGTAACGCGGACGTTTTTGTAACGCGCTTTCAATTCCTTGATCTTGGCACTGGCACGGGCACAGTTTTCAGCGCTGCGATAAATACCGATTTCCGCTTCCATCATTGCGGTAAGTTCACGGCGGATGTCCGCCGGTTTTTCGCTGCCGCCACTGCGGTTTTTCAGTTCGAGGAACGGCTGCCAAGCTTTTTCTGCGAGTTTGGCGAATTGTTCTTTGCTGGCGTGATAGCTGCTGCCGTTGGCACGTTTCCAAGCGTCTTCGCCGGCTACTTTGCCGAAAACGCAGAGTTCAGCGAGTGAGTTCGAGCCGAGGCGATTTGCGCCGTGCAGACCGACGGATGAACATTCACCGACTGCAAAGAGACCTTGCAGGCGGGTCTCGCAGCGCTGGTTGGTTTCGATGCCGCCCATGGTGTAGTGCGCAGTCGGACGGACGGGAATCGGCTCATGCACCGGGTCAACACCGACAAATTTTTTCGCCAGCGAGCAGATAAAGGGCAAACGCTCGGTAAGGTAGGCTTCACCGAGGTGACGCAGGTCAAGATTGACCACATCGCCGCGCGGGTTCTGCACAGTGCGGCCAGCTTTCCATTCGTGATAGAAGGCTTGCGAGAGTTTGTCACGCGGACCGAGCTCCATGTATTTGTTTTTTGGTTCACCAATCGGGGTTTCCGGCCCGAGACCATAGTCTTGCAGATAGCGGTAACCGTCTTTATTGGTGAGAATGCCGCCTTCGCCCCGGCAGCCTTCCGTCATCAGGATGCCGGAACCGGGCAGACCGGTCGGGTGATACTGCACAAATTCCATGTCGCGCAGCGGTACGCCGTGGCGGTAGGCAAGCGCCATACCGTCGCCGGTAACGATGCCACCGTTGGTGTTGAACGCGAAGACGCGACCGGCACCGCCGGTTGCGATGATGACGGATTTAGCCTGAACGGCACGCAGGACGCCGTTTTGCACGTCGTAACAGAGGACGCCGTGCAATGCGCCCTTCTCTTCAATCAGGTCAACGGCGAAATGCTCGTCCAGGCGGTGGATATTGGGGAATTGCAGCGAAGTCTGGAACAGGGTGTGCAGCATATGGAAGCCACTTTTATCCGCCGCAAACCAAGTACGCGGGATTTTCATCCCACCGAAACGACGTACGTTGGCGCGGCCATCAGGTTTGCGCGACCACGGACAGCCCCAGTGCTCCATCTGAATCATTTCTTCGGTGGCATGTTCGACGAAGTATTGCACCACGTCCTGCTCACACAGCCAGTCGCCGCCTGAAACCGTGTCGTTAAAGTGATATTCAAGCGAGTCATCTTCGCGCACCACGCCTGCCGAGCCGCCTTCTGCCGCCACGGTATGGCTGCGCATCGGATAGACTTTGGAAATCAGGCTGATTTTGGCATTGGGCGCACTGCGGGCGATTTCGATCGCGGCGCGCAACCCGGCGCCACCGGCGCCGATGATGGCCACATCGGACTGGATTATGTCCATAGGGTACCTCTTTGTTATGTTTCTTGTGGATACGCGCATTTTATCATCATTTTGCCGGCGCGGGCGAACGCAATCAGCTTTTTCTTTAATGAAAATAAGAATTTATAAGCACCAAATGGGTTCGCATTGAGGCACATCAAGCGACAAACCGTCACCGGTATTCGCGTAATTTCTCGCTTTTATTGAGGATTTTTGTGCATTCGTACCTTTGTTCCTCATATTGAGATGAGGGCAGTATTTCCTTTTCATTGCCCTCTACACCGCTCGCTTGCCCATTCATGGGCAACTGTGGCGATGCTGGGGCTACGTTCCTTGTGGTTGCAGCATGTGCATGATGAGACGGATAAGCGTGTCTTTTTGTGCCGGGGCAGATTCGGCAACAAGCAGGGTCAGGGCAGCGAGGCCGGTGTCGTTGATGACGGGTTCACCGTCAGCGCGCAGCAGGCGGTGGTTGCGGTGCAGGAAATCCACGAACAGGAAGGCGCCGCTACGTTTGTTGCCATCGGCAAAGGGGTATTCTTTACGACAAAATATAGTCGTTTCAAATAGGGCGCTGAGACAAGGCGGCGAGCCGAAGACAGTACAGATAGTACGGCGAGGTGAGCCAACACCGTATCAGTTCTATTTGAAACGACTATAAAGCAGGCGCGCCGCTTTGCTTTCGATGGTGGGATAGGCAGGAGCGCCGAAAATGCTTTGTTCGAGATTGCCAAGCAGGGCGGCGAAACCGTCTTCCCGCTCGCGGGCGAAGAGTTCGGTCGCCTCGCCGCGCGCGATGAGTTGTTGTTTGAAGGTATAGTTGAATAGATAAAAAAGCGTAACAAGGCGCGTCGCCGCAGACAGTACAGGTAGTACGGCAAGGCGACGCAACGCCGTTACGATTTTTTAGATGTTTAACTATATGCAGTGCGGTGCGCGCTTCTTGCACATTGGGCAGGACGCCGCCGTTTTCGCCCGACGGTTCTTGCAGCAGGCCAGCGTCGTATTGCTGCAACCAGAGGAAGGTATGGGTGTAGCGGCTGACGATGTCCACCAGACCGCGTCCACTGTCCACAGTCAGTTCGGGGGAAGCGGCGGTTTTTTGGATGAGCCGCAGCGCCTGTTCGAGTTCGGCGGCGTTTTGTTGCAGGCGTTGTTGATTCAGCGCGTAGCCTTTGAGCCGGTAATCTTTCAGACGTGCCGTCGCCCAGCGGCGAAAGGCGACGCCTTGTGGTGACTTGATGCGGTAGCCCACCGAGATGACGGTTTCCAGGTCGTAGTAGGTGACCGGGCGATCGGCAGAAGCAATATGCATTTTTTGCATATTGCTTTTTGTATGGGTCTCGCCTTCTTCCAAAGCATTGTTTATATGGCGGAAAATGACGGATTGGTCACGGCCAAACAGTGCCACCATTTGTGCCTGTGAGAGCCAGGACGGTGTCGGTATCGAAGCGGACTTCAACTTGGCTTTGTCCGTCCGCGCTTTGGTAGATTTCGATGGGGTTGTGGGGGATGCGTCATGATACAGTCGTTTTTTGGTTGACCTCTTATGCTAGCAGAATGCGCCCGCAGGGGATGCGGGCGCAGTAAGGGTAAGGGAAACAAAGGGTTATTTTTTCCGCTGATATATCAGCACGGCGCGGTCATCAAAGCTGTAGTTGTCTTTGCTGATGCCTTTGGTTGAGGGGTGTTTGATGCGCATTGGGTCAGCGGCGAGTTGTTCGCGCAGGGTTTTTTCGTAGCTGTCCACGCTCGCTTCGGGTGGATAGATTTCGTAGCCGTCCGAGCTGAGTTCGATGACTTCCGGCGCTTTGTCGAATTGCCATACGCGCAGTTTGTCGTGCGGGATGGGGAAGCCGTCTATCGCCCAGAACTGGAAGGCGGCGGGCGCTTCGGGGTTGTTCTGGAATTCGGCCTGGCGTTGCAGGAGCGGCAGGATGTAGTAGCGGCCGAGGTCGTTCTCACGGATTTGTTCGTCGCTCAGTTTGAGTTCGTCGATGACTTTGACGCGCAGGGCGCTGTTTAGGGTGTCAACCAGTTTTTCTTCGTCGTTATAGGCTTTGCCGTCGATGCGCGCTTTGGAATCCCCAATGGCGACGAGTTCGTTTTTGTCGAGGTTGTACCAGATCAGGGTGGCAGTCGGTCGGTTGACCGGTTCTTTGGCGAAGTCGATGTCTTTGTTCGCGGTGTAGAAGTCCTGGTATTTGTCGTTGATGCGTTTCAGGATTTCTTCTTTGTCGGTATTGGGCGGCAGGTTCTGGAAGATGTCCTGGATGATGTCACGGCTGACGCGGCCACCTTTTTTGCCGTCGTAGGTTTTGCCGGATTTGTCGGTCGCCCCATCGAAGACGGCGAGGTAGTGGTCGTTATAGAAGAGGCCGTCTTCGCAGACGGCGTTGTTTTTTTCGCCCGCGCCTTTTTTGCTTTCGAGGAAGTAGGCAATTTTGCTGCCGTCTTTGAGGGTGGCAGCGGTTTCTTTGCTGTATTGCAGGTCGTCTTTGGCTTGTGCGGTGAGGTTGATGGCCGCAATAGCGGCGGCAAGAAGTGCTTTTTGCATGGTGTTTTCCTTTTTTGGGGGAAGGATG
>ERZ772971.43-NODE-43-length-77247-cov-6.431975_pt1 | contig 77247 bp, 59 predicted proteins | sample MGYA00511943_ERZ772971 | MGnify/ENA primary metagenome ERZ772971 (study PRJEB29015, sample SAMEA2737929) | human oral metagenome | biome: human oral; feature: human-associated habitat; material: dental | place: China | collected 2144 ... | reverse complement strand
GTGCTCGGGGCAGGACGGATAGCCGGGCGCCGGGCGGATGCCGGTGTAGGCTTCGGCGATCAGCTCGTCATTGCTGAATTTCTCTTCGGCGGCATAGCCCCACAGATCCTTGCGCACGCGCTCGTGCAACGCTTCGGCAAAGGCCTCGGCCAGACGGTCAGCAATGCTCTTGAAGGCAATGGCGTTGTAGTCGTCCAGCTTCGCCATGAATTCGGCTTCTTTTTTCTCGGCCCCGATACCGGCGGTGACGGCAAAGATGCCGATGTAGTCCTCGATGCCGCTGGGTTTGCCGTCGATGAATTTCGGTGCAATGTAGTCGGCCAGCGACTTGTTGGGGATGCCTTCGCGCTTGGCATTCTGCTGGCGCAGGTTACGCCACGTCATGGCCACTTCGCGGCGGGTCTCGTCGGTGTAGATTTCGATGTCGTCACCGATGCTGCTGGCCGGCAGGAACATCACCACACCATTGGCGGTGAGCCAGCGGTTGTCGATGATTTTCTTCAGCATGGCCTTGCCGTCTTCATACACCTTGGTGGCTTCCACCCCCACGACCTCATCCGTCAGGATGTTGGGAAACTTGCCGGCCAGATCCCAGGTCTGGAAGAACGGGCCCCAGTCGATGTATTCGGCCAGTTTGGCCAGGTCCTGATTTTTGAACGTGCGGCGGCCGATGAATTTCGGCTTCGGCGGCACGTAGGTGGACCAGTCGGTCACCTCGTGGTTGGCACGGGCATCGGCCAGTGGAATGAAGGCCGGCCCCTTTTTCTTGCCGTGCAGGTTGCGCACGCGCTCGTATTCGCTGTTCAGGTCGGCCAGGAAGCCTGCGCGCTGTTCTTCCGACACCAGCGCCTGGGCCACGGGCACCGAGCGCGAGGCATCGGGCACGTACACCACCGGGCCGGAATAATGCGGGGCGATCTTGACCGCGGTGTGCACGCGCGAGGTGGTGGCGCCCCCGATCAGCAGCGGAATCTTGCGGTCGCGGAAATATTCGTTGCGCTCCATCTCGCCGGCCACGAAGGCCATTTCTTCCAGCGACGGGGTGATCAGGCCGGAGAGGCCGATCAGGTCGGCCCCTTCCTCGCGGGCCTTGTCGAGAATCTGCGCGCAGGGCACCATCACGCCCATGTTCACGACCTCGAAGTTGTTGCACTCCAGCACGACGGACACGATGTTCTTGCCGATGTCGTGCACGTCGCCCTTCACGGTGGCAATGACGATCTTGCCGCGCGAACGCACATCGCCACCGGCCGCCGCCAGCGCCGCCTTTTCGGCTTCGATGAAGGGCAGCAGGTGCGCCACCGCCTGTTTCATCACGCGGGCCGATTTGACCACCTGCGGCAGGAACATTTTCCCTTCGCCAAACAGGTCACCCACCACGTTCATGCCGGCCATCAGCGGGCCTTCGATGACCTCGATGGGACGGCCACCGCGGGCATCGATTTCCTGACGGATCTCTTCGGTGTCCTCGACGATGAACTGGGTGATGCCATGCACCATCGCATGGGTGATGCGCTCCTGCACCGGCAGCTTGCGCCAGGCGATGTCGGCCTCTTTTTTCTCGCCGCCATCCTTCAGCGTCTGGGCGATTTCGATCAGGCGCTCGGTGGGGGTCTGTTCGCGTTCGGGGGCATCGGCCGGCAGGTCGTCAGGGAAGACCGGCTTGCGGTTGAGGATCACATCCTCGATGCGGTCACGCAGTTCCTTCGGTACCTCATCATAGACGCCCATCATGCCGGCGTTGACGATCCCCATCGTCAGCCCGGCCCGGATCGAGTGATACAGGAAAACGGTGTGAATGGCCTCGCGCGCGGGGTTGTTGCCGCGGAACGAGAACGACACGTTGGACACCCCGCCGGAAATACGGGCGTGAGGCAGGTTTTCCTTGATCCAGCGGCAGGCGCGGATGAAGTCGTTGCCGTATTCGTCGTGCTCTTCGATGCCGGTGGCCACGGCAAAGATGTTGGGGTCGAAGATGATGTCTTCGGGCGGAAAATCCGCCTCATTGACCAGCAGGTCGTAGGCGCGTTTGCAGATCTCGATCTTGCGTTCGTAGGTATCGGCCTGGCCCTGCTCGTCGAAGGCCATCACCACGGCCGCCGCGCCATAGCGGCGCACCAGCCGCGCCTCGCGCAGGAATTTCTCTTCCCCTTCCTTCAGCGAAATGGAATTGACCACCGCCTTGCCCTGCACGCAACGCAGGCCGGCCTCGATCACCTCCCACTTGGAGCTGTCGATCATGATCGGCACGCGGGCGATGTCGGGCTCGCTGGCGATCAGATTCAGGAAACGCGGCATGGCCTTCATCGCGTCGAGCATGGCTTCGTCCATGTTGACGTCGATGATCTGCGCGCCGTTTTCCACCTGCTGGCGCGCCACCTGCAGGGCCTCGTCGTACTGCTCGTTGAGGATCATCCGCGCAAAGGCTTTCGATCCGGTCACGTTGGTGCGTTCACCGACGTTGACGAACAGTGACTCGTCGTCGATGTTGAAGGGCTCCAGCCCCGACAGGCGCGTGGCCACCGGAATGACCGGCGGAACGCGCGGCGTCACATCGGACACGGCCTTCGCAATGGCTTCGATGTGCGGCGGCGTGGTGCCGCAGCAGCCCCCGGCCACGTTGACCAGACCGGCCACGGCAAATTCGCGAATCAGCGCCGAGGTGATGTCGGGGGTTTCGTCGAAGCCGGTTTCAGCCATCGGGTTGGGCAGGCCGGCGTTGGGGTAGACGCAGACGAAGGTGTCGGCCTTGCGGGCCAGCTCCTCGATGTAGGGGCGCATCAGCGCGGCACCCAGTGCACAGTTCAGGCCGATGGTCAGCGGACGGGCATGGCGCACCGAATTCCAGAACGCCTCGACGGTCTGGCCCGACAGGATGCGGCCGGAGGCGTCGGTGACGGTACCGGAGATCATCACCGGAATGCGCGGCAGGCCCCGGGCGGCACGCTCGGCCTGTACCTCATCGATGGCAAACAGGGCTGCCTTGGCGTTGAGGGTGTCGAAGATGGTCTCGACCAGGAACACGTCGGCCCCGCCCTCTTCCAGCCCGCGCGCCTGCTCCAGATAGGCGGCACGCAGCTCTTCGAAGGTGATGTTGCGCGCACCCGGGTCGTTCACGTCCGGCGAGATGGAGGCCGTCTTCGGCTGCGGGCCGAGGGCGCCAGCCACATAGCGCGGGCGTTCGGGGGTGCTGTATTTGTCGCAGGCGGCACGGGCCAGCCGGGCCGAGACCACGTTCATCTCGTAGGCCAGTTCCGGCAGGTGGTAGTCGGCCTGGGCCACCGTGGTGGCGCCGAAGGTGTTGGTCTCGATCAGGTCCGCGCCGGCGGCCAGGTACTGCTCGTGGATTTCCTGGATGATGTCGGGCCGGGTGAGCGAGAGCAGCTCGTTGTTGCCCTTCACGTCGTGGGCATGGTCGCGGAAGCGCTCGCCGCGGTAGTCGTCCTCACCCAGTCTGTACTGCTGGATCATCGTGCCCATGGCGCCGTCGAGGATCAGGATGCGCTGGGCCATCAGTTCACGCAGGCGGGCTTCGACGGGCCCCATGGACGGAGCCTTCGGGCCGGCAGCGGAGGAAGAAGCGGAAGCAGCGGATTCGGTGTTCATGGATACGGTGACAGGACGAAAAAGGAGGGCAGCACGACACCTGGCGGCCAGGGGAAGATCATGGCCCCGACCGAAGTCGGAGCATGACGGCGGGCATGCCATGCAGGCGACCCACCCCCTGCACGGTGACTGGACCACGGCGTGCATGGCACAGGGGCACGATACGCACCGGTATGGCCAGCCGGACAGGCCAGCCTCCCGGCAGGCATGACTGCTGCAGATTTCAGCATTCTAGAGGGCAACGGCCCGGCAGGCCACGCGGGCAGCCGGCGCAGCGGCCGGGGCTGCCGGATATGTGGCACCGGAAGGCGGCCATGCAAGGGGCGTAGCCGCACCAGGAACGCGGCCCGGGCAGTGCCCGGCATGGCAGAGGCGCCGACAGGAAAGACCTGCCATGCCAAAGACTGGCATGTGTCTGCCCCTGCTGATCCCGGCGCCAGCTCCCCATGCCACGAGCGGAGAAAATGCACAGACAAGCCCCGACGGCGCTGAACGGCCCAAACCCCGGGACTCTGGGATAATGCATGCTGTCCCGTGCCGGATCACGCTGGTTTCGCACCGGAAAGCCACAAGCCCGACCGTGTACGTGTGATGATCCCGCCCGTTCTCGTACCGGTCCCGCTTCCACCGCCCATCCATCCCCTGCATTCAGGAGACGCCCATGCCCCATGTATTCGAACCCATGCCCGTTCCGGCCGTGCCCGTGCACGGCGAGAACGCCACCTTTGCGGTACACCGGGTGTTCTGTGTGGGCCAGAACTATGCAGACCATGCGGCCGAAATGGGGGCCAGCGGCCGCGAAGCGCCGTTCTTCTTCATGAAGCCGTCCAGCTCGCTGGTGCCGGTGGGCAGTGGCAGGGAGGGGCAGGTTCCCTATCCGGACGGTACGCAGTCGCTGCATCACGAGGTGGAACTGGTGGTGGCCATCGGGCTGCAGGGGGCCGACATCGACACCTCCGAAGCGGCCGACTTCATCTACGGCTATGCCGTGGGACTGGACCTGACCCGGCGCGACCTGCAGGCAGCGCTGAAGGAAAAGGGCCGGCCGTGGGAGATCGCCAAGGGCTTCGAGGCCTCCGGTCCGATCGGCCCGATCACCCCCAGGGAAAGGACCGGTGAGCTGGTACGCGGCGGCATCCGGCTGGACGTGAACGGCCAGACCCGGCAGCAGGGCGACCTCGGGCAGATGATCTGGCGGGTGAACGAGATCATCGCCCACCTGTCCCGGCACTGGATGCTGATGCCGGGCGATCTGGTCTTCACCGGCACCCCGGCCGGCGTGAGCGCCATCAAACGGGGTGATGTGCTGTCGGCCCGCATCGACGGGCTGGAGGCACTGCAGGTGAAGATCGTCTGAGGTCCATGACACACGCCAAACACTTCAATCAGGAAACGATCATGTCTTCTTCCCAGAATCCCGGCTATGCCGGCGACATCAGCCCGGCCGATGCCTGGGCCCAGGTGCAGGCCGGAGAGGCCCTGCTGGTGGATGTACGCACGCCCGAGGAACAGAAATGGGTGGGCCGGGTACCGGGTGCCATTCCGGTGCCCTGGCTGATCGACAACGGCCAGCGGCAGAACCCCGACTTTCTGGCCCAGCTGCGCGTGGTGGCCGAACCCGACCGCAAGGTGCTGCTGCTGTGCCGCAGTGGTGTGCGCAGCGTGGCCGCCGGCAAGGCCGCTACCGAGGCCGGCTACACGAATGTCTGGAACATCCTGGGCGGCTTCGAAGGGCCGCTGGATGAAAACCGGCAGCGCAACCGCGTGGCGGGCTGGCGCTTCGAAGGCATGCCCTGGGAGCAGGGTTGATGACCGGTCTGGCCCCGGCACCCGGCCGGGTGGTGCTGGTGGGGGCCGGACCGGGCGATGTCGAGCTGCTGACCCTGAAAGCAGCACGGCTGATTGCCGAGGCCGACTGGCTGGTACATGACGCACTGGTGCAACCCGGGGTGCTGGCGCTGGCCAGGCGCGCCCGGGTCATTTCGGTGGGCAAGCGGGCCGGCAACCCCAGTGCACGACAGTCATCCATCAACCGGATCCTGCTCGACTGCGCCCACCAGGGCGGCCTGACCGTTCGGCTCAAGGGCGGTGACCCGCTGATCTTTGCCCGCGCGCAGGAAGAACTGGATGTACTGCACGCGGCCGGCATTCCAGTGGAAGTGGTACCGGGCATCAGTTCGGCCCAGGCGGCCCACGCCGCACTGGCGCTGCCGATGACGGAGCGCGGCCGGCGACGGGCACTGGTACTGGCCACACCGCAGGTGCATGCGCCGGATCAGCGCAATACAGCGATGGACATGGAAGCAGGTGCTCACTCACAGGCAGAAGAAATCCTGCAAGCAGGCACTCACTTTCATCATATGGACGCAGAACAGTCAGTGGCCTGCGTACCGCGTCCGGTTGAACACCCTCCCGTCGGGCACCAGGATGGGAAGAAAGATTTTTTGGGCAATAACACGGAAGCGGGCACTCACTTCCAGAAACAGGGTCATGAATCGGCCGTGCTGGCTGCTCTGCAGCAGGTGGCGGCCCCCGTGCCCACCACCCGGCGGCGGGTGATGTCGGCGGCCGAGATCGTGGCCGACCCCGAGCTGCGGCGCTGGGCCGAGGCCATCGTGGCGGCCGGCAGCGGCACGCTGTACATGGCGGCCACCGTGGCCACCCAGGTACGCGACACGCTGCTGATGCTGGGCATGGACCCGGCCACCCCCACCCTGTGGATGCTGGATGTGTCGCTGCCGGGGCAGGAAATCATCCCCGGCACACTGGGAACGCTGGCGCCACCGCCTGCCGCCCTGAAGGGCAAGCCGGCCCTGCTGCTGGTGGGTGTGCCGGCCTGCACGGGTGCCTGAGAACCTCCGCAATATCCTGCAGCACTTTGGCGCCCTTGCTGACGCACTGCCAGAAAACCAGGGGGCCATCACCGGCTGCAATGCGGCGATGGCCCCCTCTCCGTTCTCAGGCAGATACGGCTCAGGCAAATACGTGCGCCCTGTCCCTCATTTGGGCTGGCTGCGCAGGGCATTCATCAGCGTGCGGGTGTTGAAGCGCATCATGCTGATGTAGTCGGAGGCCGGGCCACCGAGCGGCGAGAGCGAATCGGCATACAGCTCGCCCACGGTGACGTTCTTCAGCTCGGAGGCCATGCGCTTGAGCAGGCGCGGATCACTGTTGTTCTCGAAGAAGAAGGCCTGCACCTTCTGCTCGCGTGCCTGGCGGATCAGGCTGGCCACCACGGCCGCTGACGGTTCCTCTTCGGTGGAGACACCCACCGGCGCCATGAAGGTGATGCCATAGGCCCGCTGGTAGTAACCGAAGGCCGCATGCGACACCATGACGCGGCGACGTTCGGCCGGGATGGCATCGACGGCCATGCGGATTTCCTGATCCAGCTCCTTCAGGTGCTCGGTATAGGCACGGGCACGGTCCTGGAAGCCTTCGCAATCGGCCGGAGCGGCTTTGCACAGGCCCTCGGCAATGTTCTTCACGTACAGGCGCACGTTCGACACATCCTGCCAGGCGTGCGGGTCGAGGCCACCATGATGGTGGTGATGGGCATGCCCGGGCTTGCCGGCAGCCCCGGCCGGCACCGCGGCGTCATGGTCATGGTCGGCATGATCGCCATCAGGGGCGGCCCCGTGACCGTCATGCCCATCGTGGCCCGCGCCATGATCGTGATCACCGGCGTCATCGCCATCGTGGTCATGGTCCGCATCATGGCCGTGGTGATCCGCGTCGTGACCGTCGTGGTCATGACCGTCCGCATCATGGCCGCCGTGGTCGTGGTCGTCACCATCATCGTCGTGGGCATCCTTGCCGCCATGATGGTGATGATGGTGCGGGTCGGCCTTCAGGGCATCCACCCCGTGGGCCGCTTCCACCACCGGCCCCTTGTAGCCACTGGAACCGATCAGCCGCGGCATCCAGCCCTCGAAGCCCAGGCCATTGACCACCACCAGATGGGCAGCCGAGAGCTGCCGGACCTGCGTCGGCCCCGGCTGGAACACGTGCGTGTCACCGCCCGGCCCGACCAGCGTGTCCACGGCCACGCGGTTGCCCCCCACCTGCTGCACCAGGTCGGCCAGCACGCTGAAGCTGGTCACCACCGACAGCGGCGCGCGCGAGGCGTTCGAGCCCTCGCCCGTGAAGCGTTTGGCCGGCTGCTGGGCCATGGCGGTGGCCGCACTGCCGGCCAGCAGGGCACCCGCCAGCAGCGCCGTCACGGGGCGCAGGGCACGGTGCAGGGCATGGTGGCGGGCAGGCACCTTCGATGCCGGCTGCGGCAACTGCGCAGCAGGGTTTTGCCGCCCGGCCGGGGTGGCATGCAGGTAGTCGTTCTTCTGGGGTTTCATGTCTCGTAATGTCTCCGGGGACGGTTCTTTCGGCGCAGCAGGCCGGCAGGTGCCAGCAGCAGCGACACACAGTACAGCAGGCCCAGTGTCAGCACGATGGTGGGACCGGTGGGCCATTCGAAGTAATACGACAGCAGCAGACCTGCCACGCCGGCCACCAGTGCCAGCAGCGCCGACAGCACCAGCATGGCATTGACCGTACGTGCCCAGAAACGGGCCGCCGCCGCCGGCAGCACCATCAGGCCGATGGACATCAGGGTGCCCAGCGCATGAAAGCCCGCCACCAGATTGATGACCAGCAGCCCCATGAAACCGAAGTGGGCCACACTGCCCCAGGCGCGCCGGCGGGGCAGCAGGTTGGCATCCACGCATTCCAGCACCAGCGGCCGGTAGAGCACGGCCAGCCCCAGCAGGGTGATGCTGGAGATCACACCGATCAGCAGCAGGGTGTCGTCGTCCAGCGCCAGCACCGAGCCGAACAGCACGTGCAGCAGGTCCACCTGATTACCGTAGGTGGAGACGATGACCACCCCCAGCGACAGGGACATCAGATAGAACGCAGCCAGACTGCTGTCTTCGGACTGGCGCCCGCTGCGCGCCACCAGCGTGGATGCCATGGCCACCAGCAGCCCGCTGATGATGCCACCCGCCGTCATGGCCGGCAGTGACAGACCGGCAATCATGTAACTGATGGCGGCACCGGGCAGGATGGCGTGGGCCATGGCATCGCCCGTCAGACTCATGCGACGCAGCAGCAGGAACACGCCCACCGGCGCCGCCCCCAGCGACAGCGCCAGACACCCGGCCAGCGCACGGCGCATGAAGCCGAATTCGACGAACGGGCCGACCAGCAGATCCCACAGCTCAGTCATGGGACGACGCTCCGGCAGCTGCAGCGGGCACGGCCCTTTCCGCAGAAGGATGATCGTGTGTCAAATGCCCGGGCTCGGGTGGCGGGAATCCATGGTCATGTCGTGCAGGCCCCTGCCCGGACGGCAGGGTTCCGTGGTCATGCAGGGTGCCGGGTTCGTGGTCCGCCGGCATGCCCGGCACGATGGCCGCCGGTGTCTCGCACCAGCGGTTGCTGGGCGTGCGCGCTGCCGCCGAACGGGCCACGGCACGGGCCCAGTTGTCGGGCGTGAGCACCTCGGCCGTGGGGCCGCAGGCGATCATCTCGCGGGCCAGCAGCAGCGTGTGCGGGAACCACTGCCGCACGATATCCTGTTCGTGCAGGGCCGCCACGATGGTGATGCCCTGCGCATGCCAGCTGGCCAGCAGACCCAGCAGCACCTGCTGGGTGGTCACGTCGATGCCGACGAAGGGCTCGTCCAGCACCACCATCTGCGCATCCTGCAGGATCAGCTGGGCAAAGCGCACCCGCTGGAATTCTCCACCCGACAGCGCACTGATGAGCCGCCCGGCATAGCCCCGCAGCCCCACCTGGTCGAGCGCTTCGGCCACCCGGCGGGCCCCCTCGCGCCCCAAGCCGCCAAAGGCCCCGCAGCGATGCCACAGGCCCGACGCCACCAGATCCTGCACGGTGATGGGAAACTGCCGGTCGGTCTGGCTGATCTGCGGCAGGTAGGCCACGCGGCTGCGGCGCTCGTCCGGCAGCTGCACCTCACCATCCAGCAGCGAGAGCCGCTCGCCGATGAGCAGCTTCAGGAAGGTGGATTTGCCGGCCCCGTTGGGGCCGACCACGGCCAGCATGTCACCGGCGTGAATCTGCAGCTGCAGATGGTGCACGGCCGGATGCCGGTCGTAACCGACCGTGACGTTGGCCAGCGAAACGAGGCACGGCGTCTGCGACGGCATGGCGGCATGCAGACCGGGTACGGGCGCGTTCATTGCAGCGCCCAGCCAATGACCAGCCACAGGGAAGCGATGAGCAGCACCGACAGCAGCAGACGCATGCCAACACTCCACCAGAGGGCGGAGAGCTGTGGCAGGGCGGGTGCAGAAGGCGTATCGTGAGCGGCGTGCACGGGTGGATGTCCGGATTGCTGAGACCAGGATTTCTGATACGTGTCATGGACGTGCGCATCTGCGCGGGGCGTAAACGGCGCAGGCAGCAAACACATCCCAAACATGTCCGTTACACGCCCACAAAGGTTTTCACGAGAAGGAATGCGTCCATGGCACGCCCTAATGCTAATGACTTATCATTAGCGGATCAATGCCCACAAAAGGAAAGACCATGCAAAATCGTCACCAGAATTCCGGGTTTTCTCTGAGCCGTCAGACACGGCAGACACCGAAACGCCTGTCGGCCCGGCTGCTGGCCACCTGTGTCGCCCTGGCCTTCAGCGGTGCCGCCGCGGCGCACCATGCACCGGGCCATGGTGATCATGAGCACCATCATGGACAGCAGGCCGGTCACGTGCACCAGCATGGTCTGGGTTCGCTGAGTGTGGCACAGCAGGACAATACGCTGACCGTCGTGTTCGAATCGCCGCTGGACAGTCTGATCGGCTTCGAAACCGTTCCCGAGACCGCCGAACAGAAGGAGCTGGGCAACAAGCTGCTGGCCCAGCTGCGTGATGCCGCCGCGGTCGTCACCCTGCCGGCAGAAGCCAAATGCACGCACACGGAACCCGTGATCACCGCCCCCCCGCTGCAAGGTGCACCCGCTGTCGCCATGGGCGACAGCGATGACGACGATGATGACGCCGACGGCCATGATCACAATGGCCATGACCATGATGCGGACGGCCACGACGCCGACGATCATGACCACGACGGTGCACACCATCACCACGGCGTGCATGCCGACCTGAACGCAGTGTACACGTTCACCTGTGAAAATCCGGCCGCATTCAAGAGCCTGACCGTCACGTCGTTCAAAAACTGGCCGCGCCTGAAGAATATCGACGTGGCCGTGCTCAGCAACCAGGGCCAGGCCGCTGCCCGGGTCAACGCCGACAAACCCGAGGTACGCTGGTAGCACCTGTCGCGGACACGCCCGTCTCCGCGCTGACGTCGAACCTCCTCCAGCCGAGCAGCAGCCCATGACCAACTCGCCCGCTCCCGTCCTGCAGGCCTCCGGCCTGGCATTTGCCTGGAAAGGCCAGCCCGAGCCCTGCCTGCAGATCGACACGCTGACCCTGCAGGCCGGTGAGCAGATGCTGCTGCTCGGGCCCAGCGGTGGTGGCAAGAGCACCCTGCTGGGACTGCTGGGCGGAGTGCTGCAGCCCACGCAGGGCGAGGTGCAGCTGCTGGGCCAGACGTTTTCCGGGCTGCGCGCCAGTGCACGCGACCGGCTGCGGGCCAACCATGTCGGCTTCATTTTCCAGCAGTTCAACCTGGTGCCCTATCTGAGCCTGGAAGACAACGTGCTGCTGCCCTGTCATTTCTCGGCCGTGCGGCGCCAGCGGGCCGGCAGCAATCCGCGTGCCACGGCCCGTGAGCTGCTGCAGGCACTGGAACTGCCGGCCGATGCCTGGCAGCGCCCGGTCACCGGCCTGTCGGTGGGCCAGCAGCAGCGCGCTGCCGCCGCACGGGCCCTGATCGGCCACCCCGAACTGCTGATCGCCGATGAACCGACCTCCGCACTCGACAGCATCAACCGCGACCGGCTGATGCAACTGCTGATGGCCCAGCTGAAGAAAACCGGCGGCACGCTGCTGGTGGTCAGCCATGACGAACAGCTCCGGCCCCATTTTGGCCGGGTACTGCAGCTGGCCGACATCAACCGGGTGGCAGGTGACACACGGCCCGCCGACCCGGGCAGCCTCCTGCCGGCAGTTTCCATTTCGGCATCTGTGCGGGAATGAATCCCCGACACGCTCCGCGGACCTGTGCAGGGCGACACCGTGCTCAACACCATCCGTGGCAAGAAGAAGCGTATCGGCCGTCTGCAATGAATACGTTCACGACACACTTCTGGGACCTGCGCGGGAATCAATTCGTTCATGACACACGCCGGACCTGTGCGGAAATGAATGCCGTTCACGACACGCTCCGGGAACCTGCGCAGGGATGAATGCGTTCAAGACACACGCCAACCATGAGGCGTCTGCTCCATGTCTTCGATTTCACTTTTTCTGGACCGCCTGCTGACGCTGGTGCGCCTGGCCTTTCGCAGCGCAGGCAACCGGCGCACCAATTTCTGGCTGACACTGCTGTCCATCGCCCTGTCCACCAGCCTGCTGCTGGCCGTGCAGCGCGGACAGCAGGCCATCCACGACAGCTTCACCCGTGCCGTTTCCGGTACGGATCTGATCGTTGGTGCACGAACCAGTCCGCTGCAGCTGATGCTGTATGCGGTATTCCGCCTGGGCGATCCCACCCACGAAATCAGCTGGCAATCCTACGACCGGATCCGCAAACACCCACTGGTAAGCTGGACCATTCCCATTGCGCTGGGCGACTCGCACAAGGGTTTTCCAGTGCTGGGCACGGACCAGAATTATTTCGAGCATTTTCGCTATGGCGCCCGCGAAAAGCTGCAACTGGCCGAAGGCAAACCCTTTCATGAAATATTCGAGGTGGTGCTGGGCGCCGAAGTGGCCCGCAAGCTGGGTTACAGACTGGGTGACCGGCTGACGCTCACCCATGGCACGGGCGACGCACCGGGCATCGAACACGCCGACAAGCCCTTTCATGTGAGCGGCATTCTGGCCCCCACGGGCACGCCGGTGGACCGCACCCTGCACATCAGCCTGGACGCCATGACGGCCATTCACCTGAACTGGCAGTCGGGCGCGCCCATGCCGGGCGTCAACATTCCGGCCGACAAGGTACGCGCCTTCGACCTGCAGCCCGAATTCATCACCGCCACGCTGGTGGGACTGAAGTCCCGCGCCGGCGTATTCAACCTGCAGCGCGACATCAATGCCAACGAGGACGAGGCACTGCTGGCCGTGCTGCCTGCGGTGGCGCTCAACCAGCTCTGGCGGCTGCTGGACATCGTCACACGTACATTGCAGGCGCTCTCGGCACTCGTGCTGGTGCTGAGCCTGTGCGGGCTGATCACGGCACTGCTGGCCAGTCTGGAGCAGCGCCAGCGCGAACTGGCCATCCTGCGGGCGGTGGGGGCCCGGCCGCTGGGCCTGTTGTTCCTGCTGGTGCTGGAAGGGGCACTGCTGACGGCCGGCGGCGCCTGTGCAGGCTACGGCCTGCTGGGTCTGGCCTCGGCACTGGCGGCGCCGGTGCTGCAGAACCAGTGGGGCATCGTCTGGCCCATCGCCCGCCTGACGGCCGACGAACTGCAGCTGATGGCGCTGGTGGCCGTGGCCGGACCGCTGACAGCGCTGTGGCCGGCCTGGCGGGCCAGCCAGCGGGCGCTGGCGGACGGGCTGACGCCGCGGTTGTGAGTTCCTTTGGAAACCATGATTCAATGCAGCCCACGGTCCACCGGGTTCGTGGCCTGTCCGTTGCTTCCGGTGTCCCGCCGTTTTTTGCCCTGTCTTTCGGCTTCGGCCCGGCAAAGCGCTGCATCATCCCTTTCTCCTGCCTTTCTGCCTCCGGAAATTCTCCATGCCTGTTCGCCTGCCCTCGCCCTTTCGCCTGTCCCTGCTGGCACTGGCCCTGACGGCCGCCATGCACACGACCGCCGTCTCCGGCAAGGACACCAGCCTGCCCGACAACGCCAGCCAATCCGTCAATGCCGGCCAGCCTGACGCTGCCAGCGATGCGGCAGGCGGCCAGGATGCAGCCGGCAGCAACACGGCAGACGGCACCGCAGCCGGCAACGGCACGGCCACCCGCGGTGCCAGCTCCGACCTGCAGTCCAGCCAGGGACAGGGACGCTTCGTGCTGGGAGAGGAACTGCCCAAAAAACGCAACGCAGGCGACAAGGCCTCCGGAGCGGCCGGTGCAGGCAGCCCCCGGAACGGCCAGGGGCAGAACCCGGAAGCAGGCAGCGACCAGGCGGTTTCCAGCAACGGTGCTGGCGGCCACGGTGCCAGCAGCAGCAGCACACAGGGCAGTGCCTACCCCGAGATGGACTGGGAAAAACTCATTCCCCCCAACTGGGAACCGCTCAAGGACTTCAAGTCGCTGAACTTCTCGGGCATGTCCGACAACGACCCGCGCGCCATTGCCGCGCTGCGCAAGCTGCAGAAAGCCTGGAAGAACGCCCCGCTCAACCCGGCCATCCAGCAGGAAAAGATCACCATCTCCGGCTTCATCGTGCCACTGGACAGCAGCGACTCCACCACCATCGAGGAATTCCTGCTGGTGCCCTACTTCGGCGCCTGCATCCACGTCCCGCCGCCCCCCTCCAACCAGGTCATCCACGTCGTCCCGGAAAAACCCCTGAAGGGCTTCCAGATCATGGATCCGGTCACCGTCCAGGGCGTACTGGCCCCGTCCCACATCGACACCCCGCTGGGCAGTGCCGGCTACCAGATGTCCGGCAAATCCGTCACCCTCTACGAGGCCGAGGACATGCAGGAAGCCAAACCGGCGCACCCCTGAGCCGGCCAGGAATCTGGCCAGTTTTACAGGGAAGCCGGTCATTTCTCACAGCCTGTACCACGTTTGATACGGCCGTAACCACTACAGGTCCCCACGGCGCCACACAACCGTTAACATCTGGTATGAATGTGTGTGGCGTACGCATCATACGTACCCATCTGCTGCCAATTTCATCCGGCCATATCCTGTCGCACCGTGCTCCATCGCCACGGGAAGTTTCCATGGCCAGCCCCGGTGCCTCCCCTGCCGGATGATGGCTCTGGCGTGCGGCAGCAGCGCCCGGCTGCTTTCACACCCCGCGGGGTGCCAGCCGTTCTCCCTCCCTACTCTGCAAGCGAGAATGCCGATGTCTGCATCATTCCCCCTGCTTCGCCTGATGCCGGTTGCCTGTGCGCTGGTCCTTGCCGGCTGCAGCAGCCCGTCGGGACCAGCCACGCCTTCAGCCCATGGTGGAGCCGAAGCCGACGCCGGTATCCCTGCAGACCCCTCCGTGCTGGCACGCCAGCGCGAGGGCGCCGAGCGCGAGGCCGTGGAATACCAGACCCACGTGGCGCAGATGCGCATTGCCGGCAACTTCTGTGCCGACCAGCAGCGGCTGATGGAATATGCGTACAAATACCTGAAGCGCGAGGCGCTGCCCATGCCGCCCGCCGCGCTGACGCTGGATCAGGCACGATGTGCCAGCCGCACCTTCCTGAAGGGCGTGATTCCGTCGGCCGGCCGCATCATCGGCTACAAGACGGACCTGATGCCCGCCCCCGACGACGACACCAGCCCCGGCAAACCCCGTTCGGTGGCCGTACGCGGCGCCCTTCTGGAGCGGATGCTGCTGCCCTCGGGCGTGGTGCTGGCCACCGACCGCTATGCCATTCACCCCCGCATGGAGGCCGACATGGTGGTGGTGGTGCGCAGCGCCGCCATTCACGATGCACAAACGCCGCGTGAAGTGCTGGCCAGCCTGTCGGGCATCTACCCGTTCATCGAGCTGCCCGATCTGGCCTACCAGCATCCGGACCAGATGACGGCGGCCGACGCCACCGTGGTCAACGCCAATGCACGTTTTGGTGTGCTGGGTACCGAAATTCCGGTGCGGGTCGATCAGGACATGGTGGACCAGCTGGGCACCATGACGGTCAAAATCACCGACCAGAACGGCCAGGTGGTGCAGTCCGCCCCCGGTACCGCCCTGCAGGGCAACCCGCTCAATGCCGTGCTGATGCTGGTGCAGGATCTGGAAAAGGACGGCATCCGCCTGCGCCCGGGCGACATGCTGTCGCTGGGTGCCTTTGGTGCCCGCATCAAGCCCGAGGCGGGCAAGAGCTACCGGATGACCTATGAAGGGCTGCCGGGCACGCCGAGTGCCGTGGTGAATTTCCGGTAAGAAAAACACGCCGCAGGGAACGCACCTTCAAAATGAAGACCCGGGTTCTGCCACAAGGCAGCCCGGGTCTTCATTTTGCTGTACCCGGTTTTCAAAGCAATTCAAAAACGCCTGCTGTCCGCGTAACCATGTTCATGCCCCAGACAACCGGAGCTTCGAAATAGGGGCTTCGGCCAGGCAGCAGGTTGCCTGTCTGCCAGCTTACTTGTTGCGTTTGCCCTCGGCCAGCAGCCTTTCGTCCAGTGCCGCCAGTTTGGCCTCGGTTTCCTTCAGGGCAGCCTGGGCCTCGATGATCTGGCGCTCGTAATTATTGCGGCGGTCACGGATTTCCTGCAGCATGGCCTGGTTTTTCTTTTCGGAAAAGTCCGGATCTCCACCGCGCGAGGCAGCCAGACGGCCCAGGGCCATGCGGTTGATTTCCGAATCCAGGCGCGCCTGCAGGTGATAGACCAGCCGCTGGCGCTGGTGACGCTCGACGATCAGCGCATCCTTTTCGGGGTTGCCGGTGTTGGGCTTCGGATCGTGAAAAACGACATCCACACCGACCAGGCCCGTGTGTTCATTGCCGGCGGCCTCCTGCTTCGTACCAGCCGTCACGCCGGCCACGGTGTTCGTCGCACTGGCTGCGCCGGGGGCAGCCACCACCGTGCCCGCGGCAGGCGTCGCATCGGCCAGCCGTGCTGACACAGCGGGCACAGCCACTGCAGCGCCTGCGGAAGGAGCCGTGTCGGCTGGCTGGGCCAGCGTCACGACGGGCAGGGAAAACATCAGCGAGGAAAGAAGCAGGGCACGTTTGTTCATGGTCTCACCACGGAAGAAGGGTGCCCTGGCTGGACAGGCTGCCGGTCCGCCGCCATGGCCCCGTCAGCCCGGGCCGCCCGGCGCCCGGAAGATCAGCAAATCTGCTGCTGCCGAGTGTAGTGACATGCCCGGTGGGGCGCTGTGCCGGTTTTCTCGAAACAGGCAGATTTCCTGTTCTCCCCAAAAATCTGCCCCATGCCCCCTGAACCTCACGATACGCTCACAGCGGAGCGTGTCATGGACGCATTCGTCCCCGCACTGCTTCCAACCGCGTACTGTCAGGCACACTGCGCAGGCAAGGTTCCGCCCCTCTTACCGGAAGCTGAACAGCGACAGCAGCACGAAACAGGGCAGCAGGAAGGTGAGTGACCAGAACAGGTAGGCGAAGAAGCTGGGCATGCGGATGCCCCGGTCTTCGGCAATGGCCTTGACCATCAGGTTGGGCGCATTGCCGATGTAGGTGACCGCCCCCATGAACACGGCACCGGCCGATATGGCCATCAGAACGTGCGCCATCTCGTTCATCAGCACCTGGGCATTGCCGCCGGCGGTGTTGAAGAACACCAGATAGGTGGGCGCGTTGTCGAGGAAGGAACTGAGCAGGCCGGTGGCCCAGAAGTACATGACGGGAATGGGCTTGCCGTCGGCTCCCGTGACGGCGTGCACGACGGCGGCAAACGGACCATCGGTACCAGCCTTGAGCATGGCGATGACCGGCGTGATGGTGAGAAAGATGCCGGCAAAGAGCTTGGCCACTTCCTGCATCGGCCCCCAGCCGAACTGGTTGTCGGCATGAATGGACGGTGCCGTGATGCGCAGCGACAGGACGATGACCACCAGCAGGCCGATGTCACGCACCAGATCGGGCAGGCCCACCTCGGCGCCGTACACATGGAAATGCACGGGCGATTTCCACAGGCCACTCATCAGCACCAGGCCGACGATGACACCCAGCAGCAGCACATTGGACCAGCCCTGCAGGCCGATGGATTTGGTGTCGGGCGTGGGATCGTCCGGCAACACGCCCTCCTTGCGGTAGAGCCAGCTGTCGAGCAGGAAGAAGAGCGACAGCAGCAGGGCCACGGTCACGGCCATGTCGGCCCAGAGGTGGGTGAGGGTCCAGCTGAATTCCACCCCCTGCAGAAAGCCCAGAAACAGCGGTGGATCACCCAGCGGGGTGAGCACGCCGCCGATGTTGGACACCAGGAAGATGAAGAAGACGATGACGTGGGCCTGGTGCTGGCGGTTGTCGTTGGCACGGATCAGCGGGCGGATGAGCAGCATGGAGGCCCCGGTGGTACCCATGAAGCTGGCCAGGATGGTGCCGAGCAGCAGCATGCCCGTATTCAGGATGGGGCGGCCGTGCAGGTTGCCGCTGATGTGAATGCCCCCGGCACAGGTATAGAGGGCCGTGAGCAGCAAAATGAACGGAATGTATTCGGCCACGGCTGCATGCACGAGCGCATGCAGCGCCGCATCGCTCCCATGGAACCACGCAAACGGGACGAGAAAGCCCAGCGCCCAGGCCAGGGTGATCTTGCCGAAGTGGTGATGCCAGACCCAGGGGATGGCCAGCGGCATCAGCGCGATGGACAGCAGAATGCCCGCAAACGGAATGCCCCAGTAGATGGGCATGCCGGCACCATCCAGCGTGCCCTCGGACGCCCAGGCGGACGTGGCGAGCAGAAACAGCGGCAGCAGCAGGAAGTGTTTGAGGCGCATGGCAGCAGATGCCGGGGGAGCCGGTTGCAGGATGGAATCAGGTTTGTGAATGGTTCATCCTACACCGATATGGCGACGAGATGAACGGCCATGCCAGTCATGTGCCCGCAGATTTTGCAGAGCGTCAGCTTCCCAGGGGCTGTCGCAATGATGAACTGGACCCAACCCTGTGGTGATGAACCTGCGCAAAACCTGCTGCGATGAACGTGACCGGCATGGGCAGGTTCATGCGGAATGGCCGGATGCATGCGAAACGGGCAGATTCATGGCACAGGCTTGGGCCGAAGCCAACATTGCCGGTGTCTCCGGTTTGCCGTTGGGGGCAGCAATGGTATTTTGCATGGATTCATCCCGAAGTCCGCCCCTGCCAAGGGTAAACCCGAATGGGTTCCCGGTTCGCAGATACCTGTGCGCCCTGTTCTGTCATGCCTGCCTGCCATGTTTGAACGTATCTTTGCCCCCGCCTCGATCGATTCCCTGTTTTCGGATGCGGCCCTGCTGGCCGCGATGGCCCGTTTCGAGAACGGGCTGGCCCATGCCCAGGCATCGGTGGGGCTGATTCCCGACGAGGCGGCCCGCGCCATCGGGGTGGCCTGTCACGAGCTGGGCGATCCGGCTGCCAGCGATGCGCCGGTGCACGACATCGGGGGCGGCCGCTTCGATCCATCCCGGCTGTATCCGGCTGCCCGGGTGGCCGGCACGCTGGCCATTCCGTTTCTGAAGGCGCTGTCGGAACTGATCGACAGCCGCACACCCGACGCGACCCGGCACCTGCATCACGGGGCCAGCCATCAGGACCTGATGGATTCGGTGCTGGCCATGCAGTGCAAGGAAGCCGGCCGCCGGCTGCAGGACATGCTGGAGCGGGTAGGCACGGCCCTGGTGCAGCTGATCGAGGACCATCAGGAGACGATGCTGGCCAGCCGTCACCGGCTGCAGCCCGATGCCCCCATCTGGCTGGCCTGGAAACTGGCGGGCTGGCTGGATCCGCTGCAGCGCAGCCGTCGCCACCTGCGGGCCGCGCTGCTGGATGCATCGGTGCTGCAGTTCGGCGGGCCGGACGGCACGCTGTCGTCACTGGGCACCCAGACCGAGCGCAGCCTGTCGGTGGCACAGCGGCTGGCCGACGCACTGGGTCTGATGCTGCCGCCCGCCTCGTGGCATGTGTCGCGCGACCGCTTCGTCCGTCTGGGCACGGAGCTGGCGCTGCTGTGCGGGGTGTTGGGCAAGATCGGCCAGGACATCGCCCTGATGGCGCAGGCCGAGATCGGCGAGGTACGCGAGATGCCTGATGGACGGCCAGGGCCCGATTCGGTGCTCTACCAGCCGCAGACACCAGTGACGGCCCAGCTGATGATGGAGGCCGCCCAGCGCGCGCCCGGGCTGGCAGCCGTACTGCTGGGGGCCATGGACGTGCAGCATGAAGGCGGCCTGAGCCAGTGGCAGTCCGGCTGGCACACGATGCAGCAGCTGTTCGGGGCGGCGGCCAGCAGCCTGGCGGCTGCAGAGGAACTGCTGGGTTCGCTGCAGTTCGACGGTGCCCGGATGCAGGCCAACATGGCCCGGCAGCACGAGCAGAGCCTGCCGGCCACGCTGGTGCAGGCGCTCACGCCCCGTCTGGGTCGCGAGGCTGCCCAGGCGCTGATTGCCGAGCTGCACGAAACCGCCCGCGAGAACGGCTGGTCACTGCGTCAGGCCCTGGGGCGCGACGCCCGGATTTCGTCGGTGATGAATCTGGGGGATCTGGAACGGCTGTTCGATCCGGCCGGCAACCCGGGTGCCAGCGGGCTGATGGTCAGCCACATCGTGGAAGCATGGCGTTCCGGGCGGTGAAGCAACGGCAGATCAGTGGATTTCCAGATCAGCAGCATAGTCGGCACGGCAGTATGAAAATGTGCCTGTGCACCGGTGACCAGATTGCGGCATCTCCATGACGTGCGTGATCCCGGTGGCAGGCCGGAGGGAGGATCAATGGCACTTCCTCCGGCATACTTTGTGTAATCCTGAATCATGAATTCAGGATGCAATGAAACGATTGGTCAATGCAGCAGCAGGGGCTGGTGCATGATGCCCTCGAAGCCCGCCAGGAAGTGATCGACTTCCTCGATGCTCGGTTCGGCAGCAATCAGCACCGACACGTCCTGACGGAACTTGTCGGCCATCAGGCCGCCGATGAAAATTTCCCGCTTGGCCGCCTTGTCCATGATTTCGAAACCATGGCAGATCGGGCCGGACTGGTCGCCGCTGAATTCGACGATGCAGTAATTCGGGCTGTTGTAGATCATGTTCATTGGTGTGACCCCCAAACGACGGGAGCCAGTGTTGAACAGGAATCCGGTTTGCCCCACTGCGTGCCGATGATCGAACAGCGGCCACCGATGAGCGTAGACGCGCGCGTCGGCTGGGCACCGATGCCGCGCGGGTGAGACGTACCTGCTGGTGGCGCGGCCGGCATGTGCCTGCTGCTGTCCAGAGCACGTCATGGACGGAAGTGCCCGGGAAGGGAAAGAACGAACGACGGGGGTCAGGGCCGTCGGGACGGGGGTCAGCACCGTCAGGACCAGAGCGCTTCGAGCGCAGCCAGCGCCACGTGCAATCGGGCCAGGTCCGTACCTTGCGCCAATCCGAGCCGGACGCGGTTGTCCAGACGCCAGACGGTTTCCTGCGACCGAAGAGCGGCGCTCAAGTTTGGTGCTTTCCGCCCGAATCCGGCATTTTCCACAGGCGGCCAAGCGACAGTTTCTGCCGCTGCTTCCCCCGCGGCATACCGCCAGTCATAGGCACTGCGACCGGTCTGCAACACGGCCTGAAGCTGCTGCACGCCCGGCACCGCCAGCACCTGCTGCAGGGCTTCCTGTGCCTCCTGGCGGCTGGGTGCGCCCAGTTCGGGAAGCCAGCGGTGGTGAAGATTGACAGGGGCAGCTTCTGGCGTGTTTTCTGGTGTTGTCTCTGTTGTTGCTTCTGGCGCGGCTTTCGGCGCGATGTTGGGTATCGTGGCCGCTGCCACAAGTGTCACTGCCATGCTGACTGCTGCTGCATCTGAGACGACGCTGGCCATGACGGGTACCGGGTCTGTGCCGTCTGCAGCCCGATCCAGGTCGAGCGGGTCGTGAAATCTCCAGTGCCGGCCGGCAAGCACCAGGCTGGCCCAGCCGGCATGCTCTGCGAGAGCGGCACGAAGGATCCCCTCTCCCACCTTCACTTCGCCCTCCGGCAGCGCGCGCACCATTGCCACCAGCTGCAGATGCTGGTTGAAGGGCGGCAGCCGCAGCTGGTCGACGATGCGCTGCAGGTGCTCGCCTTCCTGCGCCACTTCGAGATACAGATGCTGCCAGTCGGTGCGGCGTAGCAGCCGCACCAGCGTGGTACGAAAAACCGGCCCGCCCAGGCAGCAGATGCAGCCTGCCGCCAGATTCTGGTCGGGAACGGAAGCAGGTACGGAGCCAAACCGCGAGGCAACTGGCGGCTTTGTCGCTGTTCCTGCCGTGCTGGCACGCTGCAATCCCGGATCGCCGGTTTGGAGCCACAGGCCGCCCTCGTGCGCGGCGCGCAGGGTGGCAATGGCCTGTTGCCGGGCCAGGGCACTGGGGCCGCTGACCAGCGTCACGGCACGGCGCCGGGGCATGGCCGCGGATGGAACGGCTGACGAGGTGCGGGAAGAATCCGTCATGGACGCATGATCCGTCATGAACGCATGTCGTGGGCAGATACGGCAGGGGCAGCGAGGATGAGTCGCTGCCCCTGAAAAATCATGACACGCCCAAAGGCCGTATGATGCCAGACGGTGGCCGATCAGTAACCCGGATCGCTGCGGCGCTTGATCAGGCCCTTTTTCATCAGGATGTCGAAGGCGTCGGTCAGACCCCGGTAGCGGGGCAGCAGGTCGCGGTATTCGCTGACCTGGCGGCGGCCGTTGACCAGGAACAGCAGCATGCGCAGGCGGTCGGGCAGCTCCACGTTGCTGCGCGACAGGGCCAGTGCCCCGCGCATGGTCTGGATGAAGATTTCGTGGTCGTCGATCTCGCTGACCGGACTCCGGACGATGGCATCGAGCTTGGTGGCCCAGTCGGTAGATCCGCCTTGAATCATGATGTGCTGTTCCTCAACAGGGATTGGCCCGCGGACGATCCGGGGCTGCATCAGTACCATGAAAGCGAGTGTAGAGTGGCCATCGGGCGCCTGCCGTGTCACTGTTCACACAGCGGCGCCCGGCAGGAACCACATCAGCAGGAATGCCAAAAAACCGGCATTTCCGGGCGGAAAAACCGCACATCTCCGCGGCGCCCCGACGCGGAGGCAGCGGAAGCCACACAGATGGGCGCGCATCAGGCGTGATCGCACATCAGGAAGGCCTGATGGCGTGACCGCGTACAGGAAACGGCGGCCGGCACGGGCCTGTCCGGAGCCAGAACGAGCCGGCCGGAAGCCATGAACGGAAACCGGCGGCCGTCGGCCAGCGCCACCGTGGCTGCCGGGCCGGCCGGCATCAGACCGGCATCAGGCCGATCAGACCGACTGGGTCACGCCCCGGCGGTAGTTGCCCTTGGACAGGTCGATGCCCAGCTGCTTGAGCTTGCGGTAGAGGTGGGTGCGCTCGAGGCCGGTACGTTCGGCCACGCGCGTCATGCTGCCGTGCTCGCGGTGCAGATGGTGTTCGAAGTAGGCACGCTCGAAGGCTTCACGTGCTTCGCGCAGCGGCACGTTGAGCGGCAGGTCGCGCACCATGATGGAGGGGTGCAGGTTCATGCTGGGCAGGCCGGTGACCGGCGCGGCAATGAACTGGGCGGTGGGCGAGCTGAGCGGCATGACCTGCTGCACGTTCTGCGAACCGGGAACCTGCAGCATGGACAGCGGGGTGTTGGTGGACGGGGTGAGGGTGCCCGGATAGGTGCTCTGTCCGGGGGTGGTGACCGGGGTGCGGGCCTGCATCATGCCCTGGCGCCCCTTGGCCAGGCCCTGTTCGACGGCCTTGAGCAGCTTCTGCAGGGCGATGGGCTTTTCGAGGAAGTCCATGGCGCCGATGCGGGTGGCTTCGACGGCCGTCTCGATGGTGGCGTGACCAGACATCATGATGACCGGCATGGTGAGCTGGCCAGAGGCCACCCATTCCTTCAGCAGGCTCACGCCGTCGGTATCCGGCATCCAGATATCGAGCAGAACCAGATCCATCCGCGTGGCAGCCATGGCCTCGCGCGCCCTTTGGGCATTCTCGGCAAGCGTGACCGCGTGACCCTCATCACCCAGAATTTCGGAGAGCAACTCACGGATGCCCATCTCGTCGTCGACAACCAGAATTTCAGCCATTTGTCTTCCAGCAAATCCAGCATCCGTCAGCAGAGAACCGTGAGGGAACCAGTACACAGTGCACTGGCCGGCTGACGGATGTTATGTTGTTTGTGCATCTCCAAAATTGTCTGCCTTTTTTACTAATTTCGCAAAAGCAATATGTATGTAAGCACCTGAAACAGATTGTTCTGTGTCAGAGGCAGGCAAAGCGGCGATGTTGTCATTATGCGACAAGTTCTGGTCCTGGTGGTTGCCCACCTCGATCGTGCCGCCATGTTCCTGGACGATTTTCTTGACGATGGCCAACCCGAGCCCGGTGCCCTTCGCTTTCTGACTGACATAGGGCTCGAACACCCGGGACAGCAGTCTGGGGGGAAAACCGGGTCCATTATCCCTTACTCCCAGCCGCACACCGCTGATCTGACCGGCTGCACTGTGTAACAAGTCGGTACTGACCTCGATGATCCGCGACGGCTGTTTCTCGGTGGCCTCGCTGGCATTCTTGAGCAGGTTATGGAAAACCTGCCGCAATTGGCCCTGATCTCCCATGATCTGGGGGATATCTGGGCTCAACTTCGACACAACCCGCAGGGTGTGGTCCATATCGGTGTAGAAGCCCAGCACCTCGGTGAGCAGCTCGTTGAGGTCGAGCGGTTCCAGCCGGGCGGCAGGCAGGCGGGCGTAGTCGCGGAACTCGTCGATCATCACCCGCAGGGCATCGACCTGGGTGACGATGTTGCGGGTGTTGCGCACCAGCAGATCCTTCTCCCCCCCGGCCAGCGATCCTTCCAGCTTGAGCTGCAGGCGTTCGGCCGCCAGCCGGATGGGCGTGAGGGGATTCTTGATCTCGTGCGCCAGGCGCCGTGCCACCTCGCCCCACGCAATCGAGCGTTGCGCCGAAACGACATCGGTAATGTCGTCGATAACCAACACGTGATCGCCATCGACCTCGGGCAGCAGGGCACCACGCACCAGCAGGGTCTTGCCGCGGCTGCTGCGCTCGACCTGGCCGGACTCCGGTTCGGCGCCCATGACGATCTGGCGCTGCCAGGTGCGGGAGTCGCTGTCGAGCGCTTCGCCGAAGGCGCGGGCGATGTCGGCCTCGAATTCGCCCAACCCTCCCATGGCCGAGAGCTGCTGTCCCAGGGCCTGCCCCACCTCGATGCCGAGAATCTTTTCGGCACCATGATTGGCCATGGTGACGCGAAAACCCCGGTCGAACACGATGACACCGGCACTGAGGTTGGCCAGCACGCTGGCTAGCCGGGCATTGGCCTGTTCCAGCCCGAGACGGGTGCGCACCACTTGGCTGCGGGCCTCTTCGAGCTGGCGGATCATGGCGTTGAAGGACTGGGTGAGCGCCCCCAGCTCGTCCCGGCCGATGTAGTCCTTCACGGGGCGGAAATCGCCCTCGGCCACGGCGCGTGTGCCGGCTTCGAGCATCGACAGCGGCCCCGTCATCCAGCCGGCCAGCAGGAAGGCAGCCGCAATGGCCGAGAACACGGTGAGCAGCAACGTGACGGTCAGCGTCACCCGGAAGATGCGCTTGAGGCCCCGCCGGGACAGCGACAGTTCCTGATAATCACGAAAACCGCCCTGCACGGCTTCGGCATTGCGGGCCAACGCGCTGGGCACGGGCTGGACGAACTGCAGGAAACGGACCTCTTCCCGTACGTCGGTGGCCACGATGGGCACCATCACCCGCATGCGCAGCGAGGGAATGGTCACGGTGCCTGTGCCATCTCCCTCTTCCTCACGCAGGTCGCTGCCCTCGATGGCGGCGTAATGGTGGGCCAGTCGCGCCTGCCGCAGCACGGTGGGCGAGGGCATGTCGGGAATGAGGGTGGCATAGCGCCCCCCGCTGCTCTGGATGATGCGGCCATTGCCCCCGAGAATGACGGCCTCGCTGATGCCGAAGCGTTCGCGCACCCAGTCGAGGTTTTCGGCCTGTTTGAGCGCCGTCAGGCCATTGAGGTCGGAGGCGGCCAGGCGGCCCTTGGACACCACGTCGAGCAGCATCGAATCGAGTGTGGCCCGGCCCAGGCTGAGACCGGAGTCGAGCGCCCGTTCCATGGGCACATCGAACCACGACTCGATGGAACGTTCGAGAAACTGGATGGCGATGAGGTAGATGAGCGTAACCGGAATGACGGTCATCAGCACGAAGGCGGCGGCCAGCCGCGCCATCAGTCGCGTGCCGAACAGCCCCTGCCGGAAGCGCTGCGCCAGGCGCCGCGCCAGTTCGACGGCCAGCACGGCCAGGGCCACGGCCACACCGATGTTGAGCCACAGCAGCAGGCCGTAGTGCTGCTGGAACATGTTGTTGTTGCTGCTGGCAAGCGCCAGCAGCGAGAGCAGCACGGCGGCAAAGGCCACCGACAGCACCAGCGCCAGCCGCAGAACCCGGCTTACGGAGCGGGTGTCGGTTGGGTCGGTACGACGAAGGTCAGGCCTTTCCATTCGGATTGGGGATTCCAGTCGGAATCGGTCAGCGCGGTGATCTGGAAGGGCTTGGGCAGGCGGGCCTGGTCCAGCCGCATCCGGACACGCAGGATGTATTCCGTCTCGGGGACGAACTGTTCGATGGTGGCGACAGGCCAGTCGCGCACGCTCATCATGGGGGCGATGGCTTCATCCAGCGTGGTGTAGCCATCGTTGCTGGTGGCGGAGCCCAGCCGGTACTGCCGCGTCAGGGCATGATAGGACAGCCGCCATTCGCGGTGTCCTTTCGTGGTCTGGTCGTCGAACCAGAACAGGCGTGGCCGGGAGATTTCGTATTCGACGATGAAGTGCAGCGGCAGACCGCGCGATACGGCATCTTTCAGGGCCGCGCTGAGGTCGAGGGCAAACTGCGCCGACAGCAGCACAGCGCCATCATCAGGTGAAAGATCGAGTTGGAGGGTCTTCACCTGCATCGATTCGCCAGCCAGGGCGGGGGTGCCTTGCAACAGCAACGCCGCACCTGCCAGCGTCCCCATTGCCCGACGCCTGTTCACCGATGCCTGCTCAAAAGCGCGTAGAAGAAACCATCATGTTCATGCCGGTCGTCACGGGTGGGCAGCAGCTGGCCATTTCGGGGCCAGCCCGGCCAGCCGGTCAGGCGTACGTCACGCTGCCATTGACAATCCGGGTGTTTCGAAACGAATGCCGAGACAACCGCCTCTCCCTCCTCGGGAAAAATGGAGCAGGTTGCATAAAGCAATGTACCACCCGGACGCAGAAGCGGCCAAAGCTTCTCGATCAGTCGTGCCTGAGTTCCCGAAAATGTCGCAATATCGCGACGCTGGCGGTGCCAGAGCACATCCGGATGGCGCCGGACGATGCCGGAGGCACTGCAGGGGGCATCCAGCAGGATGCGGTCGAAGCGCTGGCCATCCCACCAGCTGTCGGGGTCGGCAGCATCGGCCGCCATGACACGGGCACCCCAGTGCACGGCGGGGGTGACGGCAGGTTGGGCCGGGTCATCGGTATCGGGCACATCGGCGGCCACCGGCCAGTGCCCCTGTCCGGCCGCCCGGTCAGAAGCGGCCATCGTGGCATCGGTACCGAATGCTGCACGCACGGTGGTGGCGGGCTCCGCATCAACCGTACCACTGTTCCCCCGGGGCAGCGTCTGACCACTCTGGGGCAGCAGCGGCAGCCGGCTGCGCTGCAGATTATTCATGATGATGGATGCACGGCCCGGGTCGATGTCCAGCGCCCAGACCTCGCAGTCGGCCATTTCGAGCAGGTGGGCCGTCTTTCCGCCGGGTGCCGCGCAGGCGTCGAGAATCCGCTCACCGGGTTGTGGATCGAGCAGCTGGGCGGCGCACTGGGCCCCCAGGTCCTGCACGCTCACCAGCCCTTCGGCAAAGCCCGGGATCTGTTCCACCGGCATGGGCTGCTCCAGCACCAGCCCGTCCACCCCCATGCGCCGGAAACCGATGCCGGCTGCCTCCAGCCGGCGGGCGGCTTCATCCTGTCCGCCCAGCCGGCGGTTGGCCCGCAGGCTGAGGGGGGCACGGTCGAGCGAAGCGGCCAGAATGGCTTCCCACTGGCCGGGCCAGACCTGGCGCACACGGGTCACCCACCAGCCCGGATGGTTGTAGCGGGCCTCATCAGGCAGATTCGGGGGGATCAGCGCGTCACGTTCGCGCACGAAGCGGCGCAGCGTGGCGTTCATGAAGCCGGCTGCCGCCGGATGGGCCACGCCTTCGGGTAGCTGGTTCACAGCCCGTACGGTCTGGTCGATGATGACCGGAACCGGCCGGCGGGCATCGATGAGCTGGGCCACGCCCAGGGCCTGCAGGGCACCGAGCAGCGGCACCGGCGGCTTGCGGTTGAGCTGACCGCCTATATGGGAAAGCAGGCCGTACTGCCGGGTGGCATCGTAGGCCATGTTGCGCACGGCCCGGGCCGAGGCCACGGGCATCTCGTGCGTGTAGTGATCGATGGCCTCGTCGAGATGGGCACCTTCGAGCATGTCGCGCAGCGCCAGCGCCGCAGCAACCAGTTCATCGGCCAGCGCCGCCCGCAGGACGGTACTGCCCGGACGAACATCCCGCTGTTTTGACGAGGGCGATTTCTGGAACCGTGCGGCAGGCCGCAGGCCGCCCCGCGGGCGGCTGGTGGGGGTGGCAGCCGCTGGGGCTGCCCGGTCAGGCGACTTGTCCGTTGACATGCATCGACAGCAGCCGGCGTACCCGTTCTTCGGTACTGGGGTGCGTGGAAAAGAGGTTGGCCAGATTGCCGCCCGACAACGGGTTCATGATCATCATCTGCGCCGTTTCGGGGTGGGCTTCCGTAGTATGCAATGGAATGCCGCTGGCATAGTGCTGGATGCGCTCGAGCGCGCTGGCCAGCGCCTTCGGATCACCGCTGATCTCGGCCCCCAGCCGGTCGGCCTCGAACTCGCGGGCACGTGAGATGGCCATCTGGATGAGCGAGGCGGCCAGCGGCGCCAGGATGGCCATGGCGATGGAGGCAATGGGATTGGCCGGACGGCCTTCCTCATCACGCCCGCCGAAGAACATGGCAAAGTTGGCCAGGGCCGAGATGGCACCCGCCATGGTGGCAGAGATGGTGGAGATGAGGATGTCGCGGTGCTTGACGTGGGCCAGCTCGTGCGCCATCACGCCGCGCACCTCGCGGGCATCGAGCAGGCGCAGCAGGCCGGTGGTGGCCGCCACGGCAGCGTTCTGCGGATTGCGGCCGGTGGCGAAGGCGTTGGGCGCGTCTTCATCGATGAGATAGACGCGCGGCATGGGGAGTTCGGCCTTCTGGGCCAGCTCCTGCACGGCCTGATAGAACTGGGGGGCCGACGATGCATCCACCTCGCGGGCGTTGTACATCTTCAGCACCATTTTGTCGGAGAACCAGTAGGCGAAGAAGTTGGAGACCACGGCAAAGCCCAGCGCCATGATCATGCCGTTCTTGCCTCCGATGGAGGCCCCGATGACGCCGAAGAGCGCGGTGATGGCGGCCATCAGGGCAGCTGTCTTGATCCAGTTGAACATGCGTTTCCTTGGGATGAAGGGCGTTCTGTCTGTGGAAAGCCTGCCGTCACGTGGCGGCAGGGAGAATGGGGAAACCCGAAGGGCGGACGAATGGAAATCTGCCGATACCGGGGCTGGCTTTCATGGGGATATCCCACAGTGCGATGCCCCGTCAGGACCACCAGAAACCAGCAAGACCCGCAGCAGGCCCTGCTGGCGTTCGGATAGACGGTTCGTCTGCACTGTTCTGCGGCAGATATCCGTCAGATCGGGGTATTTACCGGCATTTCAAGGGCATTCCAGCATCTTTGCCAGCAGAAAACGTCTGGTGGGCGATGATGGTTGACAGCCGACCCAGGGCAGCGTCAGGCGAAGAGGTCACTCCTCCACCAGACCATCCGAAATGAGCCTGCACCACCCCGACCCATGGCCGGCTGAGACAGTGTAGAGAGGATCGCCCTGATGGAGAAAGGAGCAAATGCGCCTGCGCAGATCCATACGGCAGGCGTATACGGCCCGGCGAGCGCTTTCTATCGCTGCAAAAACCGGATCAGTCCCCGGACTCGCTCGTGAAGCGCGCTCCAGCCGGCAGCGGATGGCCGCGCAGAAACACGTCGGCCGGCTGGCGGCGCCCGCCCGGACGCTGCAGCGCCTGCAGGCGAAGCACGCGACCATCGCCGCAGATCACGTCAACCCCTGCTGCCCCCGCCTGCAGGATGGTGCCGGGCGGTACGGAATGATCGTGAAGCATCTGACCATGAGCCCTCTGCAGGGCGATGGAGGTTTCTTCATCCAGCACCACCGGATCGAACACCCGCAGCTGCGCCGTGGGGTCTTCCGCCCCTTCCAGCCGGGTGGTGGCTCCCGGCGGGTCGAAGGCACGGATGTGGCAGGCAACCTCGTGCGCGGGTCGGCTCCAGTCCACCCGCAGCTGCGCCTTCTCGATCTTGGCGGCGTAGGTGACACCTTCCACGGCCTGCGGGGTGAAGCCTAGCGTACCTGCCGCCAGCGCATCGAGGGCTGCCACGATGGCCTCGGCCCCCATGCCGGCCAGCCGGTCGTGCAGGGTGGCGGCCGTATCGGTGGCGCTGATGAGCGTACGACGTTCCAGCCCCACCGGGCCGGTATCCAGCCCGGCTTCCATCTGCATGATGCCCACGCCGGTTTCGGCATCGCCCGCCTCGATGGCCCGCTGGATGGGGGCTGCCCCCCGCCAGCGTGGCAGCAGCGAGGCATGGATGTTCAGGCAGCCGAACCGGGGCAGGTCCAGCGTGGTCTGAGGCAGCAGCAGGCCATAGGCAGCCACCACCATCACGTCCGGGTTCAGGGCCCGCAGTGCGACGTGGGTGTCGAGCGCTTCCTGGTTACGGGCCTCGCGCAGCCGGCACTGTTCGTCCGTTTCTGGGGCAGCATGACCCTGACCGGCTGCGGTGGCCCGGGCAGCACCGGCGTTCCGGACATGCGAACCCGCACCATTCAGGCCTTCACGCTGGTCGGCCACCGTTGTCGGGCCGGCAGTCTGCGGCGCCGGCCGTACCCGAAGCGTGTGCGGCTGGTACACGGGCAACCCGGCCGCCACGGCCACCTGCTTGACCGGCGAAGCCACTAGTTTCTGGCCGCGTCCGGACGGACGGTCGGGCTGGCTGAGCACGGCCACCACCTCATGACGCGAGGCCAGCAGCGCTTCGAGCGCCCTGGCGGCGAAGACCGGCGTGCCGGCAAAGACGACCCGCATCAGCCCACTTCCCGTTCCTTCGCCATCTTGGCGATCTTCTGCTTGATGCGGTTCTGCTTGAGCCGCGACAGATGCTGGATGAACAGGATGCCATCCAGATGGTCGATCTCGTGCTGGATGCACACGGCCAGCAGACCATCGGTATCGATGGTGAAGGGCTTGCCGTCCAGATCCAGCGCCGTGACGGTGACGGCGTCGGGCCGCTCCACCTTGTCGTAGATGCCGGGGATGGACAGACAGCCTTCCTCGTAGGACTGCAGCGTGTCGCTCTTTCTGATGATTTCGGGGTTGATGAACACCCGCAGCTCGTTCTTCTCTTCGGTCACGTCGATGACGACGACACGTTCGTGCACGTTGACCTGCGTGGCCGCCAGCCCGATGCCGGGCGCCTTGTACATCGTCTCGGCCATGTCGGCCACGAGCCTGCGGATTCTGTCGTCCACAACCGGGACCCGCTCGGCGACCCGATGCAACCGGGCGTCAGGATACTTGAGTATGTCTAGAACAGCCATCGGACACTATCCACCACTGAACCTGTCGCCCATTGCCGCGCCAGGATGCCGTCAGAAAGAATTGCTTTTGCACGTCAAGTCGGCACGCATTGCCACTGGAAGTGGGGCGTGCGTAGACGACTCCAAGGACCGACCATGTCGATGAAAAAGTTTAGCACCCGGGCCCTGACCACGCTGAGCCTGAGCATTGCCCTCGCCACCGGCGCCGTGATGCCGATGACCAGCGTTGCCCAACCCCGTCACGATGAAATCCAGCTGGCTGCCGACGCCCCTGACCGCCACGTGGTGGTGAAGGGCGATACGCTGTGGGGCATTGCCGGACTTTTTCTGAAGGAACCCTGGCGGTGGCCCGAAATCTGGCAACTGAACAAGGCCGAAATCAGGAACCCGCACCTGATCTATCCGGGCGACATTGTATATCTGGATCGGTCGGGCGCCACGCCGCGCCTGCGCCTGGGCCGCAGCGTCGGTGGCAGTGCCGACGGCATGAACGGCCGGGGCCTGAACGGCAAGGGTATCAGCCACCTGGAACCGACGGTGCGCGCCACCCAGCTGGACGCCGCCGCCATTCCGAGCATCTCGCTGTCGTCCATTCAGGCCTTCATCAACCGGCCGCTGATCGTCGATGAGCATGGCCTGCAAAGCTCGCCCTACATCGTGGCCCCGCAGCAGGATGGCCGCGTCAACGTGGGCAATGGCGACAAGGTCTATGTGCGCGGCATTGGAAAGGACAATCCGACCCGTGGCTGGCACATCTACCGTCCGGCCAAACCGCTGGTCGATCCGGTGACCCGCAAGGTACTGGCCTACGAGGCCACCTATCTGGGCTCGGGTGATCTGGTGCGCACTGGCGACCCGGGCACGCTGGCCATCACCAAGGTGGCCGAGGAGATCACCGACGGTGACCGTCTGGTGCCGGCCGAAGTCGACCAGGACGTGAACTTCGTGCCGCGCGCACCGGAAGTGGACAACCTGGATGGCCGTATCGTGTCGATCTACCGTGGCGTGACCATGGTGGGCCGCAACAGCGTGGTGGCCATCAACCTGGGTTCGAAGAACGGTCTGGCCAACGGCCATGTGCTGAAGATCGAGCACGCCGGCCGTACGGTGAAGGATCGCGTGAGCAAGCAGATGGTGCGTCTGCCCAATGAGGACGTGGGCCAGCTGCTGGTGTTCCGTACCTTCGGCAACATCGCCTACGGTCTGGTGGTGGATGCCACTGCCCCGATCACGGTGGGCGATATCGTGACCAACCCCTGAAGGGCCGGCAGTCCCTGAAGCAGGCATGACTGGCGGACCAGGCCGCGTTCCATGGCGCCTCCGAAAGCGTCAGCAAGCGCGTTGGACACAGGAAGGCGTCCTGGCCCCGCCGGAGATCATCTGCCCCGGCCTGGCGGATGGCAGAACGGCCAGCCTCATGGCTGCTACATCCATCTGGCCTAGGCCAGATGGACATTGTGCCGGTTTTCACCACGCCAGCAGGTTTCTGCCCCGGCAAGATGCGGCATCGGCTGCGCACCCTGCACATCCCGTGCACGGGTGGCCAGCCGCCTGCATCCTGCCACCATGAAGACTGCGGACATTCCCGAAGAAAAATCCGGCGCCACGCTGGACGATGAAGCCCTTGGCACCTGGCTGAAACTGGTGCTCACCCCCGGTGTGGGCGCCGTGACCGGCCAGCTGCTGCTGCGCCGCTTCGGCTCGCCCGAAGCGATCTTCGACGCCACCTACCGCCAGCTGCAGCGGCAGCTGAACCAGGAAAAGGTTTCCCGCGCCCTGCTGGCCGATGATCCGCAGCGCGATGCCGCCATCATCCGCACACTCGCCTGGCTGCACGCCGACGACGACCATCACATTCTGACGCTGGACGATCCGCGCTACCCCCGCGCCCTGCTCGACCTGCCCGATCCGCCGCTGCTCGTCTACGCCCGTGGTTCGCTGGAGGCGCTGGTGCCGGATGCAGTGGCACTGATTGGCAGCCGCCGCGCCAGCCACGACGGCCTGCACAACGCCCATGCCTTTGCCCAGGCCCTGACCCGCCGCGGACTGGTGGTGACCAGCGGACTGGCCGAAGGCATCGACGCGGCCTCCCATGTGGGTGCGCTGGATGGCGCCGCCGTGGGGCAGCCCAGCACCATCGCCGTGCTGGGGGCGGGCATCGACCGCATCTACCCGGCCCACCACCGGATGCTGGCCACGCGCATCATTGCCCAGCAGGGGCTGATCCTCAGTGAACAGCCGCTGGGCAGTGCCCCCACGCGCGGCAATTTTCCGCGCCGCAACCGGATGATCGCCGCGCTCTCGCGCGGTACCCTGGTGGTGGAGGCCGCCCTGCGCAGCGGTTCGCTGATCACCGCCCGTCTGGCCGCCGAGCTGGGGCGCGACGTGATGGCCGTGCCCGGTTCGATCCACAATCCCCTCTCGCACGGCTGTCACCACCTGATCCGCGATGGTGCCAGCCTCGTGGAAACCGTGGACGACATCCTGACCACCCTGGGTATGGCCCTGCCCCCCGGCGCCCCGGGCACACTGACGGCCGGCCGGCTGCGCGCCCGCCAGCACACGGCCCGCCGCGCCTCGGGCTGGCGGGACTGGCAGGAGATCATTGGCCGTACGGAAAACGGCCAGGCTGGGCTGGATGAACTGGCCGGGCAGGACGAAGCGAATGAGCGGGAGGCCAGGCACGGGAGCGATGATCCCCGAAACGACGATCCAGGCCAGGGACCAGCCACACGGGACCGTCCCGATGAAACAGGCAGCCCGGATGAACCAGCCAGACAGGATGACCATGCCGGCCCGGATACACCGAATGGAACGGACAGCCAGGACACACTGACTGCACCTGATGCCATCCCAGCCCCCGCCGACCCCGCCAGCCAGCTCCTCGCGGCCCTGACGGGTGCTCCCCTGTCGGCCGAAGAACTGGCCAGCCGGCTGGGTTGGCCGATCGAGCGTATCCTGATTACCATCCAGCTGCTGGAACTTGGCAGCCAGATCGGACGCCATGTCGATGGACGCTGGCAGCGCGTCTGACGCTGTCCCACCCCGGCGCGGGAAACCCCGGGCTTCGGTGTATTGTCTTTCCAGGGAACGTCTGCGAGTGTCGACCCAGAACAGGAACAAGCCAGAAGGCGTCATTTGGCGGCAATAGCAAAACGATTGGCAGCAAATGACAACGCACTGGATCACACGGGCATGGATACCCATGTCCCGCAGGACCTTTGCAGAAGTTCTCCCGGGGAGGCCGGATATTCCGGCTGAACATGGGGGGCAGATGGGGACTCCTCCGGACTCGCTCCCCCTTGGGAAAAACCACCGCTTGCCTGAAACGCACTCGCGCTCTTACTATGGCGCGCCATGAATAAAGCTTTGATCATTGCCGAGAAACCTTCCGTCGCCGCCGACATCGCGCGGGCGCTGGGGGGTTTCGTTCGTCACGGCGACTACTTCGAAAATGACGACTACGTGCTCAGCTCCGCCGTGGGCCACCTGGTGGAGATTGCTGCGCCCGAGCAATACGATGTCAAACGGGGCAAGTGGTCATTCACGCACCTGCCGGTCATCCCGCCGCACTTCGATCTGAAGCCCATCGAAAAGACGAAGGACCGGCTTTCGCTGCTGGGCAAGCTGATCCGCCGCAAGGACGTGACCAGCCTGATCAACGCCTGCGACGCGGGGCGCGAGGGTGAGCTGATTTTCCGGCTGATCGCGCAGTACGCCAAAGCCAAACAGCCCATCCAGCGGCTGTGGCTGCAGTCCATGACGCCCAGCGCCATTCGCGAGGGCTTTGCCCACCTGCGTGCCGGCGACGAGATGAACGGCCTGGCCGATGCGGCGCGTAGCCGCGCCGAGGCCGACTGGCTGGTCGGCATCAACGGCACCCGCGCCATGACGGCCTTCAACTCGCGCGATGGCGGCTTCTACCTCACCACCGTCGGCCGGGTGCAGACCCCCACGCTGGCCGTGGTGGTCGAGCGCGAAGAGAAGATCCGCCGCTTCGTGCCGCGCGACTACTTCGAGGTCAAGGCCACCTTCGGCGCCAAGGCCGGCCAGTACGAAGGCAAGTGGTTCGACCGCAACTTCAAAAAGAGCGATGACCCCGAGCACAAGGCCGACCGCTTCTGGACGAAGGCCGAGGCCGAGGCCATCGTGGCGGCCTGCGAGGGCCAGCCCGGCACCGTCACCGAAGAATCCAAACCGTCCACGCAGATCGCCCCGGCACTCTTCGACCTGACCACGCTGCAGCGCGAGGCCAATGGCCGCTTCGGCTTTTCGGCCAAGACCACGCTGGCGCTGGCGCAGGCCCTGTACGAGCGGCACAAGGTGCTGACCTACCCGCGTACCGACTCCCGGGCGCTTCCCGAAGACTATCTGGGCACCGTGCGCCAGACACTCGGGCAGCTCTCCGACTCGGGCACCCATGGCGAGTTTGCCCGCACCATTCTGGAAAAGGACTGGGTCAGGCCCAACAAGCGGGTGTTCGACAACAGCAAGATTTCCGACCACTTCGCCATCATCCCCACGCTGCAGGCGCCGCGCAACCTGTCGGATGCCGAGCAGCGCATCTACGATCTGGTCGTGCGCCGCTTCATGGCGGTGTTCTATCCGGCGGCCGAGTATCTGGTCACCACCCGAATCACCACGGTGGCCGGCCATCCGTTCAAGACCGAGGGCCGCGTGCTGGTCAATCCCGGCTGGCTGGCCATTTACGGCCGTGACAGCAGTGGCGGTGACGGCAACCTGGTACCGGTGCAGCCCAACGAGACCGTCCAGACCGACGAAATCGACCTGCTGGCCAAACAGACCCGTCCGCCCGCGCGCTACACCGAGGCCACGCTGCTCTCGGCCATGGAAGGCGCCGGCAAGCTGGTCGACGACGACGAGCTGCGTGAGGCTATGGCCGGCAAGGGCCTGGGCACGCCAGCCACCCGCGCCGCCATCATCGAGGGGCTGATCACCGAACGCTACCTGCTGCGCGAAGACCGCGAGCTGATCCCCACCGCCAAGGCCTTCCAGCTGCTCACGCTGCTGCGCGGACTGGGCGTGGCGGCGCTGAGCATGCCGGAACTCACCGGCGAATGGGAATACAAGCTCAGCCAGCTCGAAAAGGGGGCCATGGACCGCAAGGTCTTCATGTCGGACATTGCCGGCATGACACGCGACATCGTCGACAAGGCCCGCAACTTCGAGGCCGACACCGTACCGGGCGACTATGCCGTGCTCCAGACCCCCTGCCCGGCCTGCGGCGGCGTCATCAAGGAAAACTACAAACGCTTTGCCTGCACGCAGTGCGAGTTTTCCATCACCAAGATTCCGGGCGGCCGCCAGTTCGAGATTCCCGAAGTGGAAACCCTGCTGAAGGACAGGGTGATCGGGCCACTCACGGGCTTTCGCAGCAAGATGGGCCGGCCCTTCTCGGCCATTCTCAAGATCACGCCCGAGAACAAGCTGGAATTCGACTTCGGCCAGAACGACGACAACGACGAGAATCTGGAGCCGGTGGATTTCAGCGGCCAGGAAGCACTGGGCCCCTGCCCCAAATGCCAGAACCCGGTCTACATCCACGGCATGCACTATGTGTGCAGCCACGCCGTCGGCCCCAACAAGAGCTGCGACTTCCGCTCGGGCCGAGAAATCCTCCAGCAGCCCATCGAGCCGGCGCAGATGCACAAGCTGCTCACCGAGGGCCGTACCGAGCTGCTGACCGGCTTCGTCTCGTCACGCACCCGGCGCAAGTTCAAGGCATTCCTGGTGCGCGAGCCCAGCGGCAAGATCGGCTTCGAGTTCGACAATGCCAAGGGCAAGGCGACGAAGGCCGCAGCCAGCGGTGAAGGCGAAGGCGCATCGGGCAGCGACGGTGCCGACACCCCCAAAAAGCGCACCACACGCGCCACGACCCGCAAGACCGGCACTGCGGCCAAAGCAACAGCCCGCAAGACGGCTACCCGCTCGACCGCCACCAGCCGCCGCAAGGCAGCCGGTACCGCCAGCCCGGCAGATACCGCTGAAGAATGAGGGCAGCACCGTTGCCGGCCGGGCAGCCCCCAGTCGGCAATGGCACGCACCATTCGGCCCGGCGACATCGACGGACCGGACCTTCACACCGACCTTCCGGCAAGACCAGGACACCGGCCCAGCGCCATGCTGGTGCCTCCGCTGCAGTAACCGCCATGACCAGCCCCACCACCCAGCAGCGCGCCTACATGGCGCCCCCCACCCCGCCCGAATACCTGGCCATGCAATGGGCCTTCGCCTATGGCTCGCTGATCTGGAACCCGGAATTCGAGTTCGACGAGCGCCACAAGGTTCGCATCGACGGTTATCACCGGGCGTTCTGCATCAACTCGCACACCTACCGGGGTACACCGGATGATCCGGGCGTGGTGCTGGGGCTGGATGCCGGCGGCAGTTGCGAGGGCATCGTCTACCGGGTCAGGAGCGGCCAGGAAGCGGCCATCATGGATCGCATCTACCAGCGGGAAATGGTCAGCGAGGTCTACTGCCCGCACGTGGCCGACATCACCCTGTCCAATGGCCGGCAGATTCAGGCCCTGACCTTCGTGGCCTGCCAGGACGATCCGCACGGCTACCTGCCCGGCCCGCGCACCGAGGTGCTGCGCCGCCTGCGTGAATGCACCGGCTGCAAGGGCCCCAACCGTGACTATGCGCTGAACACGCAGAAGGCCCTGCACGAATGGGGCATCCGCGACGAGGCGCTGGATGCCCTGATTACCGAGATGCAGCAGGACTGCTGCGCACCGGCCTGAGATTACCTTGCTCTAGAATGTCTCCTTCCGTCACATTCGCGTCGTGGAGCGCATTCGCATGGGCAACACCATTCTTCAGAGCCTGCCGATCGGCCAGAAGGTCGGCATCGCATTTTCCGGCGGCCTGGACACCAGCGCCGCCCTGCACTGGATGCGCAAGAAGGGCGCCATTCCCTTCGCCTACACGGCCAACCTGGGCCAGCCGGACGAGCCCGACTACGACGAGATCCCCCGCAAGGCCCTGCGCTATGGCGCCGAGGCAGCCCGCCTGATCGACTGCCGGGCCCAGCTGGTGGCCGAAGGCATTGCTGCGCTGCAGTGCGGTGCCTTCCACATCTCCACCGCGGGCGTGACCTACTTCAACACCACCCCGATCGGCCGCGCCGTCACCGGCACCATGCTGGTGGCTGCGATGAAGGAAGATGACGTCAACATCTGGGGCGATGGCAGCACGTACAAGGGCAATGACATCGAGCGCTTCTATCGCTACGGTCTGCTCACCAACCCCTCGCTGAAGATCTACAAGCCCTGGCTGGACCAGCAGTTCATCGACGAACTGGGTGGCCGTGCCGAAATGTCGGCCTTCATGGCGGCTGCCGGCTTCGACTACAAAATGTCGGCCGAAAAAGCCTATTCCACCGACTCCAACCTGCTGGGCGCCACCCATGAAGCCAAGGATCTGGAATACCTGAACAGCGGCATCCGCATCGTGCAACCCATCATGGGTGTGCCCTTCTGGCGCGAAGATGTCGCCATCAAGCCCGAAGAAGTCACCATCCGCTTCGAAGAGGGCCAGCCGGTGGCGCTCAACGGCCAGACCTTCGACAACCCCGTCGAACTGATGCTGGAAGCCAACCGCATCGGCGGCCGTCACGGGCTGGGCATGAGCGACCAGATCGAGAACCGCATCATCGAGGCCAAGAGCCGCGGCATCTACGAGGCCCCGGGCATGGCCCTGCTCTACATCGCCTACGAGCGGCTGGTCACCGGCATCCACAACGAAGACACCATCGAGCAGTACCGCATCAACGGCCTGCGCCTGGGCCGGCTGCTCTATCAGGGCCGCTGGTTCGACCCGCAGGCCATCATGCTGCGCGAAACCGCCCAGCGCTGGGTTGCCCGAGCCATCACCGGCGAAGTCACCCTGGAGCTGCGCCGCGGCAACGACTACTCGCTGCTCAACACCGAATCACCCAACCTCACCTATCACCCCGAGCGGCTGACCATGGAGAAAGGTGAATCGGTCTTCTCGCCGGCCGACCGCATCGGCCAGCTGACCATGCGCAACCTCGACATCACCGACACCCGCGACAAACTGGCCGGCTACAGCCGCGTCGGCCTGCTCAGCGCCGGCGTCGGCCACGAGCTGCCGCAGCTCAAGAAGGACTGAGCCCGTCCGAAGCCTGCAGCAGCGCATCCAGCCGCTGGTGCCGGATGCCATAGAAGGCCTTCAGTGCATCGATCTCGGCCCGTGCCTCGGCGGCGGGCCGGGCGCGGCCGGTACGGCAGCCCAGGATCATCCGGTTCTTGCCCGTATCGTCCGGGCTGATGAATTCGAACACCTGCGCCTCGTAGCCCTGCGTTTCCAGCAGCAGGGCACGCAGTCCGTCGGTCAGCATCTCGGCCTCCAGACCCAGATGGATGCCATGACGCAGCAGCGCCGTCAGCGGTGCCGGCGCCTGCAGCTGCGGCCGCAGCTCGCGGTGGCAGCACGGTGAACACACCAGCATGGCCGCCTGCTGGCGAATGCCCTGCCAGAGCGCATCGTCGGTGGCCGTGTCACAGGCATGCAGGGCAATGATGACATGCACGTCTTCCCGCAATCCCTGTAATCCTTCCTGCCCTTCCTGCAGCCCCTGCGGTGCATCCCCGGCACGCAGGATGTCCCCCTTCTCGAAGCGCAGCCCGGCCATGCCATTTTTCTGTGCCAGCCGGTTGCACAGCGCCACCAGATCGGCCCGCCGCTCGACCCCCACCGTCTCCACCTGCAGCCCCAGCTGGTGCGTCAGATGGTCGTGCAGCGCAAAGGTCAGATAGCCCTTGCCCGCCCCATAATCGCGGATGCGCAGTGGCTGCTGCCCCGCGCCCCCCACCTGCCCGCACAGGGCCGTGCGCTGCCAGGCCTGCGCCACGATCTCGACAAACTTGTTGATCTGCCGCCACTTGCGCGCCATGGCCGGTACCAGCGCACCGCTGCGGCCCACCAGGCCCAGATCCACCAGAAACGGCCGGTCGATGCCCACCGGATACCGGCGCTGCCGGTTCTGGGTGTCGAGCGCCCCCCAGCCATCGTCTTCTGCCGTCAGGGATCGTACATGCCCGGGACGCGTGTCCATCGGAACGTCATCGCCCGATGTGAGATGGCCAGCCCGGGACGCCCGACGCAGCTGCGTGAGCGCCCCCGTGCCCTGCTGCCAGTTCTCCCGGCCGTCGCCAGCGCCGCCGTCTCGCCCGATGCTGCCAGCGTCTGCCCTGCTGGTGCTTTCCCCCCTGTCCGCCACGTGCCGCTTCATCCGGAACAGTGGCGTGCCCCGCTTGCCAAAGCCCAGCTCGGCCGTCAGCACCGAGGTTTCCAGCAGCGCACTGCGCATGTCGCCCAGCAACCCGGCGATGCGCACCTGCGCCTCGTCCAGCGGCAGATTGTCGGTCTGGTCACGCGTGTCGTACTGCCAGCCAAAGGCCAGCTTCACGCCACCACGCAGCCGTACCGGCCGGATCCGCACCCGCTGCAGCACAGGCCCCTCATCGACGAATCCGGGTGGCAGCATCTTCCGCGCCGGCCGTGACAGCACCAGCCGCTGCAGCGTGCGCGTGCCGATGGCCTCACGCACCAGAGCCAGAAAGCGTTCCACGGGACCAGACGCTGCATCTGCTCCAGTCGACGTGTTGCCCCTTGCCTCATCCACCGCGTTTTTCCTGTTCATCATCTCACCCGCTCCAGACGCCATCCACGCACACGGACACGACACCCAGAAAACAGAACGGGCAGGCTGCGGACGCTCCGTGCCTGCCCTGTTCTGACCACCAACATCAGCCCCGAAAGACTGTCACTTCCAGATGTCTTCCTCGATCTGGCCCTTCAGCTCCGGATAATCACTCAGTTTGAAGCGTGGATCACCGTGCTTGAGCTGCTCGAAGTAGTCGCGGGTCAGCTTCACCACCAGCCCGGACAGCATCACGATGGCCACCAGGTTGATGATCGCCATGATGCCCATCATCGCATCGGCCGCATCGAACACCGTGGTGATGGCCTCGTACGCCCCCCAGACGATGAACACCAGCACCATCGAGCGCAGCAGCACCAGGTTCACCTTGTTGTCGATCTTCAGGTAGGTCAGCGCGCCTTCCGCGTACGAATAGTTGCCGATGATCGACGTGAAGGCAAAGAAAAACACCGCCAGCGCCACGAAGTCCTTGCCATGGTCACCGATGTGATAGGCCATGGCATGCTGCGTCAGCACCGTACCCGTCACGCCCGAGCCGGGCTGCAGTGCGTCGGACATCAGGATCATCACGCCGGTAGCCGTGCAGATCAGGATGGTGTCGATGAACACGCCCAGTGCCTGCACGAATCCCTGCGACGACGGATGGTGCGGGCTGGGAATGGCCACGGCCGCGATGTTGGGCGCCGAGCCCATGCCGGCCTCGTTCGAGAACAGGCCACGCTTGACGCCGTTGAGCATGGCAGCGGCCATGCTGCCCATCACGCCACCGGCCGCCTGTTCGAAACCGAAGGCGCTCTTGATGATCAGGCCGATCACGGCCGGCACCCTGTCGATGTTGGCCACCATCACCCACAGTGCCACACCCAGGTAGGCTACCGCCATGAACGGCACCACCACCTCGGCTACCCGGGCGATGTTGCGGATTCCACCGAAGATCACCAGTGCCGACAGGATGGCCACCCCCACCCCGATCTGGATGCGGTCGAGCTGGAAGGACTCGTTCAGCGACTCGGCAATGGCGTTGGCCTGCACCGCGTTGAACACCAGCCCGAACACCACCAGCAGAATGATGGAAAACAGCGCCCCGGCCCACGGCGCATTGAGGCCGCGCGTGATGTAGAAGGCCGGACCACCCCGGTACAGGCCATCATGGTCACTGACCTTGTAGAGCTGGGCCAGCGTACTCTCGGCATAGGCCGTGGCCATGCCGAGGAAGGCCACCACCCACATCCAGAACAGTGCTCCCGGACCACCCGTATACACGGCCACCGCCACCCCGGCGATGTTGCCTGTGCCCACCCGCGAGGCCAGACTGGTGGTCAGCGCCTGGATGGGCGTGATGCCATGGCTGTCCTTCTCGGGTGTGCGGGTAACCGAACGGATGAACTCGCCAAACCTGAAGAGCTGCAGAAAGCGCAGCCGGATGGTGAAAAAAATCCCCACCGCCAGCAGGCCATAGATCAGTACGTAGCCCCAGACCACATCGTTGATGGCATCGATCGCTGCCGTGATGTTTGCTGCAATCACATCCATGTCGAAGCCCCCTCACGCCCAATGCACATTAGTGTTCTCCTGCAGGGTCCCGCACGGGACCCCACCCATTGACCTTGTTCAGGCAGCACACATGCCATGACCCGCCCCGTGCCGATGCGCGGGGCCGCCCACAACACATCCATGCCGCCGGTCGGGCAGCAGCAACCATTCATCCGCCGGAAGATGACTTCCGGACACGGCGGCCATCCATCCCGTGCTGCCCGCAAAACCGCAAATGATAGCCCAACCCGGGTGTTCTACACTGTGGGGCCACATGCTTTTACAGGAAGTATTTCATGCGTCTGCTGATAGCCCTTCTGCTCCCCTGGCTGGCCTTCTTCACCATCGGCCGCCCCATCGCCGGCATCCTCTGCCTGATCCTGCAAATCACCCTCATCGGCTGGGTACCTGCCGCCATCTGGGCAGCCTACGCGGTTGGCCAGTACAAAACCGACAAAAAGATCGAGCAGGCACTTGGGGGACGCCGCTGACAGAGTCGCCCCCCATGTGGGCCCTTGCCGGTTGCGGTCCGGTCCTGAGCGGGTTTCTCATACGCCTCTACCGGACCAGCAGCCTGCCCTGCACGGCCAGCCCCAGCAGCCCCACCCACAGCGCCGCCACCAGCCCGCTGCCCAGCCACCACAGCACCCAGCCCAGTTCCACCAACTGCCCGGCCACCACCAGATGCATGCCCACGGACGCCATGGCCGCCAGACCGAACGAGAAGCCCCACAGGCTCATGGTGTAGCCGGCCTCCAGTACCCAGGGCAGCAGCCGCACCAGAAAGGCCAGCTGCAGCAGCCCATAGCCCACCAGCAGCAGCAGGAACACATCCACCTGCCCCCCATTGACCGCCAGCCAGGCATTGCCCCCCACGAAGGCCGGTGCCAGCTGGATACCGATGATGCCGCGCACCGGTGGCGCCAGTGCCGGTCCGGTACGCAGCCGGGCCAGAATGGCCGCCTCCAGACTGAACCACGAAAACATCCCGGCACCGAAGAACAGCATGCCCCAGTCGAGATGTCCCATGGCACCCAGCGCCGCCGCCGAGGCAAAGCTCGACGCCACCGTCGGCAGGTAGATCACGGGTGTGGTGGCCGCTGGCGTATGCAGCCCCCGCCACAGCCCGGCCGCCCGGTACATGGAAAACGCCAGCTGCCCGGCCAGACTGACCAGCACCAGCCCCCAGGCAAAGCCTGGCGCATAGGGTCTGGCCGCAATACCGATTTCCAGACTGGTCACCGGGATCAGCGAGATGAAGCAGCACGCCACCAGATCCTGCAGCTCCAGACGCAGCGCATCCCGCCGCCGGAACATCTTGGCCATGAACACCCCCAGCAGCAGCGCCCACACCACACCTGCCAGCGCCAGAATGGCCTCACCGGCCCAGGCCGGTACATGACCCACCTTTGCCCCATAGCGCCAGGCCAGCCCCAGCGCCACGGTGCCCAGTGCTACCGAAAAGTAGCTGGTCGGCACGGGAAATGGCCGTATGCCCGGCTCCCCCCCTGACGCGGCGATCGGCGTGTTACCGGATGGCGCAGCAGAAGCCAGATGTACCTCCATCGCCGGAACCGGCCGCAGGGATGCGGATGAAAGGCAATCAGATGCACAGGAAGCGGCCACGTCTGCTGCCGCCACTGGCGAGCCCGGCGAAGCCGTTGCACGGGATGTTTCGGAAAGATGTTGGGAAGTGCTCATGAACCCTGCCTGCATCGGACGTGAAATCCCGGCCGATCCCAGGACCGGGGCCGGATCATTCACTTTTCGGTTCGTCAGCCTACGTCCCTTTCCCGCGTCAGGGCAAGCACCAGAGACGCCCGGTTAAACATTCGGCACGGACGGCTCAGGCAGGGTAAAACTTCGGTGCGGATGGAAACACGCGAGGACACCTGCAGGATGAAACTCCGATGCGGATGGAACCAGGCGAGGACACATCACCCGGGCGCTCCGGAGGAACAGAAACTCAGCCCGCCATGCGGGGAGGCAATCCCAGGCGCTCGGGGAAGGTATAGGCCACCATCCGGCGACCATCGCGCACCAGCCCGGCCAACGCCACACCACACGCTTCGGCCAGTTGCACGGCCATGGTGGTAGGGGCTGACACGGCCATCAGTGCTCCGGCGCGGATCATTGCCGTTTTCTGCACCATTTCGAAACTGGCGCGGCTGGTAATGGCCACAAAGCCTTCGGCCACCGGAACGTCTGCCCGGATCATCGCGCCGATCAGCTTGTCCAGCGCATTGTGGCGCCCCACGTCTTCGCGCAGGAGCTGCACTTCACCGTCCAGATTGCACCACGCAGCCGCATGGGTGGCGCCGGTGAGCTTCTGAAGTACCTGGGCGTTTTTCAGGCCCGTTTCGGCGCGAAACAGCGCCTTGGGTACCAGGCAAACCGGATGAGCCATGGTGTCGGGTACACGGCGTACCTGCGACAGGCTGTCGGTTCCACACAGACCGCACCCGGTGCGACCTGCCAGATTGCGGCGACGCTCGCGCAGCCGCCAGGCACAGGCCGAAGACACCTCCAGATGCACTTCAACCCCCTGCTGGACTTCCACCACATCGACGCCATACAGCTCGGCGGGAGATGCCAGCAGGCCCTCGGTGATGCCAAAACCCAAGGCGAAATCGTAAAGATCGCCCGGAGACGCCATCATCACGGCATGTGAAATGCCATTGAAAATCAGTGCGATGGGCGTTTCGCGGGCGATCCAGTCTGACACCTCGACCTGCCTGCCTTCCCGCCAGACATGAACCCGGGCCGGGTCAGCCCCCCTGTCGGGGCGCTCCCCCAGCGAAACGGATTCCGCTGGGGGGTCTGCATCGGGTTCCGAAGAGATATCTGCGGGGATGTCGGCAACAGAAAGAGGTGTCGGGTCAGTCATCAACCAAAGACGAACTTGCCCTTCATCACGCTCCAGTGACCGGGGAAGGAGCAGAAGAAGGTGTAGTCGCCGCCTTTCTCGAATTTGTCCAGCGGAATGGTGATGGTATCGGACTCGCCGCCACCGATCAGCTTGGTGTGGGCCAGCACGCGGGCGTCATCCTTCGGCACGTAGTTGTCTTCGGCGCTCACCTTGCCAGCGGCCTTGGCCACTTTCTTGAAGTCGTCGGTCTTGGTGATGACGACGTTGTGACCCATGGCCGACTTGGGCATCTTGCCGACGTGCTTCAGGGTCAGCTTGGCTTCGGTGCAGTCACCGTCGACCTTCAGTTCCTTCGTGTTGAAGGACATGGCGTCGTTGGCTTCGAGTTCGACGTCGCAGGTCTTGGCCATGACAGCGCTGGAACCGAGCATCAGAGCAGCAACCAGAATACCTTTTGCAAACATGGATTTCTCCTTCTGTTTCGATGGTGTTTCGGAAAAGCAACCAACCCAGTCTACCGAAGCGGTGAAGGCCAAAACTAGACATATATCAACTTATAGGCCAGCAAATGCTGGAGATTCGTCAAGTTATGGGTACCGGAAGCTGGACACCGCGAGTGTACACCCTGATATTCCTCAATGTATGGCCAAAAACCGCACCGTTGGCAAGACGCCGACAACCGGGTATTGATACCCATTCCACTCTGCACAATAACCACATTCGCAGCAATGTCATGTAGCTGGCAACGGAGAAACCACCAGCAAAAACGGCGTTTTTTATCGCCAGACAGCCCATGGGATGATGTTAAATAATCATGGATAGGCCAAAGACAATCGATAATGGCTATCGGCCTTGAATCGCTATGAACCACTATGAACCGCAAAGTGAGCCACAAGGCAGGCGGCAGGCGGTAACTGCCTGATATGTCATGACCGCAAACAGGGCGCGCCTTCCCGGCCGGACACTTTCAGCCAGGCGCCTTCAGCACCTCACACACCGGCTGCACCATCTGCTCGCCCTCGCTCAGCCAGATCTGGCCGTCCTGCACGATGCACTGCAGCGCGGCGCCCCGCTGCGCCAGCCCGGCCAGTTCCCGGCTGCTGTCGGGCGCCAGCGCCATCACCCGCAGATTGGCCAGCTTCTCCAGCGTCGCACGCGCCTTCTGCCACCACATGCCGGCCGTGCGGCCATAAGCCAGCACCAGCACCTCGTCCGCGCGGGCCGCGGCCTTCTTCACCCAGCGCTCGTCGGGCAGCTCCACGTCGATCCACAGGCGGATGCGGCCGTCGGGTGACTCGGCGTACAGGTCGGCCTCGTCCTCGGTACTCAGTCCGCGGCCGAAGCGCAAGTCATCTGCCGCACAGAGCGCAAAGGCCAGCACGCGCACCATCATCCGCTCGTCGTTCTCGGACGGGTGGCGGGCCACCGTCAGCGCGTGCTCGCCGTAGTAGCCCCGGTCCATGTCCGATACGTTCAGGCCAAACCTGAAGACCGTCGATTTCAGTGCCAAGGTCAGGCTCCCCGCCCGTCAGACATCGATGTTCTGCGCGCCCAGCGCGTTCTCTTCGATGAACACCCGGCGCGGCTCGACGTTGTCGCCCATCAGTGTGGTGAAGATCTGGTCGGCCGCAATGGCGTCCTCGATCTGCACCTTCAGCAGGCGGCGGGCCGTCACGTCCATCGTCGTCTCCCACAGCTGCTCGGCATTCATCTCGCCCAACCCCTTGTAGCGCTGGCGCGAAACGCCCCGCTCAGCATCGGCCAGCAGCCACTTCATGGCTTCGCGGAAGCTCCCCACCGGCATGATCCGGGCCTTCTCGCCCTCGCCACGACGCACCTCGGCCCCCTCGCCCACCAGGCCGCGCAGCGTCTGCGACACATCCGACAGCACCCGGTAGTCGGCCGACTTCAGGAAGTCCGACGTGATCACCGACACCTTCTGGTTGCCGTGCAGGTGACGGGTGATGCGCAGGTGCCAGTGTTCACCCGCCTCGTCCGACTGGGCCGTCACCGTCACGGGCGGTGCCAGCAGCCGGCTCTCCTGACGCTTCTCGCGGGACAGCAGCGCCTGCAGCCGTTCGGCCGATGCGTGGGCATCGTCGGACGAATCGAGGTTCAGCTCCAGACCGTCGACCAGCGCGTGCAGGGTCTCCTCGTCCATCTGGCGCGACAGCCGGTCCACCACCGCTTCGGCCAGCACGTACTTGCGTGCAATGCCGGACAGGGCATCGCCGCTGATGGGCTCGGCCCCGGCCGAGGGCACCAGCGCTGCCTGCTGCATCGACAGGTTCAGCATGTACTGGTCCAGCTCGAAATCGTCCTTCAGGTAGCGCTCTTCGCGACCCTGCCTGATCTTGTAGAGCGGCGGCTGGGCGATGTAGATGTAGCCGCGCTCGATCAGCTCGGGCATCTGGCGATAGAAGAACGTCAGCAGCAGCGTGCGGATGTGACTGCCGTCCACGTCCGCATCGGTCATGATGATCACGCGGTGATAGCGCAGCTTTTCGATCTTGAAGTCATCCGACCCCAGCCCCGAGCCGATGCCGGTCCCCAGCACCGTGATCAGCGTGGCCACCTGCTCGGAGGCCAGCAGCTTGTCGAAGCGCGCCTTCTCGACGTTGAGCACCTTGCCGCGCAGCGGCAGGATGGCCTGGAACTTGCGGTCGCGCCCCTGCTTGGCCGAGCCACCGGCGGAGTCGCCCTCCACGATGAACAGCTCGCTCTTCGCGGGATCACGTTCCTGGCAGTCGGCCAGCTTGCCGGGCAGGCCGATGCCGTCCAGCACGCCCTTGCGCCGCGTCATGTCGCGCGCCTTGCGGGCCGCCTCGCGGGCACGGGCCGCCTCGACGATCTTGCTGCAGATGATCTTCGCGTCGTTGGGCTTTTCCAGCAGATAGGTTTCCAGCCCGTGCGCAATCACCTCTTCCACCGGCGCACGCACCTCGCTGGAGACCAGCTTGTCCTTGGTCTGCGACGAGAACTTCGGCTCGGGCACCTTCACCGACAGCACGCAGGTCAGGCCCTCGCGCATGTCGTCGCCGGATGTGCCGACCTTGGCTTTCTTCGCGATCTCGTTCTCTTCGATGTACTTGTTGATGACCCGCGTCATGGCGGCGCGCAGGCCGGTCAGGTGGGTGCCGCCGTCACGCTGCGGGATGTTGTTGGTGAAGCAGAGCACCTGCTCGTTGTAGCCGTCGTTCCACTGCAGCGCAGCCTCCACCGTCACCCCGTCCTTCTCTCCCTTGATGTGGAAGATGTTGGGGTGCAGCACGTTCTTCGCCTGGTTGATGAACTCGACGAAGCCCGCCACGCCGCCGGCAAAGGCAAAGTCCTCTTCCTTGTTGTTGCGCAGGTCGCGCAGCCTGATGCGCACGCCATTGTTGAGGAACGACAGCTCGCGCAGCCGCTTCGAGAGCGTCTCGTAGTGGTACTCGACCTTCGAGAAGATCGTGTCGTCGGCCAGGAAGTGCACCTCGGTGCCGCGTTTGGTGGTCTCGCCGGTCACCCGGATGGGCGAGATCGCCACCCCGTCCTTTTCCTCGATGAGCCGGTTCTGCGTTACCCCGCGCGCAAACTCGATGGCATGCGTCTTGCCGTTGCGGTTGATGGTGAGCTTCAGCCACCGTGACAGCGCGTTCACGCACGACACGCCCACCCCGTGCAGGCCGCCCGAGACCTTGTAGCTGTTCTGGTCGAACTTGCCGCCGGCGTGCAGCTCGGTCATGACGATTTCGGCTGCGCTGCGCTTGGGGTCGTGCTTGTCGTCCCACTTCACGTCGGTGGGAATGCCACGGCCGTTGTCGCGCACCGAGATCGACTCATCCGCATGGATGGTCACCAGAATCTCGTCGCAGAAGCCGGCCAGCGCCTCGTCCACCGAGTTGTCCACCGTCTCGAACACCAGATGGTGCAGGCCCGTGCCGTCGGAGGTGTCACCGATGTACATCCCGGGGCGCTTGCGCACCGCCTCCAGCCCCTCCAGGATCTGGATCGAGGACGAATCGTAGCCGGGGCCATCCCCGGCCGGACGATCACCGGAAGACTGCTCGGGGTTCATCGAATCGGTATCCATCAGTTTTCAGCGACAAGGAAGAATCAGGCCCAGCCCAATCACGGGCATGGACAGCAGGCAACGCCCGGCGAGGCAGATGCCATCGGCCCTGCCCCGTCCAGTCGGGCTGCGCACCTGCAGGACACAGGGCGCCAACCCAAAAGAATAACAGGCCAGGCGCCCAGAAGCACCCGGCCTGCCCGTGAAACGATGGCCAGCACCACAGATCGCCAGGAACACCCAGTTCGTGCGGGACTCATGCGTCCTCACGCGGCCACCCGGCACTGGAAACGGCCATCTCCTGCCGGACGTTGCACGACCCTCAGATCCGCATCGGCATCAGCACATAGCGGAAGCTGTCATCGTCGGGCAGCGACATCAGCGCGCTGGCCATAGCATCGCCAAACGCCATCGACACCTTCTCGCTCTTCAGTGTCGCCAGCACATCCTGCAGATAGGAGACATTGAACCCAATATCGAGAGACGTACCGTCATAGTCGATATCAATCTCTTCCAGCGCCTCTTCCTGCTCGGTATTGCTGGACTGGATACCCAGACGGCCCGGCGCCAGCGCCAGCCGCACCCCCCGGAACTTTTCGTTGCTCAGGATGGACGCCCGCTGCAGCGCCTGGGCGAAGGCCTCGCGGTCCAGCTCGATCACCTTCTGGTACCCCTTCGGGATCACCCGCTGGTAGTCGGGGAACTTGCCCTCCAGCAGCTTGCTGATGAACTCGATCTCGCCAAAGCGCAGCCGTATCTGGGTACCGATGATCTCCATCCGCACCGGCTCGTCACTGTCGGACAGCAGCCGCATCAGCTCGATCACCGACTTGCGCGGCAGGATCGCCTCTGCCTGGCCGGCCGCATGCACCTCCGTATCCTGGCAGAACGCCAGCCGGTGTCCTTCCGTGGCCACGGCCCGCATGCCCTGCGGATCCATCGCCAGCATCAGCCCGTTCAGATAGAAGCGGATGTCCTGATGGGCCATGGCGAAATGCACCATCTGCAGCAGGTGGCGCAGCTTCTTCTGGGACAGTGTCACATCGGCACGCGGATCATCCGTGCTGCGTTCTCCTGCCGAACCCTGTCCCCCATCTGCGGCCATGCTGGCTTCGGCACTGCTTCCCTTCATGACGGGAAAGTCATCGGCTGCCAGCGTCTGCAGGGCAAAGCGCGACTTCGCCGTTTTCAGGTTCAGCTTGTTGCCCTTCAGCTCCAGCGTGACATCCGTATCCGGCAATGCCCGCAGGATGTCGATCAGCTTCCTGGCCGACACCGTGGTGTTCACCTGCCCTGCCCCCGCGCCGATGCTGGCGTGGGTCTGGACCTGGATCTCCATGTCCGTACCGATAAAGCTCACCTGCTCACCCTGCTGGCGGATCAGGACGTTGGCCAGAATGGGCTGGGTATGGCGTTTCTCGATGATGCCAGCCACGGTCTGAAGCGGTTTCAGGATGGCGTCCCGCGACGCGTGAATGATCTGCATGACTTTCTGTTCCTGAGCTTTTCGGTTTTCAAGATCTCTATATCTTTAAAGGTTGTTGTTGTTTTTGGGAGATCATCTCCCTGTGGATAACCTCGAAGACGCGCTTGCCGACTGGATCTTGCTGAACAAAAACGGTGTGTGGACTGTGCAATGCCGCCGTCACCGGAATGTGGACGGTTTTGGTCTTCCGTCCGAAACCCAGGGTTATCCACATTTTGACGATGCGGACTCTTCAGGCTTGCTGACCGGTTGTGCACAACCCCCTGTCAGCCCGGCCCGAAGCCTGCTCCGGAAGCGCAGTTTTGCACAAAAAACAGGCATCACGGCGAACATCCGGTGAGTACCCGGTACGGCAATGTGTGGATAACTCTACCACCGCCCCTGTTCATGCGCCCTGCCACTGTGCAAAACGTTGTCTGGGGACAAGTCCGGGTTATCCACAGGTCCGGATGTGCGCGATGGTAACGCCCTGGCGCGTCGCATGAATACGGTTCGTTGCATGGAACGGCCCGGGCGCTGCCTCTGGCATGGGTCTGCCAGAGGGGTGATCACCTGAATGCCCCCCGAATACCATCCGGCACCGGTCTGATCCGGTAAGCCTGTTACAGATACTCCCTGAGCGTCTGGTCCAGCACGTGGATCTGCTTGTTCAGCTCCTCGTTGTGCGCCCGTGATTCTGTAATTTTGCGTACTGCATACAGAACCGTGGTGTGATCCTTGCCGCCGAAGGCATCGCCGATCTCCGGCAGGCTCTTCTGCGTCAGCTCCTTGGCCAGGTACATGGCAATCTGGCGGGGCAGGGCGATCTTGGCCTGGCGCCGCTTCGAATACATGTCGGCTGGTTTGATTTTGTAGTACTCGGCAACCGTTTTCTGGATGAAATCGATGGATATCTGCCCACGATTGAAGGAGATCAGATCTTTTAACGACTCCTTCACCAGTTCCAGCGTCAGGGGCGATGACCTGAATGATGCATAATGAATGGCGCGCTGCAGGGCGCCTTCCAGTTCCCGCACGTTGCGGCGGATGTTCTTGGCGATGAAATACGCCACATCATCCGGCAGTCGTACCCGTGCCTGCTCGGCCTTGCGCTGCAGAATGGCCACCCGCATCTCCAGCTCCGGCGGCTCGATGGCCACGATCAGCCCCGAGTTCAGCCGCGAGATCATCCGGTCATCGATGCCCTTCAGCTCCTTCGGATAGGTATCGCAGGTGATCACGATCTGCCGCTGGTTGATCGTCATCGTCTCGAACACATGGAAGAACTCTTCCTGCGAGCGCTGCTTGTCCGACAGGAACTGGATGTCGTCGATCAGCAGCACATCCAGCGTCTGGTAGTAGTGCGTGAACTTCTCGATCGAGTTGCCGCGAAAGGCCGACACCAGATCCTGCACGAACTGGTTGGCCGAGATGTAGCGGATGGCCGCCCGCGGCTCACGCGCCTGAATGGCATTGCCCACGGCCTGCATCAGGTGGGTCTTGCCCAGACCCACGCCGCCGTGGATGAACAGCGGGTTGTACGCACTGCCGGGACGGTCGGCCACCTGCAGCGCGGCGGCCCGGGCCAGATCGTTGGCCTTGCCGTTGACGAAGGCCTCGAAGGTCAGCCCCGGATTGAGCCGCGAGCGCTCGTTGGGCATCTGGCCACTCAGGCCGCCGAAGCTGCGTGCCGGCGTGTTGCGCCGGGGTGGGGCATCGAGCCCCAGGTCGTCCGGATCATCCTCATCGGCCGGTGCTTCGCCGGCCATCAGGTCTTCCTCGCTGAGGTCGGCCAGGCTGGCTGCAGGGCGGGGCGCTTCACCGAGCAGACCAGCCGCTGCACCGGTACCGGAGCCGATGCCTGTGCCAGCACCGGAAACGATGCCAATATCAACACCAGAACCAGAACCAGAACCAACGCCAGTGCCCGCACCCGCACGGGTACCAGTATCGACGCCAATGCCAGAACCGGCCCCTGTACTGGAAGCAGCGCCAGCACCCGGGGCAGGGTGCCGGTTCATGGCTGCATGTCCGGGGCCGCCGGCTGCATGGCCGGTGTTGCCATCCGGGGTATGTCCAGAAGTAGTGTGAGCAGTGCGTGCCGCAGCCGCCTGACCGCCTGCTGCGGTACCTGTACCTGCGCCGGCGCCCGCCCGTGCAGCCGGTACGCCAGCGTGTCCCCCCGTGCCGGCCGTCGCCGATGCCTTGCCGGCGGCGCCCGGTCCGCCCGCTTTTGGCGTCACACCGATCTCCACCCGGACGGCCGGGTCGATCATCTCCCGCACCACCTGCTGGATCAGCTCCGCATACTGGTTGCGCACGATGTCGGCCTTGAACTGCGTGACCGCCCCCAGACGCAGCACGCATTCATTGGCGTCCAGCTCCAGAAAATCCAGCGGCTTGATCCAGGTGTTGAAGGCCAGATCGGGCATGCGCGCGGCAACGGCCGTACGACAGGCTTCCCATTGTTCCTGCATGGTGGGGGTGACTCCGGGCAAAGACAGCAAGGTTTGAAGCGGGTGTGCGCGGGGATGCGCTTTGAAACGGGCACGGGCGGTATCGGACCGCGCATGCCCACGTCAGTCACAGTGGGCGGTTACTCACATGATTGTCCACAGGTTCGGGGCAGGGCGCCCAGGTTACGAACCGGGAGCAAGGTGGCCCGGACTGCTGCAGGCTCCTGTCATGCCGCAGTCCGGATAGCTACCGGGCTTCAGAAGCGGGTTGTTGCAAAATACGATCAGCCAGATGGAAGAAGGGCAAATTTTGCAGACAGTTGAGCACATGATGCCGTAGTCTGTCAGCCCGGTGAACGAGTCGCAACGGCCCGCAGACGCGTGACCAGACGGCATGGCGCAGCACATCCGGTACCCGCCAGAGCGAACGGAATTCTAACTTATCCACAGGTTCGCTGCATCTATCCACAGGCGGTTACGGTTGAGGTTGCGGGTAGCTGTCCGGATGACGCGGATGCCGTCCGAATGGCGTAGATTGCGCGTGTCGATGTCGTTCAACAGCCATGGCTGCGCCATGCCGTCCGGAAAGGTTCGCAGATGCCGGGGGAGGGTTGCATCCGTCGGGAGTACAGGGGCAGGGGTGGAGCCGGCTTCCGGTTCCGCGGCAACAGGCTGCATCCGTGGGCATACACGAGGCTTCATCCAAAACCGGGGAACAGAACCCTGGCAACGATGAAAACGCTTGCCAATGGGGCGCGGCTATTGACAGAAGCCCGTCTTTGCCCGTCAAATAGAGGGTTTCCGGAAAATCACGTCCGCGGCAGCCCAGCTTTTGAGGTGAATCGCGGCTTTTTTTGACGTACTCACAATGAAGCGCACCTATCAACCCTCCGTCTGCCGTCGTAAAAGAACCCATGGTTTTCTGGTTCGCCAGAAAACCCGTGGTGGCCGTGCCGTGCTGCGCGCCCGTCGTGCCAAAGGCCGTCACCGTCTGGCCGTCTGAACACCGACAGCCTCCCGAAGCGGCCCCCCGCATACTGCGGCAGGGGCCGTTTTCGTTTGGGGCCGGACTTTTGCGGTCTTCCCCTGGGACTTTGCTTCCAGCGTGTGTCATGGAGGCATTTGCCCCCGCGAAATCTCCGCCGCGCGTGCAGGACGTGCAGGACAGTCTCCGCATGAACAACCCTTGCCGGCAGTCCCCGAAGGACGTGCCTTCTTCGCCGGAAACTTCATCCCTGCAGGACCTGACCTCGCAGAACCAGGGCCATCCCGGTGCCGCAACGGCCAGAGCGTCCCGTCCTCGCCGAACCGGTGGCAGTACCCTGCGCCTGTCGGGACAGTTTCTGGAACTCACAGGTACTGTCCCGCCGGTCAAGCCCCTTTCCCGCACCGATTCCCTGCAGCTCAGCGTTCCCAAGCGTCTCGTCCGGGCTGCCATGCGCCGCAACACGGTCAAGCGTGTGCTGCGTGAAGCATGGCGACTGGCGCCCGATGCTGCACTGCTGCAGTCCGGCAACCGTGTCTGGCGCTTTCGCCTCAAGGCCCATCCCCTGGGCAGTCTGGCCGCCAAAAGCCAGTACGCCCGCGCCCAGATGCGTCTGCAGGCCCGAAAGGCTGTCTGGAAGGCTGCCCGAAATGCCCAGGCACCGGCCATGCTGCAAGCCGCTATCCAGACCACTACCCAGGCCGGAACGCAGAATGGCATGCAGACGGGGACACCAGCCCGCAACGCAGTGCCGTCCGGCAAGGCCGGCATACCGGCCCGTGCCGCTTCCCAGCCGTCTTTTGCCGACATCAAGCGCCAGTTGCGTGCCGAAGCCGACCGTTTGCTGGCAGATGCCGCCAGGCGCCTGAAAGATTTCCGCACCTCACCCGCCGGATCCCTTTCCAGCCGGAGCCGGGCATGAAACCGGCCCCCAGCCCGCTCACTCGTGCGCTGACCCTGGCCATTCGCGGCTACCAGCGCAGCTGGAGCGTGGTGTTTCCGCCCAGCTGCCGCTACTGGCCCAGCTGCTCGGAGTACGCCATCGAAGCCCTGCAGCTGCATGGTCCCGCCAGGGGAGGGTGGCTGGCCCTCAAACGCATCTGCCGCTGCCATCCCTGGGGTGGCCATGGTATCGATCCTGTTCCCGGTTCAGTCTCCGCCATGCGTCTGGCATCGTCCGGTGCTACCCCTTCCACCGGGGAAACGGCTGGTGCGCCTCCCGTTGACCCGGCAACCCGACGTGCTGCAGGACTTTCGCAAGGCTTCCCTGGCCTTTCCAATGACCTCACGATCCATCCGCCCAGCACATCGAACAGCCTGAACGACGGCCAGTATGCGGGCCACTCCGCCGTTTCGCACGCGGAAACCGGTAAAACATGATGCATAATTCTGGGTTACGGCGATCTTTGGGCCCATTCATGGCCACTTCCTGACGTCAGACTTGCGTCAGGCCCGCCAAACCCCATTTTTTCTCTTCACGGGCTGAATTACAGTGCCTTCGGGCCCACATCCGGGGTCAAGCTCGGGTATTCTTCAGCATCTCCGCTCACCGACCATATCCCCCCTACGATGCAGCAGTCCCACAAGACCGTTCTCTGGGTCATCCTTTCCATCTGCCTTGTCATGTTGTGGAACAACTGGCAGGAGCAGCATGGTCAGCCCACCCTGTTTGGCCAGAAACCCGCCCAGACAGCCCAGCAGCAGACCCAGGCCCAGCAGGGCAACGGCAACCAGGCTGCCGGCGCCGACGCCAGCATTCCCTCCGCGCCGGCCAATGGCAGCAGTGACGCCAGTGCCGCCGTGCCGGGCAACGAAGCCAGCCAGCCCGCAAAGGCCGGTGAAACTATCACCCTGCAGAACGATGTCATCAAGCTGGGCATCGATGCCGTCGGTGGCCAGATCAGCTACAGCGAGCTGCTCCACCACATCCACAACACGCAGGATCCCAACAGCGGCAACCTCGTCATCCAGTCCGACCGCCAGGGCACCTACTTCGTGGGCCAGACCGGTCTGGTGGGCGTGAAGGACGCCCCCAACCACACCACCCCCATGACGGTGGTGCGCAGGATCGAAACCAATGGCCAGACCACCGGTGTCGTGCTGGCGGCCGAAGGCGGTGGCCTGCGCATCGAGCGCACCTATCAGCTCTCGCCCGGCTCGTACGAGATCAAGGTCGACAACCGCGTCACCAATGTGGGTGAGCAGTCCGTCTCGCCCGCCCTGTACCTGCAGCTGACCCGCGATACCCACGAAGCCCCGGGTCAGTCCGGCTACTACAAAACTTACGCCGGCCCGGTGGTCTATACCGACGCCGACAAGTTCCAGAAGGTCTCCTTCGACGACATCCAGAAGGGCAAGGCCAAACACTCCGGCAAGGCCACCGATGGCTGGGTGGGCATCATCCAGCACTACTTCGTCTCCGCCTGGGTGCCGAAGCAGGGCCAGGCCCGCGAGTACTACACTCGCAGCGTCGGCAACGGCCGCTATGCTGCCGGCGCCTATGAGCCGCTGGGCCAGATCAACGCCGGCCAGACCGTGGATGTGGGCGAGACGCTCTTCATCGGCCCGCAGGATCAGGACGTGCTGGCCAAGGTCGCCCCGGGTCTGGACCTGGTGGTGGACTACGGCTGGGTCACCGCCATCGCCAAGCCGCTCTTCTGGCTGCTGACCTTCCTGCACGGCATCCTCGGCAACTGGGGCTGGGCCATCGTGGCACTGACCATCCTGGTCAAGCTGGCCTTCTTCCCGCTGCAGGCCGCCAGCTATCGTTCCATGGCCAAGATGCGCAAGGTGCAGCCGCGCCTCAACGCCATCCGCGAGCGCTACGGCGACGACCGCATGAAGCTCAATCAGGCCATGATGGAGCTGTACAAGGAAGAGAAGATCAATCCGCTGGGCGGCTGCCTGCCCATCCTGGTGCAGATCCCCGTCTTCATCGCCCTGTACTGGGTGCTGCTTGCCTCGGTCGAAATCCGCAACGCGCCGTGGATCGGCTGGATTCATGACCTTTCCAGTCCCGACCCCTTCTACATCCTGCCGCTGCTGATGGCCGGCACGATGTTCCTGCAGACCCACCTCAACCCCAAACCGGCCGACCCCGTCCAGGCCAAGATGATGATGTTCATGCCGCTGATCTTCTCGGTCATGTTCTTCTTCTTCCCGTCGGGTCTGGTGCTGTACTGGGTGGTCAGCAACATCTTCTCCATCGTCCAGCAGTGGGTCATCACCCGCCACATCGAAGGCAAGCCCGTCTTCGGTAGGGCAGCGTGACAGCCTGACTGCTTCAATCGCCCAGACCGCAAAACGGCCACTCCTCACCGGGTGGCCGTTTTGCCATTCGTTCCAACCGAGGTGCATCCATGGACAACCGGTTTTCTCCCCTCTTCGAGCCGTTCACACTGAACAACGCCGTCACGATCGACAATCGCCTCGTCGTGGCCCCCATGACCCATTACAGCTCCCACGATGATGGTTCATTGAGTGACGAGGAACGGGCCTTCCTGGCTGGCCGGGCCACCGGTTTCGGGATGTTCATCACCGCCGCCACGCTGGTGTCTCCCGAAGGCAAGGCATTCACCGGCCAGCCCTATGCCTTCCGTGATGCCCACCTGCCCAGCCTCACCGAAACGGCCGCGCTCATCAAAGGGCAGGGGGCCAAGGCCATCCTGCAGATCCATCATGGCGGTGACCGGGCCATCGTGGATGGCGCTGTATCCCCGTCAGGCACGGGTACGACGCGCGCACTTGCCGACAATGAGATCCAGTCGCTGGTGACTGCTTTCGGCAAGGCCGCTGCCCTGGCCATCGACGCAGGCTTCGACGGTGTGGAAATTCATGGTGCCAACGGTTACCTGCTGCAGCAGTTTTTCTCGGCCCAGAGCAACCAGCGCACCGACCGTTGGGGTGGCTCCCTGCAAAACCGCATGCGCTTCCCGCTGGCTGTCGTCGATGCCGTGGTCGAGCAGAAACGCCGGGCGGGCCGCGATGATTTCATCATCGGTTACCGCTTCTCGCCGGAAGAAGCGGGTGATCAGGGCCTCACCATGGCCGATACGTTTGCCCTGGTCGATGTGCTGGTCCAGAAACCACTGCAGTACCTGCACGTATCGCTCTGGGATTTCCACCGCAAGGCACGCCGGGGGGCCGATACCAGCCTTACCCGCATCGAACTGCTGCACCGGCGCATTGCGGGCAGGCTGCCGCTGATTGGCGTGGGCTGCCTGCTCTCGGCCGATCAGGTGCTGCAGGCCCATGAAACGGGCTGGGCGGAATTCATTGCCGTTGGCAAGGCCGTGATGATCAACCCGTCCTTTGCCCTGCTGGTTCGCCATGGCGATACCGGCAGCATTGCCACCGCCATCGACCCGGCGCATCCCGAACGCTACCGCTACCCGGCCAACCTGTGGCAGCAGCAGCTGCGCGGATTGGCCTATCTGCCGCCCCTGAAGGACCGGGACTGGCAACCGGTGAACATCTGATTCCATTCATTCGCATTTTTGGGTTCCCGCCGTGCAAGACAAACGTCCCATCTGCGCCATCGCCACTGCGCCCGGCCAGGGTGCCATCGGTGTCGTCCGTGTTTCCGCGCCGGAAGGCGGCATCATCGAGGCCATTGCACATGAGGTGCTGGGTGCATCCCTTTCCGGTGCGGCGCCCAATATGCCGCCTGGTTCTGGCAAAACAGTCGGTATATCGCAGACCGTTTCCGGCATGGCTGTGACGAGTGTGGTGGCACATCGCCCCCTGAAACCCCGCCACGCCAGCTACGGCCCTTTCCTGGCCGAAGGCGGCCAGCCCATCGACTACGGCCTGGCCCTGTGGTTTCCTGCGCCGCATTCCTACACGGGCGAGCACATCTTCGAACTGCAGGGCCATGGTGGCCCCGTGGTGCAGCAGATTCTGCTGCGGCGCGTGCTGCAGGTGGGGCAGGCGCACGGCATTCGCCTGGCCGAGCCCGGAGAATTCACCGAACGGGCCTTTCTGAACGACAAGCTCGATCTCGTGCAGGCGGAGGCCGTGGCCGATCTCATCGAGGCCAGCACCGAACAGGCGGCCCGTTCCGCCACCCGCTCGCTGCAGGGCGTGTTTTCCAGCCAGATCGATGACCTGGCCGAACAGCTGCTCACCCTGCGCATGCTGGTCGAAGCCACGCTGGATTTTCCCGAGGAGGAAATCGATTTTCTGCAAAAGGCCGATGCGGCCGGGCGGCTGGACAGCATCGACCAGACCCTGCAGCAGCTTTTCCGCACGGCCCGGAGCGGTGCCCGGCTGCGTCAGGGCCTCAACGTCGTGCTGACCGGTGCGCCGAACGTGGGCAAATCCAGCCTGCTCAATGCACTGGCCGGTACCGACGTGGCCATCGTCACGCCCATTGCCGGTACCACCCGTGATCGTGTCATCGAACAGATCAGCATCGAGGGCGTGCCCATCAATCTCATCGACACCGCCGGGCTGCGGGAAACGGATGATCCGGTGGAGCGGATCGGCATCCAGCGTACCTGGACGGAAATCGAAAAGGCGGATGTGGTGGTGCACCTGCGGGCGGCGGAAGAGGTGTTTCCGGCACGTGAGACAGGCGCGGACGTACAGGGGGGCAATGCGGATTATCCTTGCGTGACGGCGGAAACCGGACAGGTATCTGAATCAGGCGAGATTGTGTTGCCTGCACCTGCGTCTGCAGGAAGCACGACGGACACTGTGGCTGATCTGGAGCAGGTCATCGATGCCCGTGTTCCGGCCAGTGCTGCGCGGCTGACCGTCATCAACAAGATCGATCTGGTGCCGGCTGGTGTGGCTGCAAGTGCTGGCGTGAAGGGGGAATCCGCACACACGGATGGTCAGCAAAACCAGGGAGTCATGCGCCTGGATAACCCCTCAACAGGCAATGAAATCGACGCCCGGGTAACTTCACCCTCTCTGGCAGCCGGCGTTCAGTCTGTTCTGGTTTCAGGTGACACGGCGAAAGGTGATGCAACCGCGCCTGCGCAGCGCGAAACCCTGTGTCTTTCCGCCAAAACCGGCCAAGGCATCGACGCCTTCCGCCAGAAACTGCTCGACATTGCCGGCTTTCAGCCTGGCCAGGAAGGCGTCTTCATCGCCCGCGAGCGCCACCTGCAGGCACTTTCCGAAGCATTGCAGCACCTGCAGAACGCCCGCCACCACGTGGCGCTGGGAGACCAGTCCCTCGATCTCTTTGCCGAGGAACTGCGACTGGCTCATCAGGCGCTGGGGCGGATCACTGGTGCCGTTACGGCCGATGAGCTGCTGGGGGTGATCTTCAGCCGGTTCTGTATCGGGAAGTGACGACATGCTGAACTGCCCGTCCGGACATGGTGTTCAGAAAGTCGTGGGACTTTTGAAGAGGCCCCCATGGGGCAGGGCGAAACATGCTTTCAATCCACCGGTAAACCGGCATCTTTCAGTCGTCGGACCAGTGCCGGGCGTTTGCCATGTACAGCAAGAAAATGGCGCAGTTTTTTCCTGAATACCTCCGGACTGGAAACCAGTGCATTTCCCTCGGAAAGTTCGCTCAATATGCGCAGTGCCTGGTCATAGCCGGATGCGCAGCCTCGTGAAGCTTCCTGGTCGGCATTTTTCCAGTACCGGTTTTCGTTGTTCATCATCCTGCGCAATTCTGCATGGCGTTTTTGACGCTGCCGGGTTTCATGTTGCCTGCGTTCCTGTTCTTCACGGGCGAGCCTGGCCGCGGACGCTGACTTCGCCAGTTCACGCAGTTCTCCGACTGTGCGCCGGCTGGTATATGATGAAACCATGGGCCTCTGTTGTCTGAGCCATGTCAAGTAACGATTTCTTGCCAGGGAAATGGCTTTTTGACTCTGGTCCGTGACAAGCAGCTGCAGGATGTTGTGCATGTCCGGTACGGTCCAGCCATCGAGCCAGACATTCATATCATGCGTATCGGTTCTGGTTTGTGTCGGAATCCTTGCGCTGTTGACAGCGGCAGCCTCGATGAGATCGGGATCGATTTCCAGAAATTTTGCCAGGGCCTTCTGGGCAGGGGACATCTCTTTCATACCTGGCGGCAGCTCTGGTTCCAATACGAATTTTTTCATTGAATGGCCTGCAGCCAGCCAGCCCAGATATAAAGAACGCATATCACCGGCCATCAGCTCATCACGAATTGGTATCAGGCGCTGCAGCCATCCGGTACCGTCATCTTCTGCGTAGCGGTCGTCGTCAAAGGGTTCGTCGCTTGCCAGCCAGTCTATGATCCAGTGTGTGTTGGTCGAAGTGGCAAAAAGCGAAGCTCTGTTTTTGAATGGATCAATATCTTCCTTGCTGAAGGAAGACTTCGGCAGCTTCAGAGAAAACGTGCATTGCCCCCAGTCGGCCAGATAGACATGAGCGTCGAAGTAGCGCTTCATCCAGTCCTGCGGATCGGCCTTGAGGGCTCCCCAGTGATAGTGATTGGTAAAGCTGTATGGCGTAATGATGCCACGTGTGGATACCGCACGCAGTTTTTCCATTTCCCTGCTGGTCAATGGTCGGTCGATGGCTGCAAACTCGTAGAACTGATATTCGCTCATGTTGCTCGTATGGATGTGTTCCACGCCTGATCATGCGTGGTTACCGGATACTTTTCCATGTGGGCTGATTCTGCCTCATCATGTTCCATGGGGCCAGCATGAGGACGAATGAGTAATGGCTATCCATCAATCACGGAAAACTATGGTAATTTGTAATTTGATTGATCAAATCAAACACAACATCTAGTGTTCCTGTGTTCTAATCACCACTAAATAACGTGCCTTGTGGTGAGGGTCATGCAGCAGCTACGGTTCACATCTGAACAGATCGTCTGGCAGGAGGTACCCGGCGAGGTATCGCTGGCCTTTCTGTTCTCCGGCTGCCCGCTGCGTTGCAGGGGCTGCCACAGTGCGGACAGCTGGAAGGCCGGCCTGGGTAGCGTACTGACTGAAGACTATCTGCAGAGCCGTCTGTCCCGTTACCGTGGCCTGATCAGCTGTGTGCTGTTCATGGGGGGTGAATGGCTGCCGGAGCCGCTGGAACGCCTGCTGGTGGCCGTCACCCGCGCCGGCCTGAAAACCTGCCTTTATACCGGCCTGGAACGTGACGAACTGGAAGCGCAGTCCGGTTGCTTCATTCCCCATCTCACCTACCTGAAGACCGGCCGCTGGATGCCGGAGCAGGGCGGACTGGACAGCCCCACCACCAACCAGCGTTTCATTCACGTGCCTTCCGGTGACGTGCTCAATCACCTGTTCATCCGGGAAGCGGCTCCTGCACCTGCCCGGAAGCGGGTCATTCCCCTTGTCCAGCCAGGGGATTCCGCGTTCCGCTCAGGTGTCCTGCAGGCGGCCTGACAGGCGCCTTCAGTCATCCATGCTTTTGAAGCAGGGTTCCGGTGCATTCCGATGCGGCTGGAACCATGGTTCGGCCCATTGTGCCGGGCCTCTTTCCATCATCGTCATTCATCAGGAGATCCCCATGATTCGGCTGCATCCCGAACAGCTGCGCGGAAAACTGCAAGTCATCAACGACTACATCGGCGCCCACAACGCGGCCGACGGTTCCCGCATGGACGCCAATGCCAACGTGACGCAGAAGAACATTGCCACGATGGAAACGGAGCTGATGAAGGATTTCTTCGTGCAGATCAACCGTCAGCTGGTCTCCCGCAAGATTGCCGAATGCTTCGACTAGGCCACTGCCGACGAATACATCCGCCAGATCGAGGCGCATGAAATCTACGTCCACGATGAGACCAGCCTCAAGCCCTACTGTGTGTCGGTCACGCTCTATCCGTTTCTCACGCACGGCCTGACGAAGCTGGGGGGCGAATCCAAAGCGCCCGAGCATCTGGCCTCATTCTGCGGCTCGTTCATCAATCTGGTGTTTGCCATCAGCGCCCAGTTTGCCGGTGCCGTGGCCACCGTGGAGTTTCTCACCTACTTCGACCATTTTGCCCGCAAGGACTTTGGCGATGACTATCTGACCACCCATGCCGACGAGGTGGCCAACCACCTGCAGCAGGTGGTCTACAGCATCAACCAGCCGGCGGCGGCGCGTGGCTACCAGAGTGCGTTCTGGAATATCTCGGTGTACGACCGCTACTACTTCGAGGCCATGTTCGGGGACTTCGTGTTTCCGGACTTCAGCAAGCCCAACTGGGACAGCGTGGCCAGACTGCAGCTTTTCTTCCTGAAATGGTTCAACCAGGAGCGCACCAGAGCGGTGCTGACCTTCCCGGTGGTGACGGCCGCCATGCTGACCGACGGCGGCAAGTGCAAGGATGATGTCTTTGCCAGCCAGATGGCCCATGAGCTGGCCGAAGGCAATTCCTTCTTCGTGTACCTGTCGGACAACCCGGATTCACTGGCCTCCTGCTGCCGCCTGCGCAACGCCATCGAGGACCGTACCTTTTCCTATACGCTGGGGGCAGGGGGAGTGGCCACCGGTTCCATCAATGTCATCACCCTCAACATGAACCGGCTGGAACAGGACGGGCGTGATCTGGCAACAGAGGTGGCGAAGATTCACAAATACCAGTTTGCCTACCGCCGGCTGATGGAAGAATATCAGGCTGCCCACATGCTGCCCGTCTACGATGCCGGGTTCATCACGCTGGACAAGCAGTTTCTCACTATCGGCATCAATGGCATGGCCGAGGCGGCCGAAGCCTGCGGCATCACCGTGGGCTACAACGACGACTATGTTCGCTTCGTGCAGGACCGGCTGAAAATCATCTTCGAGGCCAACCAGGCCGCCAGCCGCCATTACGGCGTTAAATTCAACACCGAATTCGTGCCGGCCGAAAACCTCGGTGTCAAGAACGCCCGCTGGGACCGTGCCGATGGCTACAAGGTCAGTCGTGATTGCTACAACTCCTACTTCTACGTCGTGGAAGACGAGGAAATCAACGCGCTGGACAAGTTCCTGCTGCATGGCCGCGAGCTGGTGGACTGGCTCGATGGCGGCTCGGCCCTGCACCTGAACCTCGACGAAGCGCTGCCCGAATCCGGCTACCGCTCATTGCTGGACATTGCGGCGCGAACTGGCTGCAACTATTTCTGCATCAATGTCCGCATCACCATCTGCAACGAATGCGGTCACATCGACAAGCGTACCCTGCACGCCTGCAGCCATTGCGGCTCGGACGATATCGATTACGGAACGCGCGTCATCGGCTACCTGAAGCGCGTGTCTGCCTTCAGCAGTGGCCGGCGACGGGAGCATGCCTTGCGGCACTATCACCGCAAGGCGGCCTGAACATCAGACGTCTGCTTTCTGACAGGCCTTTCTGGAGAACCGGGCAGCGTTCTTCGCCACCGCCACCATCATCCCCAGCCCGTACTCGAAGCTGGCTTCATCCAACCCGAACTTCGGATGATGGTGCGGATAGCTGAATTCGGCATTGGATGCCCCGATGAACACATAGGTTGACGGCACCCGGCGCGCAAAGGCGCTGAAATCCTCGCCGGCCATCAGGGGCGGCAGTTCCGTCACGGCATCCCCGAAGCGTTCCCTTGCAATTTCGCGCACGATGGCGGTCTTTTCCGGATCGTTGAATGTGGCGTCGTAGCCCACCTCGTATTCGAAATCCCAGGTGGCGCCATGGGCTTCGCACAGGCCCTTCAGCAGGGCTTCGATGGCTGCCCGGGCACGCTCACGATGTTCGGGTGTCATCGTGCGCACGCTGCCGGTGAGCTTTGCCGTGTGCGGAATGATGTTCTGTGCCGTGCCCGCATGGAACATCGTGTTGGAAATCACCACCCGGTCGTGCGGTGAAAACTTCCGTGACACCACACTCTGCAGCGCCGTCACGAACTGGGCACCGATCACTACCGGATCGATGCTCAGGTCTGGCATCGCCGCATGACCACCCTTGCCGTGAATGGTGATGTTGTAGGCATCCGTGTTGGCCGTGGCCGGCCCGGCCTTGATGTCGATGACGCCGGTCGGCACCGGCGACACCAGATGCTGCCCGTAGATGAAGTCGAAATCATCGAAATAACCGGTGGCCACCATCTCGCGGGCGCCGCCGGGCAGGATTTCCTCGGCGTGCTGGAAAATGGCGTGGATCTGGCCACTGAATTCGTCGATGTGCTCGTCGATGTACAGGCAGGTGGCCATCAGGATGGCGGTATGACCATCGTGCCCGCAGGCGTGCATCTTGCCCGGTACCTTCGATGCGAAAGGCAGGTCGGGGCGGTCTTCCTGCACCGGCAGGGCGTCGGTATCGGCGCGCAGGCCAATGCGTGCGCCTGGCCGGCCGGTATCGAATACCAGCACCACGCTGGTGGGCGTCAGCCGCTCGATGCGTGCGTGCTTCAGCCCCTTCAGCTCGTCGACGATGTACTGGGCGGTCTGCACCTCCTCGAAGGATTCTTCGGGATGCTGGTGCAGGTGGCGGCGCCAGGCAATGGCGCGTTCGAGGTAGCGTTGCATGGGAAAACAGGCGGTGGGATTGCGTTGCGCCTATTCTCCCATGGCTTGCCGGGGCGGGTACCGTCTGATCAGAACTTCGCCCGGAACGTCAGCTTCATCATCCGCGGCTCGCCATAGTTGGCATAGCTCAGGTTGGCCCAGTAGCCCCATATCGGCGCGGTTGGGTCATTGTTCTGCCGCTGATAGCCCAGCGACACGGTGGTGGCCGAGCCCAGATCGGCTTCCACGATGCCCATGAAGGAGAACTTTTTCTTCTTGTTGCGGTTGCAGAAGGTGTGCTCCTTCTGCGGTGCCACAACGAAACGGCTGCGCATGCTGCCATCGGCCGTGAGCGGTGCGTTCAGGTCGGCCTCGAGCCGGTAGAAGTCCCAGCGGCCCACCGTGGCAGCCACACTGCCGCCCAGGGTCTTGCCCGGCCGCTTGCGGATCATGTTTACCGTGGCCGACGGGACCCCCACCCCGGTCCGGATGCCGTTGGCACCGCGTACCGTATCGACCCGTTCGAGGAAGGCCGAGTCGAACTGCTGGTTGGTGTCATCGCTGTAGACGGGCAGCCCGTCCATCTGGAAGTCCTGAACCCGGAAGCCGCGCACGTAATACACCGGCCGCTGCGGATCGTACAGACCCACCATCACGCCCATCGTGTGGCGTAGCACGCCGTCCACACTGGTCAGCGAACGCTCCTCGATGGTCTGGCGGTCCATGGTGCTCAGGGACTGGGGCGTTTCGCGTGCCGTCAGCGGCAGGCCGGTGCTGGCCGTGCCGGTGGTCATGTCACGGGTGGCTGAAACACGTACGCTGCCCAGCATGGCGCTGCCGTCATGGGGGTTTTCGTTGTGGTTTTCCGGCTGGCTGGCGGAAGAGGTCGTATCGGTGCTCCCGTCAGGTGGGGTGGTGTCGGCCCTGGGCCAGTGCAAACATGGGTGTACCGAACAGGACGGCCACCAGCAGAGCCAGTAGTGGATTGCGGCGGCGCTGTGGCATGGACGCGTCTGGAGAAGCCGGACGCACCGATGCGCCAGTCGATGCCGGAAGGGCAGAAGGCATGTGAGCCATGATGAGGATGGGTAACAGAGGTAAGGGGGAGAGTTATGCGTCGCGGAATCAGACTGATTCCGTTTCAAGAGCAGAAGTGATTTTACAGATAAAAGGGAAAGAAATGTCAGGTAACGTTTCATCAGGGGCAAGACAGGCCCTGTTTGTGAGTGGGATCGTGTTTTGTGTCAAATATATCGACAGGCCGGCATTGTTTTTCCCGGGGGGCCGCCCACCATGGCGGGGTGTCCGCCGGTCTGGGTGGGGCTGGTGGCCTGGGTTGTTAGGGTACAGACTGGTGGGTGGTGAGTGTCTGAATAATTTCCGGAAGAGCTTGTGATGGATAGGAAACAACATGAAAATCTGTCTGAGCCTGGACGGGAACCAGGTGATTGTGACTACCTCAAAAATCCTGTTTCCACAGATTTGATGCGTAATGAACAAAAACATCTTTCCGGTTTTGTTTGTGTTTTTGTTGTTGTCTTGTTGTTCATGTTTCTGGTTGGTGGTTTTTTTGAGTCCCTTCTGAAGGTTGCTGTATTTTCTCTCCAGAATTTCTGGGTTTTGTTTGTTTTTGCCGTGTTTTTTATTTGCTCACGGATTTTGTACCCCAAAAAGATAGAGCAGAATGGTTTTGTTGACATATTCACTGGGAAAACGGATAACAGCGGCACTATTATAGAAAATGTTGAAAGTAATGGTGTTCATGCAAAAGAAGGATTTTGTCTGCTGATTGATATTTTCAAGTTGGTGTTTTGTTTGGTGGTTTTGCTGGTTATTGGGATTGTTGTTTTTTTGGTGAAATGGGTCCTGGATGGAGGATTGTTTTTTATTGAAATATTGTCGGTAAAGGCAAATGGGTAATCTGTTGATGAATTTTGATGAAAAATCCAGCGAGAATACTTGTCGGTCAGTATCTGCTCTTTCTTGCAAAACAAAGAAAAGGAGCAAGGAACCGTTTTTTTTTGACAGCAGCGCTTGTTCTGCTTGTAATGATCGCTGGTGGCTTCTTCGTTTCGTTGCTCAAGATGGTCGTTTTCGTGATCCAGTACTGGTATATCGTTCTGGGAACGGTCTTGCTGTTGATTGTTTTGAAGAAAACCATTTTTGCGGGTCGTGACCATACCTTGCCTTGCAGAGAGGATGATGATTCAGCATTACCCGTTCAGGAAGACGGACAGCGACGGGAAAAACGTTCTGTGCTTCCCCTGAGTGATGATTGGTTCTGGTATCTGGTCTACGCCATTGTGTTTTTGTTCGTGTTTGTCGTCGGGCTTGCAAGCCAGATCGATTCGCTGAGCAGTTTCAGGCTGAATTTCGGCTTTTGAGGTCGTCGAGGTGAATGATCCCGGCCGTCGCCCCAAACTTTGTCGGGCGCCTTCCCCGTCTCCCCTTCACAACACCCCCCTTCCTGTCCGACAATAGCCGGTTTCGCCCCTGCGGGCACGGACCTCACCAGGGTTCGTGGCCCGGGGTGGCCGGGAATGGCCCGATCAGGCATCGGGCCCGAGGGGCTCCCTGTCCGGGAGGCAGCCGTCTGCACGTTCCTGCATAGGGACGTGACTAGGGCTGATCAGGGCCCCGCACCCGGCTGCCACAGCGCTTCTTCACGAGACGAGCAGACAGCGGGCCGTTGATCCTTCTTCGGGTGTTTCCCTGCAGGAAGTGCCACCTGTGGCCGCATGCCGGCTGCGCGGGTGGCAGGTCCGTGGCCGGGTACCCCCGTCTGTCCTGTACCCTGTTTCCTCATCATGAACGACGCACATTCTGCTTCCGGGTCTGTGGCTGCTGCTGACCCTTCCGCTCCGCATCCGGAGTCTGCACTTCACCTGCGCAACAATCCTTACAAGGTGGCCATTGCCTCGATGGTGGGCACGGCCATCGAGTTTTACGACTACTACATCTACGCAGCCGCGGCGGTGCTGGTCTTCAACACCCAGTTCTTCGACAAGAGCGATGACCACGTCGCCATCCTGCTGTCGATGTCCACGCTGGCGCTGGCCTTCTTTGCCCGCCCGTTCGGTGCCATGCTGTTCGGTCACTTCGGCGACAAGATCGGCCGCAAGAAGACACTGGTGGCCTCGCTGCTGCTGATGGGCCTGTCCACGGTGGCCATCGGCCTGCTGCCCAACTATCAGAGCATCGGCATCTGGGCGCCCATTCTGCTGTGCGTGTTCCGGATGGGGCAGGGGCTGGGCCTGGGTGGCGAATGGGGCGGTGCCGCCCTGGTGGCCACCGAGAACGCACCGGATGGCAAGCGGGCCTGGTTCGGTACCTTCCCGCAGCTGGGCGCACCGCTGGGGCTGCTGCTGGCCAATGGGGCCTTCTTTGGGGTGAGTGCCTGGTTCGGCTCCGAGGTGCTGGTGGAATGGGCCTGGCGTATCCCGTTCATTGCCTCGCTGCTGATGGTGGCGGTGGGCCTGTACGTGCGGCTGAGCCTGCACGAGAGTCACGTGTACCGGGAGGCCGAGCATCGCAAGCAGACGCTCAACGCGCCGGTGAAGGAAGTGGTGGTGAAGTTCTGGAAGCCCATCGTGCAGGGCACGTTCATCATGGTGGCCACCTATGTGCTGTTCTACGTGATGACGGCCTTCGTGCAGGTGTACTCCAAGACACCGGTCACGCTGTCGCCGGCTGGCCATGCCATGGGGCTGGGCATTCCGGCCAACACGTTCACCGGTATCCTGATGATCGGTGCCGTGGTGTTCGGCATTGCCACCAGCCTGTCGGGGGTGGTGGCCGACCGCATCGGCCGTCGCCGCTGGCTGATCTGGGTGACGGTGGCCATCATTGCCCTGGGTCTGGCCATGCCGCTGTTCCTCGAGCATGCCACCCCTGCTGGTGTGCTGACCTTCATCGTGGTGGGCATGTTCATCATGGGCTTTACCTTCGGGCCGATGGCGGCGCTGCTGCCCGAACTCTTTCCCACCAATGTGCGCTATTCGGGCTCTTCGCTGGCGTACAACCTGGCAGCCATCGTGGGGGCGTCGGTGGCCACCATCGTGGCCATCGAACTGAACGCCCGCTTCGGGCTGATCGGGGTGGGGGTCTATCTGGCCATCAATGGCGTGCTGTCGCTGCTGGCACTGCTGTCCATCCACGAGACCAAGGACGAAAGCCTGCTGGAGAACCCGGTAGCCTGATGCTTTTCCCGGTAATGAGTGCGGCTGCTTCACTGTTGTGCCGTGCTGAATGATCTGATGTCGTCCGCGCAGGTGAATCAGCTGCACCTGTGGATGCAGGCCCAGCACGGTTACTGGTGGCTGGGGGGCCTGCTGCTGTTCGTGGCGGGCTTCTGGCTGCTGGGTCGCCCGAAGCCCGAAAGACCCTGGCGGGTGCGTTCGCGGCCGCTGCTGACCGACAACGAGCTGGAATTCTGCCACCGGCTGGAAGACGCCCTGCCGGAATTCCGGGTGCTCGTGCAGGTGTCGATGGGGGCTATCATGGAGCCGGATCTGGATGACGAAGAAGTGTCCGAGCCGGGACGATATCTGTCGGTGCGCGGTCGCTTTGCGCAGAAGGTGCTGGATTTCGTGATCGTCGACGATGAATACCGCATCGTGGCCCTGGTGGAGCTGGACGATTCGACCCACGATGCCGACCGGGATGCCGAGCGCGACCGCATCACCGGCATGGCCGGTTACCTGACCATCCGCTACGACAGCCGCAACAAACCGGAGCCGGAAGAGATCCGCGACGATTTCTGGCAGGCCGGGCTGCTGGGGGACGAATGAATCCATGACACGCTCCAGAACGCGCCAGCCGGTGAAACCCGATCCGTCATCGTCCACTGCTGCACCTGTTCCGGTGCCGCAGTTACCTGCCGCGCCCGAACCGTCGTCGTGCGTGAAGTCCGTGTGTCAGGCGGGCCTGCCGGATGGAACGCTTCAGCAGCAGCTGCAGGCCCTGCTCGACAGTGAGGCGGCCGCCAGCTGCGTGCATGCCAGTGCCCGCATGGCCCACACCGTGCGCGCCGTTGATGTGCTGCAGCCCGCGCTGAGCATCGTGCTGGAAGGCTGCAAGACGGTGCACTGTGCCGACTGCGACGGCAAGCTCCCGCCCGGGGGCATGCTGGTGATGTGTGCCGGTGCGCGCCTGGATGTGCAGCACCAGCCGGATGTGCAGACCGGACGCTACCGCGCGTTGATGGTGCCGCTGTGCGATGAGGTGCTGACTGCCGCACGACTGCTGCTGGGGACGGGTTTTCCGCCGGTGACCACTGCGTCTGCGCCGGCTGTGACTGGTTCCACCGGGCAAGAGGTGGCCTACGGGATCTTTACCGCAGTGCCTCCCGCAGACCAGATGTCGTCTCCAGGACCGTGGATCTATACAGCCGTCGCTGATGACCATGCGCCTGCCCTGCTGCGCTGGGCCCATACGCTGCTGCAGGGAGATTATGCGGGTGCACGGGCAGCGCTGGCCGCACTGGTCATTGCGCTGGTGCAGCGGCGGGGCCTGCGGCGACTGGTACTGCCGCAGGCGCCCACGCTGGCCCATCAGGTTCGGGAGCAGGTGCTGGCCACGCCGGCACGTCACTGGCAGTCGCGCGATTTCGAGGCGTTGCTGGGATTGTCCGGCGCTACGTTGCGCCGTCGGCTGGCGGCCGAGCATACGTCGTTGCGCGAGTTGCTGGCTGAGGTGCGTCTGGGCCTGTCGCTCAACCTGCTCTACGGCACCCATCTGCCGCTCAAAACGGTGGCTGCCCGGGTGGGCTACCGATCCCCGGACGCCTTCGTGCGGGCATTCCGGGCCCGCTTCGGGCTGGAACCCTCGCAGCTCGGGCGCGAAGCAGACTGAGGGCGTTTCATGGGCGCATCCGTCCCTCCATGCCCCTTGGGGGGTGCAGGACGAGGCGGCAGGGTCGCAGAATCTTCGATGGCTTCAGGCGCTGCCCGTACTCATCCATGCGCGTGTGCGGCATGTCATCCCTTTCATGCCTCTGCCTGAGCGTTTCGGGGGGAATTCTGAGCGAAACGGTCATGGAGGATTCGCTATTGTCATCGTCTGACTTTTCAGGAGGTTTGACGATGCTTGTGATACATGCAGATGCCGCTTGGGCGGCTGGTTCCGCCTGTGACCGCACCAGCGGAAAAAGGGTGGGGCATCCTGTTCGTGGCTATACCGGCAGGGAAATGGCAGTCCATCCCGTCCGTGACCATGCCGGTGGGAAAATGGCCGTTCATCCTGTCGGTGACCATGCTGGTGGGGAAATGGCTGTTCATCCCGTCTGTGACCATACCGGCGGAGAGGTGACAATCCATCCTGCCCGTGATCGTGCCGGCAGAAAAACCCCGCCGTTTCCAGCCGTGCTGTGTCATGGTGTGGCCGCAGCCGTGGGGGCTGCCCTGTTCGGACTGACGGGACCACAGGTCATGGCCCGGTCGGTCGATGGGCCGGAAAATCCTGCACAGGCACAGGCACAGGCACAGGCACAGACCAGTCAATCGCAACAACAGCCCCAACGGTCAAAATCGCCATCGCATCCGCAGCCTCAATCGCAGCAACAGGTGCCCGGCGTCTACCGCCTGCAGCTGGGCCAGCTGCAGGTGACGGCCCTGCTGGATGGTTTCCTGCCCATCCCGGAAAAGACCGTGCAGGGTATTGGGCGGGCCGAGTTGAATGCGGCCCTGAAGCGGGCCCATGTACCGCAGTTCACGGCAGCTCCCCTGGGCACTGGCATGCAGACGGCCGTGAATGCGTTTCTGGTCCGGCGTGGCGAACGGCTGATGCTGGTGGACACCGGGGCAGGAACCTGTTTTGGTACTTCCACCGGGCGGCTGCTGCAGACGATGCAGGCCGCTGGCGTGGATCCGGTTGCGGTGACCGATGTGCTGCTCACGCATGCGCATCCCGACCATATCTGTGGCCTGCTCAAACCGGATGGCACGGAAGCGTTTCCGCAGGCCACGGTATGGCTGCCCGATGATGAGGCGACCTACTGGCTGGACGAACGGGAAATGGCCAGGGCGCCCGAAGACATGAGGGCCGCCTTCGGCATGGCGGCGAAGGCGCTGGCGCCCTATTCGAAGGACGGCCGTGTCCGGCGGGTGGTGCCCGGTGCTGCGTCTGCCAGGCCGTCTTCTTCCCGCGCCGGGGAGCGGGCTTCCGGTCAGGCCGAGGCGTCGGCATCTGAAGAACGGGCAGATGCATCGGCTCCGGAGCGGACAGCGGCGCCAGCCTCTGGCGAATCGGCGACCGAAACCGGACACCAGGCCATGCACCGGGCTTCGTTTGGCATTCATCGTGTCACGGAACGGGACCTGCCCCCCGGCGTCACCCTGGTGACCACGCACGGCCACACGCCGGGTCATGCATCGTGGCTGGTGGACGGCCGGTTGCTGCTGTGGGGCGATATCGTGCACTACCACGCGGTGCAGTTTGCCCGGCCGGTGGTGTATTCGTCGTTCGACAGCATCCCAGCCCAGGCCATTGCCTCACGCAAACGGCTGTTCGTCGAGGCGGCAAGGCAGGACTGGTGGGTGGGCGGCGCCCATCTGCCGTTCCCGGGGCTGGGCCACGTGATACCGCAGGGCAAGGGCTATCGCTGGATACCGGGAGAATTCAGCCCGCTGCCCTGATGGCTACGGTTTTCCTCCATGCCGTGACCTGGTCCGACCCCTGATGAGCCGGGCTGGCCCCAGCCGTGCGCTGCCGGCGTTGTCCTGCCTGCCAAGGCGCCTCATACGATGCCTTGCCGGCACGCAACCATGGCACGCTGGCGCTGCTCCAGACTGGCCAGCAGCGCCGTGATCAGTCCGCACAGGCTCAGCACCAGCCCAGCACAGGGGCGAATGAGTCCCTTAAACGCTCCGGGCACGCCAGTCGACCATTGGACGGCACCACCCGCCGGACTGCCTTCAGGCGTTGTATTTCGGCCGATGGTCAGGGGCCGGTCTGGCGTCCCTGTGGGGTATTTGCCACCATAGGGGCATTCTTTCCAGGAGGGCGTCTGATGGGCAAGCTGGGTGCGGTGGCAGGTGGTGTGGTGGTGCTGGGTGCCGTATATGCGGGCAGCGGCTGGTGGCTGGGCCAGAAGGTGGAACGGGTGCTGCCGGCCGAGACGGTGAAGGTCGCGGAGCGCCTGGGCGCGCGGGACATCAAGCCCGGGGCGTACGAGCGGGGACTTTTCGAATCGCGGGCCACCAGTGTGCTGACGCTGGATGTGTCGCTGCCGCCCGAGCCGGGGCAGGAGCCGGAGATCGAGCCGGGTGCCAGTGTGCAGGACCAGCTCCTGAAGGGCATGGAAGCCGGCCGGAAGCTGACGCTGCAGGTGCATCTGGTGCAGACGGTGAAGCACGGCCCGCTGGCCGGTGGCCGCCCGGCTGCCGCCGTGATCGAGACGCGGGTGGACCATGTGGACGGCCTGGATGCCGACATGCGCAGGGCCCTGGCAAAGACCCAGGCCCCGTGGGCCGATACTGTGGTGGGGCTGGATGGCAGCGTGCACACGCATGCGGTATTGCCGGCCGGGGAAATCGTGCCTTCCCCTGAAACGAAAGCCGGCGCTGCTGCACCGAACGAGGCCGGTGACGACGATGCGCCGGCCGGCACTCCCTTTGCCGGTCGCCTGAGCTGGCAGGAAGGCGTGATCGATGTGCGCACGGCGGCCAACAGGCGGGACCAGGACATCGTGATGAGCTGGCCCGGCGGCACGATGGAAGTGCCGGTGGGCGACGGGCCGGCGGATGATGATAAGAATGACGACGAGGGCACCGGACCCGGGGCCGCACGGCAACCGCATGATGGGCCGGCGAGCAGCACGGGGCGCATGACCCTGACCCTGAATGGCCTGTCGGCGCAGGTGAAGCAGCAGCTGATCGACCCGGACCTCTGGCTGTTTGCACCGGGCCGGTACACGATGCAGCTCGATGACTGGAGCATGAAACTGACGCCGCCGCAGGCATCCGGCGGCAAGGACAGGGTGATCTTCCGGCTGTCGGAGCTGCAGGGACAGGGTGAAGGCACCCTGGGCGGCCGGCTGTTCTCGCAGGTCGACCATGCCGAAGGCAAGCTGATGGTGATGAACACGCCGCTGGACTCGCTGGTGATGGACAGCAAAATGGCCAGTCTGGATGTGGATGCGATGCGGCCGGTGCAGGATCTGCTCCAGGCACTGGGCAGGACCGACGACCCGCGCAAGGTGCTGCCGGATGAGGCCCATACCCGCACCCTGCTGCAGGGGGTGGCAGCCGCCTCACCGGACGTGAAGTTCGACCTGGCGGCCGCCGCGGGCAGTGAATCGGCCACGCTGGGCATGTCGGCCCGGATGACCCCAATGCGGACGGGGCCACAGCAGCGACCCCTGGTGGCGGACCTGATGCAGTCGCTGACCGCCCGGGCAACGGTGACCCTGCCGAAGGCATGGGTGGACCGGATGCAGGAGCGCTTCAATGCCAACAACCCCGACATGGCCGGGCAGGGCTGCGACTTTGCCTGCACGCTGGGCCGGACGCCCGTGTTCCAGTACACCGACAACGCCTGGACGCTGGATGCCAGCCTCTCCGGAAGTGGTGTGTACCTGAACGGCCAGCGGCTGTTCTGAGCATGTTAACCTGCTGATTCTGTTGTCAGGGCGCCCCTGCCATGGCTGTGAGCCGGCTGTTGCAGGGGGGCCTTCGGAGACGCCATGGACCGACTGTTCAACATCATCCGCAACCAGTTCATCGATGTCATCGAGTGGACGGACGATTCGCGCGACACCCTGTCCTTCCGCTGGCCGGACGAAGACCGGGAGATCAAGAACGGTGCCCAGCTGATCGTGCGCGAATCGCAGCTGGTGCAGTTCGTGGCGGCCGGTCAGTTCGCCGATCTGTTCGGCCCGGGCAAGTACACGCTCACTACCGAGAACATCCCCATCCTGTCCACCATCCTGGGCTGGAAGTACGGGTTCCAGTCGCCGTTCAAGTGTGATGTCTACTACCTGAACACGCGGCTCTTCACCGGCAACAAGTGGGGTACGGCCAATCCGGTCATGATGCGCGACCCGGATTTCGGCGTGGTGCGGCTGCGGGCCTTCGGTACCTACGATTTCCGCATCGTCGATGCTCCGCGCTTTCTGAAGGAGGTGGCCGGTACCGACCAGCATTTCCGGCTGGACGAGTTTCAGGACACCATGCGCTCGCGCATCGTCAGCGTGTTTACCGACGCGCTGGCGCGTGCCCACGTGCCGGTGCTGGACGTGGCCGGCCGCTACGCCGAAATGGGTGAGGCACTGCTGCCGGTCATCAACCCGGCGGTCCGCGAGAAGTACGGGCTGGAAATCTCTTCCTTCATTCTGGAGAACGTCTCGGTGCCGCCCGAGGTCGAGCAGGCCATCGACAAGCAGGGCAGCATGCGCGCCATCGGAAATCTCAACGACTATGTGAAGTACCAGATGGGTCTGTCGATGGGGCAGGGTGGCGAAGGCGGTGCGGCTGCGGCCATGCCGGCACAGATGGCCATGGGCTTTGCCATGGCGCAGGACATGATGCGGGGCATGGGTGCGCCGGCGTCGGGTGCGTCGGGGGCGGCCAGCGGCACGGCGTCGGTTCCGGGTGTGGTGTCCGGACAGGGCATGGCACCTGTGCAGGGCGCGTCGGGTGGATATTCCGGTGCAGCCGGCCATCCAGCATCGGTGGCGGCGCTGGAGGTGCTCACGCCCGAGCAGGCGGCGCAGCTGCTGAGCGTGTCGGTGGAGGATGTGCTGGCCAGCATCCAGTCGGGTGAGCTGAAGGCGCGGCGCATCGGCACGGCCTATCGCATTGCACGGTCGGCCCTGGACGAGTTCCTGCGTGGCTGAGGCATCGCAATCGGCATCTCCAGCGGGCACGGCCGACGGTCGGCCCTGTCCGGAATGTGGGGGGCACCTGGAATGGAGTGCCGCCCGCCAGGCTCTGGCGTGCCCGTATTGCGGCACCGTGGTGGCGACATTCTCCGGACGGGGCCGGGTGGATGGCAAGAGGGATGACAGGGCAGACGATGCCAGTGGTGACAGGGTGGGAGGAAGTTCCACTCATGTTGGTGATGGCGTGAGTGCTGCGGGTGCGACGGAAGCTGCGGGGAATGTGGGCGCGGCGGGTATGTCGACCGAGAAAAGAACGCCGGATCACCGGGAGGGTGTTGCGGTCACCATGCCCGGACCCGAATCTGGGGTTGAGGTGGTTTCCACCGTTGGCGCTTCTGGGCATTCGGCCGAGGACAGGTCGCTGATGCAGGAAGCCGAGGCGTTGTTTGGTCGCGGGGTGCCGGACCATCATGCGCTGTACGAGCAGGACCTGGAAGCAGCGCTGCGCAATCCTGCCAACCTGCGCAACTGGGGGGCGGCGCGGCACGAGGTGAAGTGCCAGAACTGTCATGCCATCTCGGTCTTCGTGAATGGCAAGGTGGCCGATCGCTGTGATTTCTGCGGGTCGCCGGCCATCGTGACGCATGAGGAAATGCGTG